>Ga0209541_10000085_pt1 | contig 158079 bp, 192 predicted proteins | sample RifCSPlowO2_01_FD_184027 | JGI IMG/M metagenome (GOLD analysis project Ga0209541, IMG submission 184027) | Groundwater microbial communities from Rifle, Colorado - Rifle CSP2_plank lowO2_0.1 (SPAdes) (version 2) | ecosystem: Environmental > Aquatic > Deep subsurface > Groundwater | place...
ACACCCGCCATTTTTTCTTCTTTTGACATGATAAATAAATGAAGAGAGGTTATAAAAAGATTGTTGAAACAGGGTTATAGAGAAGGCCTAAATTTTAACCAAATCGATGATCCAATCCTTTTCAATAATATCTGCGCCGTTGTTTCTTTTTATCATAAATTTTCTATTTTGAATTAAGTCATATCCATAGTCATACAATTTAAATCCCTTATTTTTCTCAAGCACTTTTCTTATATCTGAATCTGATTCGATATTGGTACAGTCAATTTCCAAAGTTTCAAATTTTCTAATACAGGTTTTTATAGGCTTGACATTGACGTTACTTCCATTATACGAAACCAAAAGGACCCCATTTTCTTTTCCATTCTTAAAAGATAGAGGTTCAGGACAACCAGAATAAAAACATCTAGTCTTGCATTTTATTTCGAGTAAATCATGAAAATGACCTAATGCAATATAGTCTAAATTCGAATTATCCAAATCGACCTTACTTATTTTTCTATAACCTGCTTCAGGTTCATCATCCCAGTTAATATTTGTAGCAGATCCATGAATTAACCCTATTTTGAATTTATCTGTTTTATCTGCTTTAAATCCCTTTAGAGGTTCCTTTGTATCATTAGTATACGCGATTCCATATACTGTAATTTCTCCGAAATCAATCGGTTCGAGATTTGCAGAGCTAAAGATAATAACGTTTGAAGGAAACTTATATTCCAACCATACGCTTCCTTTTTTATAGGGATCATGGTTACCAGAAGAAATAAACACTCTAATGTCCTCTTTCTTTAATCTATCAAATTCCCCTATTACAAACTTGACTAAAGACTTCTGAGGTTCAGAGGTGTCAAACATATCTCCTGCAATAAGTAAAGCATCTACCTTTTCTTTAATGCATATATCAATGATATTGGAAAAAACATCTTGGCAGTCTATTCTGTGTAATTTAGATTTATCTCCCAAAGATTTGAAAGTCATGCCTAAATGTAAATCTCCAGTATGAATTACTTTTGATTCTTCTGCCATGTTTATACTCCCATTTCCGCCTTTTTATCTTTTTCTTTATCCCTTTTCATTCTCAAACTCCTTCACAATTGTCTGAACCATTTCCTTAACATTAACTTAATCTACTATCCTTTCTCAAGCAACCATTTCCAAACAGGCTTAATAGTTATTTTCTTATCTTCTACGACTATCCCTTCTTCTTTATCAAGAGTTAGAATTAAACCTTCTTTTAACTTATATTCTTTCATAGCTTCTATTAATCCGTCAACCTCTCTCTTTTTTGTTACTGCATTATCTAAGATTAAGCATACTTGAATAGCTTTAGTTATCTTGAGTCCTTCTTTGATTATAAAATCACACTCATTCTTTTTAGCATGATAATAAATTTCATTCCCTCGCCTTACTAATTCTATAAAAACAAGATTTTCTAATCTTTTTCCTGCATTTTCTGAGAAATTAAAAGCTACTGTTTTTAAGAAGCTGTTATCCAATACATAAAATTTAGATGAAGAAACTTTTTGTTTCTTAATTGAATAGTCAAATTTATTTATCGTGGATGCAACAAAAACATTTTTTAGATACTCAATATAATTATTAATCATGCTCAAACTCTTTATACTGGAAACTTGTTTTAATGTTGAATAAGAATAAGTCTTGCTAACATTAGAGAATAAGTATAAAATCAAATCTTTAAGCTCTTTTACTTTCTTTATATTATATCGTTTTATGATATCTTTGTTAAGTATATCTTCAAAATATTGTTTTGAAAGGGTTAAATCATCATTTATTATTACTAAAGGAAATCCGCCTTTCTCAAAATATTCATTAAATGCTTGAGAAACTGCCCTTCTCTCATCTGTTGTTTGATAATCTATTTTAATTTTTTTGAATAGCAAAAATTCTCTGAAAGAAAAAGGATATAGTTTAATGACTTTATTTCTGCCAGTAAGAAATGTTGAAATTTCAGAACTTAGCAGGCTTGAGTTTGAACCTGTAACAAAAACTTTAATTTTCTTTGCATATAAGTTATTTACCCATCTCTCCCAAGAAGGCACATTTTGAATTTCATCCAAAAGATAAATTACGTTTGTTTTTATCCCATATATCTCTGAAACTATCTCTTCTATATCCTCAAAATTTTCTACTTTAAAATCTGTAAGTCTTATATCATCAAAATTCATGTAAACAAATTTTTCATTAAGTTTTTTTGAAATAATTTTCAAAAGCGAGCTTTTTCCACATCTTCTAATGCCTGTTATAATTACTATCTCATTTCCTTTCATATAATCCTTTAAAGAAATGTCTCTTTCAATAAGATCATCTGCTTTATCAAACAAACTTTGCTGATCCTGTAAAACTTCTTTTAACTTATTCTTTTCCATGCTTTCTATTAGATTGCGGACTTTATAAAGCTTTCTCTGCCAGTTAACAAGTATTTATAAATATTGGATATTGGTAAAGAACACTAATATCTTCCATTACTTTGTTATTCAGCAGAGATACCAACTAAAAAGCTTACTATTTGGCATAGAAAGTAACACATTATGTAACAAATAGTGCCAAATACACTATCTTAACTCGTTTTTTCTATTTGTGATAACCCTATGATTTGCTGCCTTATCTAAAATAAGAAAAAGACGCAAATGTCAATAATTTTCTTGAATTATCCAATTTATATGAATAAATAATAATTATGCAGAACATTCCAAAAACCCTATAAATCTCCCTCTCCTTTCAAATCCATGCTCCTAGAAATATCCATTACCATTCTCATCGGAATTCTCGCAGGCACAATAACAGGCCTGCTTCCAGGCATACACATAAATCTTGTTGCTGCATTGTTAATATCTATATCTGCATTTTTCTTAGGCTTCACTTCTCCAATAATCTTAATAATTTTTATAGTCTCAATGAGCATAACACATACATTTGTTGATTTCATTCCAAGTGTATTTCTTGGAGCTCCTGAAGAAGATACTATCTTATCAATTCTGCCAGGACATGAAATGCTAAAGCAGGGAAGGGGTTATGAGGCAGTTTACCTTGCTACTGTCGGAAGTTTTTCAGCAGTTTTAATAATCCTTGTTATTGCTCCGGTATTTCTTATTATCTTACCAAAAATAGAGCCATTAATTATCTTTTTCATTCCGTACATTTTAATTATTTCATCCTTATTTCTTATTTTTCAGGAGAAAAATAAACTTCTTGGATTCTCCGTTTTCATTCTTTCAGGATTCTTGGGAATTAGTGTTTTAAATTCAAATATCAATATTAAAGAGCCTTTGCTTCCATTGCTAAGCGGATTATTTGGAGCATCTTCTCTTATAATAAGCATTAAAACAAAAGTTAAAATTCCTAAACAAATTATTGCAAAACCAAAATTAAATAAAAATCTTTTAATCTCGCCAATAATTGCTTCACTTGTCTCAGCTCCCCTATGCAGCTTTATTCCGGCAATAGGAAGTGGCCAGGCTGCAATAATTGGAAGCAGTTTAATGCGTAAAAAAATGACAAGAGAAAAATTCCTAATCTTACTCGGTTCAGTAAACACAATTATTCTGGGTTTAAGTTTTATAGTTGTTTATTCCATAAATAAGGCAAGAACAGGAGTTGCTGCTACAGCACAAGAACTAATCCCAATCTCAAATATTTCTAACAATGATTTATTTTTAATACTAATAACCATAGTAATAACCGGGATTTTATGTTTCTACTGGACTTTATTCCTGGCAGGAAAATTTTCAAAAGTAATAGAAAAAATTAATTATTCAAAACTATCTTATTTCATTCTAGCTTTCTTATCAGTTATTGTATTTCTTTTTTCCAATTGGATTGGAATTTTTATCTTTATTATTTCAACAGCTACAGGAATTTATGGCATTTTATCAGGAGCAAGAAGAATTAATTTAATTGGTTGCTTAATTATACCAACAATATTAATTTATTTATTATAAATCAATAAAATTTACTTAACATCTTTTGAAATCATGCCATAACTTTACATAATTTATATGAGAAAGTTACTCAGTTTACTAGTTTTAAATTAATCAATTAAACTTACGTAATTCATTGTATAAACCGGGTAAAGACATTGTAATATTTTCAAAACCACAACTCTTTTTAACTTAATAATTTGTTTGTTATATTTCAAAATCTTAAAGAAATCTTTTTACTTCACTACAAAATGTTTCTTGAAATATTTCTCTCCAAAGCAATAAATAGCATAAGCAAATATCAGAGCTGAAAAAATATCAATACTGTAATGGCCTCTTGCAAGAAGCAGAAAAATAGCTACAAGAAACACAAAAACCAGCAGGATAGATTTATATTTTTTATCAGTTGTTAGTAAAAATGCTAGAAAAGTAGTTCCAGTATGGCCTGAAGGATATACTCCAAATCTCAAAATTTCAAATCTTTCTGAAAGCATTGAATAATTCCCATTATAGAATATTGAAGGATTGCCAAAAGGGGTCAAAATTATAAAAAAATCTCTCACAATATTAAAAATGCCGAATAAAAGAAGAAAATAGGGTATTGACTTTGGTTTTTTCATTAAAACATAAAAACTAAATATAATCAATGAAAGGGAATTAAGCCAGTTATATAAATAAGGGAGGGGAATAAATGGCAATGCATCAAATAATAAATCATTTAAGATTGGAGCATTTCTAAAATTCTGATAAACAAGCATTGTTGAAATAAGATACGCAACAAAACCTATTAAAAAAACAATTAAGCTGATATAAAAAAACCTGTTTTTAAATAAATCTTTAATTATTTTAATCCTGCTTTCCTTCTTGCTCGCTTCTTTTGCAATCATTCTGATTAAATAATTTTTATATTTATTCTGAAAATAAATGAATATAACAAAAATAAAAAAATTAAAATATCTTAAGGTTTATTCTTCGCCTTCAAATTCGTCTTCATCTGATTTTTCTTCAGAATTTCTTTCCCTTCTGCCTTCAAACCTTCCTCTGCTTCTGTTACCGCCATCACTGCCTCCGAATCTTCCTCTGCTGCCAAATCCTCCTCTGTCTCCTCCGCCAAATCTTCTTCCTCCAAATTCTCTTCTTGGCGGTCTTGGCTTGTCAGGATCAAATGGCCTTGCTTCGTTAACAGTTATTTTTCTTCCTTCAATTTCTTTTCCATCCATGTCGCTTATCGCTTTTTCAGCTTCAGAGTCATCTTCCACTGTAACAAAACCAAATCCTTTAGATCTTCCAGAAAACTTGTTTGTTACAACAACAGTTTCTCCAAGCGAGCCATATGCTGCGAAAAGTTCTTTTAACTTATCTTGTGTCAGGCTGAAAGGCAAATTTCCTACGAAAAGCCTTTTACTCATTTTCTAACTTTCTCCGTGTGTATTTATTTAATTTATGCTAGAATTCGAATCAATTTCTTCATACTTTTAGGCACGATCAATCTCCTCTACCTTCGTAGCTGAAAATTCTAGGAATATTGGGTTTTTAAACCTTTTTAAAAAAATCTGCCAAATCCAAAGAAAACTAGGGGGAATAATATTTGAGCGATTAAATAAAGGATTAAAATCCAAACCCAAATGCTCAGCCCTTTTTTCTTTTCTGTTTTAGCGGTTTTCTGCTCTTGATTCCAGCTATTTTCAAGAGGATTCTCTGTTTTTGGATGTTTATGTAGAAAAAGTTTATAAAAAATAATTGTTAAAATACTTAAAGTCCCATCAATTATTCCCATGGCTGCTAAAATTCTATAATAAATCTCACCCAAGGTCTTCATAGCATTATCTAAATAAATCAATGGAAGCAGCATCAAAACAACTATTACCATAAAAATATAGTTTAGATAAATAATCATATCAATATAATTTTCTTTATTCAATGCCTTTGATAATATATCTCCATGAAGAGAAGCAAAACCAATTACGAAGTAAGTTTGATATAAATGCCAAACAATTTCTAAAGGAATTACTTTCCAAATACCCAATATAGATGTAATGAAGCTTAAAACAATAATAAAAAATAAAACATTAGTAAAGAAGGCTAATCTTTCAAATGTGTTTTGCTTTTCATTATCCCATATAAAAGCTAAACTAACTAATGAATGAATAATCACCATTAAAAGAGTAAATAATACCCTTGCAGTTACTTCATTAAAAGCCCCAATAAGAACAGTTACTACAGCCACTAAAGCAGAAATAACCAATCCTCCAATTAAATTAAAAAGGAAAAATTTTTTGAATTCTGCTAAGTCTATCATAATAAGAACAAGAGTTATTATATATTTAAAAAACTATCTAAAACCACTAAAACCGCAAGGTTTTTGTTTTGAAGTTTAGATTTTCAAAACCACTTCCTCAAATCAACCTGCTTTGTTTCTTCCCTGCCAAAAATACTTTCAATATATTTCTTTGTTAGCTCTAAATTCTGTTTTACATAAACAGGAATGTCATAGTCATTAGCTAATTTAAGCGCAGGCTCAAGATATTTTATTATTCCTCCCTCTGAAATTGTAAAAATTATCTTTCCATTGCACTTGCTGCACACTCCAGATAACGGAGGTCTCCTAAACTTGCTATTACATTTAACACATCTAAATCCTTGCTGGGAAAACTTTCTCAGATTACCTCTTATATCCCTTATAAAATGCCTCTCAATAATCAATCTAGCAACATCAGCAGCGTCTACTGCACGAATTTTATTAACCAACTCCATTTCCTTTGCAACTTTTTCCTGCATTGTTGGAAGCTGTTTGTAAGAACTGCACAAAACTCCCCTATTAAAATCGCTGGTATCATGAGTAAAATTAATATTTTTAAAAGTATCCTCACCATTTTTTATCCTATTTCTAACCATCTCAATTTTTATTTTCGAGGAATGTTCTTTTTTTTCAGCCATTTCGTAAAGTTCTAATGGATATTTATTAACTACTTCAAAATCTAAAATCTGATCATCAACTTCTCCAGCTGCAATACGGCCATTTAAAACCAAAGGAGCGTCTTGTGTTCCTCCTCTATGTCCTGGAAGGTATTCTCTAGAAAAATTAATCAGCACATCTAACAACAACATTGCTGCTGCTTCATCGCCGTCGCATCTGAGATTTAATATCTGCTCTCCCCATAAAACATTTTTATCCCTTAAATCATCTCCTTCAACTTCAAGGCAGTATGAATGCTCTTCACTATCAATAACTTCAACTTCTTTGATATAATCTTCAACATAATCGCTCTGAGAATTCATTGCTACTTGCATGCCGTTATACTTTACATACCTATTCTCACACTCTTTGAAATTGCTGATCTTATAGGATTTTTCTTTGCATCTGAGATCCAAATATTTTGATAATTTATAAGAATCATAAACTCCTAAAACCAGGTGATTTAATGAATGTTCCTTGGGTTTTTTCCCAAGCTCTTTATATCTATCCAAAACTTTTTTCCCGGGCATTCTCTTTTTTGTTTTAAAATATCTGCCAATAACCTTGAACTTGCCCAATAGCAATGCAGTATCATCTAATAAATCTCTTGAAACAGAATAAAAAACCAGATTTTTGCCTTTTACAACACTTCCATCTCCATCTAAGTATGCAGAAAGATAATCTCTTGCTCTCTCTTTATCAACTCCGAAAATAAAGCTTGGAACTCTTTTGCTATAAGCCCCTTTTCCAGCACCCAGGGATTGAACAAGATAATATACCAGTTTACTGCAAACAGTAATTTTAGTATTATCTTCAGCTAAATTAACTTCCATTCCAAATAATTCCTTGACAATCTGAATAATATCTTTTTGAATCTCCCTATTGCAGATTCTAAATCCTACTTGAGACACCCATTTGTTTTTTCTTGAATAGCCTTCTGCAGCATAATATCCTAAAAACCTCATTAAGTTTTTATCAATATTAATAGATGCAGGAATAATATGCTTGGAAAATTTATACCTAAGCTTCAGCTCATTCAAGCTTTTATTATTAAATTCGTTGAGCTTCAGCTCTTTTTCTCCATCAATAACCCAGATATTTTTCTTTTCATCTTCAGAAAGCACGTCTTGAAAAATATTAATTAAATTTAATTTCTTCTTATCTAAATAAAAATTAAAATCCTCCAAAACAGGAAGCTTATCTCCAATTTTAATCTCTTTCGCTTCTTTAACTTTAAATTCATTATTATCTATATAAAGAAATTTATGGGTTGGAGTCATCATGTATTCTCGATTTGTGGCAGTCTTTATCTTAATCCATTGTTTTGTCAAAGGTCCTTTAATAAAATACTTTATCTTCTTTTTTTTCAGTTCATGAGTATCGGGATCTATTCCAAGAGTATACAAATTTTCTTTGTTCTCCACTCTTAATGTTCCAAAAGAATCAATTTTCTTTGCTTTATTCCCCTTTTCAATCAAGCTTTCAACATAATTTCCAATATTATTATAAAATATTTTATTATTGTTAGAATTATAAAAAAATAATTTTGTTTTAGGATATACACAGTCGCGGCGCATAGCCGCATGCATATACGGGCTTGCCAATAAGCCCTGGGTTTTTGAAAAACCTATAATCCTTGATATAACTCCAGCGCAATTATGTGGGGCCATGCAGACAGATAAATGCCCGACTAAATCCTCTCTTGTCTTGGCATTATAGAACCTGGGCAATTTATAAAATTTTTCCAAAAGTAAATCAATAAATTTCGCAAGATTTAAAAAAACTTCATCAGCCCTCTCATCTCCAGAATCAGCGCTGCACGGAAGAATAATATCATGAGGCATTAATTCCAGAATTTGGTCATCATCTAATAATTCTTTGCCATAAATATCTCTTGTATATCCAATTTCTTTTAATTTTTCAATGTTTGTTCCAATTTCTTTTGATTTAAAATGCGTAATTGGAAGTTCAGTCATATCATACCTTATTGTTCCATCTTTATTTACATTCAAACCCAATCCAGCTCTTAAAATTCCCTTGGATAAATGTTCCATCAAATGGTTCTGGGAACTCGTGCCTTTAACGCCTTTTATTAAAACGGGAATCTGGCCATTTTCAATATTTATTAATCTTGCAGCGTTGGCTAAATATTTTTTGACATCTACTCTTCTTCTATAAAATCTCTGGCCCCTTTCATGTTTCTCGCATTTCTCGCTGGAAATAATCTCATTGCATATCGGGCAATAAAATTTTTTCTTTGCTTCACTATTGCAATTTTCACATACAGAAAAAATAGTTTCTTGATTGCATTTCTCACAAAAATAAATTGGAAATTCTGCATTAACATATCCCAATTCAACCGCCTCATTCACACTCCTAAATCTTCCCCCTTCCTCTCCAACTGGAAATAAAACATGTGGGCTTCCAGTTAATTTTCTTAATTTAGCTTTTTCAGGCCTTCCCATTCTCGCGCCGATAAACTCTCCGGCCTTGTCTTTAATAATAAATTCGGAAAATAAATTGATAATATTCAAAACTTCTCTTTCTGTCTGGTTTATTATTTTTTCAGCCAACCCATTAAATTCATTTTCAATAAATTTCTCTTCTTCATTCAAAAATTCTAAATTTAGGCCAAGATTTGCAAATAATGCCTTGCTGCTTATTCCATTAATAATAACATTTTCAATGCCAATATCATGTTCTATGCCAAGCAGCTCTAATGCTCTTTTACTTTCTTTAAATTTCTCCTTTTCCATTGTGCTATAAGGCAGAATTATTTTTCTGTTTAATCGGGCATAAGAAAGCCATCTCAATAATTCTAAAAGCTGTTCGTAACTTATTTGCGTCCAATAATAAATATAGCTTGGATGTAGGGGAATTCTATATTCCTTAGAAAAAGTTATTGCTTCATTAAAATCAACATTAAACTTATCATCGACTTTTTTTCCTATTTTATCAAGTTCTAATTCCCACCACTCTTCAACATATCCGGGCTTTATTAAAACACTATTTCTATTTGCAACATCTCCGAAGGGAAACAAAATATCTCCAAAATAAATTATTTCTTCAACATCTTTATAAATTTCTTTGGCCCTCTGAAAATCATTTACTTTTTCAACACTGCCATTTTTTAATTTTACAATGGGCCCGTCAATACTATCACAAACACTTACAACACACCCCTTTGTAGGTTTTTCAATTTTTAACTGTGTTCCAACTGCTAAAAAACCGTCACTAATTGCCATTGTTGCTGGATGGATAGACACTGCTGAAAAGCCTGCAACTCTGCTTCTCCCATACCTGAATCTGAATGCTCCGGATCTTGATGGATGACCAAAAATAGGCCTTCCTGCAACTAAATCCTTCATATAAGTAGGAGTTGTATCCTTTGTTCCCGATTCTCTTTTTTTATGCAGTTCAACATACTTTTCCAAAAAATCCCAATCACTTAATTTAAATCCTTTTTCTCTTAGTCCTCGTAAAATTCTCAATGCTTTAGCAGCTTTTTGCGCAAGCCCCTCTCCTAAAATAAGACAAAACCCGCTTCTCAAAAAATTTGTATCAATTCTTGGCAGATCTTTATAATTGCTCACTTCCAATTTTTCACTTGGCTCTCCAGCAATTTGGATTGGAAGATTAGCTGCTAAAAATTCTGCCTCTTTTTCAGTTGGAAGATATTGAAGATTGGTTATTCTTTCATGAAAATCATACAATTCTGTAGACGTTCTTTTTATTTCTTTCTCACTGGGATCGTATTTAGCATATCCAAAAACCTCTCTTAAATAATCTATAATCATTAAAACAACGCAGCTTGCAGTTGTTCCGGCGCTTCTTATCGGCCCAGAAAAATAAGCAACAAAATAATCCTCTCCTTTTCTTGTTTTATTTAATTTTAAATAAGTAAACCCTTCAATTGGAGAGCTGACAACTCCAAGAGTAGTATATGCAAATCCAACTCTTATCCCAGCTTCAATGGCCTCTAAATGGCTTGAGAACTTGCAGAATTTTTCTTTTGCGATTTCTTCTGCAATTTTCAGGCACACAGCAACATCCAAACTTCCATACTCTTTTTCTAATTCAATGATTCTATTAACAATTCTAGGATCATTTATCTGAGGATATAAAGTAGAAATTAATCCTACTGATTTTTCAGCAAGATTCCTTGCTAAAGGAATTTCAACTTTATTAACCGGATCAAATCCCTTGCTTCTAGCCTCATTTGCAATAGCATAATTTTTCTTGATTTCCTGTTCTATATGATGAAAGTATTTTTCAGTTTGCATTTTAATTTATTGGTTTTATTAAAACTCTTTTTCTTTTTTCATTTTCTAATTTTGAAAAACTTAAATGTCTAGCATATTCCTCAGAAATTTCGGATAAGTTTTTCAAAGAGCCATTAACCGAAACTAAAGGGTCAATATGCCTGTATTTCTTAAGTAAAAAAATTCCTTCATTTTCTGCTGCTCTTTCAATCTTAAATCCCCCTCTTAATAGACCAAGACTGGCTAAAATAGAATCGTCCTGACTTGCTTCTAGCTTTGCAACAACTTCCATATCGGTTCCCATTAAATCTTCAAAACAGATATATCTCCTTCTTATTGCTAATCTAATAGCTTCTGAAAAAATATGATACCTCGCTTTTGCTTCATCTCCTCCCCAATGTTCTTCCTGACACTCCATAAATCCTGCAGAAAATAATTCTGCAACCCCTCTAGATTTAAAAACCATTAACCCATTCTCATTCTGAACATTTCCAACAATTCTTTCAATCACATCTCTACTTTCAAAACCTAACATTTCCCTCACAGTATAATCAAATCTATCGGCACATAATTCTGGAAGCTCTCTTTCCAATAAGGAAAAATTGCCCAGATTACCAATCTCTTTATAATTAATACTATATCTATCAAAAATCCCTTTAAGGCTTGATTTTTTTAGAAACTCTAAAAAAGTGCGGTCCTGATAATCCTCTCTAGCAGGATCCCCTACAACCCAATCAACAACATGAGAAAAAGCCGTATGGGAAGCATCATGCACTAATCCTGCAGCCCGTTCTTTTAAATCAGCTCCTAATCTCCTTAAAAGAATTAATACCCCTACAGAATGTTCATATCTGGAAAACCCCTCTTTGTGATAAAGTTCTGGAGGCAACCCATATTGAGAAATACTTTTTAGCCTTATTAATTCTGGAGAATTAATAAGCTCCACTAATAAAGGATCCTCTACTTGTTCTCTACCATAAACTTTATCATCTGCTATCATTCTTAAATCTCTCCCCCTAATTCATTTTCTTTATTATCTAATTCATTTACATCTGAAAAATCAAGCATTTTTACTTCTCTTGTTTGCAAATTTAAAATTGGAACTTTGCATGGATCTGGGTTATTGCCAACTTTCTCTTCAAATGGAGTTATAGATTGCCAGCAGCTTCCAGAAAATAATAATATTCCATTATAATCTGATATCTCCGGGCGATGAAGATCCCCTGTTGCAACAATATCTGGAATCTCTTTAATTAATAAGGCATCTTCGTTTTCCAATGGAGTATAAGTTACAAGTGAGTGTGTTGGAGCTAGATGTCTTTTCTTCAGCATATATTTAACAATTTGTGTTGGATAATCATGAGCCCTATTCATTCTTAAGTTATCAATGCTGTTTATAATTCCGTGCATGCTTGCCCCATGATACATTAAAACCTTGAATTTTACATCAGTTCCAACTTCAATAAGAGAGGGATTTGTAACAAGGTATAAATTATCTAAATTATACAAAGCCCCGCCATAAGTTTCTCCAATAATTGGTTGTGGTTCTGCAACTCTAACAGCATCATGCTGCCCAGGACATAAAATTATTTTCACATCATTTCGTATCATTAAAAGCAGTTCTGCAAGTTTTTTATACTGGTCTCTTACATCTATTATATCGAGCTGAGTTTCCTGCCCGGGATAAACTCCAACTCCATCAACAGAATCTCCAGTAATAAAAAGATATTTGACTTTCAATGCTTCTTCTTTTTGTTTTTCACTGCCTTCCTTACCATTCAACCAGCTAATAAATTTCAGGAAATTTTTTTCAAGAAACTTGTCGCTTCCAACATGTACATCTGAAGTAAAAGCAACAAGCTCTTCTTTATTTGATTTTTTCTTTTCAAGTAATTTTATATCTGGAAATACAATATCATTAACAAAAACCATATCTCTGCTGCCGCTGCACTTTAACCCAATAACTTCATCTAAAATTATTTCCTTGGATTTTTCATAAACATCAAGCCTATTTTTATTGACTATTGCTGTTACCTTGCCTGTTAAATCTTCTAATTCAAGAAGAATATTATCATTTTTAGTAACTTTTTTGTCATAAACTATTGCAATTAGTGAAAAAATTTTATTATTCTCAATTCTAGAAATAGAAGCTAAATTTTCCAGTTCTGTTCTCTCCTGCAAGAAATTTTTTAAAGTATTAAATCTATTTCTAAAATTCTTAACGAAATCATTTACCTCAATTTTCTTTGGCTGATTTTGGTAAATCTTAAGCAGATTTATTCCATGATTGTTTCTATTTAAAAAAAACTCTTCTTTTTTGTTGTTTTGAGGCAGTTTCTCATCAAAAACTAGTATTTTTAAGTCTAAACCTAACTTCTCTAAAAAATCTTCTATAGCTCTTTTATCCTCTCCACTATAATTCATCAAAATTTCAGAAACCTTATTGAGATTATTGTAAAAGAAAGCCTTTGTGATTATTTTTTGTTTATATTGGTATTCAATTCTTTCTATTAAATTCTTAGCAATCTCCAAATCCTGCAAATCTCCAAGCAGTTCTAATATGCTCCTATCTATTAAAATGCCTCTTTGCCTGCAAAAATCTAGCATTTCCTGCTTCATTGTTAAAATTATTTTTATTTACTGATGTAACTTCTTTTTTAATTTCCATAATTTAAATTAAACTTTCAAATTAAGCAGTTAATTCAAGTGAATCATATAAAATAGTCTTCACTTTTCCTGTAAGATTCTTCGGGACAGCTAATTTTATTTTTTTGGTTCTTCCCTGTCTTCCTTTGGAGATCACAGTGCTGTTGATTATTCCCATCATGTCAAATTCAGACAAGATATCTGAAACCCTTCTTTGAGTTAACACTTCTGTTTTTGTTTTCTCGCATAATATCTGGTAAGCATTATAAATATCTCCTGTAAAAACCTCACTTTGCTTTGTTTTTTCGCTATCAAACAAAGTTTTTTCGCTTTTTTCCTTTTTTTCAAGAATTTCCATAATTCCAAGAAGAACAAGCTGAAATTGCTTTGGCTCTGTTTTAACAATATCTAAAATTTTGTCTTTCTCTATTTTCTCATTGGCATTATCTATGTCTTTCAAACTTACTTTAAGGAGATTATTTCTTTCAGCAATTTCACCAGCTATTCTTAATAAATCTAAAGCTCTTCTTGCATCTCCATGCTCTCTTGCAGCGAATGCAGCACATTTTGCTATAACTCCTTCTTCTAAAACTCCTTTTTTAAAGGCCATATCTGCTCTTTTTTTTAAAATATCTTGTAACTCTAAAGCATTATAGGGTGGAAAAACAACCTCTTCTTCACTTAGAGAACTCCTAACTCTAGGATCAAGATCATCTAAGAAAGTCAGATTATTGCTTATTCCAACAACACTTATCTGGCTTTTAGAAAGCTCGGAATTTAATCTAGTTAAGTTATAAAGGAAATTATCTGAAATTTTATTAACTGCATGGTCAATCTCATCAAAAATAAGAATAACTAATTTCTTTTCATTGTCAATTAATTCTAAAAATTTATTATAAACCTGGTCTGTCGGAAGACCAGTAGCAGGAACATTTCCTCCGAGCTTTTTTATTAACTCGGCTAAAATCCTATATTCTGTATCTGAAACCTTTTTTAGCTTGCAGTTAATATATTGTATAATTAATTTATTTTTGTTTGTTGCTTGTCTTTTTAACAATTCATCCCTAACACACTGGACAGAAATAGTCTTCCCACTCCCAGTTTTGCCATAAACAAATAAATTGCTTGTTCTCTCACCCCTCAATGCAGGAGCTAATATACTGGCAATCTGCCCTATTTGTTCATCCCTATGTGGGATAGTTTCAGGAGTATAACTTGTCTGTAAAACCGCTTTATTTTCAAAAATACTATTCTGCATAAAAGAATCAAAAATTTTATTCATCCCCTCCTGAGACTTATTTGAATTATTTAAGGTATTAGGTATTTTTGAATTAGGTGTCTTTGATATTGGCAATATATTGGGCATTTCCTCTTTTTCCTCTTTTTACAAAATCAGATAATCTTATTTCTTATAAACTTTTGTATAATAGGTTATTTCTTTAATTTAAATCTTAATTATTTTATACTCACACCTCTGTTTCTTATGGAGAATTAAATACATTAAAAATAAAACTTTACCCTCGAAATATATCTTTTTTCCTCCTTTGAAATAGCCAGAATTCCCTTTAAAATTCCCATAACTTAGTTTATAATTTCTTATAACTTATTTTAGAATCTTTTAACAAATTCTCATCAACATATATATTTTAGTATATATATTACTATATATAATAATATAATATATATAATATATAATATATATATTTAAAAAAGAAAAGAAGAGAAAGAAAAGCAAAATTTCAATTTTCTTTTTAAACATTTCTATACGAAACCAGGGGGTCAGGGTGGAGTCAAGTTTGTGCAATGCCACCCTTTAAGGGTATTTCAAATCATTACTTTCCCTTTTTAAACTATAACCATTCAAAAACCTTACAATCAACTCTGTTAGAATTAATCTATTCAAAATCTATTATAATTAATTTTAATAACACTAATCATTGAATACTCATTAACAAATAATAGAAAAGTTTAAATATTGAGTCTATTTTTACCTAATATGTCAGACGAAAAAAGAGCGTTAAGGGAACTTGCCGGAAAATTAGTTGTTACAAAAGAAGGTAAGAGAATAGGTTTTATTCAGGACATTACTTTTGAAACAAGAAGTGGCGAATTAATACAATTAGTTATTAAAAACCCGACAGTTTACTCTCAAAACCTTAATCTTGAAAGAACAAATCAAGGGGAATTGCTTATTCCTCACAATTCTATCATGGCTATAGGGGATTTTGTAGTTGTTTCTGAAGAAGATTTAAGATAATTATTTTTGATATTAATAAACTTTATAAAATTTAGAGAATAATTCATTAAAATGAAGATTGTTGGATTTAATTTTAAGAAAATTACTGTAGAAAGAAAAGGCGATTCTGCTAAAGGCCTTAATATAAATCTTAATGCTGAGGTGAAGAATATTGAGAAAAAGACAGCTGAAATATTCAAAAACCAGGACACTTTAATGTTTGATTACGAATTTAAAGTGGATTACGAGCCAAACTTTGCCAATTTACTAATGGAAGGGACTATTTTTGTTCTAGTTGATAATAATGAAATTTCTAAAAAGATATTAAAAGACTGGAAGGACAAAAAAATCTCTGAAGATATAAAAGCCGAGGTAATTAATGCTATCTTTACAAAATGTAACTTACGTGCCTTGCAGCTGGAAGAGGACCTTAATCTTCCACCACACATCCCCCTTCCAAGAGTTGTTAAACCATAAAAGTCTTTCTTGATGATATCTTGATAATAAAAACTATAAACCTACTTTTCCAACTCTTTTTATGAAAATTTCAGATAAAAAGAGGGAAAAAATAACAGAACATATTCTTTCAGTTCTTTATGATCAATTCCCAAAACCACTATTTACTTCTCAAATAGCCCATGAAATAGCTAGGGATGAAGAATTTACAAAAACTCTAATTCAGGAATTAGAGAAAAAAGGTATTGTTATCCCTATAAATAAGAATTCAAAGGGAACTAAATACCTAAGAAGACTTAGATGGAGATTATCAAATAAAGCCCAGGAAGCTTATTCTAACCATACCAAATGAAACTCTTTAGAATACATAAGATGAAATAATACAAATCTTTATAAAATTCTAGTTAATTCCTAAAACATGGATCAGGTAAAAGAAGCTTTTCAAAAAGTAAAAGAAGATATAACTCTTCTTAAGCAGGAAATTTCAAGTATTCATAAAGAACTTGATGAAATCCAAAATTCAATTCTAGTTCTTTTTTCTGTTAAAACTAACTCAAATATTTTAGAAAAAAACCCTAATTTCAAACAGACAAACCGACAGACACTTCGACAGATAAATCCAACACATTCCAGCAATTCGACAGACACTTCGACAGATAAATACCAATTTCAAGGCTTAAAAAGTCAAAATACCTTAAATTCCATAGGAAATAAGGGGGTTTCGACAGACAGACAGACAAACCAACAGACAGACAGACAGGGTTATTTACCTAATACTTCCCTAATTTTAGACCAATTGGATGCTCTTAAAAAAGAGACTATCATTCAATTTAAACATCTTACTAACCAGGAAATGCTTGTTTTTTCTCTTATTTACCAGCTTGAAGATCAGGGCTTTCTCGTCGATTATCCCTTATTATCTTCCAAGCTAAATCTTTCTGAAAGCTCAATTAGAGACTATATTCAAAGGATAATTGCCAAGGGTATCTCCCTTGAGAAAGAAAAGATTAATAACAAGAAAGTTCTCCTCCACATATCTCAAAATCTCAAAAAATTAGCCTCTTTAGACACTTTAATCAAGCTTAGAGAGATATAAATTCATAAATATAAACTTCTAGTTAATGGGTATACCGAACAAGTCTACTAACCTTCTAATTTCCCAGTTTATTTTTTTTAATGTTTTCCTTTATTTTATCTCACTTATTATTTATCCCCTACATTTACACCTCCTTTTTCTCTTTTTACCCCCTACATTTTTCTCATTTTCCTTTATTTTTTAATATATTTTTACCAAGTTATTTTTATTTTTTCTTATTCTCTTCTCACTTTACTACATTCTGAATTTTTTATTTAATCAATATTAAAATTTTTTAGTATTTTTATCCTCACTTTTACCTATTTATTTTTTGTTTTGCCTATTTACTTACCTTTTTCCCTATTTTCCTTAGGTTTTTAGGATATTTGAACTCTCACTTTTCGTTTTTTAGAGTTATTTTAGGTCCTACAAACCCCCCTTATACAACTTTAATTAATCTATTATCCACTACCTTATCCCTTTCTTTTAATCTTCTTATCAATTCTCACTTTCACATTTTTTAGTATTTTTTCCTTTATTTCACTAGGAATATAAACCCTTTTTTTACCATTACTTTCAACATATTCTTCAATTAATCCATCACTTTTCTGTTTTATACTATTTATCTGACCTCTTATTGTTGATCTAGTTTTTCCAAGCATTGCAGCTAAATCATCATAACTTAATTTTAATTCATTATTTATTAAAACCCAAAGAATTGCTTTTTCAGTTACAGATAAATTTGAGATTCCTAAAAAATCATTATTTTTGCCTGTTTGGACAGCTGTTTGGACAGCTGTTTGGACACCTTCAACAGCTGTTTGTTTACGATAAACAGGCTTAGTTGTTTTAAACACCTGTTTAGATACCTCATCATTTAACATAGAAATAACTTCTTTAACCTGTTCAAGATCATTTTTTATCGTCGATATATCCTGTTTAACATCATCTAAACAGCTGTTTAAAGAAATATCCTGGTTGTTTAGATGGTTAACCCACTTGCTAATTCTTTCAATATCAGATTTAACATGATCAAAAGAGCCTCTTACTTCCTTTTTTACCTCTTCCATCTCCTCTTTTTTCTTATGATTAAATAGCCAGTTAAACATTCTATAATTTATATACGGAAGAGGTATTTAAATGTTTTGTTTTTTCAGCAAAAAATACTATAAAAACTTATAAAAAACACCCATAAACAGCTATTTTAACACTTTAAACAGCACTAATTTTACAATAAACAGCTGTTTAAACACCAATAAACACCTAAACTACGTCGATAAAAATCCCATAGCAAAAATCCCGATAAACAGCTATATTTCATTTATAAAGAACCTATTTTGCCTATTAAAAATATCCCTATAACTTCTAACCATTTAATTTAAAAACCAAATTTACTATTTTATATTATGCCGGATTATTATAAGTCTAATCCAACAATTAAAGTTATTAGACTTGAAGAAAAAGTTTCTAGAACTCTTTCACTAGAAGAATTAGATAGGGGAGATTTTGATCCAGATTTTGATCCAATTTCGCAGGGATATTTAGGAGTTTTAAGCAAAATTAGACATTCATATTTACCAGATATTGCTTAAAACATTTAAGCAAAGATAACATGTTTTAGCATATATTCAACCTTATTTTCTAAACCTTTAAATAGCTAAAAACCCTTTACCTTTCAACTAAAAAGAGTTAAAGACGGCATTAACTAACAGAGCCATTAGTTAAAGATCGATTGTCTCGCTGATACTAATATCATCAGCATTATTCAGTATGGGCTGAAAAGATGATCTTCTATGATTAGGTTCACTAAAAAGGAAACAAAAACAAAAAGAGGAAAAATGGCAAAACTAACAGCATGGCTGGTAACTATCTTGGGAGTACTTTTGCTACTGCCGCTAATAGGTGTTAATCAGTTAGGTACAGCTACTGAAGGATATCTAGCATGGCTTATAGCAATTGGCGTCTTAGCAATAGGTATTGGCAAGCTAGCAAGAAATTACAAACTAGGCAATAAGAGAAAATAAGTCATAACTATAATATTAACCTATACCAAAGCACAGATTGGTAATGTAGTAATATAAATTGTTAAAATAACAAACTTAGCAATTAGTATAATTTGTATTTATGTGACTGCTAGTGTATTTATATTAATATGATTAAATAAATAAGATAATGGTGTATATATCAATAGTTTTAATTTCTGGTCTGCTCGCAATTATAGTGGGGATTCTCATTCTTATCTGGCCTAAAATCTTAAACTATGCCATAGGTATTTATCTTATTTTAATAGGATTATTGCAAGTATTAGGTCAAGTTATTGATATGTAGTTTAACTTAGAATATCCTTTAGTTTTTAATTCTTAATTCTTAACTCTTAGTCTATTCAGCTAAAACCTTTAATCAAAAGCAAGAAGTTTTAGCATGTGTAAAATGCTAAAAAACCAGTGAAAATAGTATAGAAATGATTAAAAATAAGTGTTTTTTAAAAGAATAATGTCAAATTATAATGTAAATGATAATCGTAACCAGCCATTGGAAAAAGGGGGAGTGTATCTTAATCCTAACATTACAACCTTTATGATTTTTACAGGTGAATATGATACTGAAGGAAATCCTTTTTTTGAATTAGATAGAACCCCTAGATTACTCATGAGAAAAGAAGAAGTTAAAGGTTATATTTTTATCGGAGATTTAAAGCATTCTAGAGATCTAAAACAATATGGAATTCATGTAAATGATCAATTAAGATGGGTTTTATCAAAACTTGAAAAAGAAGTAGCTAAACAACCTAGAGATTCAAGAAATATGATGGGAAAATATTCAGATCCCGCTTCAGGGTCTTATAAATCACATGGATTATGACAATAGAACTTCTTATCAAAGCTTAAAACTTTCTGCATAAGTAAAATTCTTAAAAAACCATACCAAAAACCATTTTTATGTGTAAGAACTTCGCCTAATCAGCACTAAAAGAAGTATTTAAAAACTTCGTTTAATATAATTAATTATGCAAAAAGAGGAAATAGAAAAATACTTGGATAAAGTGAAGACTGAATTAAGATTAAGAGATTATAGTAAAAATACAATTAACATTTACATTTTCTTTCTCAGACCATTTTTAGAAAAAATAGACTCTGCTGAAAAAACAAGTCTTGATGAAGTTAAATCCTATCTAGCTAGTTTAATTGACAGATATAGCAATAAATCTAGGGCTTTGGCTGTCTCAAGTTTAAGATTCTTTTTTAAAAGAGTTCTTGACAGGCCAGATATATTTGTTAAGTTAGAAGTCCCAAAAAGGGAGAGAAAGCTTCCAGAAGTGCTTTCTGTTGAAGAAGTTAGATCTTTAATAGATTCAGCCAATTTCAAAAAATCAAAACTTTTAATCCAGCTTCTCTACAGCTCTGGCTTAAGAGTTTCAGAACTAGTTAACCTTACTCCTAAAGACTTAGATTTTAAACAAAGTATTGGTTGGGTCAGGAGAGGAAAAGGGAAAAAAGATAGAATATTTAGATTAGCAGATTCAATTTCAAAGCAACTGGAAAAACAGATAACTAGCAATCCCGAAAATAAATTCATTTTTTCAAAGGACAAGCCTTTAACAACCAGAAACATACAACTTTTAATTAAGAAAACAGCGCTGAAAGCAGGAATAAACAAAAAAGTGACTCCCCATACTCTTAGACATTCATTCGCAACCCACTTATTAGAAAGTGGAACAGATATAAGGATTATTCAAGAAATGCTCGGTCATGCCAATATTTCTACTACCGAATTATATACTCATATTTCAAGCAGTCAAATTAAAAAAGTCAAATCTCCTTTAGATAGATTATAAAAACATGAAAAAACAAGCAAAAAAACAAACCGAGATCAAAGCAATAATATTTGATGTTAACGGAGTTTTATTAAAAGGTCACGGAAGATCAATTCATGAATATATGGCTAAAAAACTACACATAGGTTTTGAAGAGTGGTTTGATGCTATTAATCCTTATTGGGAGGATATGGTTAAAGAAGAATTCACAACAGAACATCATTTAAATCAAATTGCCAAGCATTTTCATATTTCCAGAAGCAGATTAGACAAATGGTTTGTTAAAGCATTTAAAAAACATTTTAAAAAAGACAGAAAAATGTTTAAGCTTGTTAAAAAATTAAGGAAAAATAAATACAAAGTAGCCATTTTATCAGACCAGACAAGAATGTCTTACGAAGCTTATGAAAAATTCAAACTAAACAAGCGAGTAAATACTGCTGTTTGGTCTCAAAAAGAAGGAATTAGGAAACCAAATCCTGAAATATATAAATTAACTGCCAAAAGATTAAAACTTCATCCAGAAAAATGTCTATTTATAGACGATAGAGACTGGAATTTAATTCCTGCTAAGAAAGTTGGCATGAAATATATTTTATTTCATAATTATCTTCAGCTTTTAGAAAGGTTGAGAGTTTTTGGAATAAGAATTTAATTCTGATAAATAAGATACTTACAATTAATCTAATACCTACTAATTGAACTTATAAATTAGGTAAAGTTATTGCAATATTTTCAGAATCTTGAATCCATATCATACTAAATTTCTCATTTGGGAGAAATTTAACATAATTTATTAGTTATTTTAATTAATTTTAAATTTATTCATTTCTGTTTATAATTTTCAACTTATAAGATTAACTTCATCTTCAACACTTAAATTATTCTCCTCAGATAAACCAGAATTTATTTCCAATACATAAATTGCTTCTTTATCAGGAACATAAACAGGACAATTATCTGAATTATTTGCCCTGCACGGCTGAACATCTTTTTTAATATCAACTACTGTTTTATTTTCATCAATCCAGATTATATCTAATGGAATAAGCGTATTCTTCATCCAAAATCCATATTTTTCTGCCTTTGGAAATATAAATAACATCCCTTTATCTTGGCCTAATTCTTCTCTAAACATCAAACCTTTTTCTCTTTCAACAGCTGTTTGCGCAACCTCAACACTAAAACACTTATTTATTGGTAAATCTACCTGTTTAAAACACACCTGTTTAATATTTTCAGCTGTTTGAACAGGTGTTTGCTGTTTAAAATTAATAAAAAACACATAAATAATTGCTAAAATGATTAAAATAACTATAAAAAGAATAAATAAAATAAGATTAAATCCATTCATTTCTTTTTTCATAATAAAAATAATTTATTTCTTTTGCTTTAAACTTAATATTATAAGAATTATTCCAATTAGACTAATTAAAGATAAAACCCAAAAAGTAAAACTAAAAATAGAGAATGAAAAAGGGAGTATTATAATAATATATATTATCAAAGAAACAATTTTTCCCCACATTTTATTTTTCATAATTCCAAAAGACGAAAAAAGCAATAATAAAGATATGAAAAAAAGAGGAATTATAACTAATATAAATATTGCTCCAGCCCCCTCTTTGTTAATTATTCCTCCATAAATCTGAATGAGATAAAGAAAATAAGCTAGACTTAATACCATTCCAATAATAGAAATCACTAGCGAGTAAATTCCAGCAATTCGGTTTTTATCCATATTTTATTATAAGATTATTACTATTTAAATATTCTCTAATTTTATAGAAACCATTAAAAACCTGTTAATTTTGATAAGAAAAATGAAAGAAGCAATTATTTATCTAAGAAACAAGGGAATAAGAGGAATATACAAAGGAATAATTAAGCAGATATTTTTTAAAATTGATCCTGAAAAAGTTCATGATAATACCTTAAGGCTGGGAAAAATTTTAGGTTCAAATCCCATAACAAGGCTTGCAACAAGAGCTTGTTTTTCTTATTCAAATAAAATTCTTGAGCAGAAAATTTTAAGTATTAAATTCAAGAATCCAATAGGATTATCTGCAGGCTTTGACAAAGACGGATATTTAATTGATATCATTCCAAGCACTGGATTTGGTTTTGAAGAAGTTGGCTCAGTTACTGGAGAGAGATGCGATGGAAATCCCAAGCCAAGACTCTGGAGACTGAAAAAATCAAAAGCTCTAGTTGTTTACTATGGATTAAAAAGCGAAGGATGTGAAGCAGTCGCGAAAAGGCTTAAAGAAAAATTTAACATTAAGAAATGTAAAATACCAATTGGAATAAGTGTTGCAAAAACAAATTCCAAATTGACAGCATCTACTGAAGCCGGAATTAAAGATTATGTGAAAGCTTACAAAGCATTTGCAGAAATTGGAGATTACACAACAATTAATTTAAGCTGCCCAAATGCTTACGGAGGACAACCATTTCACAATGCTAAAAATCTCAATCTATTGTTATCTAAAATTAGAAAAATACCTTCAAAAAAACCAATTTTTCTTAAAATAGCCCCAGATTTATCAGAAAAACAGCTTGATGATATAATAAAGATAGCTGAAAAATATAAAATTAATGGTTTTGTCTGCACTAATTTAACAAAAGACAGAGAAAATCTTAATATTAAGAATAAAATCTTAGATGAAAATCTGCCAGAAAATGGAGGCATTAGCGGAAAGGTTGTTGAAGAGCTTGCAAATAAAAATATTTCTTATATCTACAAAAAAACAAAAGGAAAATTTATAATAATTGGGGTTGGGGGAGTTTTTTCAGCAGAAGATGCTTATAAAAAAATCAAGCTAGGAGCTTCATTAATTCAATTAATTACGGGAATGGTATTTGAAGGACCTCAAACAATATCTGAAATAAATCAAGACCTGACAAAATTATTAAAACGCGACGGATATAAGGATATTTCAGAAGCAATTGGCGTGGAGAATCGTTAGGCTTTTATACTAATTTGCCTAATAATAAATATGAAAAGAGGAAAAATTCTTATCCTGATATTAATCTTATTACTTTTGGCAATAGATTATTTATTTTTAAATTATGCTAATTCAGGCATCCTTGGAGATATTATAAAAATTGGTGATGGAAAGATAAAAACAGAAGAACGAATTGTAACAAAAATAATTGATGGAGATACAGTTATTGTTAGTGGGGGAGAAAATGTTAGATTGCTTGGAATTGATTGTGACGAGCGTGGAAGAGAATGTTATACTATTGCAAAAAATAGGATTGATGAGTTGTTGCTCGGAAAGGAAGTTATTTTAGAAAGCGGAAAAGAGGATAAAGACCAGTATAAAAGGCTATTAAGGTATATTTTTCTAAATGAAGAAAATATAAATGTGAAAATGGTTAGAGAAGGGTATTGTATTGCAAGATTTGAAGGAGAGGATAACACAAAATACAGAAAAGAGATCCAGGAAGCAGAGCAATTTGCAATACAAAATAAAATAGGATGCAAATGGAGCAAATCTTAAATATACATTCAATCTATTTGTTAAAGGAAAGTTTAATAAAGAAAACCTTGGTTGTCTTTATATGCAAAAAGAGAGCGATTTTGGCAGTTTGAAATCTTATCCTATTAACAAAAATATTCTTTCTCAAGAGCATTTTAACCGGCTTTTCAGCAGAAAACACTTAACTTTCTCGCAAAAAACATCAGATATGATGACGAAGTTTGCAGGAAGCTGGCCGTTTATCCTGCTATTTGTTTTATTCTTAGTATTATGGATTTCTACAAATATTTATTTTTTAATACAGACTAATAAAAATCCATTTGACCCTTACCCATTTATTCTATTAAATCTTATTTTGTCATGCATTGCTGCAATTCAAGCGCCAATAATATTAATGAGCCAGGTTAGAGAAGCTGAGCGTGATAGATTAAGAGCAGAATACGATTATGCTGTCAATAGAAAAGCTGAAAAAGAAATTAGAGATATTCAAATAGACTTGGGTTTAATTAAGAGAAAGTTGGGGATTTGATGAGGTAACATGCCACGAGATAATTAACTTAGAAAATGATCATTATCTATAACTCTTCTGTCTCTTTGCTCTTGCCTTAGAATCTCCAGGCTTATAAGCCTCTTTTCTTCTTACATCTGCAACAAGAAGATGTTTGTCATATTTTAAGAAAGCTTTTCTTAATGTTTCAGATTTTGTTTTAGCAACAAGAGCTTTTGAAATTGCAAGCCTTGCAGCATCCATTTGCCCTTCTCTTCCGCCGCCTTTTGCTTTAACTTTTATATCATAATTAAAATCTTTAAGTGTTTTTTTTGCAATTCTTATAGGCTCTTCAATTGTTAATCTATGTATATGATAAAGATTTTGGTATGGAATATTATTTACAGTTATTTTTCCAGTTCCACTAGAAATTATTGCTTTAGCTATGCTTCTTTTTCTTTTTCCACTCACAATAATTAATTTTTCTGTCATTTTTATTATTTAGTTTACACTACATAAAATATCAGTAGCTTTCTCATTTAAATTAGGTAAAGATATTGTGTGTTTAGCTAAACTTTTATTCTGAAAATACTGCAATACTTTTACATGGTTTTTTATGTTTAATTTACTCATCTTCATATTCTTATCTTGATTTTGTTTTAAATTATTTTTTATTTTATTAGGGATACAAGCTCTTTTAATGTGATAAACTTTCCTCTTTTCTCCTTGCCTGCATGAATTTTTTTAGTTTCTTTATACTCTTCAGGTATTTGATTATAGCATCTTATTCTGTCTAATGCTTCCTCTCCTCTGCCTTTATCATGGGGCAACATCCCTCTTATAACTCTCTTCAAAATTCTTTCAGGGGTTCTTATTATTTTTGGCCCTTTCTGGCTGCTACCGCCCTTTTTAACTAATCTTGCATATTTTTCAGCAATATTTCTTTTATCTCCAATTATTACAACCTCCTCTGAATTTACAATAGCAACTTTCTTTCCAAGCAAAGCCTGTTTAGCGCTATAGCTTGCTAATCTTCCCATTGTTGCATTTTTGCCATCAATAATAATTTCATTCGTCATCTTTATATGATTTTGGGAACCTTTTTTAAAGGTTCATTTTATTATTCTCTTATTATTTTAATATTTTTAGCTTCAGGATTTTTCTTTATTTCATTTAAAAGTTCTAATGTTTCAATCTTGTTTTTCTTTAATTTTTCCTTTGCGCTTTGTGAAAATGAAAATCCAACTAAAGCAATTTTCTTATTTAATTGTCCCTCACCTAAAATCTTGCCAGGAACAATAACTCTTTCACCATCTTTCACTTTTTCATTTATCTGATCAAGATTAACAGAAATCTGTTTTCTTTTTGGCCTTGAAATTAAGTTTGCAATTTCCAGCCATTTAGGATTTTTTTTAGCAGCAATTATAGTCTCAACTAGCTCTGGATTTGTTTTTCTTCTTAATTTCTTCTCAACTTTTGCTTTTTTTATTCCGTTCATCTTCAATTAATTTATTATTTTATTGAGATATTTATGTATGCGGAAAGAAGGATTCGAACCTTCGCAGGCACTAAGCCACCACGGCCTTAACGTGGTTCATTTGACCGCTCTGACATTCCCGCATACACTGATTATTTCTTAATGGTTTTTAAAACTTCTTTAAGGTTTGATTCAAGCGCCTTAACAGATTCTGTAAAAATTTCCTTAGGTTCTAACTGGCCCCAAGATTCAATAATAAATACAAGCTCTTCACCATATTTAACTTCTATTAGTTTACTTTTATTTTCAGCAGATTCAATAAATGTCTCAATATAATCCACATCTTCACTGCATTGATAAGTTTCTCCATTTTTTATCTTTCCTTTTGGAGGATTTAATATGCTTGCCTTTAATTTTTCAAATATCTTCTCTGCCTGATCCGCATTTTTTACAGTTATTTCAGAAATATGCCTGTAAAAAACCAATCCTGGGGAAAACTTTGCGTGCTTTACAGTCTTGCCAAGCCTTACAAAAGCCACAAATTCTAATTCCTGATCTTTTTCTAACAAGGTAATTGGCATTTTTCCATAAATTACTTCAACATCTCCCTTTAAACTTCCAGAATAAACAGTGCATGGTCCTTTAGCTTTTAAGGAAACTTGAACCTGGCATTTATTGCACCCTTTGCCATCACAGCTGCATTTGTCTATTTCATTTAATTTTCTATTCTCTTTTAGTGGAATTAATCCAAGTCTATGGGATAGAATTTCATCATAAAGCGCTGAATCATTTTTACGAAATTCAACTTCATCAATTGCTGCAATTGTTATTTCATTAGAACTTCTTCTTATAGCATTTGCTAATGTTTCATCTCCGTCAATTATAAAACTTGCTTTGTTTTTTTCTTTTTGTTCGTTTTTCATTTTAAATTTAAGTTATTTTTGGTATTTAAATTTATTATTTGCTTTCTTAAGGGAAAACCCATAATGAAAACCTTGGTCCATCTAAAAGGAAAGTTTCATAAAGAAAACCATTGGTTGTCTTTATACTCTTCTTCCTCTCCTTCCACCCTTTGCCTTTGGTCCGCCTCTTGGAACTCTTGTAGTTTCAGAGATGCTCAATATTTTAAATCCGTCTTTTGATAATGTTTTAACAACGCTATGTGCTCCAGGACCCAGTCCAGTGCTTCCAGTTTTTCCCCTCATTCTTACATATAAACTGTTTACTCCTAGCTCTTTTATCTCTTCCCCGATTTTTTTAGCTATAAACATTGCTGTTGTTGGATTTGCTTTCAGCCTGTCCTGCTTTGTAACCATGCCTCCAGAGCATCTTGCAATTGTATTTCCGGATAAATCAGTTATATGTACAATTGTATTATTGAATGTAGCATAAACATATGCAATTCCAGTATGATCTTTTTCATCTTTAGCCATTTTCTATCTCTCCAATTTGAATAATTTCTTCTTTATTTTCAACAATAATCTCTTCTGGAATTTCTTGAGAAACAGGTTTTACAATTCTTTTTTTATGAGCTAATTTTACCATATTTTCTTCATCAACTTCAACCATGTATGAAGGAATATTGACAATTCTTCCATTAACTAATATATTTTTATGAGTTATCAATTGCCTTGCTCCTTTTGGAGTTGTTGAAAGCTTTTTATTGTACACAATTGTTTGAAGCCTTCTCTTTAAAATTTCTTCTTCAGTTAAAGCAAGAACATCAACAGTTGTTTTGACATCAAATCCCTGTTTTTTTAACTTAACCAGGAATTTTTCCTGTTCTTCCTGGCTGGAATCTATTAACTTTTTTGCAATATTTCTTATTCTCTCCAGTTTACCTTTTGCTTTCCATATTTCTCTCTTATTCTTCAATCCATATCTTTCAACAATTTTATCTTCTTCCTCAATTCTTGTTGAATCGAATCTTGTTCTTGGTTTGCTGAATTTTTTATGTTTTCTGATCATTTTGTTTATTTATTTTTATATTTTTGGGAACTTTTTTTAAAGGTTCATAATTAGCCTTTTTTTCCTGTAGGTTTTTTACTGACTCCAACAACTCTATTCTTGCCTTTCTTTCTGAAATGGCTCTTTGTTCTCTGACCCCTTACTGGCAACCCGCGAGAATGTCTTACACCTTTGTAAGAGTGTATTTTTTTCATTCTTTTAATATCAAATTCCTTTTTTAAGTCTAATTCAGTTGTTACTAAATGCCTGGTTTCTCCTGTATCAAAATCATTCCTTCTATTTTTAAAATAATCTGGAACTTTAGGGTTCTTAATTTCAGCAGTTATTCTTTCAATTTCTTCCTTGCTTAATTCTCCAATTTTCTTATTTTTATCCATTTTTAATATATAACACACGGCGTTTGACATTGAAAATGAAATTCCTTTTATATAAGTCAAGCCTATATTGACTTTCCTGCTTCCAGGAATGTCTGTTGAAAGAATTCTAATTAGCATTTCATGGCTTTCTTCTTTTCTCTCATATTTTTCAGGCTTTTCAGCTTTATCTTGTTTCTTTACTTGTAATTGTCCTGTTTCTTGTTTCATTTTTTAATTATTGTGGTTGCAGGAGTCATAAAAACCACCAGCGGGTTTTTATGAAAGAACAAACAACCTATGTCTTTCGTCTCCTGTTAATTCTTTAATTATTCTTTTCTGAACTGCAGTTTTAGGGTCTGGCAAGCTGGGAATTCTTTTTTTCATATCGTCAAAACCTTCAAATTCTTTTTCTTCTCTAGTTTTAAGTATTTCTTTCATGTGTTTTTTTCCATACCCTGGCAGCAATTCTATTTGATGTATTCTTGTGTTAATCGCTGTTGCTTTATTGAAAAACTCTACAAACTGTTTTTCTTTTTCTTCAACAACATTAGCAATAAACTCTTCTAGCTGAATTTTTGCATTTTCTGTCAATTTTTCAGCAGGCAGTCTTCCTAGGATGTAATATATCTTATCTCTCTTGCCGTCTCCTATATAAACCCTTTCCTTTAATTGAAGTGTTACTCCCTTTCTAGGAATAAGCTGAAGAAGAGTGAAGTTTTCCTCTCCTATAGCCTGAGCTATAGGCATCATTTTTCCTTCCAATGGATATCCATAAGGAAGGTATTCTAGTATTATTGCATTTTCTTCTTTCTTTGTCATTTTTACTTATATTTTGACACAATGTCAAGTATTTGTTTAACTTCATTTTCATCTAAACCAACATCAATAAAAATTTTATGAACATCAGATGCATCTTCTGGCAGTAAGTCAATTATTTTTACAACATACTCTTGCTTTATTTTATGATTTCCAAGTGCCTCAAGTTCTTTTCTTAGTTCTAAGGCATCTTTTAATTTTAAAACTACAAATTTCTTGAAATATGACCCTAACTCTTCCTTTCCTTTATTTTCTTTTACAATATGTTCTGTTTCTGCCAAACTTAATGGTTTCATTTCTCGTATCATTTTATTTCTCTCCTTTCTTTATAGATTTATTTTCTATTCTTTTTAAATGAATTGCTGGAAGTATAAGAGTCTTTTCTTTATTAATATCTTTTACTTTTACAATATAACTTCTTCCTTGCTTGCCGACAACGACTCCTGTTCTGCCTTGCATCCTTTTATGAAATCCAACTTCCATAACAGATTGTTCCCGTTTTAATGCCACTTTATCTCCAGTTTTTAATTCCTTGAAGTATTCACTAAATCTTATTTTTCCACGTTCCTTAATTCGTTTTCTTTTTCCCGGCATTTTTCCAAATATGTAATTTAGTTCTATTAAAAGGAAGGGTTGATAAGGGTAAACCTTGGTTTCCTTTATTAATTATCTATAAATAGTGGCTTTTTAAAGGTTTTTAGGGCTAAAAACCTTTGGATTACTAAGAGAATTAATTGTTAATTAAGAGATACTAAATATTTACTTTTAATATAAATAATGTTAAATAAGGCATAAATTTCTATAAACAAGAAATTTAATATTGTATGTTTAGTTAATATCACAATAACTTTCCATGATTTTTACACTTGAAATACTGAGTTTTAATTAATATCCTTAATAGAATTTCCTTACTTCATGCTTATTAATCCCTGGTCTAAATTACCTTTATCTCTAGCTTCTTCCATGCTTTTTTTGATTGTATTAAACATTTTTGGTCCCCACACACCAACTCCACATCTCTCACAGAAATCAATTACACTTTCACTTGGAATTTCAGCCTTGCAATAAATACATTTTTTCATCTCTTTTCTTTATTTTCCTCTTTTTTATTATTTTATTTTACCTTGTTTTATCTATTTCAATCACCAGATTAATAAAATACAAAGCCATGTTTTTAAACTTATTTATTGTGCAGAAGAGGTTTAAATGACTATTTCAATTGAAAATATAAATTTTTATATATTTGAAATAGACTGTATATAGATGAATAATTATCCAGATATTAATGCTTCAGAATATAATTCTTCTAAAACTACTAGGGAAGTTGCTCATGAAATGTGGGATATTGTTGATCAAGCGGTACCAACTTCTAAATTTCTTGATGCTTGTGATGAAGATAGAAAGTTTCTTGCTTCTTGTTCTGGAAGATTAGAGAATGTTGTCCGTCCGCGACTTATAAAATAATTTCGCCTAATTTATTTAAGAAATTTACTAATTTTTACTCATACCTCAACGCATCAACAACTTTTATCTTGCTAGCTCTCCATGCAGGCCATGTTCCTGAAGCACTTCCTATTAAGAATGCAAATGCCAAGCAGCCAAGAATTAAGTATAATGGAGCAGCAGCTTGTAAAAGATTTGTTCCAAGAGATTGTGTTGCAATTAATTCTATTGTCTTGCTTACCGAATAACCTAATCCCACTCCAATAACCCCTCCAACCAAACCAATTAAACCAGATTCAATTAAAAAGATAAATAAAATATCTTTATTCTTCACTCCTACTGCTTTCATAATTCCAATTTCTTTTGTTCTTTCCAATACAGAAGTATACATTGTGTTTGTAATGCCAATTGCTCCAACTAATAATGAAATTGCAGCAATTGCTCCAAGAAAAGCGGTTATTATTCCAAGTACTGTTCCAAAAATAGCCAGAATTTCTTCAGGAGTTAAAATTGTAAAATCCTGATTTTTTTCATCAACATTTCTAAACTTACGTAATTTCTTTTCAACAACCTCAGCAACAGCTTTAACATCTGCTCCTTCATCTACCTGAACCATTATTGCATCAACCCTGCCTCCAGAATTAAACATTTCAATAAAATCATCTCTAGGCATTATTATACTTCTATCATCATCCGGATTTCCTATTGCTTTAAAAATACCAACAACCTCAAACTCTTTATCATTAATTATAAATTTATCTCCAGCTTTTACATTTGTACTGAAAATATTTCTTGTTTTGTAATGATTTCCAATAATTACCTTATTCCTATCCCCATTTTTTAAAACTCTCCCCTCATCAATTTCAAAAGATCCTGTTTCTATATAAAGATTCATGAATTCAGGAGGCAAACCATAAACTGAAAAGAATCTTTTTTCTTTTTCAAATTCAATTTGCGCATTTCCAATTGTAAAATAAGCTGTTCTTTTTACCCCAGTTACTTTATCAATAACATCTATATCATTAATTGTAAGCTGAACAGCTCCCCCTGCTTGTGGCGGGCCTAGCTGGCCTTTAGGCTGGATAAAAAATTTATCCCCTCCAAGCGTTTCAAATTGCTCTTTCACAGCATTTTGCAGTCCAATTGACAAGCTGATAAGTGTAAATATTGTTGCAACCGAGATTACAATTCCAACTATTGTCAGCCAGGATCTCAATTTTCTTTTTCTTAAGTTCTTCCACGCAATGTTAAAGTAGTCTGTGATCATTTTCCACCTCTTCTTCCAATTACTCTTAAAGGTTTAGAAATTTTGAATTTTGCCAAAGTTGCAGGAGAACTGCCGCTTTGTCTGCTTGCTTCACTTCTAGCCCAATTAGCTCTTTCAAAGTTATTAAATGGCTTAAATCCATTACGTATTATATAATCTCCAGGTAAGGTACTCAACCCCCTACCGCCCGTATATACTCCTATTATTTGCTTTCCCATAAAATTATCCCAAATAACAACTAAAGAATTTTCTTTTTCAAAAGAATAAAGTTCTTCAGCATTTTCTGCAACCCACATTTCTAATTTTCTTACTTCAACTCTATCAAATTCATCCATTTTTGCTAAATCTTGCAGGCCCAATTCCGCGTCAGGTAGATTTTCATAAGCAGTTAGATTATTTGTTGCTAAAGCTTCGTGATTTCCTATAATCTTTGCATCTTGTTTTTTACCAAATAAAACATATTCTCTTATATTTGGATAAATAATTTCTTCAATTCTTGCTGCGCAAATATATCCTTTAATTTTTCTCATTTCCTCAGCGCCTCCACTGGTTTTAGCTTAGATGCCTGTAACGCAGGAAGCAAACCTGAGAAAATTCCAAGCAAAAATGAAAATGCAACAGAGCCGATTAGCAGAGGCCATGATACTTGAACTTGTAAATCAATGCCTCCTAAGAAGCTTCCAGCAACACTTGAAGCAGCGAATGCTAATCTTAATCCGAGAGCAGCTCCTATAATTCCCCCCACTAATCCAAGTAAACCAGATTCAATTAAAAAGATAAATAAAATATCTTTATTCTTCGCTCCAACAGCTTTCATTATTCCAATTTCTTTTGTTCTTTCTAATGTTGAAGTATACATTGTATTGGTAATTCCTATTCCTCCAACTAAAAGTGAAATTGCTGCAATGCCAATAACAATTAAATTAACAATATTTAATACAGTGCTGACTGCTGAAAGTGATTCTAAAGGCGTCTGCACAGAAAAATCTTCCTCTCCTATTCTTTTATTCCTGTCTTTTCTAAGTTTCCTTTCAATTTCATTAGCAACATCATTTATTTTATTTTGATCTTCTACTTGGGCAACAATTAAGTCAATATTATCGTGGATATCTAGAAGATTTTCCATATCATCATTTAACATAATTATCGCGCCATTAAATATGAAATTGCTTGTTTTCTTTGAAATTCCAACAACTTCAAAATCTTTTCCATTAATTTTTACTTTGCTTCCTGGCTCAATTGTTTTTCCAAACCTGTCAGTTAGAAAATCGCTTCCAAGCAGCACTTTTCCATGATCATTGCTATTTAGAATCCTGCCTTTTTCAGATTTGAAATTAGCAACCTTGTAAACAAAATCCATTTGCTCTTTTTCTTCAGGAAGGTCTGCAATATAGATAAAGGCAGTATTATCATTATATTCAAATTTAATAATTCTAATAAGCCTTGTAACAACTAGTTTCACTCCATCTGTATTTTTAACAATATCTAAATCATGATCATTTAATTTTTTTACAGAAGTGCTTCCAGGAGGCCCGAAAGCTGTTGCAGCATTAGAAATTGTTAATGTATCAATAGATAATCCTCCAAATTGGCCTGTAATTGCGCTTTGCAATCCGCTACCAAGTGAAATCAGTGAAACAACAGCTGCAATTCCAATAAAAATCCCAAGCATTGTAAGCCATGTTCTCAGCCCTCTATGTTTTAGACTTTTTAATGCCAGAACAAGATAATCAATTATCATGGAGGTTATGCCTCCTGATTTCTTCTTTCTATTTTTCTAAATTGTCTTTCTTCCTTTTCCAATGCAGTATCTATTTGTAATGCTAGATCTTGGACCAAACTCATAGACCTATTTTCTTCAGATATCTTTTTTAACTTTTTATATTCATGATCAAATATTTCATATTCTATTCTTTCATAATCTACCCCGCATTGAGAAACAAGGTAGATTATTATACTCGTAGACTCAGGAATTCTTTGAACACATTCAAATGTGCAACCTAAGAAACTTAATAAACTCTCTACTCCCATTTTATCTCTAACAATTCTTGTAACATAAACAGGGCTATCTTCTTCTCTTTCTTCACTCATCTTCCTTCCTCTGAGCTCTTTGTTTTCTATAATACCCCTTTCTAATACCACATCTTATTAAAACATTATCAACTTTTTCATAAAACGCTTGACTATGAGAGTTGTTAATTTCAAGAGGATCAATATACCTCTTACTAATTTCATTTGCTAGTCTTTCCATTTGTTTATTTATATACAAAACACTATTAGAATTATGCTCCGAAACAGCTTGGGTTAATCTAGTTTCTTCTACTTTTAACATACTTAACAATCCTTTTATAATTTTTCTTTTTTCCCTTTCGTTAATAGGTTTCATTTTACTTCCCATCATCTCTTTTTTTATTTCTTTTCATTCTTTTTTTTATTGTTCTATAAACAAACCAAGCAATAACAACAAATACAACAATAATTCCATACATCCATGTATTATTCTTCTGGATTATCCCAAGTTCTAAAGCTTTTTCTCTTGTATAAACATTTAATGGAAGGTCTATTTCTTCAACTAGCTTTTTATTGTCAAAATCTCTATATTCAACACTTGCTTTTAATCTAGCAGTTTGATCTTTGAATAAAACATCATAAGTTGCTGTTTCAAAATCATCTGAATCAACATTTCCAATATAAACATCTTCACTTGACAGCAATGTAAAACCTTGTGGTTTTATTTTAACAGAAACAAATTTAACATCTCCAAATCCTCTGTTTACAATTTTCAGGCTTACTTTTCCTTGCTGGCCTATTACAGGGTTCTCAGCAGATGCAATATAATCAAGCTCTGTTCTAGCGCTTACAGTAACTCCAATACTTCCTTTTTTCTCAATTTTTTTTCCATCAGAACTAGGATTTGGATCAGTATAACTAATTACATAAGGGATATTATAATCTCCAGGAGCAATATCTTGCGAAGCTTTAAGTGTAAAATCAAAACTTTTGTCTTTATCTTCTCTTATTTCATCAATACTTTCCTCGCTTCCACCTACTGAAATAAACTTAGTTTCCTCTAAAAGCAAATTCATAGAAACATCTTCAACATCCTGATTTAGAGTATTTTTTATACTTAGGCTTATTGTTGCCTGTTCTCCAGGATAAAGCTTTCCTTGAGTTAAAGAGCTTACAGTTATTGCAGATGCAACTGAACTTAAGGTAATAACAAGAGCCAAGCTAAGTAAAAATGTTAATACCAAAACTTGAAATGTTTTTTTATTTTCCATTTTAATTATCATAACTTTTCGCTAAATAAACATGTCTTAAATAAATAGCTAGAATACCTGCATTTATTATTCCGATTTCATTTCCTGCTTTTATAGCATTAGCTGTTCCTCCAGTTAATAACCCCCCAATTACTACATTTTCAAAAAGACTAAGATTACAGTAAATATTACTTTCTCTATTTGGAGAAATTAGGTTAGCTATAGAATTATCAATATTTCTTGTGATATTCTTTAAATGTGATTCTTGTCTGCTTTTCATTTTAATCTTTAGGAATAACTAAACCTCCTATATAATCTTGTGAAAATACTTCATTTCCTAATTCATTGAATATTCTTTCTTTTCCTCTGAAGTTTGTTAGGTTGCCTTCAGTCTTTGTTTTATACAACCAATTACTAAATCTCCAGTCATCTATTCTAAATCCATTATCCCATTCAGGGCCTCTAAATGGTTTGTCTTGTGATGCTTCAGATAATGCTAATTTTAAAAATCTAAAAGTTAGTTTTGCAAATTCTTCATTTTCCCGAAATTCAGGCAACATTCTTCCATGATAAGACATCTGCCATAACCTTTGCCCGTCAGCTTTTTGCCATCTCACAATTTCTGTTCCGGGAGCTTGGTAGAAACCAGCATAATTATCAGTATAATGAAAATCTCCATCTTGAAAAGTCAGAACTTTAGAGCCATCTCTTAATCTTTCTTCTTGACCATTTCCAGCATAACAATTTTTTTTAGCTTTAACTATAAACTTTGCAAGTTGATCTAAACCAATTTCTAATTTTCCTAATTTAGCTTTTCCGTTTTCCATTTTAAATCAAACCTATTTCTTTTAGTTGTTTATATTGCGCTTCTCTAACTGCTGAATAAAATCTTTCAACAGGAATTACTTCAGGAACTGTAGTAAAGGCAAGAACCTTATATACACCATCATGAAATTTATGAATATAGCCCTTTAATTTTTTAGGATCTAACTCACTAAATATCTCTAAGCCAGTTTTACCGCCATATACTTTATTTTTCGTTCTTAACCATTCATCAGTTTCTTCATCAGGATAGAACATATCAAGAAAAGTTCTAATTAATTGCGGGACTTCTTCAGGTTTCAACATAAACCTTTTTTTAGAAGTTGACTTTCTATAACTTTCTATTGCGCTTTCAATTTCACTTTCTTCATTTGTTCTGCTTTCCATTTCATTTTTCTCCTTAAAATCACCATAAATCTAAGTTTATAAACCTTTTTATTGTTACCATTAAGAAGTTAAAATATCTATCTTTAATCCTAAAAAAGCTTATTCAAATGATATAATATAAATAAAGACTTTATTTATATATTATTGCTCATACATTTAACATTTAGCTTAAATAATAGAAAAGTTTATATATTAGTTCGCATACATTTAATTATAAAAACCAAATTATTCGAATTAGCTAAAAAATTAGAAGGAATGCACACAATTCAGACAATCCAAGACCAGTTAGATATAGACAGGGCTAGAGCAGTTTATATTGTGTATAAATTACGAAAGAAAGGATATGTTAAAACTAAATACACTTCTAGCAAAATGAGAGTGTATTATATTTATGTTACAAATCCGGCTAAAGGCATAAGTTATATAGATATTATAAATAAATATGCTCCTACAGCTGGAATAAAATTAGCTGACTATGGAAATCATATTATTTATGGCAAAATTCCCAGTATAGAAGAAACCCTGATTTATGCAATAAATCGCAGAGATGTAAGGTTTCTTATCGCCTCGCTTTCTTTATTTAGGGGATTAAAAGACTGGAGCAGTTTATACAAACTTGCTAAAAAAGAAGATTTGGTAAGAGAAGTAGCAATATTGTATGATATTGCAAGGCTTGTAATTCCAAAGATAAGAAGAATGCCTAAAAGATTCAAGACTCTTGCAACACCAAAAAAATCTGATAAATACAAGTATTTTATTGAAGGATTTAGTTCTAAAAGTTTTACCGACCTTGAAAAAAAATGGAAAGTTTATATTCCGTTAAATACTGCCGATTTGGAGGAATATGAATTATGATATCTTTAGTAGATCAAACAAATTTATTTACATCAATAGCGAAGAGACTTGACAAAAAAATTACAATATATGCAATAGGCGGGACAGCGCTTATGTTTCTTGGATTAAAAGCAAATTCATTAGACATAGATTTAATTTTCACAAACGATAAAGACAGGCAGGCTTTTAAGAAAGCTGCAGAATCTTTAGGGTATGGTGAAATGGATGCAAAGGTAGTTTACGGAGATAGAAGCAATAAACCTATTTTAATTAAGTTAGATGATGCAAGGATTGATTTATTTTTGTTAAAAGTTATAACCTCGACTTTTTCAAAGCAGATGCAAAAAAGATCCGAGGATACTATTCGGCAATTTAATGATAATTTAATAATAAAAATTGCAGATATTCATGATCTAATCATAATGAAAGCAGTTACTGGAAGAGAGAAAGACGAACTGGATATATTGAATATAATAAATAATTCAAAAATAAATTGGGATTTGATAATTAATGAAGCTGAAAATCAGGTTAATTTAGGAAGTGAAAGAGCTATTTTAGAACTTAGAACAACATTTGAAAATTTAACAAATAAAAATAAAGTGGTTATTCCTGAATATGTTTTAGATAAGCTTTGGAATTTGTTAAATAAGCAAATTGATAAAAATGCTAAAAAATAAAATTAAAGTAGAATATATTAAGAAATTAAATAAAATATGTAAATGTAGGTGTTTTAAGTTTAGCTTTATTGAACTTTTCTATTCTTATTTGTCGAATGAACATTATTTCTGGATAAGACAAAGTTTTTAAATCTAATTAAACATAAATATGTAAATGGTAGAGAAAAAAGTTCTTTGGGGGTTATTAGTCTTGTCAGTATTGTTGTATTTCTCCCGTTATTTCTTGGTAATTTTGAATTCAGACGCCTTAGGTCAAGCTTATCAATTTATTTATCTGGTTTCTATTATACTCTTATTAAATATACCTATTTTGATTATTTTATCATATTCAGAACAAAACTCACTAAATAACAAAGCTAAAAAGGTGTTAATAGCTACTATTTTACTTGGAATAATTACCCTTATAGGAGCTGCACTAGTTTCTTACATTTTCTTTGGATGGGGGGAAGTAGGTTATGTACTTATATTTACAATAATCTTTGGTGGTCCAGTTCTGGGAATTATCTACGCAATTGGAGTCATAATTGGAATAATTGGACTTTTTAAAGTTAAAGAAAAAGAAAGCCTTCGTAAAAACATTATTATTTTGTCAATAGTTGTATTGCTTATAGTAGTCGGAATATCTTTAGTAGCTTACAACTCAAATTACTTTTCTTATAAAAGACAATTTTCAAATTATCTTGAAGATATACCTATATATTCTAACAACGGTGAATGTGAAACCATAAAATACGAGGTAAAAACAGACACATGGGGAACAAAATATTACAACTTAATTTGTGAATATAATTCGGTCTATCCACTAAACGAAACATACATAAAACATCATTCATACTTAACTAAAAACAATTGGAGATTTCCTTGGGATAACCTTGGCTTAGAATATTTCTTGAATCAAGATCAAAGCATGGAGTATTCTAAATCCGATAATAATAACTTTCCAAGACTAGACGTTTACTATAACGAATATCCAAAAATCAGACTAACGATCTCGAACTATTAATCAAACTTATACACCAAGAAATTCATAGTATTCTTAAATATTTACATATAAAAAATATCAATCGAGAGGAATTTCTACTAACTGTAACAACTTGTTGGTATATCCTTATAATATGTTGCTCTAAATTTTAATCATTTTACAACTACCCACTTTCCCTTAACTTTCTTAGTAACTTTCTCCACTTTTCCATCTTTCAGCCAGTAAACTGTTCTGGCATGTTTTTGTGCCAGATTAGGATCATGAGTAACCATAATTATTGTTTTGCCTTCACTATTTAGTTTTTCAAGAAATTCAATAACAATCTCTCCGGTTCTTGTATCTAAATTTCCAGTCGGCTCGTCTGCAAGAATTATTTCAGGATTATTTGCCAATGCTCTTGCAATTGCAACTCTTTGCTGTTGCCCGCCTGAAAGCTGATTAGGATAGTGATCTTCCCTTTCTTTTAATTCAACTTTTTCAAGAAGCTTCTCAGCTCTTTCTCTTCTCTCATCTTTATCTAATCCTTGAAAAGTCATTGGAAGCATTACATTTTCCAACGCGGTTAAATTAGGAATTAAATTAAAACCCTGAAATATGAATCCGATTTTCTTCCCCCTTACTTGGGCTAATTCAGATTCTGAAAGTTCTTCAATATTCATTCCATTTAAGTATATTTCTCCTTTTGTTGCATAATCCAAACTTCCTGTAAGATTCATGCCTGTTGATTTTCCACTTCCACTAGGCCCCATTATTGCAACAAAATCTCCCGTTTCAATATTAATGCTAATTCCATCCAAAGCTTTCACTATATTCTCACCCATATAATAATACTTTGTTACATTCTTCAGTTCTATTTCGTGTTTCATTTTTACTTACTCTTATTTTAATTAGTATAAATAATTACTTATAAACCTTTTTATTGTTACTACTAATAAATTAATATTAATAGAAAAGTTTAAATAGTCTACTTTTCTAGAAAAAATATGGCAACAGCAACTCAAACAAAGTATGAAGTAAATGTGGATATAGTTCCAAGTAAACTTCAATCTGGAATAGTTTATGCTCCTTTTGATTTAGCTCAAGCAGAATTAGAAAGTGAAAATTATGATATTATTTCTTTGCCTGTAAATGTTGAGCAAAGAATGATTCAAGGTAAACAGCATAATGTTTCTACAAAGGGAAATTATGTAAGAGAAGGAGTTCTTTACATTCCTAGAAAAGGAACTAAATTAGTTAGAAATTCTCCAATTTTATATTCAGCTGAAGAAGCAACACAGGCACATAGGGATATTAAAGAATTTTATCCTTCTAAAGAAGCTATTGAAAAAGCTTTAGCAGATTCTGTTGACTTTCCTTTGCATAATATAGGAATTCCAACAAATAGGTTTAATGAAGAAGCGTTAACTATCTGGGCTTTTGGAGCAGGAGATTCAGATAAAGCACAGGCCTATGGAAATTGGTTAAGAAATGGAGAACCAGAAATAATGAAAATGCCTGTTTGGGCAGTTGATAAAGATTATGTTAATAAACAAAATTATCCTTTTGCTAGACAGCTGTGGTTCAGCAGGCTTGACAGCAGGTCTGTGCTTAATGGCGGCAGCAGGGACCTTCATAGCGGCGATAGGGTTCGTGGGGTGCGTGAAGTAAGCGCCGAAGGCGCTTCACAAAAAGTTTCTAAAACTACTGAAACTGAAAACGTGAAAAAATACACTCCTCAAGAAATTGAAGAACATAAAAAAATTGTTGAAGGTGTCAGAACAGGAGAACTACCTGCTTCAAAACTTGAAGAGGTATTAGGATTATTTAGCAGATTATAATTATATTTTTATACCTTTATTTTTATTCTGTGATGCCTCGACTCCATTTTGAGATCTAAAGATTAATGAAAAATGAAAAAATAACAATCCCAAGAAGCAAACTTAAGGGACTTTATTTGAAAAAAAGAAAATCCACAAGCGATATTTCTAAAATATATAGATGTAACCCAGAAACAATTAGAAGAAGGCTTATAGAGTATAAAATAAAAAGAAGGCTTTATGAAATAAAGATAAATATTAAAAAAGACGATTTAGTAGATTTTTATGAAAATAAAAATTTATCTTTTAAGGATATAGCAAAAAAATATAATTGCTCACAATGGACAATAAGAGAAAATCTTTTAAAAAATAATATTAAATTAAGAAAATCAACTTCATTTTTGAAATGGAGGGATCCTGGAAACACTCTAAATCCAAATCTTTCTTCCTCACCCGATATATCTTATATCTTGGGAGTTCTACTTGGTGATGCTTGGACATATAAATACAAAAATAACTCTTTCATAGGATTAGATGTTTTGGATTATAATTTTTGTAAGTGTTTTTATGACACCTTAAAAAAGATAGGTCTAAATCCAAATATTTTTCAAAAGAAAAAATATTGGAGAACTATTGCTTCATCAAAGTTATTTTATAATTGGTTTAATAACCTGACTATAGAAGATATAAGAAAAATCGCCTTAGATTATCCAATTTATTTTTTAAAAGGCATACATGAAAGTGAAGGATGTTTGAGCATAAATCATGATAAAAGATATAATAGAAGCTATCTTATATTAATAATTGTAAGTTGTGAAGAAAACACTATTCAATTAACTAAACAATTAATCGAGGGGCTTGGATTCCATCCAAGGTTGAATTTAAGAAAATATCCTCCAGGAGATAAACGTAAACCTATTTGGGTTCTTAATTTAGGAAAGCAGGAAGAAATTAAATCTTTTTTGAATATTGTGAATTCATGTACTAAAAATTTAGAAACTATGAATCAAAAGCTTTATAAATATCCTTAAGTGGATAAATATACAATGATTTGTCCCATAAGGTGTATGAGTTGCGGTCGTCCGATAGCACATTTGCACGACGATTTTAAAAAGCGTGTAGAATCTGGCGAAGAGCCTGGAAAAGTAATGGATGAGCTGGGATTGGAAAGATATTGCTGCAGAGCAGCTTTTCTAGGACAGGTTGATCTTTTGGAATTAACAACTAAGTTCAAAAAATTCTAAAATCTTTAAAACAGGTTTGAATCATTACATTATAAAATTTCTCATTGAGAGAAATTTTGCATGGTTTATAGCTTATTAATAAATTTTACTTTATCTAATTAAATATAAACATCAGTAGCTTAAGCATAAATTAAAAAGAGATATAGCATGTTTTCAGAACATTTCTGTAAGGGTTACATTTGATCTTATTTTTTATATCGTAAAATATTCCGCGTTTGAGAAAGTATATGATTCAAGTCATAGCCCCAATATATAATGCCAATTAAATCAAGAAATTCGTGAAATAAAAAACCTATAAGGATAAAAAAGAAAATATTTGAAAACAATGATAAAAAAAGCAGGATAATTATAGCTTCAATTCCATGAAAAATGCACGGAATCGCTCTTGCCAATTTTTTTCTCTTGCCTTTTGGCATTTTTCTAAATTCCATTGTCTTATCCATAAACCATTTCTTAGCATGAAAATAATTCCAGTCCTTCCTTGTATAAGCATAAAATAAGTAATGGTCAACATCAATTAATACTGAAGAAGCAAAAATTATTGCAAAGCCAAGAAAACCGATTTGTGGAAAAAGATACCAGAAACTTAAAGAGAAAATTATGCCTAGAAGAATATGGATTTTAGGAAGCATTTTACTGCGTATGTCTTTCCCCTAAAAATTTAAGCATATCTGCAAATGCTGGTCTTGAGATTAAAACTCCAATTGTTAGTCCAATGATTGTTGTAACTGCAAATCCCTTTAAGAGTCCTGCTCCTGCCCAGAATAAAGGAAGAAGTGAAACTACTGCTGTAAAAAAAGCTGAAACAACAATGAATAAAGCGCTTTTTAATTTTTCTCTTAAACTTTCAATTCTTTTTGATTTGAATTCATCAAGAATAACTATCTGCTGGTCAACCCCTGTTCCAATTGTGACAAGTATCCCTACAATACTTGGCAGATCTAAATTCCATTTAATTAATGAAGCTACTCCTAAAATAATTACTACTTCTGCAAAGCTTGTGAAAAGCAAAGCCATAGAAGCCTTAAAATTTCTATATCTAACAAAAATTATAATTGCTACTGCAATCAAGCCTGCCAGTCCAGTCAGTAAGATTAAATAATTAAATCTCTCTCCAAGTACTGGAGAAATTGTATCCAACTTGACAATACTTAATTTATACGGCAAGCTTCCTGTAATAAGGATAGTCTGCATTTTCTTCATTGAATCTTCCGCACTTTGAATTGCAGAGTTTCTATCAGCGCCTGTTCCACTTCCCTGAATCTGTATTTGTGTTGTTACCTGCCCTTTTAGATCTTCAGAAATATAAAGAGAGGTTGATAGTTTATCGTCTACAAAGAAATCAATTTGTTTTTCAAGATATCTATCTCCCGCAGTAGGTGATGAAGAATTTACAGAAAGTTTACTTGTAATATCTGCATGTCTTTTTGCAGCCTCTTCGCTTAAATGGATAACAAACCTATAATTACATATCTCTCCGCCTTGAATAGGATTACATGCTTCAATGCCTGCGCAACTTGCATCATCCCTACAAACATAAGTTATATCCTTATTGCCTCCAACAAATACTGTTTCATTTCCTATTTTTGCCTCAAATTTGCCTTGCTGCCCTATTAAAGACTCTAAATCCTTTGGAGTTGCTCCAGCAATTTCAACCAACATATAATTATTTCCTGTCAAGTCACTAACTTGTTTTATTACAACATCGCTTATACCATAAACATTTAATCTTTCATTGCTAACTGCTATTAAATCCTGCATTTCATTAGTTGTTAATTGTTTTTCCGGAGAAACTAACGCTCTTGCTCCTCCCTGAAGATCCAGACCAGTTTTTAAAGTTGTTTTAGGGATATTACTAACAACTATTTGTAAAGAACCTTGATTAAAAAATGAATATGTATTCTTATTTGTGGTAATAACCCATTTAATACTCTCATTAGTTTTATTATTTAATGGAGAAACTATATTTGAATATTCATCAAAATTATTTATAGGCTGATTATTAATTGATTTTATAATTTCTCCTTGCTTTAATCCTTCATTAAATGCAGTAGAGTTAACTTCAACACTTTTTACAATAACTCCTTTTGAAAAGAACAAAGGAGGAAAGCTAAAAATAGATAATATAGATAAGGCTAGCAATATTACCAAAGCCCATATTCTCCATGTTAATTTTATCATTTTGTTTTTTATTTAATTTTTATTAGTTTTGGGAACCTTTAAAACCGATAGGTTTTTTGCTTGTCTTTTCAAAGGTTCATTTTAATCTAGTTTTTTATGAGTGACATACCATTTAACCATTGAAGCATTTGTAAGCCATGTATTAGGTATATCAAATAATAATCCAATAGTTAAAATAGTAAAAATCTGGCTTAAAACATCTGAGAATGAGGAAGTTAGAATTAAGCCAATAACAACAACAGCTAAAGCAGTTAAAGTCATTGTTATTCCTGTCTTAAAAGAACTCAAAATCCTTCTATTAACACTTTCTCCCTTATGTTTTAATACTCTGGTTGTCAGCAATATATCTGTATCAACACTATATCCAATTAACATTAAGAAAGCAACTATTCCTGCTGTTGAAACCTCCATGCCCATAAGATCAACAAGTGTAACAGTCATTACAATATCAGCAAATGCTGCAAAAACAACAGCCATACTCGGGATACTGTATCTTATATAAAAATAAATACTTATTAAGAGAACAATTCCAGAAAGAATAAATGCCTGTGTTAAAGAAATTGATTTTGTGAAAAAGAATAAAATTGGAGGAATAAGTGATAGTAAGATGAGCAAGTATTTTATTTTTTTATTGCTTGAAAAAATAAAAAATACAACAGTTCCCATGAATAAGAATGCGAAGAACACTGCAAGCATAAGCTGCTGATAGAACCCCTCTCCTATTGTAGATCCAGTAAATTCTATGCTGCTGTTTTTAGAGTCTAATTTAAATCCAAAATATTTTTCAATTTCCGGAACTATTTCATCTGGTTGTGCTCTAGTTTCAATTATAACTGCAACTTGCTCTCCTGTAAGAATATCTGAAATATAACTTATTGAAACATCATTAAATTTATTATTTAAAGCAGATTTTAACTCATTAATATCTGCTTTAGCATTAACTTGTATAGATGTTCCTCCTGTTAAAGATATGTCTTTTTTAATTATATCTCCATTTTGCTGTGCAAAATTAAATAAGTAACCAATACTTAAGATAAGAATAATAATAGGGATAATTAAAGCTATTTTGTAATACTTGTCATACATTTCACTTAAGCTTCTTTTACTGCTTACTTTACTCTCTTTAACTTCTTGTTTTTCTTTCATTTAAAATCTATAAAATATGGGTATTTAAATTAAATGATTTAAAATGCGCCAGCCGGGAATCGAACCCGGATCATTTGGTTGGAAGCCAAATATACGAACCATTATACTACCGGCGCATATTGATATCTATTTTATATTGGTTTTAAATGTTATTATTTTAAAAATGCGCCTGGTAGGATTTGAACCTACGACCTTGTCCTTAGGACGGACCTGCTCTTTGATTCCAGGCTGAGCTACAGGCGCATACTAGAATTACAAGGATAAAAGAGTTTTAAAAATGTATGTAAAAAAATGCGGAGAGAAGGATTCGAACCTTCGTAGGCACTAAGCCATCACGGCCTAAACGTGATCCGTTTGACCACTCCGGCATCTCCGCATAGAAGACACTACATTTCTTCTATAATAACTTCCTTAAAATAGCAATATCAAAAGGTTTAAAAATACTCTTATATGTGTATTTTCAGACAGCCATAGTAATCAGGTTACACCTGTTCCCATTCCGAACACAGAAGTTAAGCTGATTACGTCATGTGTGTTAGTTTCGCAAGAAGCAAAGCACGGATGCTGTCACCTTTTTTTATTTATTTCTTTATCTAATAAGTTAATTATCTCGTGGGGACATTAATCCTTAGATTAAGTAATCACGGGGGCGTGTAATACTTTTTGTTACATATGTTATTATACAAATTGCAATAAGATTTATAACACTGCTTATATTAAGAATGATATGATAATAAAACCCAAAACAAAATTAGGAAAATGGTCTGCAGGACTGAATATCTTGTTTATAATAATAATTAGTGTCTCTGTTATTTCAGTCTTAGTGCTTAAAATACTTAATTTTGATGATCATTGGTGGGATGTAATTGTACCTGTTTCATTCCTCATTGAAATGGCTGCTTTTATTACTGGAATAATCTCTGTTACAAAAAACAAAGAACGCTCAGTTTTGGTCTATTTTTCAATTTTTGTAGGTTTGCTTACTATCCTTTTTGTTCCTTTGCATAGTTTATTTATTAATGATTAATTAATTTTCTAAACTTTAAAGGAAAAAGTTTGGGAGTTAATCCTTAGATTAAGTAATCACGGGGGCGTTTATCCCTTAATCTTATTTATGTACCACTCTGAATAATTTTATTTTGGTAACCCAAAGCATTTTTTCATCCTCATTATTATTCGGGTGTTCTGCGCTTATTCCCAGAAAATAAACTTTATTTGTTCCTTTGTCAGATTTGGGAGAATTTGAAGTCAGAGTTGTTACATAACCTCCAATAAGTCTTTCATCCGAATTAGCATAAATAACCTCAATAAAATCTCCTACATGCAGGCTTTTTACAATTAAGGGGATTCCATTATGATCTATAGCATTATTTATCCAGTCAGTCATTATAAAAACCTCCAGCGGGTTTCTATGCATCTAACAACCAATTTATATTTCATTTCATCTTTTTTAATATTACAGAAAATTTTTAAGGTATATAAAATTATATATTATTAATTTTTAAATCTCCAGTAAAATAAAGTCCATATAGCTTTCATACCATCTTTCCAGTTTATCTTCTTTCCTTCATTTTTCTTCCTAGGATTATATGAAATTGGAATCTCGTGTATTTTTATTTTCTTTTTCAATATTTTTGCAGTTACTTCCGGCTCCCACTCAAAACCATTTCCAATAATTCGGATATTTTTTATTAAATTTGCTTCAAAAACTTTATAGCATGTAGGTTCATCTGTTAATTTGGAATTAAATAGTAAATTGGTTAATTTTGTTACAATTATGCCTCCGATAAAAAATGAAAGGTTAGAATACCCTTTATTATTCTTATTAAGCCTTCTGGAACCATATACTACTTTATATTGATTATCTATTATTGGATTTATAAGGGTTTGATATTCATCAGGATTATACTCTAAATCCGCATCCTGAATAATAATTATATCTCCACTTGCTTTTTCAAAGCCAAGCTTGACTGCAGAGCCCTTGCCACCATTTTTCTTGCTAATTATCAATAAAGAATCATTTTTGTATATTTTTATTAATTTATCAAGAGTTTTCTTTGCTTCTGTTTTAGTATTATCTGTTGATCCATCATTAATGATTATTATCTCTTTTTTCAAACTAATTTTTGCAGCTAAAACCCTTTCCAATAAATTGGATATAGTTTCTTCTTCATTATATGCTGGAATAATCACAGACAGAACTTTCATTTTTTTTTGAATAACAAATAAATCAAAAATATCACGCTTAAAAATGCTAGTATGATTGAAATATATATAATCAAGTGTGCAAATTTATCCAAAATTCTGTCAAAAAGGCTGCGAACAGAATAATCATCAAATTCTCCTCCTTTAGGAAAGTGGCCTATATTATAATGAAACCAGTTTTTTGGCTGAACAGCTAAAAGCAGTGTTTGAGGTTTTAGATAGATTATTTTATAATATATGTTTATGTCATTAACTCTATTATTTTCATAGATAATTGGGTAATAAGGCATTTTTTTATAAGGCTCTTCAATGCTTTTAATAAGACTGCCATTTGTTCTAAAAAATTCAGTTAACTGCTCCATAGACTGATTAAATTCTGGCTGATCTTTTACAGTTCCCCAACCACAATCATCAACAACACATTCTACATAATAGACTTTTATAGGAATATAGTTTCCAGGAATCTGATCCTGATTATTCACAATTTCTATAAAATCAATTCCTTCCAGATATGGCTTGCCGTAAGCCATCCAGTTAATTCTTCCTCTATAAATCCTTGAGTCTAAAACAATTAAATCTGCATTATTAATATTATTGTTTTTAAAATCTATAAATTGCACTGTTGAGCTTTTTCCATAAACATGCTGCATTGTGCTTTCGGGGGCAAAACCAAGGTAGATTACACTAAAAATAAGAATTGCAATTGCCAGATACCTTAGTCTAAGACTATTTTTATTTTCTTGATTTCTTTTCTTTCGGTTATAATTTTCACAAATATTTATTATAAAACTGGCCGCAAGAGGAGTTAGCAAAATAGGCATAAATGTGTAATGCTTGGGAAGAAGTATAATTGTTGCCAAATACGGAAATATAAATAATATCATTAAAAACAAGAATATGGAACTTTCATCTTTTTTATACAATCCATAGACCAAACCAAGTATTCCAAAAATAAAAATTAAAGGATCGCCAAATAAGATAAAATTTAAACCTTCTATTGCCAATGGGTATTGATAGCTTTTATTTCCCCCAAATATAAATCCCATCCAGTCATGTTGTGCTTTCCATCCAAGATCAAAAGAATAAAGCTGTTCAGTTTGATTATTTATTATGCCTAATGTGTTAGCAAATATAAAGTCAGTTATTCCCTTATCTTTGTAAAGAAGATAGTTATGTGTCAGTGTAGGTATTGTAAATATAAATATTACAAATAAAAATAATATAATTATTTTTAAAGAATTTTTATCCATAATCTTTTTATCTTTTTTATATTTCTTGTATATATAAAAGAGAATTAAAGAAGGCAGGAATAAGAGAGCATAAACCTTGATCATTACTGCAAGACCTATAAAAATTCCGCTTAGAATAAAATTAATTTTTTTATTGATTTTTAAAGAACGTATAAAAAAGATTGATCCAAGAAGAATAAAAAACATTACTGTAACATCCATCTCTCCAACAGTATTTTTTATGTGATATGGAGACACAGCTAAGATAAATGCGCTTAGCAAGCCAATTTTCTCATTAAATAATTCTTTGCCAAGAAGATACATGGCAATTATTGAAAAAGTCCCAAATAATAATGCAGCCATTCTTGAGGATAACTGACTCACTCCAAAAGCCCTGTAAAAAATATCAGTTATATAAAACCATAATGATGCAGATTGGCTGTAATCAACAAGTTTTCCAGAATTAAAAAAACCAATAGCATGAATTGTATGGACCATATCATCTGCAACAACATTTAAATTAATTGCAGCAATAATCCTTAACACAAAGCCGAATATTAATATTAAACCAAGATAAGTCATAGAATTACTATTGGAAAAAAGAAGGCTTACTCCTTTATTTATAGATTTATCAACAACACTTATTTTATTTTTTTCATCTTCCATTTTATCGCAATCTAATGATATAATTTTACTTTATAATTATTCCTATGTTACAACGGGAATATTTTAAAAACCCCGATGAATTATCAGATGAATGAAAAACATAGAAAAAAGCAAACAAAGTACAACCTCTCAGGTTCTTAGCGGATCTATATGGAGCAGCATAGCTGCAGCAATTCAAAGGATTGGAGGATTGATTTTTACAGTAATAATTGCCCGTTATCTTCTTCCAGAAGGATTTGGTATATTTAATTTGGCAGTTTCAGTAGGCCTTATATTTTTTATGTTATCACAAGTGGGAATAGATAAATCACTTATTTACTATTTTTCTAATTCACTAAAGAAAGGAAATGAAAAAAAAGCAAAAGATTATTTTACATACACTTTGAAAATTAAGTTATCTATATTAGCCTTCCTTTCATTAATGCTTGGCATATTCTTATATCCTTTATCAGTATACATTTTTAAAAAGCCTGAAATGGTTTTTCCTCTTTTTTTAGTGATATTTTACATGTTCTTTCTTTCATTAGACCAGTTTCTCGCTTCTTTTTTCTTTAGTGTAAAAAAAGTTAAATATATTGCTGTAAAAGAATTGATTTTTCAATTGTTAAAAATTTCTTTATCTCTTTTATTTCTGGTATTTTTAATTAAAAATCCAACAGCTTACCAGGCGTTTTTAATACTAATTGCCTCTTCATTTTTAGCTATAGCAATAAGTATTTATAATATTAATAAGGTTCAGCCGGGAATTTTTAAGTTAAGAGGTGAATTATCTTTAAAAGAAAAAAGCAGAGTACTTAAATTTGCATATTACCTTACAATAGCTTCTATAGCAACAGTTATTATTGGAAATGTGGATACAATAACTCTTGGAGTTATTCTTGAGGATGCAAAATACATTGGAATTTACCAAGCAGCATTTGTTTTAATGTCAAGCATCTCGGGGTTACTGGGATTTGGCCAGGTATTGCTTCCAGTATTTATTGAAGCTAAAAAACAAAAACTTGAGTATATTTTTAATAAATCTCTTAGATATTCAATGATGTTGTCTTTTCCAATAGCTTTTGGATTGGCTTCTCTAGGAAGTTACTTTATTGTATTAATTTACGGATACGAATATATTGAAGGAGCATTCCCTCTTTACTTTTTAGCTATGTTTATATTTTTGGCAGCACAGGTTAGCCTTATAACCGAGCTTTTTTCATCAAGAGAAAAGCCAAAAGATTACTTTAATTTAATTTTATTAATCATAATAATAGATATAATACTTAATGCAGGTCTTGTTTATTTCTTATCAAAATATTCAGATGTTTTGGCAATTACAGGGGCGGCAATAGCAACAACATTTACCTGGCTTGTTTATTGCATAGGCATGACTGTTTTAGCAAGAAAAAGACTAGGAGTGAGAATAAAATGGGGCATTATTATAAAGCCATTATCTGCCTCAATTATTATGGTAATATCAATATATGTGCTAAAGGTCTTATTTGGCGATATAAATTTATTCAACGGAATTCTTTTAGTTTCTTCAGGAGCAACTGTTTATATATTAGCTTTAATGATGCTAAAAGGTCTGGACAGCACTGATTACTTTATACTAAAGTTGGCTATAGAAAAAATAAAAGATTATTTTATTAAAACAAAGGTTAAGATATAACTAATAAGACCTAAAGTTTTTACTTTTTAATTGATAAATATCAATAACTTATTATAATAAAATTAAGCAGAGATAGTGTATAATTTCAAAATAAGTTTTGAAAGTAATGTAATACTAAATTTTTCATCTAGGATAAATTTAACATGATATTAAGTTTGAGATATTAATCTTTATAGGTTAAATAGTTTTAAATTTGATCTTTTATTATTTTAAATCTAAAATGAATTTCTTCCATAGGGTAAATCCAGCAAAAGAATCTTTCATAAATAAACGGGATTTTATTAGGTATAAATGAAAAAATAGGATTTATTATTTTAGCTAAATTATTTAGTTTGGGATTGCCAGTATAAGGCAATTCATCTCTCATAAAACTCAAATGTCTTTTTAAAATTTTGAAGGTTTTAAAATCCTTAACAGAAAAAGTGAAAAAACTCATGCTGTTTAAATGATCATACGATTGATAGGTTTTTCCACAGCTAAAATGAGGAACATAAACATCAACTATTGCTCCATTTTTAGATACTCTGGAGATTTCATCCATTACAAATTTTAATTTTCTTGGATCAAGATGCTCTAAAACATGCCTAGAATATACATAATCAAAAGTATTGTCTTTGAATTTTTTTAATCCCTTTTCAATATCTATGGCAAAATCTGGTTTCGCATTTTTGTCAATATCTACATTGACAAATCCTTGCCGATAATCCATTCCAGATCCTAAATTTAATTTTTCCATTTTTATATTTTAATTGAATCTATACGCATTTTTTTAAGTCTTTCTTCATAAGGTTTGGCAGGATAGTGATTTATAATAGGATTTTTTGTCTCTGCCACGCCAGGAAGATTATTCCATTTTAAGTCAATCCATTTGACTTTTTTAATAATTTCAGGGTTTTCAGGATATTTAACATTTTTTACAATTGCATTATCATCTTTTCTTGATTTATTAAAAAATAATATTTTCTTAGACAGGTTAAAGGCTTTTACAGCTTGTTTTTTTATTTTTAATTTATAGAATATTTTGTTAGCAAGCATTTTATATTTATTAAAGTACATTACCTCTTTATATCCAAGCAGATCAATTATCGCAGCATTCTCCCAGTAATTATGATAAATATACTCTTTTTTATTCCATACATCATCTAAGAATTTCTTGCCCCAATCACTATTTCTGATTAAAAAACTTCCGCTGTTTGGAACCCATCTTTCTTTTATATAATGTTTTACAAGATAGAAATCTTTTCCATTTTCTATTTCATTTCTTATATCTTCATTAAATCTAACAAATAATGCATCTGCATCAATCCAAAAAACAAAATCATAATTTTCTAGAAGTTTTTTTACAATTAATATCTTATTCCAAGCAGGAGGTCTGTTAGAATTTATATTGTTCAGCAATTTTACATCAATATTAAACTTATCAGCATATTCTCTTATGGATTTCAAGCTTATTTCACCCATTTCACTGAAATTTTTATCAAAATAAGTTGTTAGGCATATAGAATACCTTTGCTTTTTTAATTTATCTTTCATTTTACTCTATTCTCTAAATTTTATCAAATTTTATCATAGAACTCTTTTATTTTGCTCACAATATATTCCTGGTCTTCTTCTGTTAAGTCAGCATATGTTGGAAGATAAATGCCACTGTGCCCAAATTTAGCCGCATTAAGAGTTTTCCAATTAGGATCATAGTACATAGGTTGCTGGCTCATTGGCTTGAAAAACTGCCTTGTTTCTATACCACATCCCTCGAGATGTTTTTGCAAGGCGTGTTTATTTTCTGCAAGAAGATCATACATCCATAAAACATTTCTTTTTGGCATTACTTTTATTTGTTTAATATTTTTTAGTTTTTCATCATAAATATCTTCAATTTTTTTTCTTTTTGCAAGCATTTCCTCAATTCTTTCAAGTTGCGCAAGAGCAACTCCTGCCTGGAGATTAGTCATCCTGAAATTATATGCTATTTTTTTATGGATAAAATTATGTTCTGGAGTAAACGCCATTGCTCTTAAATGAACCATCTGCTTCGCTAAATGGTCGTCATTTGTAACACACACTCCCCCCTCGCCAGCAGATATTATTTTATTTGCAAAAAGCGAAAAACAAGCCATATCTCCAGTAGGTTTCACACCATGGGCTTCTGCAGAATCTTCAATAACTTTTAAGTTATAATTATAAGCTATATCCATAATTTTTTCCATATCGCACTGCCTTCCGTAAATATGGACTGGCATTATAGCTCGTGTTCTAGAAGTTATTTTTTCTTCTATTAAATCTGCGTCAATTGTTAAATCATCTTTGCAATCAACAAATACAGGTTTTGCTCCAGTATAAGTAACTGCCCATGCACTTGCAATCATTGTAAATTCGGGCACAATTACTTCATCACCAGGACCTATATTTAATGCCCGTAAAGCAATTGTAAGCGCAGCTGTTCCAGAAGAACAAGCAACTCCATGTTTAACTCCATTAAATTCTGCAAAGGCTTTTTCAAATTCTTGAACATAAGGTCCTTGAGAAGAAATCCATCCATCATTTATTGCTTTTGTTACATACTCTAATTCTTTGCCTTTCAAAGAAGGCTTTGAAACCGGATATTTATATTCCATATTTTTATTTAAGTAAATTTATTATTCTGATCTTTTAATATATTTATAATATCATCAACAACCTTGACTTTATTTTTAAGATAATATTCTTTTTCAGCAAGTTTCAAATCATGATCACACATTAGCCTTACTAGTTCTTTAAATGTTATTTTTGGAATCCACCCTAATTTAGTTCTTGCTTTAGTTGGGTCTGATAAAAGTAGATCAACTTCAGCTGGTCTGAAATACCTTGGATGAACTTTAACAATTGCTTGCCCATTTTCATTTAAATATTCTTCTTCAACTCCTCTTTTCCCATTAGATTTTATATTCATGCCAAGAGTTTTTGCAGACTCTTCCAGAAATTGTCTTACACTATATTTTTCTCCAGTACCAATAACATAATCTTCAGGTTCATTTTGCTGCAAAATCAGCCACATTGCTTCAACATAATCCTTAGCATGCCCCCAATCTCTTTCAGCATCTAAATTACCAAGATAAACTTCTGTTTGAAGCCCCATTTTAATTCTCGATAATGATTGAGTTATTTTTCTTGTTACAAAATTCTCTCCTCTTCTTTCAGACTCATGATTAAACAAGATTCCATTACATGCAAAAATTCCATAAGACTCTCTGAAATTTCTTGTTATATGATATGCATACACTTTAGCGCATCCATAAGGGCTTCTTGGATGAAAAGGAGTTGTTTCTTTTTGAGGTACCTCAGCTACTTGCCCAAACATTTCAGATGAAGAAGCCTGGTAAAATCTGGCCTTTGGACATACATTTTTTATAGCTTCTAAAATTCTTAATGTTCCCAAAGCAACAACATTTGTTGTATTTTCAGGTATGTCAAAACTAACTCTTACATGACTCTGTGCTCCAAGGTTATAAACTTCATCAGGCATAACTTCTTTTATTATTTTTTCAACAGAGCTTGAATCAGTTAAATCTCCATAATGAAGAATAAAGCTTCCCTTTTCTTTTCCAGTATGTCCTGCAGGGATTTCTGGCTTTGTTAAGTGATCTATTCTTTCTCTGTTTATAGTGCTACTTCTCCTTATTATCCCATGAACTTCATATCCCTTTTCAAGTAGGAATTCTGCAAGATAGCTTCCATCCTGTCCAGTAATTCCTGTTATTAGAGCTTTTTTCATAAAAACACTAAGAATAAATCTCTTTTAAGCTTTATTATAATATTATACTAGTTATCATTTTAACCTAGCGATCAAAACCATATTCCAGTTGTTCTCATTAACTTTGCTTCCAAGCTTGAAAGTATCACATATTTCAAGAACCTCAAATCCCGCATCTTCTACATATTTTATGAACTCTTGCGGGAAGAAAAATCTCATTTTATGCATTTCTTCATAACTTTCAACAGATTCATTATTTTTGAATATATCAACTTTAAAATTAATATCAACTTTATGATTAAATGCATCAAAAACTGGGAAACTCTGTCTTTTTATTAAAATATCTCCATGGATTATTTCTTTTTTTCTGCTGCTTGGCAATTCTCTTAAAACTCCAAGTCCATTCCATACTTCAATAATTACTAATCCTCCAGGAAGCAGATGATTTTTAATACATTCAAATGAAGATTTTATATCTTTATTCTCAAGCTGGTATCCAAATGTCGCAAACATGCTTATGCATGCGCCAAATTTATTATTAAGAGAAAAATTAGACATATTTCCAACAACAAATTCAGTATTAGGAATATTTCTTGATTTTGCAATTTCTATCATATCTGCAGAAAGATCCAATCCCATAACTGAATATCCTTCTTTGCTTAATTCTATATCATGCATTCCTGTCCCGCATCCAAGATTAAGAATTGTTTTAATTTGATTTTTTGAATATTTCTTAAATACCCGGTCTAAAAATTCTGCTTCTTGCTCGTAATTTTTTCCCTGATTAAAAATATCATAATACTTTGCATAATCCATATCAAAAGCTTTTTCTGCCATTTTACTTTAATTTATCCTATTTTGTATATTTAAACGTTTATATTATTTATAATCTCTTTTAGCCTTTTAATAAAATTTTTATGAGAGAATTTATCAGCTCCTTTAATAAATTTATGGTAGTTAAGTTTTTTGCTATTTAATTCAAGTATTATCTGTTCTAACTTATTTCCACCTTCTTTAATATTATCAAAACCAAAACCATATTTACCTTTGCCTAAAACTTCTAAATATGTTCCCCCATTTTTTGTTGCTAAAACAATACAACCAGCAGCCATAGCTTCAATTGCAGTCATTGTCAAACTAACTCCTTGTTGTGAATCAATAAGTATTTTTGAATTAAGCAAAATTTCCTTAATCTTCTCAAATGAAGGATTTGGAATCATCTCAACTCTTTCTTTAATATTTAATCTTTCAATTTGGTTACTTAATTCTTTAATATATAAATCAGAATCAGGAGTTGCTCCTCCAAGAATGACTAATTTATAATCTTTAAATTTGCTAGTTCCTTTAGAAAATATTTCTATTGAATCATGTATTTTTTTATTTCTGGCTATTCTTCCTAAAACAGCTATTTGATTTTTCTTTTTTTGTCCTTTGTATTTTATATGTTCTACCTGTATTTCTGGATTTAAAAAACCAGCAGAATTTAAATTCCAATAATATTTAAGTTCTTTAGCAGTCCATTCATCTAATGAATATATTTTAATATCTTTTCCAGGTCTTGTAGATTTTGTGTTTAATAAATCTTTAAGAATTTCTTTCCCTTTTCTGCTCAACCCTCTCCTCATCTCCGGAAATTTTTTAGTATCTGAATAAGCGCAAGAAACTCTCCATATAATATACCGCTTTTTTTCTTCAGTACTAAGATACTTATCCAAAATTTTCCCATCCATATCGATTACCAAATCATTTTCATTAAACATTTTTAAGAATTCTGATTTCATTAACCTTCTTGTTATACTGTCTTCTTTGCAGAATTTCTTCTTAAAACCGCTTGGATAATGCACTTTTTCAAGTTTTATTGGACCGTATAACTCCTTTATTTTTTCATAATCTAATGTAAAAGGAGTCATTAAACTAACTTTATAATTTAATTCATTTAATGAAGCTATTAAATCTCTGACAACTCTTGGAAAACCCCCTCCTGTAGAAATATTTGGAGTAGCAACAATACCAATATTTTTTATCATTTTAACCTAAAAATTATTATCAAACCTATTTAAATATTTATTCATAAAAAATTATGCTTTATTTCCATTCACTTAAATCCCTTCCTATAAGCTTCTCAAGTTTTGTTATATCATCTAAATAAACTACTTTTAATTTATCTCTTAATTCTGGATCTAATTTCTCCTTTTCAACCTCTTTCTTTGTGTTTAGTTCATTTAGCTGATTAAAAAATCTGTTTATTCCTGTTTTTCTTTTAATTGTATAAATCAACTTACCTATCATACCCTCTTCCAATTTATGCGAAATTTTTGCTAAGAAAGTTATTACTTTCTTAATTCCTCTAAACTTTGTTCCAGTACGCTCATTTATCCTTTTCCCAATAATTGATGGTTTGAAAAGAGGATCTACTCCTAGAAATTCATAGAGTTCTTTTATTACTTTTTCATTATCCTTTTTAAAATCATCATATAGAATTATCTTAATATTTTCTCTAGAAAATAGTTCAAAATATCTCTTTAAATGTTTATAATAATACCCTCGTTCTTGATATCCGTCACCCTTTTTATACAATATGTTTTTTTCAGCGAAAAATGCTTCTTCAAAACTATCTTTCTCTTTCAGATGGAACTCCTTTCCTCTAACATAATCTGAAAATGCTCTTTCAACAGGATCTCTTAATATGGCCCATATTTTCACATTTGGAAAATGCTTCTTCAATATTTTTGGCACCTTTGGATCAGGCATATAATGTGAACTAAATTCGCCCTTAATCTTATTTTTAGGACACTCTTTAAACAAATCTAAGTACCCATTTATCCCTCTTTTGTCATACTCGCTTACTTCTCCACCATGGGGGTTTGAAAAATAGTTTAATTCTTTAGTATAAGGAAACCAAATTCCTTTATGTTCTGCTAAAGCATTTAAAATCCAAATTGTTCCAGATCTTCCAACACCAATTCCCACAAAATCAACACTTGAGTTATTAGAGCCCATAATTGAGGTATAACAAAAACGTTTAAATACTTTTACATCAGAGATTTTTAATGAAAAGATGGTAAATCATAAAATAATTTGTACTATTGGCCCCTCATCAAATAAAGAAGAGGTATTAGTGAAGCTTAAAGACAGAGGAGTTAATTTTTTCAGGATTAATCTATCTCATACAGAAGAGAAAGATATAGAACAGAGAATAAAAGACCTTTTAGGTTATGGAGTGCCAATTATTCTAGATACAGAAGGGTCACAAATAAGATCTGGAAATATAAAGGAAATAACATTTCAGGAATCAGGGATGGTTAAAATCTTTGGAAATAAAATAGAATGTGATGCTCAAAATTTATTTTTAAAACCTGAAGGAGTATTTAAAAAATTACAAGAAGGGGATCTAATTTCTATTGATTTTAATTCAGTGTTACTACGTATTTTCGATACTTCTGAAAGAGATAATGGGTATATTTTATGTAAAGTAGTTATTGGAGGATTAATCGGGGGGAAAAAAGCAGTACAAATAGATAGTCCTACATTTAATCTACCCCCTTTTAGTAAAAAAGATTATGCTGCAGTAGCTCTTGCTAAAAAGTATAATATCAAGCATTTTACTTTATCATTCATGGAAAACCCAGAGAGTGTTATAAAATTCAGAGAAAATTATCCTGAAGTTACATTGTATTCTAAAATAGAATCAAAAAAAGGTCTGGAGAACTTCGAAAAAATAGCCCAAGTTTCTGATGGAATACTAATAGATAGAGGAGATTTAAGCAGTCAAGTTCCTCTAGAAAAAATTCCATTTATTCAAAAATTAATTATCAAAAAAGTAAGAGATTTAGGAAAAGAAGTTTTTGTAGCAACAAATACTTTAGAACAAATGGCCTTTGCTTTAAAACCAAGTAAGGGGGAAGTTAATGATATAATTAACACGATTTTAGATGGAGCAACAGGTATAGCCCTAACTAAAGAAACTGCAGTAGGAAAATACCCTGTAGAAACAGTTAACACTCTTTTATTATTGCTAAATCAAATAAGATTTTTAGATAAAAGCAAAAAAGAAAATCTTATTGACAAACTTGAAGAGTTAAACTACGCTCTTTCTTTAGAAACTCCTGACTTACTTCCAAAACCACACGGTGGTAAATTAATTAATCGTTTAGATTCAAATTATCCTGGACCAATTCCAGAGAAAAAATTAGAGGTAGATGAGGAAACATTAATGGATGTAGAACAAATTGCGATAGGAGCATTTAGCCCTCTCGAGGGATTTATGAATAAAGAAGAATTAAATTCTGTAGCAGATAATATGAAGTTACCTAATGGGTTAGTCTGGCCAATCCCTATTGTTTTAATGGTTGATGAGGATGTTAGAAAAAACCTTAGTCAAGGGGAAGAAGTTGCTTTATCTTATAATAATGAAGTTTATGGAATAATGCATTTGGATGAGATATATTCAGTAGATAAAGAAAAAATAGCTGAAAAAGTATATGGCACTACTGATAGAACTCATCCCGGGGTGAGGATGTTTTTGGATAAAGGAAATAATTTTCTTGGAGGAAAAGTTACATTACTAAAAAGAAGAAATTCAAAAAATAAAATATATGAACTAACTCCTCATCAAACAAGAAAGATTTTTGCTGAGAGAGGTTGGTCTAAAGTACTCGGATTTCATACAAGAAATGTAATTCATAAATCTCATGAATTCATTCAACTTGAAGGTATGAAAAAAGGATTGTGTGATGGATTACTAGTACATCCAGTTATAGGCAAGAAAAAATCAGGAGATTTTGAATCAGAAGTAATAATAAATGCTTACGAGAAGATGATAGAAGAATTTTATCCTAAATCCTTAGTAATTCTTGGAACATTTGCAACTTACTCTAGATACTGTGGTCCTCGTGAAGCAGTTTTTACTGCTCTTGCTAGAAAAAACTTTGGATGCTCACATTTTATTATCGGTAGAGATCATACAGGTGTAGAAAACTTTTATCATCCCAATATGTCACATAAAATATTTGATAATTTCACAAAAGAGGAATTAGGAATAGAACCAATAAAATTCGATAAAGTGTTTTACTCAGATCTTGAAAATGATTATATTCATGAATCAGAATTTTTAGATCATCCTGAAGAACATAAACTTCATATTTCTGGAACTCAAGCACGAGAAATACTTCAATCAGGTAAACAACTACCTAACTGGTTTATGAGGCCAGAAATATCCAAAATGATTATTGAAAAGATAAAAAATGGAGAAAAGGTTTTTGTCGATTGATCTTTTATATTTTAATACATAAACTTGATTGTTTAATAAAAGAGATAGTAAAATGAGAATCTCACTAAGTTTTGATGTTGAGCCAGATCTGCATTCGGGAGAATTCATTGGAATAACAGAAGGAATACCAAGAATTTTATCTATTTTAGATAAACATAAAGTAAAAGCAACCTTTTTTACAACCTCTGATTGCATTGAAAATTATCCAAAAATATTTCAGAATTTAAAGAAAAATGGCCATGAAATTGCTTCTCACGGATACAGACATGTTAGGTTTGATGATCTTAATTTAGAGCAGAAAGAAGAATCTATTAAAAAATCAATACATGTTTTTAAAAAATATCTCAACCAGCATCCAATGGGATTTAGGGCTGCTCAGCATTCTGTTGATATAAATACTTCAAAAATACTTTCTCATCATGGTTTTAAATATGACTCATCAAAAACCCCGTTAAATTTATTGCAAGTGGCTTTTTTCCCAAAAAGAATTAAAAGCAATTTATTGAACTTTTGCTCAAATCCAAGAAAACATAAATCACATAATTTAATTGAGATTCCTACAAGTTCTTTAGGCTTGCCATTTGTTTCAATACTCCCAAGGGTATTTCCTAAATCTGCTCAAAAAATTTATTTTAAACTGCTTGAATTAATCTATAAAGACGCTGTTTTCTATGCTCATTCATGGGATTTTATATCTCTTCCAAGAAGCAAAATTGATAGAAATTTCCCACACAATCGAGTTATAGAGAATTTTGACTTTATGGTAGGTTATTTAAAGAAAAAACACGATTTTGTCAAGATGAATGAACTTATAAATTAAGTAAAATTACATAGATTAATATGAAAATCTTAGAATTATGCCATTTCTCAGCAGGAATTTGTGGAGTATGGCAAAGAGTGAAACAGGAGTCAGAATTGCTTTCTAAAAAAGGACACGAAGTTGTTGTTTTCTCATCAAATTCAGTTAAAGGAACAAATGAACTTGCTTCAGCAGAAGATAAAATTGGAAATGTAAAAATAGAAAGATTTCCATTCAGAAAATTTGGCGGTGAGAGCTTTATGTATTGGTTTGATAAAAATGCGCAGCAGAAAGCACTTGATTTTCATCCTGATATAATTATTGCCCATAGCTACAGGCACTTACATACTACAAAAGCATTAAAATTAGCAAAAAAGTTAAAAGAAGCAAATATTAATTGCAAGGTATTTTTAGTTACTCATGCTCCATTTGCAAGAACAAGAGGCTTATTATCCGAGACAATAGTGTTGTTTTATGACAATATAATTGGTAGATTAACACTGAATAATTTTAATAAAGTTATAACAATAACTAAATGGGAAGAGCCATATTTACTTGAGTTGGGATTAAAAAAAGAGCAAATGGCATATATTCCTAATGGAATTCCAGAGGATTTTTTTAAATACAAATCTAATAAAAAAAATGAATTTAATAAAATTCTTTTTTTGGGAAGAATCTCGCCCATTAAAAGTCTTGAAACACTGATAAAATCTCTTGTCTATGCTAATGATAAAAAAATAATTATTGAGATTGTCGGTCCTGCTGAAGAGGAATATAAAAAGAAATTGGATTTATTGATTAATAATTTAAACTTAAAAGAAAGTGTTGTTTTTTCATCTCCAATCTATGATTTAAAAGAGAAAATAAAAAAAATAGACTCATGTAAGATATTTGTTTTACCGAGTAAGGCAGAAGGCATGCCTCAGGCTCTTGTCGAAGCTATGTCAAGGCAAAAAATTGTTATTGCAAGCAATAATTTTGCTTCTAAAGACTTAATCCAAGATACTGAAAACGGATTTTTATTTAATATAGGAGATGAAAAAGCGCTTGCAGAAAAAATAAATTATATTCTAAATAAGAAAAATCAAAGAAAAATATTAAATATAAGAAAAAATGCCAGAAAGTCAGTTGAAAAATTCAGCTGGAAAAAGATAATACAAGAAATAACTGTTTTGTTTAATGAAGATTAAGATTTTTGAAAAATAATAAAATTTAAAAGGAAGCTTCATAAAAGAAACCTTGGCATCTAAAAGGAAGTTATTATAGAAGAAACCATTGGTGTCTTCTATTTTGAAATACTGCAATATCTTTCCCTGATTTTTAGGTTATTATTAAGTATGTTTAGATAATTAATCATATTATATTAATGAATATCAGACACTTACTAGATATAAATAATGTAAAGTTATGGCATGTTTTCAAATACATAACAATAAAACTAAATTTTCTTCTCAGCTCTCACTAAAATTATCTTTGCAAATAAACTGGGATATATCTTTGCAAAAATATCAATTATTCTGTCTATAAAATAAACCATTTTTGAATACATGCTGCTTCTTGACTGCCAGATATAATCTAGTTTTTTTATAGTAAAGTTCTTGTTATAGAATCCTATAATATCCTTGACTCTTGGCTTGTGTATATGTAGATGCTTCTCAACAACCATAAAAGTCTCATCCATTTTATGCTTTTTTCCAAAAAGATAATACAACCTAAGAAGGATATTATACTCATTGGGAATTGATATAAAGAAGATTGCATCGTCTTTAGCAACTCTTTTCATTTCATCCACAACTTTCTGGGGATACATAACATGCTCTAAAGTCTCAAGGCAGACAATAATATCATAAGATTTGTCTTTAACTGGAAGTTTGCCTTTATCTAAGTCAAAATGATAATCATGCTTTGCTTTGAAAAAAGCTTTGCCATAGTTTGGGTCAAAATCCAGGCTATAATAAGAGATATTTTCTGGAAGAAATTTTTGCAGTGTTCTACCTCCGGCACCAATTTCAATAAGTTTTGCTTTTTTTCTGTAATTTCTCAAATATCTCACTACGGGTTTATATTGATTTTCCGTTGCATGAAATTTTATTTTCATTTTTTCGGGCATTTTTTATATGTTGTTATATTTTTCTAATATAGTTTGAATAATATTTGTTGTGGAATATCCTTCTTCTAATTCAAAGGTTTTATATTTTCCTTCCCATGAGTCCAAGAGTTCTTTTTCTTCTTTAATTCTTTCAGGAATAAAGCTTCCACCTTTTACATGTATATTTGGCTTTATCATCTCCAGTAATTTTAATGGCTTATCTTCATTAAAAATCACAACATAATCAACACATTCTAAAGAGACAAGCATTTTAGCTCTTTCATCTTCAGGGACTATTGGTCTTTTTTCTCCTTTATTTCTTTTGATTGAACTATCAGTATTCAGCAAAACTATAAGCACATCCCCCTCTTTTTTAGCTTTTTGAAGAAAATGGACATGGGCTGAATGCAATATATCAAAACTTCCGCTAGTAGTTACTATTATCTTACCAATATTTTTTAATGGGTTAATTATTTCACTAATTTCTTCTATTGAGAGTAGTTTTTTTTCTAATTCTATCATTTATAGCTTATTTTAAATAATTATTTAAATATTGTTATATATAACATATTTATGGAGTCTAAATGTTTTTAAATACCTATAAGCATCTTTTACTATGAATATATTAATTATAAAGACAGGAGCTTTGGGAGATGTGGTAAGAACAAGTTTTTTAGCCCAAGCTTTAAAAGATAAGTATAAAAATAAAGACCCCAAGGTTTTTTGGGTTACTAGTAAAAAAGCAATTTCTTTGTTTGTTAATAATCCTTATGTTTATCAAATAGTTGCAGAGGAAGATAAAGAAAAACTGAAAAGTATTAATTTTGATCTTGTTATTAATCTTGAAGAAGATGAAGATAGTGCAAAATTTGTTTCTTTTTTAAATACAAAAAAGTTATTAGGGGCTTTTTTGGATAAAGACAATAAAATAATTTATACATCAGAGACAGAAGAATGGTTTAATACCTCTTTAATTAGTAAATATGGAAAAAAGAAAGCAGATATTTTAAAAAAAGAGAATATTAAGACCCATAGACAGCTTATGTCTGCAATTATAGATATAAAAGATTTTGAAAAATATGAACCATTTTTAAGATTAAATACTGACCAAAGAATTATTGCAAATGATTTTTTAAGGAGACATAATTTGTCCAGAAGCGATTTAATTGTAGGTATTAATACTGGATCTGGGGAAAGATGGCCCAAGGATCTGCCAATAAAAATGACTGTTAAATTAATTGAAGAAATTCATAATAAATTTAATGCAAAAATTCTTCTTTTTGGAGGACCTGAGGAAACCACAAGAAATATGGAGGTAATTAAATTAGCTAAAGCGCCTATAATTAGTACTGGTTGTGGAAATGATCTAGTAGAATTTCCAGCATTAGTGAGTATTTGCAATTTATTTATAACCTCGGATACACTTGGACTTCATATTGCTCTTGCCTTGAAAAGGAAAACAATTGTGCTTATAGGACCAACATCAAATCATGAGATAGATATGTATGGTCTTGGTAAAAAAATAATTGCAAAGTCAAATTGTTTATGCTGTTATAGCAGGAATTGTAAAAGCATGGGAAAAATTTCATTACATGAAATAATTAGATCAATTGAAGAAATGATCAATTTTAAAATTTTATTAATTATAACTGCTTTTAGAGAACTAAATATCGGCAGAGCAATTGAATCTGCTTTAAACCAAAAAACAAAATATGATTATGGTATTCTCGTCTCTGCTCCTGACGAGGAAACTTTGAATATTGCAAAAAAATATTCTAAGCATAATAAAGAGATAAAATTATTTAAAGATCCTGGAAAAGGAAAAATGTATGCTTTGAATCTGTTAATAAAGAATACAAAAAAAGAGGATATTTTAATATTGACAGACGGGGACGTATTTATAAGTGATAATGTAATTGAAGAAATAACAAATTTATTCTTAGATCCTGAAATAGGATGTGTTACTGGAAGACCGGTTCCTATAGAATCAAGAAAAGATAAGTATGGTTATTGGGCCAATTTTTTATTTGAAGCAGCAAATAAGTTAAGAATGAAAGCATTTGAAAGTAATTCTTTTATAGAGTGTTCTGGATATCTTTTTGCATTTAGGGGAGATAATAAAATAGAGATACCATTAGATACTGCGGAGGACACAATTATTCCTTATTATTTCTGGGAAAAGGGGTATAAAATAGGATATGCTGAAAATGCTAGAGTTTATGTAAAAAATGTTAGCAACTGGAAAGATTGGATAAAACAAAAAGTAAGAACTGCTAAAGCTCATGAAACACTGGATAAATATGCAGATACTAAAATTACTCCTAGAGTAAAATCGTTTAAAAATGAAACATTAGAAGGTTTTATACATATAATAACTTATCCAACTACATTTAAAGAGGGATTTTGGACATTGGAATTAATTTTAGCTCGATTATATATGTGGATACTTGTTTTTTATAATACAAAAATTAAAAAATTTAAAAGTGTTGATAATTGGGAAAGAATAGAATCTGCAAGGTAAGATTATTTTATTTAATTCTCTTCCATAACTATCTCTTTAAGTTTTACACCATAAAGTTTTTCATCAGCTTCAGCTCTATGTAATCTATACATATGCTCCAACTCTTTATTTGCTTCTTCTCCTTTAGGATAAGTGGCAATTATTTTATCTAAAACTCCAGATTGATAGATTTGAGGATTTGCGACAGCAATTGCAAAAAACTTCTGAAAAAGTTCTAACCATCTTTTATGTTGAGGATCTTGAATTAGTATAGTTTTATTATAAAATGTTTCCATTCCAAAAAGGTCTATTAATTCATCCTCACTATTTGAAGGTAAAACTCCATGATCTCTTGCATATTCTAAAGCACTAGTTCCAGGATACGGTTGGAAGATTGATGCAGAAGCAAAGGTGGGTCTAACTGCAATGTTTAATTCTAAAGTTTTCAACATTTGTTCTTTTGTTTCTCCGGCAGCTCCTAAAATATTTTGGGTCATCATCTTTATTCCATTATCATGTAAATATTTTGCTCCTTTAAGAATTTCTTCTATAGTCATTCCTCTTCTATGAACATGATTCCTAATATAATCGTCCCCAGATTCTATTGCAACATGAACTCCAGTAATTCCTGCTTTTGCAAGATATTTAGCGATATCTGGATGCTTGGCAATAAGATCAAATCTAACATGGCAGTGCCCATTTTGAGAAACTCCTGCCATAACTTCTGCATACTCTTTAGCAAACTCTAATTTATAAGAAGCTCCATGAATATCATCCTGAAAATAATCATTTTTAGATCCAAATTTTTTCTTAATTGCTAATACTTCTTCTGCAACAGATTCATTCTGTCTCCTTCTTACAGGACTGCCCTTTCCTTTATTATCAGCATTTTGAACATGTACGTGGCAATAAGAGCATTTAAATGCACAACCTCGTGTAGACATATAATGTTTTATATCACTATCTCTATACATTTCATGTTCATATAATAATTCTCTATCTGGAAATGGAATATTTTCTAAGGTTTCATCTTCAAGAAGTACTCCAGTATCATTTACAAACATTTTTCTTTGAGGATCATATCCACTTTCTTTTTTGTAATTTAGATCATTTTTATCTAAGACTTTTTTTACTTTTCTTACTTCTGTATTATATAAATCTGGATTTTCCATAACCCATATATTTGGGATGTTTCCAACATCTGCTCCAGATTCAACATTATTACAGAAAGTTAGAAATGGATTTTCTCCTTCATAACGACATATAGCATCAAATCCCCTTGAAATTAATCCAGGCGTAAATGTTGGAGCAGGCCCTCCAAGAAAACTAATAATTTTTGGATATCTTTCTTTAACTTTTCTACTTAAGTCAATAGCATATTTGTGGCTTCCAAATATTATGCTTTGAGCAAAAATATCTGGATGCTCCTGATCGATAACTCTTGATACTTCCTCAACCGCTTTATCTATATTTCTTGGAGTAAGCATTAATTTAGATTCATGCCCACTTCTTGCTATAGAACTTGATATATAAGCTACTCCTAAAGGTTCTATAGGATGATGTTTATGAGCATATAAAACTTTCATTATATATCCATTAAAAAATCTTTTATAAACTTTATTGTTCTCAAACGCAAAACAATAAAAACCCTTTTTAATTCTATTTTTAATGGAAGATAAAAAAGAGCTTAATAAAGAATCTAGCAAAGAAACCAATGTAAAAAGTGAAAAATCAAAGCTGGAAACATGGCTTAGGGACAAATATAATCTGGCTTTGTTTGGAATTATAACTCTGGCAGTTATTATAAGAATTTACTTATTCTCAATTGTCAAAGATCAGGCACACTGGTGGGATTCTTTGGCATTTGGAAGCATTGCCAAGCAGATAACCATGGGCTTATGGCCTAATGACCCATTTATAATTCACGAGTTAGCCCTAAGACCGCCATTATTTTCATTAATGTGGGCTTTTTTACTTAAATTAAACATATCAGATATTGGAATACTTTTAATATTAGAAATAATTCCATCTATATTATCAGTTTATCTTGTCTTTCTTATAGTTAAAGAGTTTTATGATAAAAGAACCGCTTTATTATCATCCTTTATCTTTTCAGTTTTATGGATTAATTTATTTTACACTATGAGAATAATGTCAGATATTCCATCTCTATTTTTCTCTCTTTTAGCAATTTACTTTTTTATAAAATCATACGAGAATTTTAATACCAAAAAATTTGCTTTGGCGATATTTTTTATATCTCTGGCAATAATGACAAGGTATTTTTATGGAATTATAGGGGCTGTTTTTCTTGTTTTTGTATTGCTTAAGCACAAGCATAAATTCTTAGCAAATAAACAATTTTGGATAGGGGGAATTATCGGAGTATTGCCAATTATTATATTTTTAATATTTAACTTAATGAACTATGGAAGCCTGCTGCCAGCATCATCTCTTTATGCCCAAAGTACAGAAGGAAAGCCTATAGCTATTTATGTACTGGATTTTATAACCTACGATATAAGCCCACAGGCTTCAACCTTTGGAAGCCCTAAACCCTATCTCGGATTTAGTCCATTTTTTATAAACCCATTTAGTTCAAACATTTTATCAAGTAATTTAATGATATTTTTCATAATTGGATTTATCATTATATTTATAGAAACAGTACTTGGATTTGATTCTATATTAAAAGTAAAGAAACTGGAATCAAATCTATTCTTTCTTCTAATCTTTATTTTCTCTTTCATATTCTTTATTTTTGTGTTGCGGGCTGCTGAAGATCGTTATGTTATTCTTCCGCTTATATCAATATTAGTTATGACTTCTTCAGGTATTTTCTTTGCTTATGATAAAATAAAAAAATATTCAAAGAATATTGCAATTATATTTTTAATTTTAGTTATTTTAACAGCTCTTTATTCAAATGTAAGCTTTGGAAATAATTTGATAAAAAACAAAGCTCAGAGTTACTCTCAGATGAAAGAAGCATTTTTATGGATTAAAGACAACACACCTAAAGATGCAGTTATTTTAGGGGATGGAATTGATCCCTATGTAATATATTATTCAGAAAGGAAATACGAAGTATGGAATATAACTGATCTTCAAGGATCTGTACAAAAAGCAGATTATATTGTAATTCATGCATTCGAGCATCAGACTCAGGAATCCGCAAATTATGCAAATAATAATTTAAGTTCTATGCTCACACCCCAGAAAATAGTTTTCTTCGACCAAATTCAGCAGCAGCCTGCTGTGGTGATATATAAAGTTAATAAGTAATAGAAGACACCAAGGTTTCTTCTATAATAACTTCCTCTTAAAATACTAAGGTTCTTTTTATGACATATCCTTTTAGATGCTTAATTATAATAAACTAATTAATTTAATCAATTATAAATAATGTTAAATTTCTTATAAAAGAGAAATTTAGGATTGTATAGTTTTCAAAAAATTATTAAATATAATAAGTTATATTTTTCTAGCAAGAACTGTAATTTCATTGCCGTTGTTTATATGATTTGAATATTCTTTATCTCTCAAACCATTAAGAAAACTTAATTTAATCTTTTTTCCAGTTGTGTATTTAATGATTAAATGAGAGTATAAATCCACTAAATCCAAGATTCTTCCGCCAGCATGCACTTTTTCAATTGCAAAACCGTTTTTCTTAAGCAACGAGGTTATTTGTTTGATTGTATAATGCCTTTCATGCTGAGCATATCTTATCGGATTTATGAAGCTAAGCAAAGTATCATTAGGAACGCAAATAACAAGTTTCCCATTACTATTCAATACTCTATGAATTTCTCTTATAACCTTTTCATCATTTTTTATATGTTCTAAAACATCTAAAATTATCAGCTGAGAAAGTTCATTGTTTTTTAATGGAAGGTTCTCAGCGTTTGCCACTATTTTATTTATAGCAAGATTATGTTTGCCAAGGTTTCTTTTATTTATATCTGAAGAGATAAAATTTGGGTTTCCTGGAAACAAATCATTTTCTATCCAAAGCATTTCTCCAGCTCCTATATTAAGTGTTTTTCCATTTATCTTTGTGTCTATAAAAGACCTGCATATTCTCTCCCTGCCATAATATTCGTATTTCATTTTTCTTTATATCTATTTATTTTTTGTCCCAGATATTATCTTTAACCCTTGCCTGTTTTTAATAAAACTCCATAGCACAGAATCAGTAACTGCCAGTCCAACTACTGGTTCAAGCATAAAACAACCATCCTTATATTTAAGCATTTTGTAAATGCCTGAAATAAATAGGGGAATAAGTAAATTTGCATAAATAACCCATAAACCAATCTTTAATATGCTAGATTTCTTTGTAAAATCCACCCATTTGAAAAGCCTTTTTTCATAATCAGGTATATACCCTCTTGTATTATCATTCATAATATTAATATTTCTCATTCTTTTCTTAATCAAGTGTTTAATATTATTTACATGAGCGTGATGCACTCCAGTATTGGGAATGTAAGCAAAATACCCATAACCCTCAATAAGTAATTTAAGGGGAACCTCAAGATCCTGGAATCTATCCCCCTTAAAAAATCTCTTTAATAATTCAGTTCTATAAAGACAAAGCCCTATTGGAGGGGGATTATTAAGTCTAAGCTTGCATAAATAAAAACTATCTTCTTTTTTAACAATTACAGATTCTATTCCAGGAGTGAGGAATTTGTAAAGCGGATCTCTCTGAAGCGAGTCATATGATAAATACCTGTTTAATGCATTATCATTAATCTTAACTACGAATTTCGTGAATGTGGCACTTATATTTTTATTGGAAAATGGAACAATCATTTTTTTAATCCAGTTATTTGAATCAAGAAACATATCTGCATCAAGATACATGAAAAATTCTCCTGCAGCTTTCTTTAAAGCAATCATTTTTCCGGTATCATAATCTTTTTTTAGGCTATTATCTAATATTTTAACTCCATATTTACTGAATTTCTTTACAATTTCCATGGTTCTGTCAGTTGAACCCGCATCAACAATAATTACTTCTATAAGTTTTTTATTATAATTCTGATTATAAATTATGCTTAAGCATTTTCCAATATTTCTTCCCTCATTTAATACAGGTATTGCAATGCTTATTTTATTTTTTATCATATTAATTGAAAATCTCGTTAAATTTATCTTTTCCTTTTAAAAAATGCTCTACAACAATGCTTTTTTTGCTTATTAATGATTTTAATTTATTATCGCTTGCTTTTCTGTTTTTCTGAATAAAAGACCTTTTTTTATGGAATTTAGAAATATAAATCCAAGGCATAGAAATAAATATTTTAGCAAATGAAAGCGTCCTAATAGGCGCAAATCTTATTGCTGCAACTATTTCAAAAAATATTCTCAAAGGCAATATTTTTGTTAATTCTATGAATGAATAATTTTTTATTAGTGCAAGCAGATGATTTCTTGTTATAAAATAGTCTTTTTTTGCATTTTTAATACTTAAATTAGATTGTTTGGTTGTATAGCTTCCAATGTGATAAATTTCTGATTTTGGAGCAAACCATATTTCCTTACTATAAAGATTTGTTCTCCAGCAGAAATCAAGTTCTTCAGCATACATAAAAAAATCTTCATCAAATCCGCCGGATTTTAGAAAAAAATTTCTATTTACCAGTAAACAAACCCCACAACCCCAAAATATTCTCATTTCATCATTATACTGTCCTTTATCTTTTTCAATAATATTAAAGATTCTCCCCCTGCAAAATGGATACCCATATCTATCAATAAAACCTCCTGCAGCTCCCGCATATTCAAAATCCTCTTTATGAAAAAAAGATTTTATTTTTGGCTGGCATGCAACACAATTCTTATGCTTTTCCACTGTTTTGATCATTTCATCAAGCCAGTTTTTTCCAACAATAGTATCATTATTAAGAAAAATAAGATATCTGGATTTTGCTTCTTTTGCAAGAATATTGCATGATTCTGCAAATCCTATTGTTTTATCTGTTTTGTATATTTTTACTTTTGGAAATTTTTTTCTGACAATATTTTCACTCTTGTCCTGGCTATTATTAAGAAGAAGATAAATATCTGCATCCTTTGTATTTTTCTTAATAGAGCCTAAACACTGTTTTATTATATCTTCCCCATTTAAATGCACTATAAGAATATCTGCTTTTGCCATTTTTATTTTTCTTCATCCAGTTAATTTATGATGTATCTTAGCCACTTCAGGTATTTTATTATAAAACCTGACTATAAAATTTAATGGAGAGTATAAAATCCTTAGTCTTAAAACTCCAAGAAACATTTTCATAGGTGTCTGAACAAGATTTATTTTTGATCCAGATTTGTCATTCCATACTGTTGGATGCTCTTTTATTCTGAAATTATTTCTTTTGCATAAATAGAGAAGATTTATATCAAATGCCCATTGAGTTATATTTATTTTTGGAGTTATAATTTCTATTACATTTCTTTTAAATATCTTGGCCCCGCATTGAGTGTCTTTATATGGCATAAAAAATAAAACTCTTGTAATAAAATTAAATCCTCTGCTTGTCAGTTTTCTTAAAAAAGTTTGCGGAGTGTCTATTACTGATTTTTTCATCCACCTGCTTGCTATAATTCCATCATAATTGCCAATATTGCCTGCAAGCTGATAAAAATCACTTGGAGATGTTGCCATATCTGCATCAACAAAGCCTATTAAATTGCTAGCTTCATTATTTATTCTAAGAGAATGCTTAAAACCCTCTGTTACCGCAAATCCTTTCCCGCCCTGAACAAACTCAATATAGCTTATTTTCTTGTATTTCCTGGAATATTCTTTAACAATATCAATAGTATTGTCTTTACAGGCATTTAACACAATAATTATCTCATGCCTTAATCCTTGTTTTTTTTCTATATCAGAAAAGAATTTTCCATACACTTCAAGTGTTGGTCCTATCCTTTTTTCTTCATTATGCGCAGGAATTATTATGCTTAGCATGAATTATCGCAGTATAAAAGGCATTTAAACATTTTTATACTCAAAATGTTAATACTGAGATATAGTAAAATTACTATTTTTTCTTAGTAAAACAAATAAACTTCCAATCAAAAGCAAAAGGCTTGAAGCAATCATTGCAAGAGAATACATATAAATATTTTGATGAAATCCCCATAATAGGCCTATTTCTATAACTACAAATATAATAAGAAAGCTAAGCTTGACTGATTTATTGATGGATATTCCGTAAATTAATATAATATTGGCTAAGGAAATAAAGGTAAATGCAAGACTCATATTTAAAAGAATATGCGAAGCATCAATATACTGGCTTCCAAATAATAACTGGATTATTTTTGAAGGAAAAAGAGCATAAATCGCTGAGATAATAAGGCATATTCCAACAACCATTATTAAAGCCCTGTAAAATATTTTTTTTGTATTATATTCATTATTATTTTCAAAATTCTCAGATGAAAGCGGAAGCATTGTTTTGCTTATAGCAACTGTTGCAAAAAATATTATTTTTCCAGCAAGATTGACAACCGCGTATTGCCCTGCTATAACTGGATCAAAAAATCTTTTTGCAAGAATTACGTCAATGCTTTGAACAAGAAAAACAGCTAAAAGAGAAAATAATATGGGCATGCTGTAGGAATATATTTTTGAAGTGTTAACAGCCTCTTTTTTTGAATTGATAATTCTTTTCAATGGTATTAAAGATAAGGCAAAAGCGCTAATTGTTCCTAGAATTACTCCTATCATTGCTCCATACACCCCAAATCCGATAAATACCAAGCCGATTGATATGGCTAATTTTATTGTTGCTTCAGATACCATATTGAATCCAAGAGTATTAAATTTCTTTATTCCTTGCATAACTCCCCTTGAAGCTGGAAGAAGAGGTATTGAAAAAATCATTAAAGAGGTTAGTAAAAAAACAAGAAAATTAATTCCAAGAAAATATGAAAAAGCATATGTAAATGGTATTGAAATTATAAAAACTCCCAGTGCAATTAATAATCCCTTTGAAAAAACCCTTTTTAATAAGTAATTTATCTCTCCAATTTTTCTTTGAGAGTTAAATTTCGCTGAATATTTAGTCATAAGCGTTTGAATGCTTTCAGAAGGAATTGCCACAAAATAAAGAAAAGCCATCAAAACGGCAAGTACACTATAATCTGCAGGACCCAAAAGCCTTGCCATAAAAAACTGAAAAAGGAAGTTTAAAAAATTAAAAATATTAAACATTATAGAAAGAATTATGCTTCCCTTAATCAACTCATTGGATAATATTCGTTTTATTGTCATTTTTCTTTAAGGTTTGGAAACCTTTCTAAAAGGTTTATTTTTAGCATATTAGTATAAAAATATAAAAAAACCCAGTAATACCATAATGATTTGGAAAAGATAGATAAGAAGAACAACTTCCCATTCGTAAGCCTTTCTGCTTTTTTTGATTTTTTCCAGAAGTTTTATTGCAACATGAACAAGGCTGTAAAATTTATTATATTTATTTTTTATTGAACCGTCTTTTTGAGGCATTGCAAATGATTCCTTTTTTAACTTTCCTCTTAACTTTAATCCAACCTCTAAAATATAAGGTAGAAAAATAAATAATACAAAAAGCTCATAATTTCCAAGTATAGCCATTATTGCAATCAGCGCTCCAACTGAATAAGTCAGAACATCTCCAGGAAAAATTTTTGCAGGATATTTATTATAATGCAAAAATGCAACTAATGAAGCAATCATGCATAATGCAATTAAGCTAAGCCATGTTGTTCCAGTTACTGCAGAAAAAATTGCAAGTGTTGACAAGAGAATTATGCCCTGTCCTGCTTCAAGACCATTATATCCTGCTAAGAAATTAAATGTTGTTGAAGCGCCTATAATGCCAAGTGGAATTAATATTAGAGGGTAAATTATCCCAATATTAATCTTTCCAAGAATAGGAATAGAAATTCCAGGATTTCCTGCATTAATAACTATCAATGGAATTGATGCAAATAAAACTAAAAAAATTCTTGTTTTTTTGCCAAGCCCAATTTTCCAACCTAATATATCATCAATCATTCCTATAAATGAAACCAGGATTATTGTGCAGATTAAGGCAAATATCTCAATTAAATTATCTGTAGATTTAAAATAAAACGTTTTTATAGCAACATATATTAAAACTCCAAGGACAAATCCAAGAATAACTGTAATGCCTCCAGCTTCTGCAACTATTTCTTTTGAGATTTTGTTTATATCCCTGCCTGTTAACTCTGCTTTTTTAGCTCTTTTTATCCATAGAGGGATTATGTAAAATGTTGCTAAAAATGAAATTGCAATTGATATTAGCAGTAATGGCTCCATAAAAGAATATAGTTTATACCTTTTTAAAAGTTTATTGATTTATCTCACTCTTTTCAATTCTTCATTTGGATAATCTAATTTAAGATAATCTGGATTTATCTTTACATCAGAAGGATATTGAACTTCCCATATCTTTATCGGGCCTACAAATTGGCCTTGATAATACACAAAATCCTCTAAATTCAGGCCCTGAGCTCTTAAATCCGCAGTTATAATTGAAGGTTCATTATGAACTAATTTAAAGTTCCCCTCTTCTGCAAATAGATATTTTCTTATAAGAAGAGAATGAACAGTTCTTCTGCTTAAATAAAATAGCGAGCCATATTGCATTTTCTGCAAGCCGCCGGATGTAGATTCAAGTGTTGGCATTATGAATACTCCAGCATCAATTCCAGAGCCAAAATCATGAAGTTTTCCGTCATAATATGAATATCTTATTGGAACATTTACCTGCCTACCTTGCTGAACAAATATTGCTTTTGGTTGCAGTAACGCTCCAGAAATATTTTGCTCAATTACAATTGCTCCAATTCCCGAATTTTCTTGCATAAAAGTATATTTTGTGCCATTATCCTCCCAAATTATATCTTCATCCAATCCACTTCCGCCAGTATAAGCATATATTTTTCCATTGTTGGTTTCTTTTGTAGATCTTGGATCCATGAAAAATGTTGAAATATAACTGAATCTGTCATAATCTTCATCAGCTCCAATACTGCTGAATGCAGAATACTTTCCTATATCTGTTGAATCAATCAGCAAATGTGTTGCATTATGAGTATAAAGAAATTCTAATGCTGTTGAATCATTTGGAGTTGTCAGAACATGTCTTCCCATTAAATGATTCCAATAGACAATGGCATTTCCCCCATCTAATACTGTTGCTCTCTCTCCAATACTCTGAACCCAATAACCATAATCCCACCAGTGGCCAAAAACAGCATTTTCAGAAGTACTTTCTCTTGCCCATGACATTGCTTTCTGCCACTGCCACTGGTAAGATCCGGGATAGAATCCTTCTGCCTGTGCCTTACTGTAATTATAAAACATATACCCACTATAAATAATTGAGATAATAAGTGCTGCAGCAATAACCCATAAAATTATTTTATTTGTATCTTCCTTGGATTTTATAGAATTATCAACAAACTTTACTAGAAAATAACTGGCAAGAATACTTGCCGGAGGAACAAGCATCATAATAAATCTCACCCCCCCTCTTGCTGCAAGCAATGAGGTAAAGAATAGGGTAAATAATATAATATATCCAAAATCAATTTCTAATAAACTCTTCTCATTTTTCTTGTTATATTTATACAAGATATATAATGTACAAATGGCAAAAACAACCATACCTCCAAAATAAAGTACAATACTCTCAATGCTAACTCCATTAAACTTGCTATTTTGTGAGTATTTGCTGAAAATAACCGCAAATATTGCAAATGCATAAGAAGCAGTTATAATTATCCTGTCCTTTTTAGCTATTTTATTTACTAAATTATAAAATAATACAATTGAGCCTATTATAAAAACCCAGAAGAATATTTGGATACTTCCTATTTGAGGGCCAAACTCACCAGCAAGCTCATTGAAAAAAGGCTGCCTGTTTTCAGCCACAGTCACTACAAATCTGTTAGTTGCCAATGGTTTTATGAATGAATTTAACAGCTCATTAAATTGCTGGTATATAAAATTATTTTTGAATATTATTATAGAAAGGATGATGAGTATTAGTCCAACTAATAAGATTGAGATAATTTCTTGTGGAATATGATATTTTTCTTTTAAATCATTTAACTTTTTTACTTTTATTTTTTGGTAAACAAACATATCAAATACAATAAATGCTAATGTTGCAAAAACAGGTATTGTTGATGTTGATGTGAAAAAGCTTGTAATGGTATATCTTGAAGAAAAGATCATTAATATAGGCATAAAGGCAATAATCCAGGCACAATATCCTGCAAAATCAGTTTTCTTAACTCTACCAGCAACAAAATAAATAAAAACAGATAATCCAACAGATAAGAAAATAAAAGTTACTCCTCCCCAGACTAATCCAAGCAATGCAGTTGCCACTCCGGATAAAGCCCCATAAATTACAGATTTTTTATAATCTTCAGATTTAAAAGCAGAGATTATAAAATAAAAAGATAGCGAGATAAATAAAAACCCGGCAGCTTCCTTTTCAGGTATTCCTGCAATTGTTCTTGGAAGTATTGAAGGAGTTACAGCTAAGAATAATGTAGCTATCAAAGCAATAATATTTGGCAAATTTTTATTTTCAAAGCTGTCATAAAATATTTTTCTTGTTAAAAAAAAGAAAACTATGCAAGTAAGTGCAAAGGCAATTACCGGAAATATAATTGCTGCATAAGTTATAGTAACTTCTTTATTAAATACTGATAATATTTGATAAAGCCAATTTATCATGTAAGCCAAAAGCTTCATCTCTCCAGCAGTATCATAGCCAAGAGGAGTATATCTCATAGTGTCTATTACAAATAGTTTTCCATGTTCTGCAATATATTCTGCCCATCTCAAAAATAAGAAAGGGTCTAAATCCGGCCCCAATGTCCAAGTGCCTGTTGAGATGTCCTTTAATCTTGGAATGTTTCTTGTCCTTATGTATACTGCAATCCAAGTAATAACTGCTAAGATAATATAATAAATCCATTCCTTTCCTTTTAATAATTTAGCAATTTTTTCTTTCCTTATTTCAATTATTTCATTAGCTTCTTCTTCATTTCTAGAATTTCCATTTTCTGCCATTGTTATTATTAATTACTCTCTTCTAACATATCCTGAGCAGTCTGCTCTTTTAAAACAGTCTCCTTCTCACCGCAATTCGGGCAAGATCTTGGCAGTTTGTCAATTTGCATGCTAAATTGGTAGTTGCATCTTTTACATCTGAAATTAGTCATTTTTGTCTTTTTTTAAGTTAATTTATATATTATTTTGTAACTTTTTTAAAGGTTTATTATTAATAGAAATTAGAGTTTAAAGGCATTTTTAAATATTGTTAATATCCAATATGCTTAGTTCTAGTATTTCTTTAAGTATAATTGTTATGATTAATGTTAATATACAAACATCAGAATCTTTCTCATTTAAATTAGGGTAAGATTATACCAAAGTTTAGTATATAATTTGTAAAATATTTTAATCTCTAGATGATAATTAATAAAAATCAGAAACTTACTCATCAAAATTAGGCAATAATATGGTATGATTTCAAAATGTTCTTGAATCCATACAATACTAAATTTCTCATTTTGGAGAAATTTAACATTATTTATTAGTTAGTTAAATTAAGATACTTAACTTTTATGATATGATGGGTAACTCGTTCTAAATAAAAAATTTAACCTATAGATAACTGCGTAGATTAAGTTACATAATTATTTTAAAAAAATGACATTAACAACTCTTTTCTTCTCTGAATACTCTGCATTTTTCTTTTAACAAGGTGTCTTAATTCTTTTGTGTTTTGTGCTTGATGATTTTTTAACTCATAAGCTTTCAAATATTCCCAAACATGCTCATCAGGATTTAACTCTGGAGCATAAGAAGGCAATCGATAAATTTTTATTTTATTCATATTTTCTTCTATAAACTTATCAACTTTTTTTGCTCTATGAACTGGAGACCTATCTTCAATAATGATTATTTTTCTATGAGGATGCTGTTTCATTATTTGTTTTAAAAATTCTATATGCTCTTTAGCATGAACTTTTCCTTTTTCAATTCTGAAAATTAATTTCCCTGCAGGACTTATAGCAGAAGTTACAATAAAACTTCCCCGATTTCCTGTAACCATTACTTTTGGAGTTTTTCCTTTTGGTGCCCAACAGGGGTTAATAAAATTCCAGATTCATCTTGAAAATAAAGCATAGCTTGCCATCTACGTCGGTGTTTTTCAATTTCTGGCCATTCTTCTCTCTTCCATTTTCTTATAGCAACTCTGTCTCTTTGTACAGCTAATCTTTCTGGTTTTTGTGGAGACAATTTTAATTTTCTAAAAAGTCTCATAATATTTGTTGTATGAATTTTCTTGTTTGTTTTTTTAATAATAATTTGTTGAACTCTTCTGCAAGTCCATAAGGGTGTTTCAAATCCATATATTGTTGCATCATCATTTAGCATTGAAAGAACTTCTTTTAATTCATTCTTTGAAAGTTTATATTCTGCTCCATTCGCTTTTTTTCTTTTAAGTGCTTTTTTCCCTTCTCGTTTATAAGTTGTAATCCATCTAGAAACACTTCCTCTATGAACTCCAAAAAAATAAGCGATTTCATTTATTTCTTTATTCTCTTTATATAATTCAATTGCTCTAAATCTAAGAGATTCTAAAGCAATTCTGTTTATACTCCTTCCACCTTCTTTTTTCATCTATTCAATAAGAAATCGTCTTATTTAAGCTTTGTCACACAATTAATGCAGTTATCTATACTTCATTCGCAGTTTAAATTAATTAAAATTAAAGATATATCATTTATTAGAAAAGTTTAGGAGTAATAAACACTTCCATTAAAGCTGCCAATAATATTATGATTATAGCACAGATTATAAGCAATAAAGAATCATGAAGTATATTCCAGAATTTATCAGTTTTAAACTCTTTTTTTATTATTGAAATGCCAATTATCCCTCCAGCTAAAGTTCCGATAAAATAAGCCGCAATTTCAGGCAATCCGTGAATCATATATCTTAATAAGCTCATGGGTAGACTTGAAAGATTTGATTGTGAGAATATAGCCATGGCTGCTGCAATAACGCTTGCATTCCATGCAAGGATAAATATTCCTCCAGCCCCGAATATTATGGAAAAAATGACTGTAAAAATTAAAACATAAAGATTATTTGTAAATATTCCCCCCAGCAACTCTGTGCTGGTTACTAATCCTGTTGCTCTTTTGTCTTTAACTCCGTATTGCGCAGCACAGCCATCGTAATTGCTGGGGTTGTTTATTGCACAATAAGTCTCTATTTGAGCTTTGTAATTATCTGTTGAACCAAGAACAATATAAAATATTGAAAAAGCAACTATAAAGCCAAGAAATAGCCATAGAAATGCATGAATTGCCTTTCCATGCTCTCTTAAAAGTTTGAATGCGCTGTCTATTTCAGAGTCCTTTTTTTCTTCCAGTTTAATTGTGTAATATACAAACGGCATAGAAAACATTACTGCGAAAGTTACAATCAGAATTCCCGCATATTTTGCAAGAACAACATCTCCAGAGAAAATCCAGTTTACAAGAAGCACTGAAAGGGCTGCATAAAAAAATCCAACGAAAAATAATTCCCAGGGCCTTCTTTCAGACCTTCTTGGGTTTAATATCATCTCTAGCATGTTTCTTATAAAATTCCAATGTATTTAAAGATTTTTACATGTAAAAATCTTTGATGTAAAAAATTAAAAAGAAGAAAAAATAAATTATGTTTAATTAAATACACCTTCCATTTGAGCATGTGCATGGTTCAAACCACATTTCTAAAGATGTATTGCTATTATTATATACAGGATTATTATACGAACAAGCAAACTCTACTAAAACCGTATTATTCTGTGTGCAATAATCAGTAAAGCTATAATTCTGATTATCTAAAAGTAAACCATATGCTGTTCCTTGAATTGTTTTGTTTAATCCACCATCACTATCGGTGCAAGTTTTTACTTCCCAAGAAGAATATTTTACCCACGCAAATACAACAAACGCGGATAATACTATCATCAATAAAATTATTCCAGTAGATTTAGTTAGTTTATTCATTTTTCACCCCCTTTCAATTACTTAATTATAAAATTAATAAAGGAAAATGATATATATATATATCTTTCGGTGAGTTTTCTAAAGATGATTAACGATTGTTAAAAAGAAAAATGAATCAACAGATTTTTATACATTAATTTATTATTAATACTATGAAAAAAGAGGTTGTAGATAGAAAATTGGATAATATATTTGCAGATATTAAAAATATTAAAATACAGGGGGCAAGCAATATTGCAAAATCAGCGCTTTATGCTTATTCGCTCTCTCCAACATCAAAAACCAAGAAAAAACTGCTTTCACTGCGCCCAACAGAACCAATGCTGGCAAATGTTTTAAATAAACTGGATAAAAGTGGAAATAATAAAGAGAACATTCTCTCTCATTTTCAACTTGCGCAGGAGAAAATAAATAATCATGTTTTAAAAATAATAAAGAACAACGACGTTATTTTCACGCATTGCCATTCAACTAATGTTATAAAAGCTCTGATTAATGCCAAGAAAAAAGGAAAAAAATTCCAAGTATACAATACTGAAACAAGGCCATTATTTCAAGGAAGGAAAACATCAAAAGAGCTTGGAAAATCAGGAATAAAGGTAATAAATATTATTGATTCCGCAGCAGAAGTAGCTATGGAAGGTGAGCAGGGATTTAAAAAAGTGGATAAAATATTCTTTGGTTCTGATGCAATTCTTCCAAAGGGCAATATTATTAATAAGATTGGCAGCGAGATGTATGCCCAAATAGCTAAAACCCACAAAATTCCGGTTTATATAATTGCAGACTCCTGGAAATTTTCAAAAAACAAAATAAGTTTGGAACAAAGGGATTTCAAAGAAGTTTGGAACAAAGCTCCAAAACATGCTAAAATTAAAAACCCCGCTTTTGAAAAAGTAGATTGTAAGTATATTACTGCAATTATCTCAGAAATTGGAGTTTTAAGTCCGAGAGAGTTTGTAAAGAGAGTAAGAATTAATTATTAAGATAAAATTAGTAACTTTCTCAAACTAAATTAAGCAAAAACATTGTTTATGTCAAGAAATTCTGGAACTACACATATCAAGTTTAAGTATATCTCTTATAAAAATAAATTAAAGTTCAGCAGATAAGTATGAAAAGTTAGATAAAAGTATTATAATATTTCATAAATAATTTTGAATCACATAATAAAATTTTTCTATATAAAAAATTTAGCATGATTTAATTAAGTTTGTTTTAAATTAAAGATGTGTCAATAGAATTTTATAACTCATTTAAGTTTTATTTTCTTTTTCCTTTAGCTTCCTTACTCTTTTCTACTTTTTCCGCTTTATTGCTCCCTTTATCCTTTCTTGCTTGTTCAATCAAGCCATTTAATTGCTTATTTATCTGCTCAACTCTTTTTGCTATTTCTGGCTTTATCTCTTCAAATTTATCAATTTGTTCATCAATTATCTTATTTATTTCATTAAAATTTTTGGGAACATAAATTTTATTTCCTACATCAACCAAAAAATCCTTGCTGTCAAGTTTTGCCTTGATAAATATGCCCTTTCCAAATTCAGAATAAATCTCTTTTTCTTTTGATTTATTTAAATGCAGTAAATTGCTTTTCAGCAAATTTAGCTCGTTTATCTGCTGGTTTATAACATTTAACTGCTCTCCAAACTGATTTGCCTGCTGTTCAAGCATCTGCAGTTTCAAAAGGTATTCTTGCTGTTCCATAGTAAAAAGAACCTAGGTTCTTCTTACGACATCTCCTAAAAGAAGTCGTAATTATATTTATTTAAATAAGTTAATCAATAAAGAGTATATAAATTATTTGATTTAAAACTTTTAATTATTAAAAACCTTAAAACGAAATGCTTAAAATGGCCAATGTTTAATATAATTGTATAAAAGAGGTTAAAATGGCTAAAATTAACAGGAAAAGGATTTTATTTTTGCAGATTATCAGATGGCTATCTTTGGTGCTTGCTATTCTTTTCTTTTTATGGTTAGTCAAAAAGCTTGGATGGCTGGCAATTTAGATTTAAAAGAAGCTTTCTTATGGATATTTAGGGCAATTTTTATTTTGATAATGCTTTATGTTGCTTACCAAGTTTTGAAAGCAATATTTGGAGGAACTTGGGCTGCTGAAAATATAATTATTGCCGGTATGGGCATAATACTTGCTGGTTTATTTGTTATTGTAGGTTTTTTAGTAAATCAGGGAAGGACTTTGGGTATGTTAGAAGAAAGAACAAGAAACATAGGAAAAAGCTTGTCTGATTTAGGAAATGATTTTAAAGGCCATTTATCAAAACATAAATATTAATAAAAAATTACGGGCTATAATTCTAATCTTAATTATTTCATAGATAACTTATGCAAAATTTTTCACATAGAAAAATTTAGGATAGCAATGATTCATAAAAATGTTCTGAAAATACTTCAATATCTCTACATAATTTAAATGAGAAAGCCCTTAAGGTTAGATTTATTTAATTTAAAACAATTTAATAATTTGTTCTTTATATTTTCAAAAATAGATAATTGCTGCGAAGCAGCGGTTTACACAACCTTCAGCAGCTTTCTGAAAATCAAGCTGGAAGCAATACCTGCAATGATATAATACCAAATCCATTTAGGCAAAACTGTTGAAAATGTCTGCCCGACCCACCAGAATAATAGCAGTAAAGGAATAAGAGTTATTATCATCGGCTTGAATGAGTGTTTCATCATTTCCATGCTCAACTCCATCATTTCCTTGTTTATCTCAGTAACTTTTTTAATATCTGTCCTGAATTCCTTGGAAAGTTTGCTAAGCTCTTTTTGCCTGGATTTTAGCTCTTTTAATCTAGCTTGATTTGTAATATACTTTGTAACCAGAATAGAAATAAGGCTTACAGCAGTTGCTAAAACTATAATGCTAGCCTCGGGATATTTTTGCAATATTTCTGTAAATACCATCTTTTTATTGTAATTTAGATTAGTTAAAAGTGGTTTTTAAATCTTGGTAAAGATAAAGAAAGAAAAGTGCCCCTTATGAACGGAAAAATAACGGCTTATCTTTTATAGGCCTCATCATGATGCCCAAAGAAAAAGAAGATAATTATCTTGTTTTGTTCATCAATTTCAAATTTCAAGACAAAACTTTTCATAATATGAACTCTGCGTTCTCCTGCAAAATCATATTTTAACGGCTTATAATGTTGTGGATTTTCAAGAATTTCTTCAATTTTATTCATGACTATTTCATACAACTTTTTATCTTTCTTAAACAGCTTATTCAACTCTTTTTGCAAAGATGGAACAATTTCATAGCTATACATCTTGTTCAATAGTCTTTCTTAATTCAGCTATATTCTTAAATTTAATGCCTTTTTCTTTTCTTCTTCTTTCCATCTCTTCCTTAAATTCTTCTTTTAAAGGAAGCTCATCAACTGGATGCCAGTCAATTTTTTCACAAAATTCCCATTCTTCATCTGTTATGCTTCCCTTTTTTATATAATTCTCAAATATTAGTTTCTTCATAGTCTCTTCTCTTGCTATCTCGCTCCAATTTACCCACATAAAAGTTTTTAATTTATTTTTAAATTCATCAGATACAGATAATGTTAAACTTGCCATTTTATATTTTCCCAGAGTTTTTTAGCTCTTCAAATTTACTTAATTCTCTAATTCTCACCTCAAAACGCTTTTTTAAATACTCTGCCCAGTTTATTTCTGGATGTTCATCTATCTTTTTCTTTAAATATTCAGGTATTGATATAGTAAAAGTTACCATTTTGTTCTTATACTTAATTTTGTATAAACACTATAATTTGTGCATATATTTAAACTTTTCTATGGTATAAATTATCCCAGTAGACTTTACAGAAGCGTAAAAATAAAAGAAAAAAGGGAAAACAGAAATTACTTAATACATTTCCAAGTTGCATTTGTAGCAGATGTTGGAGCACACTTCCATCCATTCATTAAGATGTAGTTTCTTGTATACATCGTACCTCCACTTGATAGATCAGATGGTCCAGATGGAGATGGATAGATCTGTAATATCTGTAAAGCAGTGCTATTAAGTTTTAATTGCCCGTATACCCCATACCCAAAAGTTCGAGTTGGATCAAAACTAGTAATAGTTGTATTTCCGTGAGAAAGAGTTAATCCATTACCACCACTAGTTAAAGAATAGTAATTTGGTTCTTTATTTCTATAAAGTATTTCTTGATTATTCCCACCTACACTCAATGTAACCATGCTACTAGGATCATCTGAAGTAAGAGAATTTCTGAGAATTCTTATATTATTTGTAATACCTGGAAAAAGACTATCTCCGACTAAACTTAAACTTCCATTAATCTCAACATTTGTTGCGATCTCATTATTACCGGATTTACCTGCTAGTCTAATACCTTTAGGTCCAGATAGAATTTTTAATGGAGTATTAGTATCAGTAGTACCAATAATCTGTGAATTACCAAGAGATAGTAAGTTTATATCCGTAGGGTCCCCATTTAAACATATTCCATTTGAAAATACTCCAGAACAATCATCTCCAGAATTCGGGCTCAACCCAACATTTCCTTTTCCCAAACTAACTCCACCAATGCCCATTACAATATAACCAAGCAGAACTATATTCAAGATAGCAAGTATAATAAATCCGTATAGCAACCACTTTTGATTATTATTTGCCATATTATTTTTTGTCATCACACCTCCTTTCACTCAAGCTCTCCTTGAAGGAGAGTTCATAAAGAGAACCATTGGTTCTTTTTATTATTAAATGTAAATTCCGATTAGGAATTTTAGAATTTAATGGAATGATATATATATATCTTTTGGTTGAGTTTTCTTAATATTTTAAGAGCGATTAACAATTGTTAAGCATTATTTATAGCCAAACATCTTGTTATATTCATTATGGTCTAAAATATTAAGCACAAGAACAAATATTTCAACTTTATTTCCTTCTAAAGTATAAAGCATTCTCCAGTAATTTGAAAGTTCAACTCTGTATAAATTATTGATTCCAAGCCTTTTCAATGATTCAGGGATTAATTCTTTTCTTACCGGATCTCCATAATGAGGGTTATCTTTTAGAATATTCTTAATTCTTTCAATTGAATTAAGCAGAATTCGCGCTTCTTTATCGCCTCTCTTTTTCAATTCAATATAAGCCTCTTTTGCCTGTCCTTTCAAAAGTATTCTAACTTCTTTTCCAAAAAACATTTTATAGTTTTAATTATAAAATAATATATTTAAATCTCTAAAGTATCTTCAAACATTTTCTTTAAATGTTCTGGATCTGAATAAATCCATTGAATGCCCTTTGGCCCATAAATTATTTTTCCGCTTTTCCAAAGGTAGATTAAAATTAATTTAAGAGTCTGATGCATAACCTGTTTAGGAAGCCTTTTTTTCAGTTCAGAGATAGTTATAGGCATATCTCTATTTTTTTTAAGAAATTCTTCAACCATTAGTACTGTATTTAAATTGGGATATCTCCGAATATATTTTTTATTTTTCTCTATCATTTCAAAATCATTTATTTCAATTTTTTGCAGTTTTACCATTTTTATATATTATTAATATCAATTGATATATCTTATATATCTAAATATATAAATGTTTCGTTTCAAAAAATAACTATTAAAAGGAAGCTTCATAAAAGAAACCATTGCATCTAAAGGAGGGGTTGATAAGGGTGAACCTTGGTTCCCTTTATTCCTTTATTATCTTTCTCAAAGCAGGATGCATATCCATTGAATGCTGCTTTGCGATACTTTGGTATAATTGGTAGATAACCATAATTACTAATAAGAAAGATGTTCCTGCAATTAATCCCCCAACAACATTTGTAACTCCTGCAATCAGCCCAATTGTTGCCCCCCCCATTATTGTCAAAGGCATTATATACCTGTCTAAAACTGATTCAAGTATTCTTTCATCTTTTCTGAACCCAGGTATTGTTAATCCAGAAGCCATGATATTCTTTGCCTGGCTTTGCGCATCCATTCCAGAAGTTTTAACCCAAAATGTTGCAAATAAAACACTAAAAGATATGTAGAATAAAACATGAATTACAACTCTTAATATCATATCGCTTGTAAAACTATTTGTTATAGTTGCCTGCAATAAATTAACTCCTGAAAGCCAGTAAGCTAATCCAGATATTGGGGTGCCTCCTGAAAATCCGCCTAAAATTGTTGCATGTCCTTGCCATTTTTCAACTAATCCTGCTCCTAACTGGATATTTGCTTCAAGTGCTGAAACCAATATAACAGGCATAACAGAAGTGTAGAAAAAAGCCAAAGGCCATTTTAAAGCATATCCCCTAATTCTGTCAAAACTTAAAGGTATTTCAATTTTCAAAGACTGCATCCATACTACAAATAAGAATATAGCAATAGTTATTAAAATCGCAGCAGCAGCTAAAATAGCTCCAGTTGTATTTCCTCCGATTATTGAGGAAAATAATACAAGAACTCTACCACTTGGATCAAATCCTCCTTGAGGCCCTATAAACTGGAATAATGCTGTGAATAGCCTCCATGAAACTCCTGCAGCGATAAACAGCGAAACTCCTGAACCAAATCCCCATTTGCTGGTAATCTCATCCATAAACATAATTGCCAGTCCTCCAAGACATAATTGCAGAATTACAATTCCGGCATATCCTGGAGCTGCTTCTAATCCTCGCATCAAAACATAAATGCTTGCTTCAAAAACTATAAAAAATAATACTAGAAGTTTTTGCAATCCCTGAAAATATCTTTTGCCTTCAGGGCTTGTCAAGTCTATTGCAAGAATTTTTGCTCCAACTAACAATTGTAAGATAATAGAAGCCATAACAATCGGGCCTATTCCTAGGGAAATAATACTTCCAAAATCAGTTCCAAGAATTACTGCAAGATTATCAAATCTTTCCAAGGCATTGTTTGATAATCCATAAAGAGGAATATTAGCCAAAACAAAAAAAGCAGCCAATATAATAATAGTCCATTTTGCCTTCACTCCAAAACTTAATTTCTTTTCTACAGGCTTTTCAATTTCTGGAAGATTTTTAAGTATACTTTGCAGGTTCATTTTTTATTGTTTTTGTAATTATATTGTTGAATTAACCAAATCAATTATTTTATCATCATTTACCGATATAGTATTATTGATAATAGATGCTTTATTAATTATGTTTTTTTCTATATTCAAGATATTAGATATTGATTTCCCATCTATTTGTTAATATTCTATTTTTCATTTTTCTCATCTTTTTCAAGGTTTTTTAAATTAAATAATATTGAATCATTGCAAACACCTGTTAAATTAAATTTATTGCTTTGGTTAATGTTATTAATATTATTTAATCTAACTAATTTATCATTATAATCCCAATGTTTACTAGTTGAATTGTTTTTTATATTAAAGATATCAAATAACGATTTCCCATCTATCCTTTTATATTTATTTTTCATTCTCTCCCTCTTTTTTCTTTAGAGTTACTTTCCCGCCAGCTTTTTCTATTTTTTTGATAGCTGAACTTGATGCAGCATAAGCAGTTATATTTAATGGCATGTCTATCTCTCCCTCTCCAAGTATTTTATAATTGTCTAATTTCAGTTCTTTTTTTCCTTCAGCCATTTTACTCAATTCATACAAATTGATGATTTTATATTTCTTTTTCTTGGCTTTCAATCCTTTTTTGCCAAAATAATCTTCAGGCATATTCAGAAGCAAAGTCTTCTTTTGGTCAGCCCTTTTTCCTGTACCAGCCATACCAAATCCTCCTCTATGCCCGCTTCCTCTGGCTTTTTTCTTCCCCCCTCTTGCAGCTGTATGCCTTCCCTTGAACCTGCTTGATTTTTTTCTTTTCTTGAGTTTCATTTTTTATCTTATTTGATGTATTGTATATAATTTATGAATATAATAATACATAACTGTTAATTAATGAAGTATTAGCAGCTTTCTCACTTAAATCAGGTAAAGATATTGTGTATTTAGCTAATAAAGGGAACCAAGGTTCGCCCTTATCAACCCCTCCTTTAAATGTCAAATTTCTATTTTGTTTTGTTATTTTAAAAATTTTCATTTCAGATTTAATATATACTCCTTTAATGTTGGATGAAATGAAGTTGTAAAATATTTTTCCACTTCTTCTGGTTTAACCCATTTTAATTCTGTAAACTCATCATCTTTCTTGTCTTTTTGACTGATAAATTCACATAAGTAATATATCATTATGATATTTTTGTGCTCTGGAAGTATTCTTGCAAAAATAGGACCAAGACTTTCAACAATCGCTCCTGTTTCTTCTTTTACTTCTCTTTTTACAGCAGCTTCCAATTCTTCATTATGATTTGGCCTTCCGCCGGGAAAGCACCAGCTTAACTTTGGGACATTTGGATCATTTTCTTTTTTTCCAATAAGAATTGTTCTTGTTTTTGTATCAAATACAATTCCAATTACATTAACTACAAATACTCCTTTTTTGAAATCAAGTACATCTATTTTTTTATCCATTTCCATGATTTTTTACATTTAATTTACTAAGGGCTATAAGTTTCATTATAACATTCTCCTAATTAATTCGTTTATTTTATCTTTATTATCCCCTAAAACACCTTTAGGAAAATGATCTCTAGTATTTATCCCCTTTCTTGGAGGATGCAGCCTGAAAAAAGGCTTAATTTCTAGATTATTAAGGCTTTGTTTTTTTATAATTTCTTCAGCCAGTTTAGATGCTTTATCATCACTGATTTTTAATTTTTTCTTGTCCCCTTCAATTGATTTGCCTCTTTTTATTATCATTTCTTTAAGTGTTTCTTTGTCAATTTCTCCATATGCAACAAAATTTCTTACTTTCTTTAGCATACCCATTATTTCTTTGTTTTCATTAATTACAACACAGGAATATTTTCTTCTCAATCTTAATCTTGACAGTGTTTCCTCACTATCTCTATTCATATTAACCATTCCTGTTATTCGTATTATTGTTTTCATTTTAAGATATAGCCTCTGTTTGATATTGTATCATGCCGTTATTAACATTAAAGTTTACAACTATTGAAGCTGATGATGAATTGCCTTTCATTTTAATAATTAAATCTTTATTTTCATCAATAATTTTATTTACTAAATCAATATTTCTTCTTGAGTTAATTAAATCATAGTTTTCTTCATTTTCAAAACTTAAAATTTTATTTTTCATTTTACTATTTTTCTTTATTTATTTTAAACTCATTTAATTTTTTTAAAGCACTCATAATCGCGGTTGCATAATTTATAGTTGTTCTTGTCTGCCCCCATGACTTGCTGTAAATGTCCTTTATTCCGGCTAATTTTAAAATTTTTCTTCCTTCTTTTCCAATAACTAAACCTGTTCCTTGAGGAGCCGGCATTAATATCATTTTTACACTTCCGCATTTTCCTTCAACTTTGAAAGGAATGCTATGCAATTCATTTGAAGAGCCTTCAAAACTTCCCGATCCTCTTTTAACTTTAATAATATTTAATTTAGCTTTTCTTATTGCTTTTTCTCTGGCTGGAAGAGTTTCTTTGGCCTTTCCAATTCCCATTCCAACATGCCCATTTTTATCTCCTATAATAACCACTGATGAAAATGTCACTACATTTCCTTCCTCTGTTTTTTTCTGTGACTGTCTCCAAGCTCTTCTTTTTCCTCCTCCAAATTTTCCTTTAGACTGTCCTGCAAATAACAGGTCATTCTCTGTTTTAATCAAAGAATCAACTATTTCTGGCTCAAGTATCTTTAATTTATTATTAAGTATTTCATCTATGTCTTTGATTTTTCCTTCTTTTACCATTTTTCCAAGCTTTGTTTTAGGAACCCATGAAGCTATTCTTTCAGCTAATTTTGCCTCTTCATTTTCCCTTTGTCTTGGATACCTCTTTCTATCAAATTTTCTCCTAAATCCAGGCTTTATTGTTTCATTATTTTCGCTCATTTTGATTTTATCTCCTTAATAGTTTTTGTAAATGCTTCCTGTACATTCTTGCTCAAATTTTTTCCTTCAATTCTTTCATTTGATGGAAAACATTTTTTATCATAAGAAATATTAGTTCCGGCATCTACTAAACCTTTTAGCGCAGAATAAATTCTTGATCCATGAATATTCCTTTGTAATCCAATGTCTAATATTACTCTTGCATTCTTATTTTTCTCATTAATTTCTTTACCAGCTATAAATCCTGTAATATATGCTGCAGGGATTGATTTCAATGATCCGATTGCTTCTTTTGGCCAGCCATTTTTTAATAATTCTTTAGAATTAACATTAAGAATAACTTTATCCTTGGCATTTTCACTTTTAATATACTGAATATCAATATATTTGTTTGTTTTTCTTATAGCAATTCTTGGGAGATTGGATTTTAGAAATCCAAATCTTGCTTTGTAATCTGTTTTTCCCTGCTGTTTTCTTTTCTTTATTGTTTTCATTTTTATATGATTTTTGGAACCTTTAAAACCTTAAGGTTTTTTGCTTGTCTTTTCAAAGGTTTATTTTTAAAAGGTTCATTTTTATATTACTTATCTAAAACTTCCTTTAACTGCCTCTTAGTTTTGAAAGTTTTCATTTTTATCTGCATCCTGTGCTTTTTAAATTCCTCGTTAGTTATCTTGCCCTGAGATTTTAATTCTTTTAAATGTCGCCTAAGCTTTCTTGTGATTATTACATATTTTTCTTTTCTTTTGCTAGGTTTTAATCTTATCTTTCCTTCTCTTTTTCTTGTTTTTCTTTTCTTTTGAGCCTTTCTTCCAGTAATCTCTGCTATTTTAATAGCTCCGCCTTGATATAAATCTCTTATATCCTGTTTTGTAATTGCTTCGTTTATTTCATCCAATCTGCTAGTATCAAAGATAATTCTTTTTATCCCAACATTCAAGGTTCTTGCAGCAAGTCTTTTCTTTTTATTTAAGTTCATTTTTCCTTCTCCTTATTTTCTTCGTTTTTTATCTTATTATTGCTAATTTTTTTAAGCAATTTATTATAATTGAAGTTTATTATATTCAGATTCTTTTCTTTGGCAATCTTAGCTGCTTCTATCTTCTTTTTTCCACCAATCTTTCCAAGAATCAAAACAGATTCATTATTTGCTTTTTTTAATTCTTCAAGATTATTTATTAACATAACCTTTTTTCCGTTTATTTTATCTCTTGTTCTGCTGTCTTTCCTAAAACCTATTGAAACATTAACAGGGTAACCCTTTCTTTTCTGCCTCATTTTGCTATGCCTTCCCTTTGGGCGTTGCCATTTTCTAACTTTTTTTCTTTTTTTTCCAAGCCTTAAGTATTGTGTTGTATTTCTTCTGAGAAATTTTTTATTAGCCATTAAATCTTCCTCCCTGGTTTTTCTGTTATGAATATTCCATCTTGGAACTTTCTTCTGTCTCTGTTTTTTATCTTAGTGGCCTTTTCAAGGTTTGCAGCCATCTGTCCCGCAATTTCCTTGTCATGTGATTTAATAGTTATGATATTTCTTTCAATAATTACTTCTGCTCCTGGAATAATTTTAGCAATTCTCGGCCTTTTCTCTCCAAGGAAGTTCTTAATATAAAACTCTCTTTTTTCTTTATTTATCTCTAAAGTTACCGGGAAATGAACATAGGCAATCTCCAGTTTATACACAAATTCTTCTTTTAATCCCTGAATTATATTTTTTAAATGTGCAGCTATTGTCTTTATAATCTTTCTGTGCCTTTTTGTTCCGTTTTTTACACTTAATGTTAGGGAATTTCCTGACTTTTCTACATTTATTCCCCTTAGATTGAATGTTTTTTTTGTTTCTTTGCTATTGCCTTTTACATAAATCTCACTATTATTAATGCCAAACTCAAAACCTTCTGGAAATTCAATTTTTTCGTTAATTTCTATTTTCATTTTAATAAAAATAAGCTATTAAAGCCCCCCCAAGGCTATCATTTATTGCTTTATCATGTGTAATAACTCCTTTATTTGTTGAAATTATCATTATTCCAACACCTCTTGCAGGCAGAAATCTTTTTACATATTTCATTATTTCATCCTTTGTTACGTAAAATCTTGGCTTTATTGCCTTGCATTCATTTATATTAGCCATTTTTATCTCTAATTTAGTTTTATTAATCTTATAGCTTTCTATATAGCCTTCTTTTTTCCCAATTTCCAAGACTTTTAATAGGAGTTTTGAATGCCTGTCTACGACTACTGTTTCCTTTCTGCTTTTTTTAGCATTCATAATTTCGTTCAGTGTATCTGCAATAATATCTTGGCTCATTTTGTTTTTTATTTTTATCCTATGAATATTTTTTAAATCCGATTTCCTCCGCTATTTCTCTGAAGCATTGCCTGCAGTAATTTAATCCATATTGTCCAACATGCGCCCCTATTCTTCCGCATCTTTCGCATTTCTTTATTGATGCTCCAAATTTCCTGTCTTTTGGCTTGTTATGCTTAAGGAATTTTCTGGCTATAGCTGGCTTATTTTTCAATTGTTTGTATAATTTTCTCCAGTCGCTTGCAGTCATTTTCGTTTATTTTTATTTAATTTTATTATATTATTTTGGGAACCTTTTGATTTTTAAAAGGTTCATTTTTATTTAATTTTTGTATTAAAGTTTTCCTCCATAAACTTGATTATTTCCTGTTTTGAAACATGCTGTTTTTTTGATATTTTGCTTTTTTTAATCCTTCTTATTAAAACTCTTCTGCCTTTTCTTGAGAAGACTACTGTTGTGCTGAATCCAATCATTCCAATTTCTCGGTCATATTCTTCTCCAGGGATTTCAATATATTCTGCTATGCCAAATGAAAAAAAATTTTCCTGAATTTGTTTCTTTCTAAGATTGTTTTCAACAGCAGCTAATAGCCTTTTTAATAATGCTATTGCTTCATCACCCCTAATTGTAACCATGCATCCAACCTCTAATTTTGGCCTTATGCCAAATGTGGGTATCCTTTTGTAAGTCATTTTTCTTACAGGAGTTTTTTTGCTTATTTTTTTCAATAGTTTAATGGATTTTTCCAGCTCGTCTTTTACTCCTCCGCACGATAGTATTATCTTCTCTATTCTTACTTCCCTCATTGAATTTTCTTTGTTTGCCATAACAATCAATTTATTACAATTACCTCCTTATTCACTGTTTCAAATTCTCTTTCCTTATTTTTAACAGTTATTTTATTATTATTGATGCTGATTATCTCTCCAATATCTCCAAGATGCTTTCCTTTTATGATAAGAACTTTTGATTTTTCTTTTACTGGGAGTATTTTTTCTATTTTCTTCTCTTTGAAACCGATTATAGCAGAATCACCAATATTGACTGATTCTTTGGATATCAAATTTCTTCCATCATTGAAATTAATTTGGATTTTCTTTCCTTTAAGCATATTTTTTCCAATTATTTTGCATATCTTGCTTGACGCTTCATTATCCTTTATTTCAACAAGGGAGAATTTTCCTTTATCAGAGAATATTAATTTATAATTTTTATTTAAACTGCCTATTGAAATAACATCAAAAAGAGCAAGAGAGGTTTTATCCTCTTTAATTATTCTTCCATTTACTAGTATCTTATTTTCATTTAATATCTTTTTTAATTCTTTTCTTGTTTTAACAATCCCAAGTATTTCTCTCATAATAATTAATAATGGTATGGAATCATTATTTCCTCTGCTTGGAAAAACTAAATATTTTGTGCCTTTTCTAGGTATTGGCCATCTCTTGCTTGTATTATGCCTTGTTATATGCATTTTATTATCTTATTTCCTTATTTAAAAATAATTTACTTTGTAATTCTTTTGAATATAATTCTGATACATCAACTTTTTCTCTTAATAATTCTAACCCATATCCACAAATGCATATTCCGTCTCTTGGGAGATGATTTGCTAAAACTGAATATATTGTACAATCTCCATCATGTTGTGTCTTTTGCATTTTATTTTTTCTCCGGTTTTTTCTTTTCAGTATTTTTTATCTGTTGTTGAGTAGCTTTTCTCTTGATCATTTCAAGCCTTTTCTTATCATCTAAGTTTAAGACCTGAATCTGAAGGTTTGAGGGGTTAAACCATACATTTAGCTTTGCTCCATCCTTCTTTTTTCTTTGTATACCTTCAATTGCAACTCTTTTATTTTTAAAATCAATAATATTAATCTTTCCAGTTTTTTTCTTAAATTCTCCTACCATAACTTTTGCTTCATCTCCTTTTCTTATCGGCACATTTCTTTTCCCATGTTCCTTTCTTAAGCTTTTGCTTAAATTAGCGCTCATCAACTTTCTAACATTAATTGGAGCATTTACTAGGTATTTTCTCTGTTTTCTTACCTGTCTGCTTCCTTTCCATGAAGCTGAAAATTTTTGTTTCATTTTTTATTTTATTGATTTTGGAAACCTTTAAAACCTTAAGGTTTTTTGCTTGTCTTTTTAAATGTTTATTTTTAAAAGGTTCATACAATTATCCTCGCAATTTTAGCTACGCTTGGCCATCTTTCTAAAATTTCTCTTGCAACAGGCCCTTTAATCTGTGTTCCTTTAGGATTTCCTTTTTCATCCTTTAATAAAGCAACAGCATTATCACTGAAGGCTATTCTCTCTCCGGTTTTTCTTACCCATGGCTTTCTCTGCCTTAAAACAACAGCATCAAATACCTGACCTTTAATTTCTGGTTTCCCAACTCTTACGCTTACCTTAACCCAGTCTGCAACTTTTGCAGGTTGCTGTCTTTTTTTTGTGGTCTTTCCTTTTTTTACTCCCACAATTCTGACTATCTGTGCCCCGCTGTTATCTGCTGCAGTGAGCATGCTTCCAATATTTAATCCACGCGTTATTCTTGCAGATATTGCTTTCATTTTCTTTTCTCCTTATTTTCTTGCATTTTCTTTTTCATTTTATCATCGGCTTCTCTTATTTTTTTAACAGCAACAAAATGTATTATCTTGCTCAATGGCCTGCATTCCATTATTTGTATGTAATCTCCAATATTAATTTCATTTTTAAGAGATTCAGGAAGCCTTGCATGAAGTTTTGTTTTTGTTTTAAGGTATCTTTCATATTTTCTGACAAATTTTACTCTCTCAAATTCTATAGTAACTCTTTTGTCAAACTTTCTTATTACATAACCCTCAAATTTTCTTCCTCTAAGAGAATATACTTGAACTTTTTCCATAGTTTCAACTAAGTTTTTCACTTTTCCATCTTTCCCTTTAACTTTGTTGTTTTTTTCCATTTTGTTTTTTGTGTGAGGTTTATATTATTATTGTGTTTTCTGAAAATCCAAGTGAAACCAGGATTGGCTTTATTTTTCTTCTGTGATCTCCCTGAAGCTCAATCACATTGTCTTTTATTGTGCCGCCGCATCCTAGCTGTTCTTTTAGCTCCCTTGCGATTTTCTTGATGTCAATTCCTTTCTCAATTCCTGACACCAAGGTTACAATCTTTCCGAATTTTTTCTTTATTGTTGTAACTTGGATTCTCTGTTCACTTTTTGCGATTTCTTCGCACACACATGCCTGTTTTGGCAGGCCGCATTTTGGACATATATCCATATTATGATTTTTTAATCATGTTTGTTTTTTGTTTTTGGATCATTAACAATTTTGATAATGTTTTTTTAATATCTCTTATCTTTACTTTTCCGCCCTTCTTTGCTGCAACTCTGGCTTTTATAAGTTCTACTTTTATTTCATTTATTTCATTGTTTACTTCATCTTTTGTCAGCTTTGATAGCTCTTTAAACTTTGTCATTTTTTATTTGGATCAATTTTTACCAATTTAATTTGATCATGTATCTTTGCATCTGGATGAAGAATGCTTACACTGATTCCGACTGTTCCAGGCCTTGTTCTTGCAACAGCTGTTGCAGTATCAACTACTTTTGCGCTGTCTCCAACTTTTTTCAAATATCCTTTTTTAAATCTCCAAGTTTTAGCTCTCTCGCTTGGAAGCTTTCCGGCCAGTTTTATTTCAGCTCCCAATGCTCCAGCATTAATTATTTCCTGAAGCAGCTTATATGCCACTATCTTGAATTTTATAGGCCCTGTATTCTCAAGGCCTATTGCAATTTCATCTGCAACTGCCTGCGCATCAAGGTTTCTGTCTTTTATCTCCTGAATTTCAATATGGGGATTTTCTAAATTAAATCTTTTCTTTAAAACTTCTGTAAGCTTTTCTATTTTTTCTCCCCCACGTCCGATTATTAATCCCGGCTTGCTTGTAAGCATAACCACTTTTTCTCCTACAGGAGTATATTCGATATTAACCTTGCTTACTTTTCCTTTTCCCAAATATAATTTTACAAATTCTTTGACTTTAAATTCATCTTTTTTGAAGCTGACAAATTTTCTCTCTTCCATTATAAAAAATAAAGACAACCAAGGTTTTCTTTATCAAACTTTCCTTTTAATAGCCAATGGTTTTCTTTATGAACTCTCCTTTCATTTACTTTTATACATCCAGCAACCACATTATTTTTTATCATTTTCTCTCTCCATTTCTTTTGCTTTTATTAAAACATGAGTTCGCTTGAATTTTGTGCTTCCAAACCTATGATGCTGTACTGGAGCTTTATTTGGAATGGTCTCATAAATTATTGTTCTATCCAAATCCATGCCATTAACACTGCTGTTTGCAGAAAGTGTTTTCAGCAAATTTATGAATTCCTTTGAAGCATTAACATGATATTTTCCAGACATCATTCCTTTTCCTCTTCTATGAGCCATCTCTCCGACTACTGGAATAGCCACTTTCTTCTTTATAACTTTCTCTAAGTCAGATATTGCAGCAGGAATCTTTTTATTTCTGATAAATCTGCCTATTGCAACACTATGTCTCAATGATATCGGCAAATTTCTTCCATAAATAGTTGCTTCTGTTCTTTTTATTTTCTTTTCATCTTTTTTCTTGACTTGTTCTTTTACTTCTTCAGCTTTACTCTCTTCTGTTTTATCAATTTTTTTATCATTAACATTTTCTTTTTCAAGCTTTCCAGCAGCTTTTGAAGCCTGAGCTATATATTCCTTATTCTTTATTTCTTTTCCTGCTTTCTCCTTAGGAATTCTTTGCTGTTTTAATTGTTCGTCTGCCATTTTATATTTCCCTATAAAGATTTCTTACCATCTCAAATTTATCATTATATTCTTTTGAACCAGGCCTATATTCTACCATCTCCCAATTTGGATGTAATATAATTTCATTATCATCCGATAAATTTAATTCGTTAAGCGGACATCTCAAACTTAAGATTATTTGTTGATCTTTCCTTTCACCCCTTCTTGATTGCCTATCTATTTCCATAAAACCATATTTTTCTCCGATTTTACCCTCGAATATCATACTATTAGGTGTTGCTGGAAATTCTATCACTCTAACAATAGCTCCAATATTTTCAACATTATCAAAATCTTCCTTATAATAAAGAGTACAATATTTAGGTTCCATTTTTACATCTTTCATTTTACTTTACGCTCCTTGAAGCAGAGCTTCTTGTTGCTCCAATGCCCGCTGCTCCGTGTTTAACTGATTTTCTTGTTTGTGTAAATTCTCCAAGTCTATGTCCAAGCATTTCTGGAACCACTTTTACAGGCTCAAAAACTCTTCCATTATGGACATATATTGTTAAATTAGTCATATCCGGGACAATTATTATCTCTCTTTTATGTGTTCTTATATTCTTGTTATTCTCTGTATATTTTTTGCATTTTGCGACAAATCTTTCAATTAAATCACTGTTTCTTAATATAGTCCTTCTTTCTCTTGAAGGAAGTAATTTAGCAAATTCTCTGACATCTAACTTTTTTAATTCTTCAAGGTTTTTCCCCCTGTATATAAATTCCTTTTTCTTTTCAATTATATCTTCTGTCATTATAAAAACCTCCAGCGGGTTTCTATGCATCCAGCAACCAATTTATTTTCTTTCATATTATTTCCCTCCTCCTTTCTTAACTCCAGTTCTTCTCGCCCTTATACTTCCAACATTTGCTCCTGGAGGAGCATTTCTTTTAGGTATTTTTCCAAGACCCCCATGAGCAAGGTTTTTTCCTCTTCCAGATCCAAACGGATGGTCTATTGCATTTACTTTAACAGCAGATGTTCTAGGCCATAGCTTGCTTTTAGTCCTTTTGATATAAAACATTTTCCCAGCTTTTAATACTGGTTTATCTTTTCTTCCGCTTCCGGCAATTACTCCTATTGTTGCCCTGCATTCATCGTTAAAGGTTTTCTCTTGTTTTGAGGGCATTAAAAGAGTAACACTTCCAAAATCTTTTTTAGTAATTATTGCAGATCCTCCAGCAGTTCTTATAAATTTTCCACCATCTCCAGATCTTGATTCAATATTAAACACCTGGGATTTAGTAGGTATATCTTTAAGTTTCAAAATACTTCCAGTTTTGGCTTCAGGATCATTATCCACTAAAATTTTTTGGCCTTCATATAATCCTTGTGCAGACGGATTATAAAATACCTCATCGCCTAGCTTTATTTTTGCCAATGGAGATGAATGTCCTCCGGAGTGAATAAGCTTTAATACCTCACCCTCTCCGCTTGCTTCTCTTTTAGGATATCTTATTCTATAAGAAAAAGCTTTCCTTCTAACTCTATATGTTAGGCTTCCATGCCCTCGTGCCTGTTGTATTATTGTTTTTCCCATTTTAATTTATAGTTAAATCATCCCTAATTTAGTTGCAATATCAATTGCAGGATTTTTTTTATTTAATTTAACATAAGCGAATTTTCTTGACCCTTTGTTTAAAACATTTACTTTATCTACTTTGATATTGAATATTTTTTCAACACCTTTTTTTATATTTGTTCTAGTATCTTTAGAGTCAACTTCAAATACAATTATATTTTCAAGTTCAATAAGTCTTATTGCCTTCTCTGTTGTAAGTGGTTTTTTTATCATTTTTCTTTCTCCTTAGATTTATTTTCTTTACCAATATTTTCAAGATCTTTAATTGCATTTTCAGTGTAAATGGTTAATCTTCCCAAAGGATAAAGGTCTTTTATTTTAATCTCTTTTACTTTCTTATTTTCAACTGCCTTTGTTTTTATTTTTTCACTATTTCCTGTGATTATAAGAATTTTTATAGATGATAAATTGCCAAGAATTTTTTTTAAGCTTTCATTTAACTGCCCCGTTCTCAATTCAGTTATCTTTGATTCAACAACAATAGGCAATTTTTCTATTTTAGTATTATCAGAAATTCTTTTATACCTGTTTTTTACCAAGTCTTCTTTAGCTGTTGAAGAAATAGCTGATCTTAAGGCAATATTATACTCTTTTTTATTTATTTTTTTATTTTTTAGAAAATGGGCTATTTTTGGAGGATGTGCTCTTCTTCCACCCCTTGTTCCAGATACTTCAGCCCCAATCCAATAAAACTGTGTTCCTCTTCTCCACATTGTTTTTCTTGGTATTCTTGAAATACCTCTTCCATAATGGCTTCTCCACTTATGCCTTATATGCCTTATAACTCCGGATGCTGAATGTTTTTTTCCAGCTTCACGGTCAGGAGCATATGGTTGAATTGTTTTTTCAGCTTCAAATGTTTTTTGCACAATATCCTGCCTTATTTTTTCAGAGAAAAGGCTAGGCAGTTCAACATCTTTAATTTTCTTTCCTTCAATTGATAGTATTTCTGTTTTCATTTTATTATTTTTATCTTAACTCGATAAGATCAAAATTTTTCTTATCTTGATATTTAGTTTTTCTTAAAGTATGGGTTAAAATAATAGGCCTTTTTACAACTCCATGCACACTACCCCTTAATATAATATAATCTGATTTTATATTCCCAAAATGCTTGAATCCGCTTGAAGGATTTATATTTTTCTCAGAAATATTTCCAAAATCTATAATTTTACTATTGTAGGAAACTCTTGTAAAAAATCCTAATTGTCCTGCTTCAGGTGTTCTGAAAGTAACTCTTGCAGGATGCCAAGGTCCTAAGCTTCCAGGCCTTCTTACTCCTTTTTCAGCTTTATGACTTCTCAATCCAATACCAAATCTTTTCACAGCTCCCTGATATCCTTTTCCCTTTGTTACGGCATGCACATCAACCATTTGCATTTTTCCAAAAACTTCAGAAATTTTTATTTCTTTGTTAAGATGTTCTTTGACAAAAGTCATTTTCTCATCCAAATTTCCGCTAATTGCAAGTTCAATAACATCTGGCTTATGCTTCAATCCGGTTTTTTTAATTGTAGAATAAACAATAATTCGCATATCATCATAATCTTTTATAGTGTCTAATTTGCTGGAATTATCTTGGCTTTGTTTAGGGAATTTAGCAATTTTTTTTAATTCTTTATCAATATTAGTAGACAATATTTCTGTTGCAATTTTTTTATTTTTATAGAATCTTACAGAAGAAATCTTTAAAGGAGGACATTCAAGGATTGTTACAGGAAAAACAACTCTTTTATTTTTCGTCATAGAATCAGGAGTATTGTCCTTTGCATGGGCACTCATCATACCAACTTTATAGCAAATAAAACCAAGGATTTTTTTATCCTGATTTTTTAAAGAAATAGCTCCCCAGTTCACACTAGGAATAATTTTTTTTGCCCGCTTTCGCGGCCAGTATTGCAGACTTCCCCTACGAGGTCTCGATAATTTTGCCATTTTTTAAATACAAAGGTAATCATTACCATTTTATCTCCCTTTAACTAAGGATCACTATAAAAACTTGTTGCATTTTTATAGTCTAATTTATTCAGAAAAAATGCGTTTATAAAGGTTATCTTTTGCATGTTTTTATATAAAACATGGTCGATCAGGCTTCTAATTTTGTTTCCTTTAATGTTTCCTTACCATCAATGCTTATTTTCCTTATAACCTTACCCTTTCTTATTGCCATTTCCCTTATTTTAGCAGGGTCTTTTTCATTTTTTGGAATATCAATATCTGTAATTATAAAATCATGCCTTATAAATATTTTTTTAATACTTTCAAGATTCTGAACATCAAATAAAAGGCCCATCACTAGTTCTACATCTAATGTTTTCAGCTTGCAGAAATCTGCTGAAGGAGCCTTATCTCTAGAAGTGCTTGGCTTTGCAGATTTTGGAGCTTTTGCCTTTATTTTTAATTCAGTATCTCCAACTGAAAATGAAAGCCCAAGAAAAGAGGCCTGGAATTTATCACAAATTTCCAAAATTTGCTCCTTGCTTAATTCACCATTAATTACATATTGTTTTACTCCCATAAACTGTTTTATATTTTCAAATTCTAGCTGCCCCTTTAAATCCCTTGTTGAAACAACAACTCCTGTAACTTTAACTTTCTCTCCACCCTTTAGTTTTTCAGCCACACTTCTTATAAGTCCGCTTGCATATTCATAGGTTGTTCCTATAGAGAATCTATTTCCAATTTTATTTACAGAAACTAATGCCTTGTCTCTGAACTCCCCTTTGCTGAATTTTTGAAATTGAAGATGAACAAAATTATCTGTTTTTCCATCAAAAATCTTTTTTATAAATGAATCCATTATTATATTCTTTAAATTAGATTTATAAATATTTACTTTATGAGTTATAAATTAAACTAATAAGATAAAGGAATACTGCAAAGTTTTATATATATCACAGTATACATAAAATTATGGTTGACGAAAAGCTAGTTAAGCAGTTTATTGCAGGAATTTTTATCGTTATTTTGCTAGCTTTTACCTTTATTTTAATCAGGCCGATATTTATGTCAATAGTTCTTGGCCTTATCTTGGCTTATGCTTGTTACCCAATCCATAAATATCTTTCATTAAAAATAAAAAATAAAACTATCTCTGCTTTAGTGACCGGATTAGTTGTTCTAGCAGTGATATTCGGCATTTTATGGTTTTCAATTCCTCTTTTAATTAACCAGATATTTGATGCATATGTCGGATTGCAGACTTTTGATACTATAGGTTTATTAAAAAGATTATTCCCCCCATTTTTCTCTTCTCCCCAAGTAAGCGCTAATTTTGTAGCGGCATATAATAATTTTATATCAAATTCCGCCAAAATTAGCCTGGAAAAACTTACAAGTATCCTTATTAATCTTCCTTCACTGGCATTAAAAGCCCTAGTTGTCCTAATAACCTTTTTTTACGGATTAAGAGATGGAGATAAACTGATAAATCTCTTGAAAGACTCCCTTCCTTTTAATAAAGCTACAACAAATAGATTCATCCAAAAATCAAAAGATGTTACTTTTTCAGTTGTTTACGGCCGAGTTGTTATTGGAATAGCTGTAGGTATTCTTGCAGGAATAGGATTTTTTATTGCAGGTGTAAAAAGTGCTTTGCTTCTTTCTTTTTTGGCAATTATTGCTAGTATCATTCCAATGATAGGTCCTTGGGCAATATGGATTCCCGTTGTAGTGGGTTTGTTTGTTGCAGGACATACAACTTCAGCAATATTTCTTTTATTTTACTCAATTATATTTGTAACTGTTTTTGAGAACCTAGCCACACCATTACTTGTCTCAAAAAGATCAAAACTTCCAACATCTTTAACATTAATTGGCATTATAGGGGGAATAATCACATTCGGTATATTTGGTATCCTATTAGGGCCACTGATAGTTGCTTATATTGTAGTTTTGTTTGAAATTTATTTGGAGGAGAATGTTAATAGAAATCATGATTAATAATGACTAAAGAGATTATCTAACTTTAATAATAATTTAAACAAATTATAAAAACCCCAATTTCTTATTTTTAGCGTAACCAATCTAAATTAATTATTATAAAAAGAGATGAAACTTAAAGTAAAATCCTCTGGATTATCCGCAGGAAGGCCTATTGCAATAATTAATGAAATTGATGCTAAAATACTTGGCGTGAGAGTTGATGAAAGAATAATTATTAATTCAAAGCATGGGAAACTTATTTCTCTTTTTGATTTATCTTCTAACATAGCGGAGAAAGGGCATATTGTGCTGTCAAAAGAAATAATTGATTTTCTTAGGATAAAAAATAACGAATTTGTTGAAATATCCTTAGCTAAGGCAACACAAAGTGCAAACCAGATTATTAATAAAAAACTTCTTGGAGAAAAATTAAATGAAAAAGAGATTTATCAGATAGTGAAAGATATTGTTGATAATGCTCTTCCAGAAACTGAAATTGCATTTTTTATTTCAGCGATATATGAAAGAGGAATGGATATAAATGAGATAACTTGGCTGACAAAAGCAGTATTTAATACCGGGAAAAAATTGAACCTTAATTTAAAAAATAAGTTAATTGTTGATAAACACAGCATTGGAGGTATTGCAGGAAACAGAACAACTCCTATAGTTGTCCCAATATGCGCTGCAGCCGGATTAATTATGCCAAAAACATCTTCAAGAGCAATTACTTCTGCAGCCGGAACAGCAGATGTTATGGAGGCTATTTGTAAAGTTAACCTTACTAAAGAGGAAATTGAAAAAATAGTCCGAAAAACAAACGCCTGTATGGTTTGGGGCGGAGCTTTAGGTTTTGCTCCAGCAGATGATAAAATAATAAGAGTTGAAAATCTTATAAGTATTGATCCAGAACCAAATTTAATTGCATCAATACTTGCAAAAAAGCTTTCAGTAGGCAGCAAGTATGTTTTGATAGATATTCCATACGGAAAATATGCAAAAGTCAATAAAAAACAGGCTATTAAATTAAAAAATAAATTCGAAACAATTGGAAAAAGATTTAATCTTAAAATTAAGTGTGTTATAACAAACGGAAGCCAGCCAATAGGCCACGGAATTGGTCCGATCCCTGAATTAAGAGATATTATTTCTATTTTGAAAAATCAGCCAGAACATCCTAAAGACTTGAGGAAAAAAGCAGTTTTTCTTGCAGGAGAAATTTTAGAATTATGTAATAAGGCTAAGAAAGGCAAGGGCTATAAAATGGCTGAAGAAGTATTAGTTTCAGGAAAGGCCTTTGACAAATTTAAAGAGATTGTTGAAGCGCAAAAAGGAAATCTCTCAAAAAATAAACTAATGCTTGCCAAATTTTCTCATATAATTTATTCAGAAAAAAATGCAAAGATTGTTGATATTGATAATAAGAGAATAAATCTTCTTGCGAGAGTTGCCGGCTCGCCGAATGACAAGAAAGCAGGGTTATATCTTTGGAAGCATCTTGGCGAAAAGATAAAAAAAGGAGAGGAAATATTAACAATATATTCTTCTTCAGATAAAAAGCTGAAAGACGCTGTTGATTTTTACAAGAAGAATAAGGTTATAATTGTGAGATAAAGATCATTTGAAAATATATTAATACTAAAATAGTTTATTAAAATTAAAATAACTAGTCTAGATTATAATCAAGCACTTTCATATAATAAGTTAGGCAAGGATATGGCATGATTTCAAGATGTTTTTGAATCTATACAATACTAATCTCATTTATCGTCTATCCTTCTCAACTTTTGGGTGTTCATGCCCCTCTTTTAATCTCTCTTTTAGCTCTTTTATCTGCTTTTTTCTTTCTATTTCATACTCTTTTTTGTTTTCTCTTGCCTTCTCAATAATTCTTGCAGTATGTTCTCCACCCAAGAAATGTGGAAGAATAACATAATCTGCTCCAGCTTTATACAATTCAAATGCATCAGAAATTTGTCTTGCAGTAACTATAATTATGCTGCCTTTATTTTTCTTTCTTACTTCATCTATGAGCATCATATTTATCTCCATTTCAGGAATTGTTGACACTATAATCCTCGCCTTTTCTATTTTTATACTTTCAAGAAATTCTGAATTTGAAATATCTCCGTAAATACAAGAGATGCCTTTTGAATTTAATCTTTTAACTCTTTCTGGATTGAAGTCTACTACTAAGTAGTTTTTTTTCAAATTTACAAAAGATTTCATTATGGAGAATCCAATTCTATTCTCTCCAAGCAAAATATAATCATATTCTTTAATTTTAATTTCTTTTTCCCTTAATTTCTTTTTCTCAAATATATTAAGATATCCTGATACAAAAGGATAGATTTTATCAGAGTATATAATAAGATAAGTTGATCCAGCAATTGTCACTAATCCGATTAAAGTAACAAATGAGAGAATTTCGTTTGTAATATGGCCTGCTTTTACCCCCAATGCAATTAGGATTAAAGAAAATTCGCTTATTTGAGCAACTGTCAGGCCTGCCATAAAACCTGTGTTTTTACTATACCCAAAAATACCCATAAGTATCATTACTATGAGCGGATTCCCTATAAGAATGAATAAAGAAAAGATAACCGCAGGTAGCCAAAGAGAAGAGAGATTACTAAATACCATCTGGGAGCCTAATAAAATAAAAAAGGATATGATAAAGAAATCTCTTAAAGATCTAAGTTTAGAGCTAATTTCATAGCTATAAGAAGACATGGAAAGCATTATGCCGGCAATTAAAGCTCCAACTTCTATTGAAAATCCAATATATAAAAATAATGCAGAAAGGCCTAATCCCCAGGATATTGCAAAAACAAAAAGAAACTCTTGAGATTTAGCGAAGAAGGAGCTTAATTTTGGAAGAATAAAATAGCTAAAAGGAAATAAAACTGCAAATATAATAATACCTTTAACTAATGTAGAGAAGATTAAACTTGTTGCACTTCCCCCATTTGAAAATGAAGAGATAATAATTAATATTACAATTGCAATAAGATCCTGGACAAGCAAGAACCCTATTGAAATTTTGCCAAATAATTTATCTAAAGCATCTTTGTCAGATAAAAGCTTCATTATAATTATTGTTGATGAAAATGTTAAAGCAACGGCAATATAAATCGAAGTTATAGGAGAAAAACCTAGAAAGATGCCTATAAAATAACCTATTATAGAGGTAAAGATAACCTGCCCTATCCCAGTTATTAAAGAAATCTTGCCCACTTCCCTTATTGTTTTTGGATTTAAATGTATTCCTACAATAAATAAAAGAAAGGCAATTCCAAATTGAGAGAATATTTCTAAAGTCTCTTTATGTGGAAGAAGATTAAATAAAAAAGGCCCAATAATTATGCCTGAGATTATATAGCCGATTATTAAGGGCTGTTTTAACAATCTCATTAAAAAAGAAATTCCTAAGACAACAAGTAAGGCTATGCTTATCTGCAAAAATATGCTTTCCATCTTTTTTATTTACTCCTTATAATTAAAAATGTTCTAGTTTAAAAATCTCACCTTTTCCATTTAATCTGCCTAAAAAATATTTTTATCTAATGAGCTAAGGAAGTCTCTTTGATTTCATTTAACACTATAAGGCCAGCAAAATAATAATTCCAATAGTATTTAATACAAAACTTATAATAGTTAAAATTTTCAAGTTAATCCTTGTAAGGCCTGCCAATATAATTATTCCTATTTCATCAGGTAAAGGCGATGCAATTAAAATACCTGCAAATAAATAAACAAGGTAGTTTGTAATTTTTGCTCCAAGGATTCTTTGAATTACGAAACCAGTACTTTTCATAATCTTAGTTTTTTTCAATAGATTAAATTCATCTTTAAATGAAATCTTTATGAACTCAAATATTAATAAATCTGAAATTAAAGCGCCCAATCCCCCAATTATTCCTGCAATCCAGATATTTGGAGTATTTAATATTAAAAAGAAACCTGCAGAAAAAGGGGCTGTGAAACCAAAAGAAAAAAACATTCCTGCAATAAATATGCCTAGATAACTAAGTGATCCAAGATTAGATATAAAGTTCTGGACAGATGGGTTGCTAAATAAGATATATGCAAGAATTATCACTAAAATAAGCATAGTAAGTTTTGGATATTTGAAATTGGAGAATTTTTTGATCATTTTATAAAAATTACTGTTTTAAGAATTGTAACCTCTTTTTTGTTTAATCAAACTTTTATTAAAAATATAGCTTTTCTGGATATAAAAAGGTTATTGATTAATAGAATAAGCTTGAAATGGGAAGGTAGAGTAAATATTTCCAGGTTCATCTCTTTGTCCCCTGCAATTATTTAACATATGACAAAGAAGAGCCTTATGCATTGCATTAACTCCTGTTAAATCAAGTGTTATTGAAGGTTCTCCTAAATCTGTTAATGTTTGAGCATCGATATAGATTAAATTTCCTTTAGAATCTATTTTTGGAACAACTAATTTACCAAATATTTGATTTCTTATCCAACTTTTTCTTTCTAATGTACAATCAAACTTTCTTCCATCATGCATTAATCTTAATAATTTCCCTTTTTCATGATTTCTTAATATAGAATTTAATACATTATTAGGAATTTCTAATTCATCATATTCAAATCCTCCCTTATACCATTCTTTATTCCAATCATTCTGATATGGAACTGGATTTCTTGTTTGTAAGAAATATAAAAGAGTATGAGTAAACAAATCCGATCTAAATTCATAATGAGCAATAAATCTCCTTACATCTTTTCCAGTTGCTTCATCTCTTTGAAATATTCTAACATCTCCATCATTTGTTAATGGAAATTCAGTAACAATGCCCATCTACTTAGATAGATTGTTTATTTTTAAAGATTTATACAACTTAAAATATAACTTATATTCCGGGCGAGAACGCCGACGCCCTGCCCCAGAAGAAAGTCATGCACTGGTTTGATTTAGTTGGGATTATAAGAATATCAAGCAAAAATCATTTCTTCTTTATGAGAATGCTTATGTCCAAGGTCAACAGTTAATGGTATAACTACTTCTTTTTCTTTGCCTTGAAAGTAAAAGGTAAGAATAATCTGAATATAATCGGGCTTATATAAAACACTCATATTGGCTTTTTCAAGATTATTGAGCAATTCTGGATTAAAATTAAGGTTTTCACTTGCATTTAAGATTTCCAATGCAGAGACAAATCCATTAGAATCTATATCAATAATAAAGTCTCCCACTTCAATAGATGCCTGGGAAGAGATGCCTCTAGATAAATTTAAAATATCTTCTTCTCTATCATAACTTAATTTTGTATTGCTTTTTGCCATTTTCTATATGTTTTCCAGGCAGTTATAATATATAAATCTTTATCTTCAATCTTGAATACAACGACTAAAGTATATTTATTACTTAATTTAATGCCTATTCTATACAAGGTTTCATTTTTAACTAATTGTTTTTGAAACCCTATAATCTTATTAATATTCTTAATGTTATCTATAATTAGTTTCTCGCTTAGGTATTCTCTTTCACTTTCTTTTTTATCATAGAAGTGCTTCTTAAAGATAATACTCTCTTTTTCAATCTCCTTAAAGAAATTTTTTAGTTCTTCTAGAGTCTCAATCATTTACCATAAATATTTCTCTGATTTATATACTTTATTTGGCTATTAAAATCCGCCTTCTGAACGGCACACAACTTTTTCTATACGCCGACGCCCGGAATCGAACCGGGAAACCCGTAAGGGTCCTGCTCTCAAGGCAGGTGGAGTACCATTGTCCCACGTCGGCATACAAATGGATAGTTTTTTAGTTTTTAAATATTCATCTTAATCTCTTAGAAGATATATAATTTTATAAATAGGTCCTATATGCCTAAATCATGGCAAAATCTACAAATTATATTATCAGTGCTTTATTGTTATTAATAGGATTATTATTATGGTTATTTAATAAATCTACTATTGCTATAACTTTTCTCTTAATTGGGGTAATAGGATTAATTCTTAAGTCTTTATTTCCAAGAAAAGAATCACAAATAGGTTCTAAAGAATTTGCAAAAGAATGGACAATTTACATAACTATCTTAGCAATATTGCAGTGGATTATAAATTATATTATGTTTAAAAGAAAACTGGATATTTTAGGTATTTTTGTAGCATTAGGGTTTATAGCATTATTTTATCTTTATTTTAGATTTTTCGTCCCCAAGGCCTTAAAAAATTCTTCAAAGAGTAAGATAAGCTTATCCGAAACAATCTATATAACTATCTTGGTTTTGTTAATGTTGGGCATGTTAGTTTTAACAATGGTTATAATATTAAAAGTTCTCTTTAATAAGTCAGTATCATATTGGTTATTAATCATAGAGGTTGTAATTATTGCTCTGCTTTTTGGGATAATATATTTTGTAAATAAGCATAAAAGAAAAAAACAAAATGGTAAAAAATAGATTAAATAAACTTAAAAAAAGTGCAAATATTCTAATCTTAATATTTGGGTTATTAATAATCATACGTAATTATATTTATGTAAATTACTTAGGATATGAAGCCGGATTGTTTTATCTTACAATGAGCATTTTAGGATTAATAGCAATAGGTTATGGTTTATATTCTATTATTAAAAAATCTTGACTTATTTTCAAAACATTTTAGAATCATAATTAGAAATGTCAGCTTAGCTATTACTACTAAAAGGTTTATCTTTTATTTAGATTAAATATAAAAATCTAAAATCATCCAAATAATGATGATAAACCTTCAGCTGCAGCTGACATTTTCTCTTCTTCTTTCTTCTCTTCTTTCTTATGCTCTCCTGCGCTAGGTGCTGCTGGAGTTGCTGCCATTAAAGCGACGCTTTCCAGTTCCTTGTCTATATTCACACCATTCAAACTTGCGACAAGAACTTTTATCTTGCCTTCATCAACACTTGATCCTGTAGCTGAAACTACTTTCTTCAAGTTAGATTCATTAACTTCCTGGTGGAGTTTGTGCAACAAAAGAGCTGCATATATGTATTCCATTTTATTTATTCACTTTTTTCCTCTGATTTAGTTTCTGTTTGAGGAACATTGATTATAGATTCTATAGCTCTTTCATGGCTTGCAGCTTTTGCAAGCAAGAATCCAATAGTATCTTTTGAGATATAATTTATTAAAACAGCAAAAGCTTTTGCTTTTGCAAAATAATTCTTCATTTGAATTAGTGTTTCTTTTTTGTCAATTATTAGTGATGTGTAAATTTTATTTGACTGAGAATCATAAGCAACTAAAGGTATAAAACCGACTGAAAAAGGCAGAATATTTAATTTTCCCATGATATTTGTTGCAGCCTCGCTTATTGCCTGGCCTTTTTTAACAATTATTTTTGCCTCTTTTATTTCAATCTTTCCGCCTTTAATTTCAATCTTTAATCCTAATGCTCCAAGCTCACTTACAACAGGTCCTGCAACTAATTCTGTTGGTCCTGGCTCAATATGAATATCCATCTCAGCAATCTGCCCGACTTTTGCTTTTACCGGGCTTTTGCTTTCTGCCAGCTTTCCTGCCAGATCAAAAGCATCCATTTGAGAGATTAAAATAGCATTATCTTCTTTAATATGGTCTTTTAATTCATGGATATTTTGTTTTTTTGAAGATTCTATAGCTCTTGTTGTAATATTTTTCTTAGCAACAATAAAAAATACCTCTTTTTCAAGGTTTTTCTTTATTTTTTGAAATTGCTTTGTAGGAAGGCTTTTAATGGAAGCAAACATTATTGTTTTATTCTCATCTATAAGCATGGCTAGCTTTTTTACCTGCTGCAATTTGTATTTTGCAGGAGCTCTCTTTGCAGCTTCTTTAGCATTTAACTTTGAATTTTTTTTGCTTGCCATTTTTATTTTAGCTACATCTCCACCTTTACCGGCTTGCCCATTGTCAATTTAATCATAACTGATCTTATCTGCTCTTTTTTATTTGGAAGTTCATTCAAAACTGCCTGATAAATTGATTTTATATTTTCTATAATGGCTTCATCTTTCATCTTTTCCTTACCGACAATAATTTTTATAGAAGGCTCTTTTGCCTGGACTCTTGTGACATTGTTAATTTTTTCAATAAGATTTCCTATCTCTTTTTCATTTTCGCTAACAAGTATTCCCAGTTTTGGCGAGGGCATTTTTCCTGCCGGTCCTAAAACTCTTCCAAAAGTTGTAGCTACTGAGGGCATATTTGGAGCTGAAGCAATAAAGAAATCATAATCTTTAATCAGATTTTTCAATTTTTTCTTATCATTATATCTTGAAAATTCAGCTTTTGGAATTGTATTTATTAAATTTGTTTTTGATTCAATAAACCCGCATATTCTCTTGTCTTTTATTCTATGGGGAAGATTTGCAAAAAGATTAATTGTGTTCTTTTTAACATCAAATTTTTTTAGATTTATAATTAAATCTATGCTTTGCTCAAATTTTCTTTTCTCTTGCTTTCTAATCTCTAGTAGTGCTTCTTCTATTTTCATTTTTCAATATTATCCTATTTATCTCCCTAAATGGAGATGTCATAAGAAGAACCGTAGGTTCTTTTTATTTTCTACCTATGCATTATATGTTCAGAAAATGAACAATAATGATGTAGTGTGATAATAAAATTCTATAGAAATACGGTTTAAAAATCTATTGTTTTTCCTAGGATTATATGAATGCTTAAAAATATCAAATATTTTATGAATTAATGAATTATAACAATACAGATTTGAGAGATATAGTAAGTTTAGCATTAGCTTTTATATCAGTAGTTATTCCAACTATCTTCTTTATAATATCTTCTCCAGATAAAATAACTAATCAAACATTGATTATATTTGGGATAATTGTTCTGTCCATTATTATAGGATCTTTTCTTACATATTTATATTCAAGATGGAAGAGAATGAGTAAAGAAATAGAAGAAATGCAAAAAGCTTTAAAGGTTAAAGAATTATTTAATAATATGGAAATCAGATTGAATGTTGTAGAAAAACTTTTAGATAAATTATATAATAAAAGAGGACAATTAAATATTGATCCAAGAATAATATTATGGATTTTATTAATTATTTTACTATTGCTTTTTCTTAAATCTATAGGGCTATTTTAAGATTATTTTTCCAATTCCTTCAAATATTCCTTAACTCTTTCTATGCTTGGCTGGACAAGAAGTTTTTCAATTTTCTGCTCAAATAAAGTATGCAAAGGTTCAAATTCAGAAATATAATACAAGTTATTCTGTTTATCGATTATCATTATATCTCTAAGCCTTTTTAACTGCCTTCTGATATTGCTTTCCGCAATTCCTTTAAGCTCTAGATTGTGGCTTTTTCTTAGCTCTTCAACTTTGGCTTTAACTTCATCAGAAGTTAATTTAACTTTTTTCTCCCTTTCATTTATCAGCACCATTAGCACATCAACAACAACATCTCTTGAATCTCCGGGCTGCAATAAACCAAGAGATAGGCAGATTTTCTTCACTAGCTGCCTTTTATCAATATTGTAAGGCCTTTCATATTTTCTTAAAATAATCTCGCTTAACGGAATATCTTTAGCCATCTTATATACTTTATAGGTATAGTTTAATAGATATAAAACCTTATAAATATAATCATTCAACTAACTTTATGAATAATCTAAATAGGGAAGCGTCATAACATGAAAAAGGAGATGTCATAAGAAGAACTATTAGTTCTTTTTATTTTTATAATGGAATTGGTAGCATTATTAAGCTCGGGCAAAGGAACATGGGCTCAGGTCTCGGGGCTGATAAAACATGGCGAATGGGATAAGATAATTGTTATAGGTGGAGATTTTGCCAAGGAATTCAAGGCAGATAAGAAATTTGAATTTATAAAAATTAACCAGGATAGCAAGCTTCTTGAACTAAAAAAAGAAATCGTTGAAAAACTTAGGGGAAAGATAAACGATACTGAAGCAGCGTTAAGCATTGCCTCAGGAGATGGCAAGGAACATATGGCTTTAATTTCAGCATTGCTGTCTTTGCCTGTAGGGGTCAGATTTGTTGCTTTAACAAAAGACGGAATAGTTTATTTGTAAAATAATATATTGAAGTAAAAAACAAAAGAATAAAAATAGAATAAGAAAGTTAAATTATAAAATAAAAAACAAAAATCACTTAGAATATTTATCTCTTTTTTTTCTTTTTTGCCATTGTTTATTTTTAGACTGTTTTGCCAGTCTTCCTCTTTTTTAATTTATTATATTAATGAGTAAATATGATTTATATACCTTTCTATTTTTATAAATTTTATAAAAAATTAAATTAAAAAGTTGAAAAAAACCAAAATATCATTATCACTCCAAGTGCAAGAAGAAGAATCCAGGTGACAACCTTAAATGCTTTTTGCGCTTTCTCATCAGATTTTGTAAAGTGCAGTACAGTTAAGTAAAAAACTCTTCCTCCGTCGAATAATCCTAATGGAAGCATATTAACAAGAGCCACGCTTATATTAATAAAAATCATCCACCATAACAAATCATAAATAAAATCTGTTAAATCTGTATTAAACCTGCTTTCATAATAAGTTCCAGGTTCTTTAATAATATTAAGAACATAATATATTTTTCCTTTTATTCCACTTGTGCTTGGATTTAATAACAACACACCAATAGCTGGTTCTCCTCTCTGATTTTGAACAAGAGTTAAACTATATTCTTTTATAACTTTATTTTGATCTTTAGTTTTTATAGTTATTTTATCTCCCGGCTTATATTTTAGAAGTTCTTCTTTGAAATCAGCTATATTGCTTGTCTTTTGCTCATTAAATTCAATAATTGCTCCGCTTAATCCCACATTTACAGCAGGCAAATCATCGTAAACTCTTACAATAGAATCAATTCTATCAATATTTGCTGCAAAAAAAACATTATTCAAAAGGTAGCTTTTATTGCCGATATATATTTTTGTCAGATTATTTTCATTTGTAGTATTCAAATTTGCTAATATACCTTGTGAATTTAAATTATTAACTTCTTTTCCGTTTACAATTGTTACTTGAGATAAATTAATATCTGAAAAAGGGTATGCATTAAATACCGCTCCAGAAGGAACAAAGACTAAATAAGAGAATAAAAAGAAGACAAATACAAACAATACTGCAATGATAACATTTGCAAATGTTCCTGCTGACAAAACAGCCAACTGCTGTTTTATAGGTCTTTTATTCATTTGTTTCTCGTCTGGTTCTACAAATGCTGCTAAAAAAGGTCCAAGGAAACCAAATCCTGTAGATTTTACTTTTACTTTATAAAATCTTGCAAATATGCCGTGAGCAAATTCATGGCTTATTGCAACAACAGCTAATATTACAATCCAGTATGTAAAATAAAAAGGCGGAAGAAAATCAAGCTTAAATATTTCGGGAAGATAAGGAACAAGAGGTATTATAGGAGGCACTTTAACAGTTCTTACAATACTTGGGTATTTAATATAAATATATACAATTTGGAAAAACAAAAAAAGCATTACTGCCATAAGTGTGTATCCGCAAACAATAGACACGTATTGTAGCCAATTAAGGGATTTTTTGTATTTACTGCTGACTTTATCAATAGCAATCATCCCGAATTTAGTTCTGTATAAATATAGAAGTCCCTCTCTCTTTAAATTATGCTTTCTTGTATAAAGAAACCAAACTACAAAAGATGTAAATACAACTAAAAAAACTATATCATATAATAAAAAACTCATTTTATTAGGTTAAATTAATTTTGGATCCTTTAGTTCTCATAATTGAGAACTCTTCTTAAAAGGTTCATTTTATTTTAAGTTAAAGTAGTTTTATAAAAGTTTGGAAAGATTACTTATCCTTCTTAATTGCCCTGAATGCTCTTTTCTTGCATCTTCTGCATCTAACTTTTCCCTCTAATATCTTTTTAGGCTCGACTTTTATTCTAGCCCCGCAATTCTTGCATAAAAAAACATTTTTGAAAAGCCTGTTTTGTGCTGCTGGTAATTTTGCCATTTTTTGTTTTTATATGTTTATTTAGTTTATGGATATGCCAATATAATTGTTAATTAATAGTTTATCAGTAACTTTCTCATTTAAATTAGGGAAAGATATGGTGTGTTTAGCTGAATATAGATAATTTCTTTTTAGTTTTATTATTTTAAATAAGTTCATTTTATCTTTTAAAATTTTTATAGCTTTATTTTGTTTAAGAGATTAAAGTATTCTTTTAATAACCTTAACATTCTCAATAACCCAATATTCTACTTGTATTCCTTCTTTTAAACTCTCTGCTACTTCAGATTCTATAGGTTTCAGAAGATCCATTGTCTCAAAACTCTCTAAATCCATTACATTAACATTTTTCTCTCCAACCGATAAAACTTGCGCTTTTCTTTTTTCAATCATTGGAACTTCAAATCTTTCATGACCTGGACAGGCCATTACTCTTTTCTTTCCGTCAACAATTCCAACTGCTTCTAATCTTACTTTAGAAGCTCCATGTTTTCCTGTCTTGCTAATATCAATACTTTTAACAACACATGCCTCTCCATCAATCATTATTGTTGTTCCAATTCTCACAGCAGTAGCATCAATTAACTTATAAGCCATAATTATAACAATGATAAGGTAGATTTATAAAGATTACCTTTTATCATTTTATATATGGAAAAAATACAGAAAAAAGATTTTATTGAGCTGGAATTTATTGGAAAAACAAAAGAGGGAGAGGTTTTTGATACAAATATAAGTGAAGAAGCCAAAAAAATAGGCTTGGAAATAGAAAATAAGCCGTTTATTGTATGTATCGGGCAAAAAATGGTTCTTCAAGGATTGGATAATGCTTTGGAAGACAAAGAGGTAAATAAAAAATATTCGGTAGAGTTGCAGCCTAAAGAAGCATTTGGAGAAAGAAATTCCAGCCTAATTAAATTAATGCCTATCAAGCTATTTAAAGAAAAACAAATGAATGTTTATCCTGGATTGACTCTTTCTTTTGACAATACAATTGCAAAAGTCATTAGTGTTTCAGGGGGAAGAGTTCTTGTTGATTTTAATAATCCTGTGGCAGGAAAGATTGTAATTTATGAGTTTACAATAAAACGAAAAGTTGAGGATATTAATGAAAAAATCAATGCAATTACAGATTATTTTCTGAGAAATAAGTTTGAATTTGAAATAAGAAATGAGGACAAAAAAATAATAATAAAATGCGAAAAGGCTTATGAATCTCTAATACAAATGCTCAATAACCAATTTAAGGATATTCTAGACCTGGAGATGGTTATTAAGGAGAAAAAAGAGGGAAATAATGAAAGTAAGGAAGAAAGCAAGGTTGAAAATTAGATGTAAATGTAAATATATTAAATTTAGATAATAGATAAGGATTAAAATTTTTCATATAGCAAAATTTATCTTAGTGTTATTTCAGAATTAGCCTTTTATTAACATAATTTTTATTGCTAAAATACCACAACAAAACTTATAAATCAATTTCTTGTCATTAAATTATGTCTGCAGTCATTCAAAGAGAGGATGAAGGGTATTCTGGACAAGTAGATCCCGAATTGCTTGAAATTGATCGTGAATTAGAAGAGCTTCTTAAAAAACAAACAGCTAAAATCAAGGTTATTGGCGTTGGTGGAGGCGGAAACAATACCCTTTCAAGAATACACGAGATAGGAGTTAAGGGTGGAGAAATGATTGCAGTTAATACAGATGCTCAAGATTTACTTTATACTAATGCTGATAAGAAAATACTTATTGGTAAGGAATTAACAAGGGGAATGGGCGCAGGAAGCAATCCACAAATAGGAGAAGAAGCTGCAAAAGAAACAGAACATGAAATTAAAAAAAGACTTGAAAATTCTGATATGGTTTTTATTACATGCGGGTTAGGAGGAGGCACTGGAACAGGCGCAGCCCCGGTAATAGCAGATCTTGCAAAAAGAGCAGGGGCTTTAGTTATAGGCGTTGTAACAATGCCTTTTACAATTGAAGGAGCAAAAAGAATTGAAAACGCAGTTAATGGATTGGAAAAAATGGAAAGCATTGTTGATACTTTAATAGTAATTCCAAATGATAAACTTCTTGAACTTGTTCCGGACTTGCCTTTGCAAACAGCATTTAAAGTTGCTGATGAGATTTTAACAAATGCTGTTAAAGGAGTTGCAGAGCTTGTTACAAAAGCAGGATTAGTTAATCTTGATTTTGCAGATGTTAAGACAATTATGTCAGATGGCGGAGTCTCTTTAATAGGAGTTGGAGAATCTGATTCAGCTCAAAGAGCCCATGAGGCTGTTGAAAGAGCTTTAAATAACCCGTTATTAGATGTGGATATTTCAAATGCTACTGGAGCTTTAGTAAATATTATCGGCGGTCCTGATTTAAGTCTTGAAGAATCGAAAGTTGTGATAGAAGAAATTGGAAAACATCTTGGAGACAATGCAAGACTAATTTGGGGAGCCCAGATTTCTCCAGATATGGAAAAAACAATGAGAGTCATGGTCATCGTTACAGGAGTAAGAAGCCCGCAGATTCTCGGAAGCGAAGTAAAACAGACAAAAGAAGAAAAAGTTCAGGGCGAGCTTTCAAATGAACTTGGAATAAAGTTTTTCAGATAATTTTCTATTTTACAGTTTAATTCTATCGTCGGTAAAATTTAATAATTTTTTCAAAAGGAAAAACCTTTTAAATGATTTTTTATTGATTTAAACCATGGATGTACCAGTAAAAGCATTTTTAACAAAAGGAGTTGGAGTTCATAAAGATAAATTAGCGTCGTTTGAACTTGCTTTAAGAAATGCAGAAATAGAGAAATGTAATTTAGTTTATGTTTCTAGCATCATGCCTCCTAATTGCAAGATGATTGCCAGGGAAGATGGAATAAAATTATTAAGGCCTGGGCAAATTACTTTTTGTGTAATGGCTAGAAGCGAAACTAACGAGCCTAATAGATTGATATCTTCGGCGATAGGAATAGCCCTACCAAAAGATAACGATCAGTATGGATATATTTCAGAGCATCATAGCTATGGAGAAACTGCAAAAAAAGCAGGAGAATATGCAGAGGATTTGGCAGCAACAATGCTTGCAACAACTCTCGGCATTGAATTTGATCCTGATCAGGCATGGGAAGAAAGAGAACAGATTTACAAAGCAAGCGGGCATATATTCAAGACAACAAACAATGTTCAGTCAGCTGAAGGAAATAAGGACGGAATGTGGACAACAACGATTTCAGTAGTTGTTTTCTGTGAGTAGAATTTTTTCTGAAAATAATATGATACTAAATTTTTCTATATAAAAATTTAACTTGGTTTATTGATGAGATTAATTAATTTTAAGATAATCAGTAGTTTTCACATTATAATTAGGCAAAGTTATGGCGTGATATCAGAACAATTTTGAAAATATTACAATATCTTTCCCTTATTTATATAGGTAATCGTTCTAGATTAATTTTTTTATTTCTAATCACAACTTTTAAATACACTCTAATTTTATCTAAATTATGGAATTAAATAATCAAAGTAAAAGCAAATTTAGTTTAAGTAATATTAAAGAGAAATCTGTTGGTTTCTTTAATAAATGTGTAAGAGTATGGCATGTTTTGAAAAAGCCAACAAAAGAAGAATTTTGGACAGTTGCAAAAGTTTCAGCATTAGGAATTTTAGCTATTGGTTTAATTGGATTTTTAATTTCTTTGATTATGAAGCTTACTGTGAATAGATAAATTCTAATAAAATTTCGACATAACCAATAAGTTTTCGCAATCGAAAACTTAATAAACCATCAGTTACATTTAAAAATACTACTTCTTGGAGTATTAGAGGTAGCGAGAGATTTTGCGAGAGTAATATTAATATAAAATATTGAGCGAAATCTCAAGTAGGAGCATAAAATGATATTTGTTATAAAAGTCACGACGAACAAAGAAGAAAAAGTAATGGATATGATCTCAGATCACATCGTTAAAAAAGGAATTAATATTTATGCAGTTGCAAAACCACAGGGTTTGAGAGGATATATTATTCTGGAAGCAGCTGACAGAGATTCTGCTGAAGATGCTTGCTTTAATCTTCCTTATGTTAAAGGAATAATTGGAAAAACAATTTCTTATGACGAAGTTAAAAATATGCTTGAGCCGAATATAGAGGCAATTAATATTGAGAAAGAAGATATTGTTGAAATCCTCTCAGAACCTTTCAAAAAAGAAAAAGCGAAAGTTTTAAGAGTAGACAAACAGAAAGGAGAGGTAGTTGTTAGTTTGCTTGGAGCTGTAGTGCAGATTCCGGTAACAATTAAAATAGAAAATGTTAAAGTTGTTAGAAGAGGAAAAGATGAAGAAAATGCAGGGGAGGAAAATGAAGAATGAAAGTAGGATTATTAGTTGACGGCGGAGCAATGACTCCCGGGCCTGCTTTGGCGCAGAAACTAGGACCTTTAGGAATTGATATTGGGAAAGTTATTGCGGATGTGAATAAAGCAACAATGTCTTTCAAAGGCACTAAAGTTCCGGTGGAATTAGATGTTGATACTTCTAAAAAAACATATACAATATCTGTTTCAACACCACCAATTCCAGAATTGCTAAAAAAGGAATTAGGTGCTGAAAAAGGATCTGGAGATCATAAAAATACACAGATTGGAAATCTTGCTATTGAACAGGTAATTAAAGTTGCAAAAACAAAACTTCCCGGAATGCTTGAAAAAAATCTTAAAAATGCTGTAAAAACAGTTGTTGGAAGCTGCGTTAGCATTGGCGTATTAATTGAGAACAAGCCTGCCAAGAAGGTTGCTGTCGAAGTTCAAGAAGGCATTTATGACAAAGAAATAGCTGGAGAAAAAACAGAAGTTTCTCCCGAGAAAAGAAAAGCATTGGATAAATATTTCTCAGATATAAAATCAAAGCAGGAAGCATTGAAGAAAAAAGCTGAAGAAGAGAAAGCTCTTGCAGAACAGGAAAAAACAAAAGAAGCTGCAGCCAAGCCAGCAGAAACTGAAACAAAAGAAACTAAGGATGCTAGCGCAAAAACCCCTGCTGGAAAACCAGCTGCAGGAAAAGAAACTGCGAAGAGCGTTGCTAAACCTGCTGCAAAGAAAGAAGCAAAGAAATAATTAATCGAATTAACAACGTTTATAAATCTCATAAACTCCTTTTAGGCTAAGGGATTGTGGGGTAACCTGGTAGCCTACGAGCTTTGGGAGCTTGTGATCCCAGTTCAAATCTGGGCAGTCCCATTTAAAAACAATCAATAATATAAAAATGCCACGAACAAAAAAAGTAAAACAGGCTGGAAAATACGGAGCAGGATACGGAACAAATGTAAGAAGAAAATTTGTAGCTGTTGAATCAAAACAGAGGAAAAAGCAAACTTGCCCATTTTGCAAAAAATTAGGGGTAAAAAGAAAATCTGCAGGAATATGGCAATGCCCTAAATGCAAAAAAACTTTCGCAGGAAATGCTTATCACCTTATTAAATAAAAATTAAAACAAAGATATTTAAATTAATTAAAACTAAAATGATAATAAATAAAATGGTTATAAAATTGAGTGAAGGGAAAACTCATAAAGAAAACCGTAGACATGTAAGAGGAAAGTTTCATAAAGAAAACCAGGGGTTGTCTTTATAATGGCTGACTATAAATGTTTTAAATGCGGAAAAGGAATTTCATCAAAGAAATTAGACAAAAGATTTACTTGTCCGCATTGCAACTCTCGAATATTTTACAAGCCAAGAATTGCAACTGTAAAAATTAAGGCAGATTAACATTTATAAAGGAGAGTTCATAAAAGAATTAAAAGGAAGCTTCATAAAAGAAACCTTGGTGTCTTTTATTTTTTATAATGGTGGATATTGATCAGGAAACAGGACAGAAAATACAGGATTTACAGATTCTTGAGCAGAATTTTCAGAATATTTCAATGCAAAGGCAGGCTTTCCAGATTGAACTTAATGAAACTTCTACTGCTTTAGAAGAAGTTGGAAAGGCAAAAGGCGATGTTTTTAGGGTTTTAGGCCAGGTAATGGTCAAATCTGATAAGTCTGAGCTTAAAAAAGAGCTTAAAGAGAAAAAAGACCTTCTTGAATTAAGAATTAAGGCTATTGAAAAGCAGGATCTTAGTTTAAGGGAGAACATTGAACGCCTTAGGGGAGAGATTGTTAACAAGATTCACGGCTAAACAAAAATTTAACAAAAATCCGTCGACATTTCTTTTAGCATAGAAATATTTATAAACCAGTTCATTTTAAGTTTCTTATGGTGTTAAATAAATTAAAAAAGGGGCTTTCAAATGTTCTTGGAAGCGACAGTTCAAATGAAGACTATATGGAGATTGATCTTGGCTTGGAAGAGAAAAAACCAAAGGTAAGTATCAAGCCTTTTATATTAAGAAAATTTGAAGATGTTAATGATGTTCTTAATTCTTTAAGAGAAGGATATACAATAGCTATAATTGACATAGCTACTCTAAGAAAGAAAGATGTCATAGAGCTTAAAAGAGCGGTTGCCAAGATAAAAAAGACAACAGAGGCTTTAGAAGGCAGCATTACAGGATTTGGAGAGAATATTGTTATTGCAACTCCGCAATTTGCAGAAATTTCAGCCCCAACAATACCTGAAGATCCGCAGCATCAAAAAAATAAGTTTGAGATGTATTAATTCTGATAGTTTAACAGCTATTATATAGTATTAAAGTAAATAATAGTTTTCTCTAGAGATTATAATTACTTCAAGCTAGCAACTGAGAAAACTGTTTTAATAGAAACAATTATTGTTGCAGGAATAAACATGACAAGCAAGGCATTAAGCACAACTCCAATAAAATCTCCAACATTTCCAACTGTTTTGAGTGCAGTATTGCCCATATAACTCACAATCACTAAAGAAACAGTTGCCATTAAGAAAGTTGTTGCATCTTTATAGTCATCTCTCACACTAGCTAATCCTATTATAACTCCAAGAACTGCAAGAACAGCATATATCCATATTGTATCTTCTTTTAAAAGTGTTTTTTGAGAAATTCCAAGAATTATTGCAACAATAATCCCAAGGAGAACAGCCCATGCGCTTAATAAATTTTCTCTTGATTTCATCTATCTTATTGAGTGCAATAAAGATTATAAACTTTTTTAAATCACAAATATCAATAATAAATTCCCAAAAACCGAAACATTTATAAACCAGTGTAACTCAGGAATTACAACAAATAAAATGATGAATAAATATTCAAAATTGTTTATTGCTGTTTTAATGATAGTTTTTCTATTCGGATTTGCAAGCGCTGTAGCTTATACAGTTTCACCTTCAGCAATAACTTTCACTCCTGCAACAAATAATTCTACTTTTACAATTTCAAATTCAAATTCTTCAACTCTTTTAAATGTTAATGTTCCATCACAACTGCAGATAACTGGAGAAAATGGATATATTGCAGTATTCAGCATTTCTGGAACTCAAACTAATATAAACTCTTCAAGTATATTCACAGTAACACCTCAAAATGTTGATTTCTCAAGATTTAGCCTTGAAAAAACATATTCTGCAGATATTATAATAAGCGAAGTAGGTTCATCTACTAATAATAAGACAGTTAAAGTTGAATTAAACAGGCAATTCTGTGAAGCAGGTATAAGGGGAGATTTGGAAGTTGATATTGATGTAACAAATAATGGAGATTTGGGAGATGAAGATAATTTCTATCCTTTTGAAGAAATAGAAGTTGAAGTAACTGTAGATAACAACGGAAATAATGATATTGATGATGTAATTGTTTCATGGGGGCTTTATAATAAGCGAACAGGCGAGTTCATAATTGATGATGAAGAAAAAAGCGTGGATATAAATAATGATGATCAGGAAACAGTTACTTTTACATTTACAATAGACCCTGCAGATCTTGATGCAGATGATACAAGAGATGATTTTGCTTTAATTGTCAAGGCATTTAGTGATGATGAAGGCGAGGAAAATCAGTGTGACTTTTTCAGGAAAGATGTAACAGTTGCTAGAGATGATCATTTATTAATTGTTGGAGATATTGAAATTCCAAGCGAAGTTCAATGCGGAGAAACTATAACAGCAAGAGCAAAAGTCTGGAATATAGGAGACGACGATGAAAGAGATACTTACATGATAGTTTCAAACAGCAAGCTTGGATTAAACAAAAGAATTGATGTAGGAGATTTAGATATACTTGAAGACAAGAGATTATCATTTGATATAATCCTACCTAAAAACCTTACAGACAAGTCATATACTATTGAATTCAAAACTTATAATAAAGATGATGATATCTTTGAAAATGATGACGGAGATGAATCTATTTCAAGAGAAACAATAACTATTGCTGACGGAACTTGTGATCTTCCTAAATCAGTTAATCTTATAGTTGTATTATCAGAAGATTCAGCTTCAAAAGCTGGAAGTGATTTAATAGTTAAAGCTACTTTAAGAAATACTGGTTCAAGCGATACAATTTATCAAATAGAACCAACAGGATATGAATCATGGGCTTCATTAAAGAATATTCAGCCTACAAGCCTTAGTTTGAAAGCTGGAGAAAGTAAAGATGTTCTTATAACATTGCTTCCAAATACTGATGTTGAAGGAGCTCAGGAATTCACAGTTAAGGCAACTTATGCTGGTGGAGAAGCAACTAAAAGATTGGTTGCTGAAATAGAGCCATCAAGCGGCGGATTTGGATTAACTGGATTTTCAATAAGCAATCTTGCAAGCGGAAGCGGATTTATCTGGGCAATTGCTTTAATTAATGTAATACTTGTTATTATAATAATTGTTATTGCAGTTAGAATTGCAAGAAAGTAATTGAAACAATTCTAATTAAATATTTTTTCTTACTAATTTCATAATATCCTTAAAATCAGAGTAAATAGGTGTATTCTTTATCTTAAATAAGTAAACTGATGAAAACCATATTGCAATTACAAAGATAATGCTCAAAGCATACCACAAGAGTTTATGAGTAAAATCAAAGAGAAGAGAATCATTTAAAAGAAGCATTGAGAGAATTACAATTCTTAGTATATTTAAAATTAATAAAATTATAATAGAATAACTTAAAGAATAAACTCTCTGTTTGGCATTCATTTTAGTTGAAAGATTCAAGATTAAAAGCAGATAATAGGCAGCTCCGGCAATACATGCATTAATTAATTCTATCTGGTAATTTCCTATAAAAATAGTTTTTGAAAACGGATTGAAAATTATCTTGTAAAATAAATCTAATATCCAATAAACTGGATAAACAGTCAATGGAGTAAATATAAAATATATAATAAAAAGATTCCCAATACCAAATAATACTAATAATATATATCTAATAAATAAATTAACCACATTAACACTGGCCTTTTTCACCTTCTTCTTTGCCATAAATAATCTATGGAAAGTAAGTTTAAATAATTAGCTAATTTTTAATATCTTACTTATAAAAGAAATAAATGAATAAAAATAAATTAATGCTAGCAATTAAGTATATTGAATTATCCAGGGATATTATATTATTTTTCAAAATTCTGAATTATTATAATACTAAATTTCTCTTTCGGGAGAAATTTAACATAATTTAATGTTAAATAATCATATTATTAGATTAAGGTTTTAAATTTAATATTAGATTGGCACTTAAAAGGAAGGGTTGATAAGGGTAAACCTTTGGTTGCCCTTATTAGCCATCATACCCATCAATATCTTCATCATTAACTTCTGCAATAGTTGCTACCTCAAATCTTTCAATAACAGGAACTATCTCACAATTATTAACTGAAAGAGTATAGCAATTTGAATTATTTTTGTCCTGGAATATTTTAGATTCATTTCCTGCAGTAATAATTAAAACAGTATTATCTAGGCTATTATTGCAAGTAACTATTGTTTTATTTAATTCAACAGAGGCATTTTGAGAGGTGACAGCTGATTTAATGATAATTTTCATATTGTTCATGAAAATTCCTAAAGAAGATAAAGCAATAGTTGAATCACTGCATCCTAATATTCCAGATTCCCTGTCAATTGAAACATAAGTTAAATTGCTTGTTATAAATTTTAACTTTCCCTCAATAGGAACACTTAACTCTCTAGGGTCATTTCTTAAGGCTAATTTAAAGCTTGTAGGCCAGCCATTTGCTCCATAGCCTGTATACTGTGTTGTATGCAAAGGAATATTCCCAAACATTTCTTTTTTAAAAGTCAATCCAATATAATCATATTTATTTGCTTCTGACAAAATCCACATTGTTGCAAAAAATGATATTAACACTGCCACTAAAACAACTATAACCCATATAACCTGATAATTTACTTTTTTATAATCAAAAGGTTTTTCAATTGTTTCATTTGAGTTTTCACTATTACTGGTTATTTTCTCACTTTTTTTTGTTTTTTCTTCAGCCATTTTTATTTTTTGTTAGTTTGGAAACCTTTAAAACCTTAAGGTTTTTTGCTTGTCTTTCTAAAGGTTTAACTTTACTGCACTCCAAGAATTTTAAACACCACTTTGTCGCTTGCTTTTACTTGCTCTGGATACTCAGCTTCGATAAAAATACAATTTTCCTGTTTATAAATATTTGTGGTATTTAATTGAGATGTTTCACGGAAGACAAAAACATTGCTTGTGCAGTTTTTTACAGCCATTTCGCTTGTGCAATTTTGCCAGTTAATTCCCTGAAGGCATATTTCCTGCGTTCTTTCAGCATAAATTCCTATATTCCTTTCTATTTCTCCGGAAGCTTCTGTATTGCTTAGAACATAATAAAACGGCTTATTATAAAAATCATTTATTGAACTTGTAAAACCTATTTGAATATCTTTGGTTTCTTCAGGATTATAAACTGTTGAAAAAGCCTGTCCCTGAATATTAAAATTCCATAATCCATTCTGATCTCTTTCAAATTCTAATCCATTATAATTTATCTTTTCAGTAGTTTGAGTAGTATTTGTATCAGGATTGCTGAAAAAGGCAAATCCTGCCGTGCTTACTACCATAATTAAGATTAAAATCCCGCCAACAATTAACTGGTTTCTTTGTTTTCTCTTATTAATTTCTTCAGCAGTTTCTATCTTTCTCATTTTATGCCTATTAGAAAAGCTTTTTTGATCTTAAAAAGCTTTTGAATTTTAAATCAATAGGAGATAATGGAAAAAGTTTTGATAATCATGCCATAACTTTACCTAATTTATACGGGTAAGCTGCTGAGACTTATAATTTTAATATAATTAATCTAATGTATTTTTAATTAAATTCTAAAACTTTAGTTGGACTATGGACACTAAAATTTATCAAGATAATTTTTTATATTTCATAAAGAAAACCTTAATATCTAAAAGGAAGTTATTATAGAAGAAACCATTGGTCTATTAAAAGGAAGTTATTATAGAAGAAACCTTGGTGTCTTCTATTTTTTAAGCCCCTGGCTTAATGTTAAAAAAATAAAAAGAAAAGAAAAAGAATTTTATCGTTTAGCTTTTAAGCAGTTACTGCAGTTAAAGCGCCTTCAGCTGTTGTTCCCTTGAACTTCTTGCCGACAGTTGTGTCAGGCTTATTAGCTGTTAATGACTTAGCTGCGTTTGTTGTATCTGATGCTTCATATCCTGCAACTAGAGTAGCAACCTTGTCAGCTGCGTATGGCGATGTGAAAGTTTCAATTAAGAACTCTCCAGCGCCTACTCCTGTTTTAGCAGTAAAATCAGCTCCACATACAGGGTTTATAGCACTCGGATTCACTAGTCTTTGAGCAACGCTGTTAATACAACTTCCACCAACAACAATTAAGTTCTTTGTTGTTGTACTTGTAACTTCGCTGTCTTTCATTGGTACAAGTGAACTTGCGCCTCCAGCAGAAACTATAGCATCTGTTGCAGATACATACACTTGTGCATATATCTGGTCATTAGGATAGCTTATTGTAGCAAATTGCTGGTCTGAATCAGAGGAATCAGTTGTTATAATTGATCCCCATAAATCAGCTTCTTTAAGCAACTTACTGTTGCTTGAAAGAGTGTATTCCCATGCAGTTGCATCGCCATCCCATGTTCTTTCAACATCAGCAACTCCAACTCCGTCGTCAGAGCCTAAACCAACTTCAGTAACAACAATTAACGCTTCGTAGTCACTATCATCATCTTTTTCTTCAAAGATAACTATGGCTGGTTCTAGGATATTAACTCCATTAGCTGCTCTCTTTAAGTAAACTCTTGTTACATTAACTCCACCGTTAAAAGTACTGTTTGTCGAAGTAAAGTTATAAACAAGTCTTCCAACAGTTGCTGTTAATGAACTAGATTGAGTTGCATTAAATGCGCCACCATTTACAGTTATGTTAACATCTTCTAGAGATAAATTACCACTTCCTGCAACTGATACTCCAACTCCATCTACAGCAGCAATAGCTACATTTGTATAGCCATCACCATCAGGGAATTTTAAGTTTGATCCTAATAGCATATAACCTCTTCCTGAAACTCTTGTCTCATTAAACTCAGTAAGAGTTCCTGAAACATTTAATACAATGTTATATGGCCTGTAGAATGCTAATTTAGCTCCGCTTGCAGTTGATATTGTTGGATAAATAACTCTGTCATTACCTGTACTATCAGGGTAACCAACTCTTACAGAAACTGCATCTTGATTTGATGAAGCACCTCCGTAAGCTACACTATATTCCTTGCCTCCAATATTTACAGTTCCAGAACCTTCAGCAGTTATTGTTGCATCATAGGTATTTCCATTGAATGTATCACTGAATTGTATTTTATCACTGCTGTATCCTGTTGTCTGATTGCTTACTTGTGAAAGTTTCAACAAATAGCCATCTTCTTCATTTCCAACAACAAGATAATCTCCTCTGTAAATAATTTCTCCTTCAAATACAGAAATGTTATGTCCTGCAGTATCTATCTGCATATAACCTCCAGTTCTTATTGGGTTTGCAGAAGCATTTTCAACAAGATATTGTATTGTCTTTGCTTCAGTCATTCCGTGAGGAGTGAATTTTACAGTCATTTTATCGTCTCCGCTAGTTCTTATTTCAATAGATTCTCTTGATGTACTTGCATCAGCAATATTCATTCCCGGGAAGTCTACTTTGAAACTTCCGAATACAGGATCAACTAATGCCTGTCCTGCAAGAATTGCATCAACGTCAGAATCTTTAGCAGCAGCGCTTACAATTATTGAAGTTGCAGCGCCATATACTGGGTGTGTTCCTCCGATAAGAGCATGTGATCCATCAATCACAGTATCATCTTCTCCTTTTGTTACAGAAGAGCCGTTAGTAATTGTTATCTTTTCAGCTCCAGCAACTATAGAAGCAGATAACTGTTGATTTGTTTCATCAGCTGTTGTTACCGCAACTGTTAAGCCAGCTATCTTTTTTGAAGCAGCTTCGCTTACTTCTCTGCTGTCAGATGTTCCCGCTTCATTTGTTACTCTAATTGTAGCAGCAGTGTCTGATGCAGAAACTAGTTCAACAGTGTATTTCTTGCCACCAATTGTTACTTCTTGTGAAGTAGCGCCTGGTTTTTCAAGATTTACTTTTGTTGCAGCTTTTAATAAAACTAGTTTTGTTGTGTCTGTTTCAGCAGCAACTGTGAATTTCTGTCCGAACAAAGTTATATCTTGTCCTTCAGAACTTGCATGAGTAAAGTTTATTGCTTTGCTAAATGATGAAGTTGCATTATAAGCCGGAGCTGTTTGTGCATTTGTTCCAATGCTAATTCCAAATACAGGATCAGTTGTACTCAAAGGCATTTTATCAAATTTGACCAATGGGCTTGGTGATATTGTAATTGAATTAGTTATTTTTGCATCAACATCTCCACTGAAAGTTGAGTCAGCTAAAAGTATTGGTAACTGTCCCTTTGATAATACGCTTTTTACAATATTCAAAGTATCGTTAACATATAATTTAGTTCCTCCAAACAAGGGAGCTGTTTCTCCAGTTGTTGTAACAGCACCGCCAGCTGTTGAACTTGTTCCAAGAGCAGCATTTAAATTTGTGCTAATGTCAAGCGCAGCAACTCTGTCAATATCTGACACTCCAGTTCCTGTTCCGTAAATAAGAGCTACATCTGAACTGCTTCCAGACACGAATGGCGCTGGGTAAGCAGCAGCTGCAGCTATTCCTACAGTAGAACCTAACATAACCGCACTAGCTAAAACCGAACTAATTTTTCTAAAATTTATTTTCATTTTTAACCTCCTTTCACCCTTTTTGTATTTTTGATATTTTCGATATCGGCATGTCAATCGAGACAACTAGGGGATATTTATCCCTAATTAACAGTTTTTGTAGTCCCCTATAGAACCACGTCATCGGCCATATGCCTGTCTTATAATAACAAACATAAATTACTAGAGTTTTTTAGCTTTATAAAGCTTTCGTTATTTTGTAACCATTTGTGAATAAAAATAAGACAAAATAGAAAGATTTATTAATACATATGGTTTATATAAACATATATATTATTTAATAACATATAAGCATAATATATATAATACATATATATTATAGAAAAAGACATATATTATTTGCGTCGATAACAAAAAGGGATAATTAACTTAAATAAAACCGAAAAATATTAAAAGTTAACAATAGTTAATTATAGATTAAAAATAACTTAAAATAAAATGGCTGAAAAAACAAGAATAATAGATATTTATGAAAAATCCGGAACATTTACTTCTGTATTTAGGAAATTTACAGGCAAAAAAGAGGATTATAATTACAAAGATCTGGCTATTTTAAGGCAGCTTTTGAGCAATGAAAAAGCCCGTTTGCTGCACGTTATAAAAACTAAAAAACCAGTATCTATTTATGCTCTAGCCAAGATTCTTGGAAGGGATTTTAAAAGTGTTAGAGATGACATAATTCTGCTTAAGAAGTTTGGTTTCATAGATCTTATTGCAGAACACGGAGGCAAAGGCAAGAGGATAAGGCACAGGCCGATTATAACAAGCTCAACAATTAATGTTGTTATAAGAATTTAACCTTCCATTATAAGATTAAGATTGTCTGCTTCGCAGTTATTTCTATAGGTTTTGAAAATGTAACAAACAAATTATTAAGTTAATTAGGTTAAATGACTTAAGTTAATCAACTAAATTCAATCACTTCACATCAAAATTAGGTAAAAGTATGGCACGATTTCAAAAAATAGTTCATAAAGAGAACCTTGGCATCTAAAAAGAGATGTCATAAGAAGAACATTGGTTCTTTTTATTACCGATAACAAACCTCTAACCTAAGACTTGCCAATCCAGAACTAATGCTTACAAAATAATCACTTAAGAATTTATTGTTGCATGTTTCTGTATTCCCATTGATTATTGGCTGGATAATATCCTGGCCCGAATTGCCAGAACCTTTTACAATTTGGGCTTTGTAATACTTAATATTGCTGCTATTTGCCACATTATAAGTTGTATTTAGTATACCTTTTAGAGTTGAGCTTAAAACTTCGCAGAAAGCAAATTCATTATCACAATTTCCACCCTTATCAGCGCAATCACCTGTTAATTCACTTACTGTCCTAAATCCCCTGCCAGAAATCTCGCACTCGGTTGTATAACTTGCCACACTTTTAGTAAAACTATCTAACTCACTGCTTTGCCTTGCTTCTTGGCTTCTTCCTCCAGACGTTCTAAGGATAATACCCAGAAGAACCAGGCCAATAACAGCCACTAAAACAATTATTAGTGCAAATCCCACCATTTCTTCCTGCGCTTTTTTATTCATTATCTTTCTCATTCTTATTTCTCTTCCTCCTCATTTAAGTCAACCATTAAAACAGCCAGTTCGCATTTATCATAAACTCCATTTTCATTACTCTGTTTTCTGCATAATGCAACGTAAGCTTTTACAGGAGCTATATTTTTATCAGTAAATACTTTAATTATATTGCAATCAGGGTAGTTTGATATCTTGCATTCAACCTCTTTTTCAAAACTTGGTGGATAAATTTTCCTAATTATAATTCCATTAACATCCCATAATTCTTTGAATTTTCTTTCACTTTTCAAAACCATTAACTTATCTGCATCAATGCTATTTGGCCTGCCTTCAAATATTAATTCTGGACTTGAAGCAAGTTTTTCAACCATCCCCTCTGCTTTTTGTATTTCAAGGTCTCTTGCTGTTTTTCCAACATCACCGAGGCTTATTTTAAAATAAAACAATAAAACTAGCGAGAAAAACAGGAAAACCGCTACTAGCATAAATGCCATTTGCTGTATTTTTAACTGCCCGATTTTATTTTTAACTGTCATTTTATTCATTTTTATTTTTTTCTCTTTGTTTCCTTGAAGGAAGGGTTGATAAGGGCAAAACCATTGGTTTCCTTTATTAAAAAAGCTGGCAAACTAAATTTTCCGGCTTGTTTTTCTCTTCAATTGTCATTGCCTGTGCTTCAATTACAGGCAATTCTGATTCAATTTTTTTAATATTAAACTTGCTTGTTAGCTGAGCAAGAGCTACGATATCTGCATTTAATCCTGTATTGCATCCTTTTCCAGAAATGAACGTAGCTTTATCAGCATAAAGTTCACTTAAGGCATTTAATCTTTTCATTATTCTTTCAACATTGCATTCATAGTCTTCTTTTGAGCTGAAAATTGCCCCATACACAAGAGCCTTTGAAAAATACTCTTTATAATTGCTCCCTTTTTTAACATATCCATTGTTACATTCAAAATCATTGCACGAAACAATTACATCACAATTACCTTGACTGTTAAAACAAACCTTAACACTATCCTCATCACAACTGCTTACTGCTGTTTTCAATTCAATATTTGTTCCATTTTCTTTTAAATTCAAGGCATTTAACTCCTCTTCAATGCTTTCTGGAGTGTTAACAAAGCAATATTTATTAGTGTACATTGAAATCACATCAGCTGTTTTAAACGGCATTTTAAATTGTTTAACAAGGAAATAAACCCTCTTATCTTCTTTAGTTTCTATTTCCTCTTCAGCAAAAACATAATTTTTAGAAGCAATATCCCCCCCTCTTTCAGTCCATTGTTTATTAAACCCGCTTCTTTCTGAAATCTCAAATCTATTTTCTCCAAATTCTTCATTTAAATTGCAAGAAGTGTATAATTTTGTCTCACTAATAAAGATTAAAGAGTCTGATTTGATTTCTTCAACACTTGTTTGCAATGGTTCAAAGGCATTAGCAATTTGCTTGGCTGTTTCTGTATTAACTCTATATTGTCCGCCAGGAATAATAAATTTTCCTGCAATATAAATAGCGCTTATAATAATTATTGCTCCAACTATAATTGCAAAAATCCATGCAAAACTCATTTCTAATGCTTTTTTATTGTCTAATTTAACCACTTTCAACTCTCTTTATAATTTAATTAATGAAGTATGATATATAAATTATTTCAGTATACTTTACATTTTTAATCTTTAAGATACTTAACATATATCTCAAAAAATTTACTGTAAGTTTCTTTAAATCTCTCTAAAATAAACCTTTCAAGATTATCTGTATATTTAGCATCAAATTTTGTTAACGCCCCTAGATAAGAAATTCTTTGTGATTTTCTTATTATTAATGGGGGATATTTATTTTTTATAAGAATAACATTTATCAAAAACCTTCCAACCCTGCCATTTCCGTCTTCAAATGGATGAATTTGTTCGAATTTTCCATGAAATAGAGCAGCTAGTTTAATAGGATGAATTTTACTTTTGTTATCATGATACCATTTGATTAAATTATCCATATTTTGGTAAACATTTTCTGGAAGGCTTGTTTTCAAATTTTCTCTGCCTTGAATAAAATTTGGAATTCTCTTGTAACCTGTATTAATTCCAACATCCTTTACCAATATCTTATGTATTCTTATTATATCTTTATGGTTTATATCAAATTTATTCTTCATTATTAATTCAACAACTTCTCTAGAATTCCTTGTTTCATAAATTTCTCTTAAATCCTTGCCTTTTATAGAAGCATTTTCAAACATCACAATTGCCACATCTTTTAATGTTAGAGAATTGCCTTCAAGAGCATTGCTTTCATAGGTAAAATTAGCAGTAAACCTGTCTAAAATATCCTTAATATTTGATTTATTTAATTGTCTAAGAATTTTTTTGTAATTTAGCTTTATCTCTTCAATTTTTTCAACCTGCTCTTTTGTAAATATGTGATCTGTCCTTATATTTGAAAGCATGTATTTTACATATTTTTCTTTTTCTTTTTTTTCAAAAAATTTACTTAATTCTTTGCTATTCTCCTTATATATTTTCTCTAAAGAAATAACCTTTCCGTTAGGCATCCTTATAGTTTTAACTGCATATTTATATTTCTTACCCTTAATCCTTTTAATTTTAAAATACATAAAATAAGTTATACCTACATATTTATAAATCTTTCTATTTTGTAGGGTTAACTTTTTTAATCTTACTCATCTCTTTTTATTTTTACAAGCGTTTCTCCAGCAAACTGATCCTTGCTTAACCTCATTCTTATTTTTCCGTTTTCTGCTTTTATGCAGTAAGGATTTTCATCAAATGCCTGCATATTCACATAAACAATATTTACTGATTTAAGGTCAGCATTTTTCTGGGGGTAGAAATATAAATTACTTTCAGAGTTTGTTCCGAAAGTCTGAAAATCTTCATATTCTTCATTTGCCTGGCCTTTTTGAGGTTTATCATAATTAAAAAAACAGACTTTTTCTACCTTACACGAAAACCCATTCCCTAAACTTGATTCAAATAAGACATCTTGCCCACTTTGAGCCCATATCCTTTCAACATCATCTCTTAATTCTTTGATAAACTGCCCATTAGATGCAGTGCACGATATTTTTAAGAATGCATTGATTGCAATTATTGCCACAACAATAAATACAGCTATTAATATTATAGAAAAAATCATGCCAAAGCTGATTTGAAACTGCCCTCTATTAAAAGAAACCTTCATAAAAGAAGCCCTTGGTCTATTAAAAGGAAGTTTCATAAAAGAAACCTTAGTGTCTTTTATTTTTATCATAATTAACTAAATAGAAGTTGATTATTAAATGTTTTCTTAAACCATATAATAGTTATAGCTATTAAGTGTATCAGTAGATAAGTATAATAAATCAGGCATAAATTTTCTCAAATGAAAATTTATCTATTGTGTAGATTCAAGAACATTTTGAAATCATGCCATACCCATCCATAATTTATCGCTTGATATACTAAATTTATCAGTTTAATATTTATCATTTTCTTATATTTCAAAAATTAGATAACTACGTAATCAACGAACTCTGAGTTGATGAAGCAGAAGACAATAATCTCACTATATAATACTTATCTCAGTCGGCCTTACAGTTATAGAACACTGAGTTGGAGATGGCTGCTTGCCATTTTTATCCTTGCATTTAATATAATAAGTTTCTTTTGCATCCCAAGGCGCAAAATGTTCTTTTTTATTGTCATTAGTTTCGTGAGGCATTAAACTAATTCCTTCATTTGTTAATTCATAATTGCATTGGGTATTTGCATTTGTGCTGTAATAACAGTCAGCATCTTCATCTGTCTGTATTTTTAATTTATCTTCATCAAATAAAACTCTTACCACACTTGGTTCTTTTGTATCTACAAAAACTGCGAATGTTGTAGATGTTGTATCTTGATTTCCTCCAAGATCAACACACTTGAGATAATAAGTGTAAGTTCCTGCTGTTAAATCCTGCCTCTGAACATGTTTATATGAATTTGTTTCTAAAAATTCTACATAGTTATCTTCATTTCCAGAATTATAATAGCAAGTTGCCTCACCATCTTTATATCCGTGTTCAGTTTCTAGGTATAGAGTAACATTAACCGTTGTTGTTGCTCCTTCCACTGTTTCATTACTTGGACTTACTGAATCTTCAATTATATTTAATGGTTGAGTGCCTTTTAATGTAAATTGATAACTCTGAGTCATTGGTATTCTTTCATTCTTTGGTTTCCATGGCTGGTCTTCACACCTGAAATAAAAATTATTGTCTTTTCTGTCTTCAATATTTGTCAATTCTCCACTGCAGGCATATAATAAATTTGACTGCATTTGCATAGGGTTGCTTGCACACGACATGTTATTTTCCATTTTATTAAAGTTCTGGTCTGTTCTGCTCCATCTGCACGAAGCAGGCTCATTAGTATAAACTACAATTGGAACTTTATCAATTTCAAATTGCACAGGCTGATTATTTCTGATGCTTGTTTCAATTATTTGAGGAGGAGTTGTGTCAGGCCCTTTATCAACACAGAATTTTATTTCATAAGCATCAATATTCCAGAATCCGTTTCCGCTTCGGCATCTTGCATATAATGTATATCTTCCGTCATTTTGTATTGTTAATCCTCCTGTCTCGTTTTCAGTTGTTTTAGCAAATGAATTGATTGCATCAGGGCTTGGAAGATTCATTCTTTGTGTATGATTATAATCGTATAAATTTGATTCTCCAAAATAAAACGGCATTTCATCATACATTGTTGTTCTATTAAAATCAATCTTGCATTGTGATGGCTTGTTTGTTTGTATTCCAAAACTAATTGGTGTGAAAGCAGCAATGCATCCGTCTTTGCTTCTTGTTTTTACAATTGTTGTTCCCCAGCTTGGAGGCCTTGGTTTTGTATTTGTGTATTCATAACCATCTGTTAAAACATCTTCCAATGGAGTTATCATCGGACTTGCAACATCTTTTGGATTTGCCCAATAACATAATTCTTTATCAGTTCCTTCATTAACTAATTCACAAGCCTGCCCTAAACTCTTGCACCTATATCTTGAGCATGTTTGTATTTCATCATTGCATTTCTCGCAGTCATTTCCCCCAACAGGAGCTTCCCACGGCAGACACTCAAAACTTACTGTTTTATATTCAACTTTTTCATATGTAAGGATGAAGACTGCTATGCCGACGCCGATTCCAGCAATAGCTGGAAAACTAGAACTTGCAAAAAATCCAGTACTTTTTCCTAGTAAAGAACTAGCTTGTACTGCTTCAGCAGCATTATAAGCAAATAATCCAGAACTTACAGCATATTGCAATGCTTTTGTTGTTTCAGGTTCCAAGCCAAGAAGATCTCCGATAAATGGAATTGCAAAATATGCGACAGCTGACCATTGAATTCCTTGAACAAGATTTCCCATCACAGGATTTTTTATTCCTAATATTTTTGCTAGTTTTCCGTAACCTTTTGTAGCTGTTTCACTTGTTACTTGAGTTCCAAGAGGAACTGGTCCTTGTGTTGTAGATGTACCTTGCACTACATTTGCTCCTGCGGGCAAACTAGCTTTATCTATTTCTCCAACAACCCTGCCAAGAGAATCTAATTCATAATATTTACCATTAATTATTGCATGAGTTGCTGCTACATCTGTTGCAACTTTAGTTTCTATTCCAGAAATTGTAGTAGTGCTAAGTTGACCACTTTCTTTTATAGGGGTTAGGGGTTTTAAATCTACTTCTGTACGAGCAACTATTGTTGCCGGAGATTTTGGTTGTTTAAGATCTTTAATAGCTTTGTCTAACTCATCCAATGCACTTTGTGGTTTTGGAATAACTGCTCCACTCACCCCCTCACTTTCCAACCCCATCATAAAAGCAATTGCTAAGATTGAAACTAGTAAATTCAAAATTATGAAAATACTTTCTCTTTTTTTTCTCAACTCTTTTTTATTTTTTTCTTTCATCACTTCTTTTTTCTCATCTCTTTTGTTTAATTAAATAATTAATTCCCTTCATTATCTATTACTTTTGTAACATATTTGTAAGGTATAAAATGAGCCCCATTTACTCCCTTTACTGTACCATATATGCAAATTTGTCCCCCCCTAACATTTGGAACAATTATTCCTTCTATACATCCATCTTCTTGTGTACTTTCATAAAAAACATAATCCCATTTTTCTGGACGATATACTCCGCCAATATTTGTTTTGGTTTCTCCCCTATTATCAACAACTCTCTTATTACTCATCCCTGAATTATTTATGTTCACAGTTACATTTGTTCCCTTTGGATCAAACTCTCCAGAAATTGCCGACCCAACAGCAGTATTTACCATTGCTGCTCCAAAAGCATATCCAGCAGGAGTTGTTTCACATCCCGCTAATCCTATTCCTCCAGCTAATGCTGTTAAAGATACCAATCCTTTTCCTATTTTTCCTTTTATTTTATCTGTTAAGCTCATTTTAGTGTTACTTTATAGTTATAACATTATTTATAAACCTTTCCTTTAGTCAGCTCCCGATATTTTATTATAAGTTTTAATTACCAATCCCTGAATAACATTTCCAGTTGTTCCCGCATTAGCAGGTTGTGTAAATGTATCTCCTGTTCTGCCATCAAAAGTCTGTCCTTCTGCCACTGTCGGAGGTTGTGTCTGTTGAGTTGTTGCAGCTCCTGGCTGTGCAGTTCCTCCTTGCCCAGATTCTTTTTCTTCTTCTCCTTTTTTGTTAACAGATATTTTATATCCAGCATCTACAAATTTTCCAATATAATTCATTTTAGCTCCGCAATCTCCTAATGAATTGCAGATTTGATTTGCTTTTAATTTTGCAGCCTGTGTCAAGCACTCACAATTTTCAACGCATTTTTTCTGCCCGATTATTTTTTTCTCGTATTTAACAACACAACTCTGGCTTCCCAGTTTGCATTGCGCTTCAGAACTTAGATCCCAAAACTCTAATCCGGGAGCAATATTAGGAACACATCTTCCTTTTTCTCCAGTTACTTTGTTAATTTTTGCATCAATTCTGCTTTTTACTTCTTCTTTCAATTGTTCTGCAGTTATAGCTAAAGAAACCCATTTACAATCTCTTTTATCACTATTCTCACAATCAGTGCTTGAATTCTGCAAAACACAATCCTGCCATCTATTGACAACGCAACCCGCTTGTGAAAAATCTTCTCCCTCACCGATACTTGATTCAACACAAACCTGATTTCTGAAATTCTCGCAAGCTTCAACAATTTCCTCCCCTGAAAAACACAAATGCCTAAAGTATCTGCTTCCAACACTATCCACATCTTTTTTTCCTTGATCATACACGCACCATGATTCTCCGTTTTTGTAATCTTTGCCATTGCTAGTGTCTTCACAATTTAAATCTCTGCAAATATAATTTCCATAGGTTGGTTTTTTTCCTCTGTCTGCTTTCTTGCAAATGCTTCCTGCCAGATAATCACAATTTCCACAACTATTAGAATCAGCATTGCTTGAATCAGGGTTGCATGATTCTTCAGGTTTTTTAACTTTAGTCCAATAATCAACTGCTTCTTTATTTCCTTTGCCCTTACTATAAGCCATATTTGCATTGTAAATATTTGCAGCATTTCCACAGCTGTCTAAAAAATAAACTCCATCTTTTCCATCAACACATGCTGTTTTTTCTGTTGGCTGGCAATTAGTTCCTAATTCAGTTGCAGTGCATAAATAATCTTTGTAAAATTTTACAGATGTTGAATTGCTTACACTTCCAAGATTGTTTGCCTGGCAATCTCCTCTTGTGGTCATCTTGCATGTTGATGTGAATTCAGATTCATACGCACAAGCTCCAAAATCCTGCGCAGATGCTAAAGCAATACAGGAAAGTTCATCAGCAATATTTGTTCTGAAATCTGTCTGCAGTCCGTAAAAAGCTGAAAGTTTCTTGCATCTGACTAAAGGCACATAAGCTGCTTGAGTTCCTAAAACACAGCAGCCTAAATTACATTGCGCAATTTCACAGCTTGCACTATCGCTCCATGCCCCATTATTTGCTTTGCATGCTTCTCTTGGAGTGTTTTCCATGCAAATTCCCTCATTGCTGTCATAGCAGCATCCTTTCTTGCAGTAAGATGTTGATTCACATGATGTCGGAGTTTTCTGAAAATTAGGATCGCATTGTTCAAGTTGAGCATTTTGGCAGTAAGCTCCTGATAAAGTTTTCTCGCAGCAATAGCTTACTTGAGAAGTATCTGCTGTTGTAGTTGCTTGCGCTGAAATAAAGGAAGCTGAAAATATAATTATGGTTGATAGTAAGAAAATAAATGAGAGCATAGATAATCTTGAATCATTATGAACATCTATTAACTTAACTTTATTATCGCAATTTAATTTAGGATTATTAGCTAATGAATTATTACTTAATTTAAATTTACTATACTTAACCTTATTACTTAATCTAACTGAATTAAATCTAATTGTTGCTATAATTTCAGATTTTATATGATTTCTATTGCTATTTAAATTATTATTAATTTTATCTGATTTATTATTATAACCATACTGCTTGCTAGTTAAGTTGTTTCTTACATTTTCAAAACTTTTATATGATTTTTTGCTCATTTTATTTTTAAATCGTCGCGTTGGACTGGCGGAGAATCGAACTCCGATGTTCTCGGCGACGACGAGACGCATTAGCCATTATGCTACCAGCCCAAATATTAATGTTAGCTCTTTTACAAATAGAAAGATTTAAATATAAGTTTTGATTATCATTTAGGACGACGAGACGCATTGCTTTTATGTTACTTTTTCTTTTTTTATTTACTATTTTATTTTCCATTTTCATTCTTTTTCTCCTTAAGGAGATGTCATAAGAAGAACCATTAAGATTATATAATCTTGATGTTAAGTTAAACTTAACATATTGGTTCTTTTTATAATTTATAACCCGGCGGCCAAGCCAAGCTTTTGCTTGCGAACATGAATACTTCATTAGTATCTCGGTCTGATAAAATATATACCTTGCTGCCGCCGCTTTTTCTTTGTTTTTCAACTCTCACGCTTGGATAAAGCGTCATATATAATGCAGGATCACTATCTCCGTATCTTGCTTCAAAATTAAGTATTGACGTGCTTAACATAATTAACTGATATAAACCGCTATTCTTCCTGATTGTAAAATCTTTGAATGTCTGGCTGTTTGTTTTAGTTATTGTCATTGGGGTATTAATGTTAAATACTAAATTGTCGGGAGTAATTTCCAAAGAAAAATTTATTCTTCCTAAATTAACATTATATCCTCTGCTTTCTAAAAGCTCTTTTTCTTTAGCAAAACAGCTTTCAACATCAGTCCTCACAGCATTCTGCAGTTCCTGTGTTATGTGCTGCAACAATAAAGGCTGTTGCATATAACATGTTTTCAAATAATCACTAGAATAACAAAGATACTCAACTTTAGAATTATTATATAAAATATAATTTTCAGGAGCAATACTTCCGCCTTGGCTTGTTATTAAAGCAATTTTGTTATTTATTTCTTCATTATTCTCAATACAATTCGTTATTTCTCCAACAACATCTAAAGCTGCTTCAGAACCTGTAACCTGCTGGACAATATTTTTGCCTTGCTGTGTTAAAGTAAAAAATAAAATCACAGCAGCAATTATAACAATTGCAATTATTACAAATATCGTGATTTGACCTTTCTTATCTAACCTCTTTTTAAACTTAGTCATGTTCCTCTTTTTCCAAAGCTATTTTTGTTTATAAATATATTGTAGTTTTGTTTCATTTCCATGTTGAATTTGTTAGTTCTGAAAGGGAAACGAATAAGTTAATTTTTCGTTCTAAAATGCGAACGAATAATTTTTAGTTCGTCGATACCAGTTTTTTAAACTTTTCTATATAGTAAAGGGATATTTTTATCTACTTTTAAGCACTATTTGTTCATTTTTCATATATTATATTTTAATTTACCTGACTCCTGCAACATTATTCGGCTTTGCAATTATTGAGCAGCTTCCTGGCTTGTTTCCCCAGATATCAGCGCATTTTATGTAAAATGTGCTGTTCACATCCCACACAATACTATGTTCTCTTGAATTTCCATTCATCTTGCTTGCTGTTTCAAAATCATAACCGCAGGTTGTTGAATTATTATCATTGCTATAAGCGCAGGTAGCATCTTCATCAGTTAAAACAGTTAAATCTCCAGATTGATAATAAATTCTTGTTACGCTTGGATATTGAGTATCAAGCATTAAATTAAAACTTGTTGAATTTTCTGCATAATTTCCAGCAGCATCCAAACATTTAACATTAACTGTATAATTTCCTCTTCTCATCTGACTAAGCAAATACTTATGTGAAGTTGCTGTTTCAGGAAAATTATCTCCCCATGTATTTCCATTTTGATCCCTTCCTTCAAACTCGCAACTCGCAATTCCATTATAACCTCCTCCAGATGTTATTGCTTCTAATTCAATGCTTATTGGCTCTGCTCCACGAGTTATTACCCCGCTTGGAGAAACTGAAGTTATTTTTAATTCGCTTGGGCTTCTTTGCAATTTATATTCATAAACTCCTCCCTCTTTTGCTCCGAAATTTCTTGAATTATTTTCTCCAAGCCAAGGCTGGTCTCTGCATAAAATATAAAATTTGATTTCATTGCCTGTTGCTAATGGCAAAGTTGCATTGCAAGGAAAACCTAAAAGCGTTCCTGCAAAAACATCTGTTTCACAACTCATTGAATTGCTTAAATTAAAGTAAGCATCTTGCATATTTGTTGAACTCGGTTTTATCACATCTATTCTACATTCACTAGGTTCATTAATAAAAAATATTGCTTCTTGCTGTGTTGCATTTAAAGCAACAATTGCATTTTCAGGAGGAGTTGTTGCGTATACAACTGGGGGAGTTAAATCAGGTCCTGGTTTAACACAGAAATTAATCCTGTAATTCTGATCATTTGTCTTGCCGTCGATATTTGCGCATTTAACATGAATATTCAAATCCCCAATTTGATTTAATATTGGATTGTAAATATCTGGATTTGCAATTGCTTGTTGGAATTCTTCAGAATTTCCTGTCTCGCTTGCAATAATACTTTCAACACTCGGTAAAATACTGATTAAAGAATGATTTTTAGTAAATAAATTCTGTTCTAAGAAAGGCATCATTTCATCAAACTCTGTAATATTATTATCCATGCTCCATCTGCACTGAGAAAATACATCTGTTTTTACTCCAAATGATAAAATAGTAAATGCTTCAATGCAATCATTGCCAGCTGTTCTAACTCTAAATCCATTGTTACTTACATCTTGGTAGCTGAAAAGTGTTTTATTCAATACTTCCTCCCACGGAGTTATTATAGGTATTCCAGTTGCTTGACTATCTGTAATGCAAGTATCTTGCCCTGTTCCTTCATTAATTAATTTACATCGCATACCCAGGCTCTCACATCTATATTTTGTGCAAGGTTTTAACTTGTCATTATTGCAAAACTCGCAGCCTTTTTTAGTATTAAGTCTTGCTATTAATCCATTTTCATCTCTTTCAAATCGCTCTAAAATCCTGCTTATTACTGTTCTTCCATCCCCGCTAGGCCTCTGCCATGGCTGGCAGTTATAAGATATTTTTACTTCTTTAACTTTTCCACAACCGAAAAGCGCTGCTAAAATATCTTCGAAAAAGCCGCCGAGAACTGCTCCTAAAACTGCTCCAATAATTGTTCCTACCCCTGGAATAAAAGAGCCGATTGCTGCTCCTGCGGCAGCACCCCCAGCAGCACCCCCAGCACTAAATCCCCCATATTCAGGAATGTTTGGAGTCATTAAATTAACTCCTGACAGAGCACCACTTGTAATCGCAAGAAAAGGATCAGAAAGCCCTTGCCCTGCTAATTCTAAAATATTTTCTTGCTCTTTAAAAAATCCTCCAGATTGTATTTTTGCCTGAAGTGTTGCAATCCACAAATGGAAAGGAAGCATTATAAATGGCTGTGGAGGCGCATGGCCTTTACTTCCCCTTTTCATAATAAATGCTCCTCCTAAAGTAACTCTTCCTGCTATATTTGATTTTATCCCACAATCTCCTAAGCTCGAACATAAGTTGCTCATTTGTATTGTGAATGAAGATTCTTGGCATTCACAATTATTTACACATTTCCAACCACCTCCAAAACATGCTTTTACATAAGTAACTTTACAAGTTTTCGATGCAAGGTCACATACTTGGGAAGCATCTGTTCCTCCATTATTGCCAAGGCTGCTTAAAGTGCCTGATGCAATGCTTCCTCCAATTGAATCAGATAAATAACTTTGAGCAATTCCAGAAGCATATCCTTGTGCCATGCTTCCAATTCCACTTGTTGAACTTAAATCAAGACCAGGAGGATAACGAGGGACACAAGTTGCAAATCTAAAAAATTCATCAACGTATGTTACTTGCAACCTGCAGTCAGGATTTGAATTGCATTTTTGTATGCAACTAGGCCCACATCCAATTCCTGTTAAACTTCCAATAACATCACTATTTGCAGAAATACACTGCTCCCATAAATTTACCCTGCAAATTGCCTCGTCAATTTTTTTGCTATTGCTTAAAGATTTTTCATTCTGGACACAAACTTCTTTTCTATAATCAGCGCATGGTTCGCTTACCACCTCCCCGTTTTCACAAACATATCTAAAATGACGGCTTCCAACTAAATCAGTGCTCATAATATCAATTTTACTATTCGACGAAACAGGTCTTCCTATAATATTTGACAAAACAGAATCTCCAGTATTTTCACGATTATTAAAATTAAGGCTGTTTCGAACAAATGAAGCTAATCCTCCTGTATTATCTCTCAAACTTCCAACAGGTCCATCATAAACACACCATGATTCTCCATTTATTCTTGTACTCTTATCACTCACTTCTTTTTTTAAATTCTTGCAATTCAAATCTCTGCATGTATATCCTTCTAAATTTCCATCATCAATTCCAGGCCTGAACTTTCCGCAAATACTTCCCAAATTATAATCGCAATTTCCGCATGTTGAACTTCCAGCATTATTTGAATTAGGATTGCATGATTGCGATTCACTTAACACTAATCCATTATTCCAAGCCCTTTGCTTGTCAGAACTGTAAATATTTTCAACATTTCCGCAGCTGTCAAACCAATAAATCTCATCTCTTCCTTCTAAACAATTTGTTGAGCTTTGCTTTTCACAAACAGTATTTAACGCGGTATTTGAACAAAGTTTGCCTTCATTAAAGTCTCCAGGTATGGAATCGCAATCCTGTTTTGTTGTAAATTTGCAGTTTCTCTTATTATTTTCTTCAGCTATTTCCTCTCCATAAACACAAGCTCCTGTTTTTTCAGAATTTGCAATTCCCAAACAGCTTAATTCATCTGTAATTTCTGGTTTAAAATTCATTTGCATTCCTTCTAGTTGCGATAGTTTTGTGCATCTCTGTTCTGTTACAAACTGCGAACTAAATCCTAAAACACAGCAGCCCTTTGCGCATTCAGCTGTCTCGCAAAAAGGCGCATCAATCCAATTTCCATTAACTCTTGACTCGCATTGCTGTTTTAAACTATTTGGATCGCATAAACCTTCGTCTTTATCATAACAGCATCCTGCCTTGCATTGAGTTGTTTCACCGCAACTTGTTGGCAGGCAAGTTCCATCACATTCATTGCCGCATTCCGAACTTGGAAATTCCCTGCACGAATTGCCACTTTGAGAATTAATGCAGCAGCTTACTCCAGAAGGAGTTTGCGCTGAAACACTTGGAATAATATCTATGAAATTAATAAGTTCTTTAATTAAACTGCCAAAAATATTTTTATTTAAATCATCATAAGGTATGTTGTTATTATTGGAATTAGTATTTCCAATCATCCATGAAAATGAGAAGGTAGTTAAAACTAGTAATGTTATCTCAAATATTGATAGTATAAATAATGTTCTTGAATCTCTAGAAACGCTGGCTAAATTAGATAATCTTGAATCATTACGAACATCTATTAACTTAACTTTATTATCACAATTTAGTTTAGGATTATTAGCTAATGAATTATTACTTAACTTAAATTTATTACTCAATAACTTAGTAGATTTATTCGTTTCTACATTTTCAAAACTTTTATATGATTTTCTATCTAGCTTACTGTTTATTATTTTCATTTTTGAATTTATGTTTTACTTAATACTATTGAGATAATTAAGACTAAAATAGAACCAACTAGTCCAATGATAGATAATATTGTTTGAAATGTATTAAAACATTGAGTATTAACTATATTAATTGAAATATATGCTAATATCAAAAAATTTATGAAGGTTACCCACCAATTTAACAAGTCAATGTCCATTTTATATTAATGATATAATTATTCCATATACTAAGATTATTGTAGTTATTACCGCAACAGCTACAGCAATCCAGTATAATATCTCTCGCATTTTTTTGCTCATTTTTCCTCCTTTTTATTTAATATATTTATGATTTTCATTTCATTTTAACTCGGAGTATTCAACACACATCCTCTGACAGCAAATATCCATAGTTTTCCTGTATTGATGTGCTTGACAGTGTAAATTTTATTATCATCTCCTGTTTGGAATTTATTAATTTCAATTTCGGGGTTTTCTCTCATTATCAATAAATAATCTGAATTGCAGAATTTTGCTTCCTGCTCGATTATTTTTTGAGTTGCAACAGCAATATCATAAAGCGGGCTTTCAGTAATTGAAACAAATTCTGTAAATTTTCTTTCCTGCCCTGATTTTTCAGTTGTCATTTTTCTATTAACAGCAGTTCTTGCGCTTCCGGGAACAAGATTAACTGAAAAATTCATTTCATTATTTAATGTAACTTTATACCCTTCACTTTCTAGCTCCTGTTTTAATTTAGAAAAGCAATCTTTTATTTTTTCATTAATATAATTCTGAATTTCAGTTTCAAGATGCTCTATTATAACAGGTTCTTGCGGAATGCATCTTGCATAGTTATTCGGTGTATAGCATAAATATGTGTAATTTTTATAGGGAATTTCATTTTCCTCTCCCAAATTATAGCCGAATTGCTTGCTGAATCTGATATCCTCGCTATTAATATAGCCCGCATTATCCAATAATTTTTCAACAGCTTCTTCAACACCAATAGTTAGACACTGAGGAATATTTTGATTTGGCTCTTTTGATTGCTTATCCTGATATGTTTTTATCGGTCCCCTATAAAGTGTAAAAAGCAAGATTATTGCCGCAACAAGAAGTATTGCAAGTATAATGAAGATTGTTACCTGTGCTTGTTTATTCCAATTTTGATTTTTTAAAATTATCTTGCTATCCATAAATTCACCCCTTCTTTTTTTATTCTTTCAGCTTTATTCTCTACAACTAACTCTAAAAGATATTTATCAGCAGTATTCCATGAAATTTTAAAGTATTTGGCAACTTCAGAACTAGTAACTACCTTATTTTTCTTTACAAATTCTAACAATTTATTTGTTTTGGTTGCAGGATGCATAGAAACCTCGCTGGTGGTTTTTATTTATGAATATTCATATTATATTACATATTAATATTACTATCTAATATCATATGTATAATAATAAAGAGTATTTAAAAGTTTTCAAGAACAAAAATTGAGGTTATAAGAGGAAATTAGTTAGTTAGTCAATTTATTAGCACAACATACTTTTCTACTAAGGCGTGTACCGAATATTGGTATTGTAATTCCATCACATTTTATATCAGAAATATATTCATATCCTTGACGTCCATGACTGTTACAATTTGATTGCGGATTATGTCGCCTATTCGCCGCGCATATAAAACTATATTTTAAATTATTAAATAACTCTCCATTCATTATTGTTCCCTCTCCAGAAATTCTTTTATCACATATCACATTTTCTTTCTTCATACAAATATTTTTACTATTTTTGTTTACACAATAAACAGAATCAGTTTCCATATTTGGTTCTTGGTCATTATGTCCACTTTTGTAAGTATTAATACATTCCGAATCACTAGTGCATTCTTGTTCACAAGTTCCACTGCTAGATTTTGTAAATCCCTTTGGACAAAATGATTCTGGTGGTGGCGGAGGGTTTGTTGTTTCCGTTCCTCTTATCCCGCAGCAAAGACGTGTTTCAGGCTCACATTTAGCTCCACTAACTGGTTCTTCCCAAGTTCTGCAAGATGTAGCTGTTGCTCTCGCGCATCTTAAGGTAGTGTAAGTTATACCTTCAATTGTTTTACTTCCATGGCATTCAATTCTCGGTGTTGGTTGAGGATTTGTAGGGAGAAGTATCGGACAGCATACAGGTTCATTTGGATATTTAAGTGGGTCGCAAAAATAACTTACTAACCCAGAACCACGACAAGAAGAAGCCATATTAGTTCTAATACATCGATAAATATCTCCTTCAGTTGTTATAGTATTAATAGGACATTCTTGTGTTGGTTGAGGATTGGTTCCCCCCCCTCCTCCACAACTTGTGCTACAGCTTCCATCACTACATCTAGTTTGGCCAGAAAGGCAAGGCACTTCTGTTTTGCAACAATCTGGATATTGATTATCAGTACAGGTATAAATATTTTGAGATACCACTTCTCCATCACAATAAGCATTACCTTGCCAATCTCTATCAACACATTGATAATAATATCCCCTAATAGTTTGTTGATGAGGGCAAGCTTGTGGAGTGCTTCCACCACCCCCTGTTGTTAATCTTAACGGCTCAAAATCATCTGACTTAAAAACACTTTCAATAACATTTCCAGTTAGTATATTTGCTTTTTGCAGATAAATAATTATTGCAGAGACAATTATAATTATTGCCAGGAGAATTACTAAAATAATTATTACTTTTTTATTTTTAAAACTAACCCTCCTAGTTTTGTTCACCATCTTTCTTTAATTAACTATAAGTGAACGCCATATTTAAAGGTTTTCAGAAATAGTTTAACCACTTATTTCTTTCATTATTTCCCTTATCATTCTCGGGTTTAGGGAAACATGTATCTCTTCTGTTGAAGGCTTTGCCATGAGATAATTTTCTTTTATTAAAATAGCAGTTTGTTTTTAGCCTCTTTCAGAAGCTCTTGCGGCAGGCCTTTAATGACATTTCTAATCTCAGTATGCCTTCCGCCAATATAACGGTGCTTGAATAACTTCTTAAGAATCGCTTTTCTTACACTTATTTCTTCATTCATTAATTTATATAATAAATTCTAACTTATATTTCTTTCTTATCTATATTTTACTAAAAGTAATTTAAAATCCTAAATAGAAAAATATATAAATACCAAAATAGTAAGCTATATAACTTAAAATGGAAAAATCATCATTTGTTTTGGTTTTCGGGGAAACTCCTGTAATAAAAGTCCTGGACTTTTTGCTTACTTTTGATAGTTTTGACTATTCTATCGGTCAGATTTCAAAAGAAACTGAAACTAAATGGGAATCTGTTGAAAATGCATTAAGATTTTTAATTTCAAAAGGAATTGTTAAAAAAACAAGAAAGCTCGGAAAAGCACAGCTTTATATGCTTGATAAAGAAGGAGAGCTAGCAAAATTGCTTAAAGAGATTGATTTTAGACTTTCAAGATTTTTCATAGAGAATGAAATGAAAAGGCAGACTTTGAGGCATTAATCCCCTGCTCGAATTAGCGCTCGTTCACACAAAGTAGAATAATCTCACATTAGTCCTCGTTCTCAACTCTTGGAGCAAGAATAAATGCAAGGTCAAAATTATCTTTTTTAAATTCAAGCTTTATAGGATGGTCTGATGAGAAGTTAATGTAAACTTTATCAGCAAGTTTGCTTGCTTTTACAAATTTCTGCAGATATTCCAGGCTGTATTTTGCCTTTGATTTTCCAGAAATAATCTTTACTTCATCGCTTGAAAATTCAGCTCTTGCAGAATTTAATCCACTTGCTTCTATTACAAATTTATCCGGCTCTGCAATAAAACTGCATGAGTCAGAAACTATTAAACAATCTTCAACAGCATCAACTAAATCCTGCGGATTCATCTGAATCTGGGAAAGAAATTCTAATGAAGGAATAGTCTTGTCTTCAGACTCAATTTCAATTAAAGCCAGAAGAAAACTTCTTTTTATCTTGTCAATTATATCTAGTTTTATAATGCTTTCCTGACTTTCCATCACTAATATACTTCCAGGTCTTGTTCTCCTCAGCACAGCTTTTAAATTATCTAAATTAATTCCTAACATTTCACTGCTTGATCTGTACTCTGAAAAAGATTCTTTTGGAAGCTTGAAGCTGACAAGCGCAACATTGGCAGGGTCTATTGCTATAATGCTCATGCCTTTGTCATCAAATCGTAATTTCACCTCAGTAACCAACTCTGAAATGACTCCAATCACATCTGAAAGTATTTTAGGATTGTCTAATTTTGCATACATAAAACCTAATAATCTGGCTTACTTTTAAGCTTTGTTATAGTCCATTTACTAAATATAAATATTGGAAATCTAATTTAAATTCTAAGTTAATAGTGACTTAAGATGTATAAATCGGGCGGAGTTATTTTGATGATTCAAGAACTTTTTGAATCCCCACAATAATAAATTTCTTTTTTAAGGAGATGTCATAAGAAGAATCTTGGCATCTAAAAGTAAGTTATTATCGAAGAAACCTTGGCATCTAAAAGGAAGGGTTGATAAGGGTAAACCATTGGTTGCCCTTATATTTTATGACACAAATTTATTTAAAACACACTTTCCCAGTTTAGCTATGGAGCAAAAAGAAGGTGTTAATGAAGAAAATATAAATGATGAAGCTATAGAAAGTGTAAATGAAAAAAGAATAAAAAATATTGCTTTATCATATTACTCAAGAAAAGATGTTCTTAATGCATTATTTCAGTTCTCTCAAAACCGCGAGATCTCTCCTAGATACTTTGAAGGTTTTGGCAAAAGGCCAGATTCGTTTCAATATCCCTCTGACATTTTAGCATTAGTCAAAAGAGGAGCAACAAGCTTTCATTGTTCTGAAGAATTATGGAATGATGCTTTGCAACTATCTACAGAATTAAATCATGAGCAACTAAATAATTTAAGGACGGGATGGGATTTGATAATAGATATAGACTGTAAATGGTTTGATTACAGCAAAAAAGCAGCTCTTTCAATAATTAAATCCCTGGAGTTTAGGGGTGTGAAAAATGCAGGGATCAAATTTAGTGGTTCCAAAGGGTTTCATATTATTATTCCATGGCAGGCATTTCCGGAAGAAATCAACGGAATAAAAGCAAAAGATATGTTTCCAGAATGGCCAAGAATCATTACAGAGTATGTTAAAGAAATTTCCAGGCCAATTCTCCAGGATCTGATAAAAAATACAGATTCTGATTTTGCAAAACAAGAAGGGTTTACAGGGATAAGATGTGAAAACTGCAAAAATTTAGCCAGTGAAAGCTATCAAATAACACTAAGGTGCGATAAGCATTCTTCTCCCTATATCGAAACTTTTAAATCTCCAACTGAAAAATATTCTGTAAAAAAATGCCCTAACTGCAGTTCTCAAATGCGTGAAACTAACAAAAAGAAATTTTATGTTTGCAATACCTGCAGATTAAATTCATTGCAATCTCCAAATAATTTTAATGAGGAATCAATTGCTGTTGATATATTTAAAATTCTTGGTTTAGATTTGCAATTAGTCTCTCAAAGACATTTATTCAGAATGCCTTATTCTCTTCACGAGAAAACAGCGCTTGCAAGCATTGTTATTGCAAAATCTCAATTGGAAAACTTTGATATTAAAGATGCAAACCCATTAAATGTTAAAGTAATTAATTTTACTCCAAGCGCTAAAAAAAATGAAGCAAGAGAACTTTTAATTCAGGCTTTGGACTGGCATGCTTCCCAGACAGCAAATAAAAAAGAGGAGAAAATACAATACAAAGATAATTTGGAAACTGGGGATGAAAAAGATAACGAAAAAAATAGAAAATTCCAGGAAATAAAATTAAAACCTCAGGATTTGAAAGATGAAAATTTTCCTCCTGCAATATTAAAAATATTAAAAGGCATGGAAGACGGAAGAAAAAGAGCCTTATTCATTTTATTGAATTTCTTCAAATCGCTAAACATACCTATGGAAGAAATAGAGAAAAGAATTAATTCTTGGAATCAGTTAAACAAGCCGCAGTTAAAACAAGGTTATATAAATTCTCAATTAATCTGGCACTCAAAACAAAAATCTATCCTGCCGCCAAACTTTGATAATTCAATTTACAAAGAAATTGGAGTTTATGATATGGATGATCTTTCTTTAAAAGTAAAAAATCCAGTCAATTATGTTATTAGAAAGTCAGGTGCTTGGAAAACAAATACAGCTGCTAAAAGTAAACGAAAATAATTATATATTAATTGATAAAATAGTTGAAACTTTCTCTTAAAATTAGTTCAGTAATGTATTTTAATAAGAATTTTAAAAGAAATAAAACTTTTTAAACTCCTTATTCGTCTAATTATTATGAGTAAAAGAGGGTTATTATTATTTTTAAGTAGCTTATTAATAATTTTATTAGTTTCATTTGTCTCAGCACAAAATGTTGATAATGAGACACAATTGGATAAAGCATACCAATGCATTAAAGATAAAGTTAGCGATGATTGCACTCAATTGACTTTAGAAGAGCAGACCTTTTCACTTCTCGGATTGGGAGATTATAAAGACTGCAAATCAAGTTTGCTTGATAATTCTCTTGATCAGAATGAACAGCAATGCTGGCCAAAAGCTTCATGTAAAGTTAAGGATACCGCAATCGCTCTTTTAGCCCTGCAAAGAGCTGGAGCAAATACTGACAAAGCTAGAAACTGGCTTTTAAATCAGTCTAAAGTTGCTTCTGATTTAATATGGTATCTACAAATAGAATCTTCTCAGGCAACAACTTGCAATATAAAATATGACAATGCCAATCACAATGTAAATATTCAGGAAAATAAAAAACCAGCTTCGGGAGCTGGAAACTGCCTGTCAATTTCAGAAAATGGTTACTGGTTAAAGATATCTGCAAGTTGTCTTGAAAAAGAGTATACAATTTCATGCGACAAGGATTTTACAACAACTTTATTATATAAAACTCAAGACTCTCCAACAATTCATGTTTCTCAGAATATTAATTCAGAAGTTGCTCAAGGCGAGTCAATTGAGAAAATAGTCTACAAATGTTTCAGAGAGGGAACAGTCTGCACATATGAAGGTAGTTTGTGGGCATCAATAGCATTATATGTTCTTGGAGTTGATACAGATCCTTACATTCCTTATTTATCTTCTTTTGCAGAGGATAAAAAGATATTATTCCCTGAAACATTATTGTACATTCTTACAGGTTCTGACGAGCATTTAAGCGTTGTTTTAGGAAGCAGTTTTAAAGGAGATTTCTGGAAAGTAACTGCTTATGGAAAATTTTATGATACTGCTTTGGCATTATTATCCTTGCAAAGCCAGGAAACTTCTGAAACAACAGCTGCTAAAGAGTATTTACTGAATGGAAAAACTCAAAATGCCGCTGGTTGCTGGAATAACCTAAGAGACACTGGATTTTTATTATATTCTGCATGGCCGCCAGTAACTCAAGAAGGCCCAACTAGATGTGATGATGATTCTGATTGTGCTTCTGGAAGAAAATGTGTTTTAGGGCAATGTGTAGTTCAAGGTGGTGGAGATGAATGTAATGAGGATATTGATTGCGAAGAAGATGAAGAATGTGTTGGAGATATATGTGTCCAAAGGCCAATAAATGATTGCACTGTTCAAAATAAATACTGTGTTCCAAGAAGTGAATGTCAAAGTCCTGCAATTTCGTTTGCAGATTTAACAGGTTGTTTATCAACACAAATCTGCTGTTCTCAAGATGTCCAGCCAGCAGCTAGTTGTACAGAACAGGGAGGAAATATTTGTGATGAAGATACAGAAGAATGTCCTGCTGGAGAAAGAATATTCGGAACGTCTGATTATGTTACTTGTTGCAATGTGGATTGTATTGATAAAGATACAATAGAAGAGACTACTTGCACTGGAGAGGGATTTTCTTGCAAATCATCATGTGGAACTGATGAAACACAAAGAGATGATTTAACATGTGATTCATCTGTTCAAAAATGCTGCAGGGCAAATCCAAAATCCGGAGGAAGTTATTTATGGATATGGATTTTATTAATAGCAATTATATTGGTAGTTATTGCAATAATATTCAGGGAAAAGATAAAACTTTTAGTATTTAAAACAAAAAGTGGTTTTAAAAAAGGGCCTACTCCAAGTGCAACACGCCCGCCATTTTTCCCGCCAAGGCCGCCACCAGGAATGATTCCAAGGCCAAGGCCATTCTTTCCACAACCTCAAAGGCCTGCTGCTGCAAGACCAATGCCAACAGCAAAATCTGCTAGAGATAAAGAATTTGAAGAAACTCTCAAAAAATTAAAAGAGATGAGCAAATAAAGATTTAAATTGTGATTAAAAATTTAATAAATTATAAATAAAAATGACAAAACAAAAATTACATCCCGGAGCGAGATGGGCCTTTAGAATAAGAGCTTATGTTACTTTGCTAATCTTATTTGTATATATAGCAATTTCATCTATGGTTTTCTTGTTAAAATATTCAAATAACTGGGTTGTTCTAATTGTTTGGTTTTTATATGTCTTAGCGATTATATTAATAGCAGAAGTTTATGCAAGAATGGCTTATAACAGATGGTTTTATGAATTTACAGATACAAACCTAAGAGTTGAAAGAGGGATAATCTGGAAAAAATATTCTAATATCCCATATGAAAGAGTTCAGAATGTTGACATAACAAGAGGTATTATTGCAAGAATCATGGGTTTTTCATCAGTTAATATTCAGACAGCAGGATATTCAATACCCGCTAGAGGATATGGGGCACATACTGAAGGATATATTCCTGCAGTTGATAGAGACCATGCCGAGAAAATAAGAGAGTTTTTAATTAAGAAAATAAACAGGCATCATAATTCTAAAGGTGGGCTTTAACGCCATTAAATTTATAATCCATTTATTCTTATTCAATTCATGAAAAGAGGCATTTTATTAATAGTTGTTTTATTCACATTGTTATTCGGCATATCTTTTATTTCAGCTCTTGAGATAAAAACTTCTAAAGAAAGTTTTGGAAAAGGAGAGACTTTCCTGGCAACTCTCCAAGGCAATATACTTGAAGAGATTCCTAAGGAAAATGTTGGGTTCTACAAAGGCAATGCTCCAAATGTTCCCATAGCCTTAACATATGACCTTACTAAAATAAATAATACCTATTATGTTTATGCGATACTGCCCTTTACAGAACAGAATATTACATTAAAAATTAAAGATGTTTATTTCAAGGAGCAAAATCAATTCCAAACAAAGACGCTGGAAAAAACATTCAATGTAAAAAACGAAACAGCGGCCTTCAGTGTAAAACCAGGTTTTATAACTACTTCAAATGATTTTCCAGTAACCTTAACAAATAATCTTGATTCAGATATAAATATAGCATATTCATTAGTAAATATCTCGAAATCAGTATTTATTCCCTCTCAAAATTCCATAGAAACAACAATTTTAATATCCGAGGTAATATTTACACAAATAACCACCATTAAGTTTTCATCTTCATCTTTAACTTATGATTTTCCAGCGTATATAGTAAAAAATGAAACAACTGCCGAAGAAAATGGCTCAACAAATGGTTCTGAAGATAATAGGTCGAGGGTAAATAGAGATGCTTTGAGATTTTCATTGCAAAGCATCGATCTAATACTAAATAAGGGCGAATCTTATTTTATTGCAACAGACTTAAAAAATATAGGCGAAAGAAAAGCAGATAACATAACAATTTCTGTTTCAGACAGCATTAAAAGCTATGTAAAAATAAAACCCCTTTTAATTTCAAACTTAAATATCGATGAAAGCAGAAGAATTGACATAAATATCAGTTTTTCAAAAAAAGGAGATTATTCGGGACATATTCAGGCTTCTTCATTAAACTCTTCTGACAGAATTCTGCTTAGTTTTAAAATCGGAGAAAATCTGACAACAAACTTTGTCTCAAATCGCTCGTCAGGCATAATTACTAATCTTTCTAAATCATGCGCAGAGCTTGGAGGAGTTAAATGTGTTAGTGGGGAAGTTTGTCAGGGTTCATTATCTTTGCAATCCGCAGGATGTTGCATCGGAATATGCAAATCATTCGGACAGGAAACTCCTAAAAAACGAAACTGGACTTATATAATAATACTTATTGTTGTTTTAGCAGGAATAGGAATATTTTTCTGGCTAAGAATGAAAAAATCAGGCTTTACAGCTAAAGATATTTTAAAAAAGAAAGAGGATGATTTTGACGAAAAGTTTGAAACCCACGGAAAATTGGAGAAGGGTTAATTAATTTTTAAAATTATTTGAAAATAAAAAATATCTCTGCCTAATTTAATAAATAAGTTACTGAAATTTATAATTTTAATATACTTAATCCAGCTAATAAATCAGGAAAAGGTATTGTAGTATTTTCAGAATAAGTTCTTTAAAGGATATGTTATATGAATAACCTTGGGTTGCCTTTATCTACCAAATATCAATCCTTCTTCTTGACTTCTTTTTCTCTCTTTCAACAACTTTTTTCAGCTCTTTTTCAATATAAGGGGTAATGTCAAGTGCGGGAGTTATGCCTGCAAGATATTGGTTTCTTCTTTCAATGGTTAGAGTTTTCCATATTTCTGGAGATTGAACTTCAGCAGAATAAAGCATTTTTTCTAACTGCTCTCTTGATGTTGCAATCATTCCAAATCCATTTTCTCTAGCATATTTATCTAAGGCCGCCCTTGATTGATCCTGAGCATATGCCATTGCAATATTATATCTTGCTTGATTATCTTTCTTATTATATCTCCCATTTCTAAAATCAGTCATAGCAGGGCTTGCTCTAACAAGTTCTCCAACATTTACATATGCAATATTTGGAGAAGCAATTGCCAATTGATTTCCAGTTAATGATGCAATTTTAAATTCTGCTATTATTGGAGTTTTACCATACACAATATTTTTTTCAGGAATAACTGGCTGAACCTTGAATTTATATATTTCTCCGGGTTTTATTGCTTCACTAGCTCCTGTTGCTAAGTTTCCAGCTAATGAAAAATAACTAGAATCTGCTTCTGCTTTCCCAGAATATCCGCCCGCAAATAATAAACCTGCAGCAACTCCTGTAGCATATGCTAAAAAGTCTCTTCTTGAATAATTATTTGGTTTTTGTGTGCTTTCTTGCGCCTCATACCCTAACTTTTCCTTATATTCATCTAGATGGCCGTAACCTTTGTCCTTATCATAACTTTTTCTCATTTTAATTTCTTAATTTTTAATTTAAAATTAGTTATAATGAAAGAATTAGTATAAATAATCTTCTATATTGGAAAATATATATTACAGAATATAGGTTTATCTCTTTTTCTTTGCCTTTTCAGGCCTTTTATTGTTCTTTTTGCCTTTTATATTGTTTTTGGTTATAATTTTGGGAACCTTTTTTAAAGGTTCATTTTCTATTTGATTTGCCTCTTGATTACTCTTCTTCTGTTCTTCTTCAGCCCTTTTCTGAAGCACCGCCATCATTTCCGGATGCTGTGAAAATATTTCTCTCAGCCTGTTCTCAATCATAATCTTGTCCATAGACATTTTTTTTGCAATTTCATCATACCTATGAAGTCTTATTATAACTGCTGCCACTATTCCTGCAAAATCACTATTTTTTAGTTTGAATTCTTCCGGAGAAATTATCTCAAAATGCGAAGGCATGTAATTAAAGACAACTGTAAACATGCTTTCCAAACCGTCAAAATCAGCCTCTATCTCAGCAAAGCTTGTATAAAGTTCTTTTTTAATATTTATCTTGTTTTTTAATTTTTCATCTTTAGTTTCTTTCTCCTCGATAAGTTTTGGAGGATGTATTATTTTATTTACATTGCTCACACCCTTAACACTGCTTATCTCTTCAACAAGCTTATTTAGAGTTTCATCTAAATGCTCTGCTGGCCTCCCCATCATTTCAATGATAAAAGATGTTTTTATCTTAGGGTTTTCCATTTTTAATTTTATACGGTTTTGGGAACCTTTAGAACCGTAGGTTCTAGACTATAGGTCCTTATCTTCAAAAGGTTCATTTTATCCTTTATATTCATTTTATCCTTTATATTCATTTTATCCTTTATATTCATTTTATCCTTTATATTTAGAGTTTATAGTAGATAAAATAACAAGAAATATGCAAAATGCTGAAAATGCATATATTGCGTAATCTGTTACTTTTTCATTGCTTGACTTAAATATAAGTTCTTTATTTTCATCAGTATTTATAGGTTTTGTTATAGGGATACTGTCACGTTTTCATCACATCATCTATTTGCTAAATAAATAATTAAACTCAACAATTTATTCCTTCCAAGTTCCAAATCAATTCCTGATTCTTCTGCAGGAGTTCTTTCCTGCAGTTCTTGAT
>Ga0209541_10000086_pt1 | contig 157897 bp, 153 predicted proteins | sample RifCSPlowO2_01_FD_184027 | JGI IMG/M metagenome (GOLD analysis project Ga0209541, IMG submission 184027) | Groundwater microbial communities from Rifle, Colorado - Rifle CSP2_plank lowO2_0.1 (SPAdes) (version 2) | ecosystem: Environmental > Aquatic > Deep subsurface > Groundwater | place...
CCATGCAGTGCGCAGGCTCAACAACAGAGAGCGAAAGCGGCTCACATTCAAAAGTCCAAAACAAGTATTCTTGAAGAAGTGAAAGGTTGCAGTTAGAGTGCTAATTCAGGGTATGCGCACGCGTGATATTTTTTAAAAACGACGCTGATGCACACTATATATACGGACGACCGCTCGTATATATAGTATACCGGTAAAAAATACCGCGCTGCATTGTTTTATTTTGTTGTACTTTTTAGAAAATTTTCAAAACGCGTCTTCTTTTTTGAGAAGCGCTCTCTTTTTCTCCCGTCCGCGATTATAGCCACCAACCGTACCGTCGGAACGGATAACGCGATGGCACAGAATCTTTGGGTCGTAATTTTTTGAAAGGATGTTTCCTACCGCGCGGTATGCCCCAGGGCTCCCCGCGCGATGCGCCACTTCTTTGTAGGTGAGCGTCTTACCGCGCGGTATCTTTGCAACAACACGATACACCCTCTGAGAAAATGTCTCATTCATCGCGCTATTGTATCACTCCTCCGCCGATACATTCTTCGCCGTCGTAGAATACGAGCGACTGACCCGGTGTCACCGCGCGCTGAGGCGCGCGAAATTGTATGTTGTATATTGTAGGTTGTCCCGATTCGACACGCGTAAAGCGCGGTCGTCGAATCGAGGATCCTCGATTTTGTGTTTCTGCAGAACAGAAACAAAATCGGGATATGTTGTATGTTTCCGACGGAGTAATAGTCGCTTCTTGCAACGACTGCCTATAACGAAAGCGGACACTGTATGTTTTACCCGCGACCGGCATCTCGCCAGAAATAAGATTAACCTCTGTCAGACCAGTTTCTTGAATATACCCTGTTTTAACCAGATTAGTTTTCTGCGTTGTTCCGCGTGTGGTTACGCATTGTTCCGCATCTCGCGGTGCGACAGTAATCGTGTTGTTCGCGATACTCTTCGCGACGACATAGTGCGGCGGGTCATTCGGAGTTTTTTTTGTAACAAGAAACCCGTGGCGCGCGCCAAGTGTGTAAAGGCGTGCGCCGTCATGCACACCGATGATATTTCCTCCCGTGTCTAACACACCTCCTTTTTCTTCAGGAATATAGTTCTTCAAAAACTCCTTCATAGGAAACTGCCCGATGAAGCATACCCCCTGACTGTCGCGGCGCTCCGCGTTCGGTAGCCCATACTTCCGCGCCATTTCCCGCACCTTGGGCTTCACATACTCACCTATCGGAAAAAGACAGTACTTGAGTTGCTCCTGCGTGAGCGTCCAGAGGAAATAGGACTGGTCTTTGTTTACATCAATACCCTTCAGGAGTTGGAATTTGGAATTTGTTTGGGATTTTGGATTTTGGGTTTTATTTGGGCTTTGGGCTTTGGGTTTTGGGCTTTCCCGCCCGAGGCGGACATAGTGCCCCGTCGCAATCATGTCTGCTCCCATCTCCCGCGCTTTATCTAGGAACATCCGAAACTTAATGTGCTTGTTGCACATCACATCGGGATTCGGCGTACGGCCTGCAGTGTACTCGGCAATCATATAGTCCACCACCTTTTCCTTGTATTCTTTTTCAAAATCAAACGTGAGGAATGGTATCCCAAGATGCGCCGCCGCGCGCATCGCCTCTTCCCTATCATCGGTACGAGAACACGTCAAAAAATCCGGTTGCCACACACGCATAAACACACCCGTTACCTCGTAGCCGTCTTCTTTTAAGAGTGCCGCGGCAACGGACGAATCCACCCCGCCAGACATAGCAACGAAGACCTTTTTGTGCCCTGTGGTGAGCCTGCCGAACCTACTTGTGGTGAGCCTGCCGAACCATTGACTTTTCATTGACCTGATGGTACCATCGCTCTTAGAAAATTTCAATCGTCGTACTAGAAAAACCGCACATCAAAAAGGGGGTAACGATATGGTCTTTTCAGAGCATGAGGCAATCTGTCACCTTGCGGTTGCTTTGCGGATGGACACCAAAAGAGTCGAGGACGATCTCCTTTTTGTCGCGTTCAGCGCGCGCGAGTTTGTAGGGCTAGACGCGTTGAGACAGAGCGCGCACATCTACGCCGCATTCGTCACACGATTCTTGGTCCTCTACAAGAAACTCGGGCAAAACAAGAACCTTGCTATGATAGAAATAGAGAGAGAATGCGTGACGATATTCGGAACGAACGGCGTGCAACTGTGCGAGGATTTTTTGGTAAAATTTCTCTCCAGCACTTCAGAGCTACCGCTTGGGGAATGGGAGCGCATCACCAAAGAAACACTTGTCGTTGTGGAGTCCTACAACAGAACATTGTTGGAGTTTTCTTTGAGTCTTCATCGGGGTCTTCTCCACAAAAGACACGCGGGGGCGGAGCGAGACATCCGTATCCCAGGGAACGCGACGACTGAAGTTCCCTGCCCACAGTGTAAAGAAAAGAAACGCTGTGATGCGAACACAAAGCGTTTCCGCTGTAAAAAATGCGGCTATGACGCGCCGTTTAAAAACGGTGCGGTCCAACGCCCCTCCTGACACCATGTCAGCGAGGGGTATCTTTTTAGAGAAACAAAAACTCTTTTTGCTTTTTCTCAGTGTTTACCAAGAAGGAGAGCGTGGGGAGTCACCCCCCCCGCAGAGAATCGCCACGCCCAGTAGAAAAACGGCACGCTGATGATTGCAACAACTATTTTTGAAACAAAACCGACACTCATCACTTCAAGGAGCAGAGCGTCCGGCACGAGTCCCCAAAAAGCCACGAAAAAAAATAATACGCTATCAATAAGCTGTGCCATAACGGCACTCCCAAGATACCTCACACCGGCCCAGCGGAATCCTCTTAGCTTTTGGCGAAAAACATCATAGAGCCAGATAAAGCAGTGAGCCGATACGAGATACGCAAGCAAACTTGCAACCGCGATACGGGGCATTTTCCTGAATACAAAATCAATGGATTCAAGCGGCACCTGGCTAAACGGAGAGTGGACGAATTGAATTGAAAACTGCGTCATGGCGATAAAACTCACCACCCCGATACAGCCGACCCACACCGCCCGAAGCGCCGTTTTCTTATTGTAAAATTCAACGAGAATTGCAAGCGAGAAAATCGCGAGCCCATAAAACGCATTTCCGGCGTTTGTAACCACGCCAAGAAGCGAGATGAGCTCGGAACCGACCGCGCTCACTAAGATAAGATTGGTGACAAGCGCGATAAAGAGCGCCTCCTTGCCGAGACGCAAGGAGAATATTATGAACGCCGCGCCGAGTATGGAAATTGCTAAAAAGAGTATTTCGTTGCCCATTGGTTTGTTGTGTCTTCACTCTACCGTGTCACCGACCGGCGCGAGAAGAAGCAAGGCGCTCACACCTCATACAGGAAGAATCATCATCCCCGAAAGAACATGTACTGATAAGGGCAAAGGCCGTCGTAACTATCTGATTCGCTTCTTCTGCTTCGCTCGTAACGCGGCGCTTGTCCCCGACATTCTCCGTGAGCCCTTCGTCCAAAGATAGACGTGGTACGCGCCGCGCGAGATGAGGAAGAGCGGTAGAAACACAATCCACCCGCCCATCGTATGAAATATCCACCCGCAGATGAAAGCAATAAGAAGCAGGGCGAAAACCATTAGGAACACCGCGCCCTGATCCATGTATGACAACGGGCCGAGGAGAAGCACTGCGGCATTGTTAACTTCAAACTCGTGCTCATCGGCGGCAAGCGAATTCCCCGCTTTGTCAAATGCGGTAACGACTACCGAATGTATGCCGTTCGGAAGTACAGGTGCCACATAGACAGTGACATTCCCGCCTTTTTCTTCTTCTCTAATCTTTCCATCAATCGTTATCTCATAGCGGTCAATACCCGATAGGGCGTCCCGCGCCTTGAGAACAAAATAAGAAAACTGCGGTCCAGCAACATACGTATCCTCAAGAGAAGCAACAATGTCTTCGGGAGATGTGTTGTCCACATTGAATTGGAAATGCCCTGTCTCTCCCCATCCTGCCTTGTTTTTAAACTGCGCATGAAAATAATATGTCCCGTCGGGCATCTCCGTGAGGTCCACCGCCTTTTCTGCGATTGGGTTTTCGTAGAGTACTGTCGGCGACACATTCTTGATCGCGCCGAAAAGAAGACGCGTTGCAAGTACCCCGTCAGGAACTTTCCAAGAGAACGTGGCGGTCTGTCCCGAGTACCAATCCTTGGCGGCAGGGTGCGAAGACGATTGTATTTTGGGCGCGCGGGGGGTACCTGCGGGTGCGCTCGTCACGGTGAGCGTCTGCACAGGAGGCAGAGAGCGCGGTACGACTGGTTTCTGAACCGTTTTTGGTGGCAAAGCCACGGCCCCTCCGCCACTTTCCGGAACATCAAAGAGGGCGCTCCCGAGTGATGTTAAAATATCTGTTCCCTGTCCGTCGTTTGCAAGAACAGAGCCATACGCAAACGATAGCGGAATACTTCCCCCCGACTTGACCATAAATGTCACCGTGAGAATTTCTCCGCGGACACCCTGGTAGCCTGGGTTAAACGAGATGCCTTCAAAGTCAACAGTACCCGCGGTGTTTGAATAAACCGGCTCCTGAATCCACAGGTTTAAGACGGAGTTTCCTTTTGATATATGGGATACTTGAAGTTTTGAGGGCGGGAAAAGCACGCGCCCCGAGGCCGCGTTCATCGCTTTATCAGCGCTTGAAACGACAATACTCACAGGAAACGTATCGCCCACTTTATAGGAGCCGGAACCGGGGACAAATTGAATCTCGGCGGCCGCTACACCACGAATCCCAACAAATAAGAAACCACAAATAGCAACGAATAGAAACACGAATACCAACGAATTCTTCGCAATTCGTTTTCCCATTCGTTGCCATTCGTGGAATATCTCATTACCAAACCCGCCCGTTTCTTCAAAACGCGCGTTATTATACATCTCAACTCTATGTTTGAGAACGCAGAGACAGCGTATGTCTTGCGATTCTTCCATTTGAAACGTACTCTCTCGGAAAGACACGAAACTTCACGAATACTGACACGAGGCTAGACAAAAAAGAGGGATATTTTGATTCGTGTCTTTTCGTGTTTATATTCGCGCTATTTTAGTGTTTTCTCTTTCTAGAAAACAGAACGAGGAGTAACATACTAATTATACCAATACCGGTCAATATGAGCATTGACTTATCCACACTACCTCCACCTCCGCTTGTGGCACCAGCGTCAACACGCACAATGCGGATGTTCCCCGCGTTGTCAACCGCCTTTACAAAAAGAAAGCTCCCGTGCGTCTGGTCAGTGAGTGCATACGGGCTTTCCGCGCGCACCCATTCCAACTCCGCGTCGTTCTGTGTTTCTTTCCAGAGTTTTTCTGCAATTTCATAATAATCAACGCCTGATTCTTTATCTTGCGTCGCAAAGATTGCCGTCCATTTATTGTCGTAAAGCGCGGGGTCTCGCGTGACCGTGACTTCAAACGGCTCCGGCGATGTCACATCTTCTTGCTCTTTGTTGCTTGCCTGCCCCACCCTTTCTTTTGGTAGGGACGGGGTCTCTTCTACCATTATCCTCCCTTCTCTTAGGGTCGGTGTAACCGGCGTTCCTTTCCCATCGTTCGCGAGAAGCACCGGGTTTTCTAAAGAAAATACCGCTGTACCGGGCGCATGTGCGCGCATTGCAAGGGTCAAAACCTTACCGGGAGCGCTTGCGGACATAAACGCCTCGTGGACGCCGTCAAAACCACCGGGGATGATGCCGGAAAAAGTAACTGTGCCGTTTTCCTCTTTTGGGCCCTCTATCCACAAATCAATGATGGAGTCACCCGTGTTGAAATCCCGTAAAAGAAACGTGTCTTTCGGCAGTTTGATTTTTCCCGCAAGTGCATTGACCGCCTCCCCCTCCGGGTCAAGCATGAGGGTGACTTCAAAATCTTGCCCCACAAAAACAACATCTTTGGGGACGGTGAAGTAGAGAGAGGCCCCTTCTACACCACGAATACCAACGAATAAAAATATCCCACAAATGGCGACGAATAGCAAAAAATAGCCCACGAATTTGTTGCCATTCGTTTTTTGTTGTTCTTTATTGTTCGTTGTAATTCGTGAGCTATCTCTTAGGCGCATTGATTTTTTCTATCATTAGTGAAAATAATTCTTGGTAATTAGTGATATTCGTAACCATATTCGTTGCTATTCGTGGGTTATTAACCGGTCCAATAGTACGCAAGTATAGAGAAATCCACCAAGTCAACCTTCCCGTCTCCGTTTGTGTCCACATGCGCGGGCGGTGATTCCTTTTTGAACCAAAACGCCGCGATAGAAAAATCAATAAGGTTCACCTTGTTGTCTTTGTTGAAATCCACGTGCGTGGGGGCTTTTGCAAAGAGAGTAGCAACCTTATTTTCTAATCCCACAGTGAATGAAACGCTCTGTGAGAGCCCCGTCTTATTCTCACCCTTTTCCGCCAATGCCTGGATATCATACCCGCCAAGGGCAAGTGCAACGGTAGGAAGCATGTATGACCAGGAGCCCGCGGTGTTCGCGGATACATGGGCGAGTATCTTCTTTATTTTATTGCCTGTATCTCCCAGATAGAGGGCGACCGTGGCGCCCGGCTGTGCCTTCCCCTCTATCTTCACCGTATCTCCCTTTCTCACATCCGTTTTGTCTGCCATAACCGTCGGCGGTACCACAATACCCGTAAGGGTAGTTGTGATAGCGCTCGTGAGCTTTACGGTAAACGACTGCGTCACAGACCGGTGTCCTGACGCATCCTCTCCGACAACACCGAATGTATGCGTGCCGGGAGTTATCCCTGTGAGAGAAAACTGGAAGCTTGCGTCTGCCTTTGCGCGCGTACTCGACACTACTTGCGCGTTTTTAAGCAAAAGAACCGTGCTCTCCGGATAGGCAAACCCGTAGAAAAAGACCTCTGTCGGGGGCGCGACAACACCTCCCCCTCCCCCACCACCTGTCGTCGTGGTGGTGTTGCTTGCCGCCGGTGTCGGAGTGCCGAAAATCGCAAACGAACTGAACGAGGACGCGGAGAACGTCACCGTCTTTGCGCTTGTATCAAGCGTAAAGCTGGAAATCGCGTCCCATGCAGAGGTGCTGTCATTATAGTGATACGGCGCAAGCGAGCTTTCTGTATAACCGGAAACCTCGCTTGAAGTATACGAGAGCGTGAAAGAAATCGGCTGGAGAATCGTGTCGGAGACAACCGTGCCATTTGTTTTTCGGAGCGTAAAATCGTATGCCTTTCCGATGAAATCAACTCCGAACGGCTCGGGTTTTGTAGACACAAAGTAATCATTGGCATAGGAGGTGAGCTGGACGCGAAGATTTTCGGTATAAAAATTAGCCGGTATTGTGGCGCTTACGGTCGTACTGTTTGTGTTCGTCAAAGATGCCGTCCCGCCTGCGGTATAGACAATCGCCTCCTCATGAAATGCCTCGCCGTCGGTCACGGAGACGGAGATGGTGGAAGAGTCGGCATATACACCACGAATACCGACGAATAAAAATATCCCACAAATGGCAACGAATAAAGAAACGAATACCAACGAATTCTTCGTTGTCATTCGTTCTTTGTTGTTCGTTGTAATTCGTGAGGTATCTCTCAGGCACATTGATTTTTTCTATCATTAGTGAAAATAATTCTTTTGATGTAAAGTTTCGGGGAAGCAAAATTTATCAAATATGCAAGCTCGTATTCACTGTTTCTCAAATAATCATATACTCGTGCTATTTCCTGCCGCGAAACAAAGATAACTGCCTTTAATTCAAGAATGATTTTTGAGTCAACCAGAAAATCTGGGCGGTATAGTCCCAGAAAGTCGCGACTGTGCGAGTATATTTTAATTGGCGGTTCTCTTTTAAATGCTATCTTATTTCTTTCAAGTTCTTTTTCTAACGCTTTTTGATAAATCTGCTCTTTATGGCCAGAGCCGACGTCGTTTCGAACGCTAAAAAACAACCCTTGCAGTACATAGGATAAATCTTTATACATTATCTTTTTGTCGCTATTCATCATATATAATCCACTAATTATCACGAATAAATTACGAATGGCGACGAATGATTCGTTGGTATTTGTTTCTTAATTCGTTGCAATTCGTGAATTAACTTAGTTGGTATTCGTGGATTACTTTCGTCTCCTCCGCTTCCGGAATAAAAGGAAAAATATAAAGAGCACAAAAAAGCCACCGAGCGCCCACAGGCCCGTTTTCATCATCCCCGTAAAACCAACACCTGCCATAAATCCGGTGAATCCAATCCCCTCCTTCACGGTAAAGGGCTTCCGTAGTTCCTTGATGCTCCTGCCGGTATCATCATAAATTTTTACATTTCCCCAATATCCTCCTTCTGCGAGACGAACAGAAAGAGGGAACTCTATAGTGAGTCCCCGTTTAGCAAACGAGGCAATCTCTTCTTTAATCTCAACATCCCCGTACGCAAGCCGTATATCTCCGAACTTGTTAAATAATTCAAATGAAGCGGCGGAGGGGCCTGTCGGGACATTTCCCGTGTTCTCCACTTCAATCTCCACTTTCGGCTTTTCTCCTGCGCGGATATGCTCTATATTGATGTTCGTGATCGTGAACGATTCAAAGACATCATTGCCAACCGTAAGCTCCACATCAATCCGTCCGCCTAGAGAAATGGCAACGCCGCTTTTCGCATTTTCCGGATTCGTGCTGGGGCGAATAAACGCTTTATAAATACCGAGTTCGGCATCTTCCGGCACCACGACCGTTACTTTAAGGGGAAACTGCTGAACTCCCGCGGGGATGGTGAACGAACCGGCGGGCTCAAAAGAAAGCCAGTCCTTTATGTCTTTTGACTCCACGGCAACATCCATCGCCACCTCTTTCTCGGGATTTCCCTGTATGAGGTAGATGGTGCGCGTGACGCGCGAGCCGGGCACAAGACGGGTTTCCTTGATTGAGGGAGGGGATACGCCGAAGCCGGCTTCCCCTACTGCGGGGAAGACACTAATGGCAACGAATATGAACAAAACGAATTGCAACGAATTCGTTGTGATTCGTTTCCCTATTCGTCGCCATTCGTGGATTCCCTTCATACACCTTAATTTAACCGCGCCTCATTACGAATTGCAACACACAAAAAAACGAAAAGCGACAAAATTCGTCGCAATTCGTTTCCCTATTCGTCGCCATTCGTATTTTTATTCGTTGCTATTCGTGGATTCCTAGCTATTCGTGGATTATTTAATCCGCCACCGCCGTGAAAGTCTGCGTGCCGGTATAGGTGCTGTTCGGCTGGCCGGAATCTATTGCAACGCCCCAAAAGGTTGCATCAGTTATTGTGGTGGATGTCGCGGTCGTTGTCGCAAGCACGGTTTCAATGGTTGCAGGGGTTGTGGAGGAGAGGTTGTTCGTAAGTGACGCATAGGTATCATCAACCAAACCAAACTTCTGATTATCGTCGTTAATCTCGGTTGCAGGTGAAGCACAGGTGCCACCGTCAGAACAGAGCGCCGTGCCTGAAATTTCCGTGTCCGTAACGGTGTTGCCGGTGTTCGTTACCGTCGCCGTCTGATTGGTCGCGCCAGTGTCCGCTCCCGCCGCCGTCTCGGGGTAGGTAATCGTGCCGGTAACATTCAGCGCATTCAAGGTCGCGACCTCAATCGTCTGCGCGGTATTCGTCGCGGAGGCGCTCACCACATTATCCGTCGTAGAACCGACGACAAACCATCGGGCGCTTTGGAGGTTGGCGTAAGGCGCGGAGGCGTCAGTCGGCGTTCCCGTAAACCAAACCTGGAAGCCACAGTCCCATTCGCCGACGGTGAGCGAACCATCGGAACAGGTGTCGCCTGTTGTGGTTGCCATGCATCCGCCCGTTGAGCTGGCTGTTGTCGCCATGATGCAATAATTCTCGTCCCAGCTTAAATAATTTGAATTTGGTCTGCCGCATATATTTGCCCCCATATCGGCGGTCGTTGAAGCAAACACGAGCGACGCTTCTACCTTGTTAATAGTAGCGCACCCGTTGCCATCCGTGATGGTGAGAGTGGTGCTTGCCCATGTATAGGTGTTTTCAGAAAGAATAATCGTTGAACGGTCAAGCGACACCGTCAATGTCGGCGCAGAGTTACCGACGATGACAGAGGTGGTTGAAGTATCCGCTTTCACATATCCGACAAAGAAAAACACGCTCACCGCAACCAAAGCGAGAAGCGCAAAAATACCTTCCGTCCTGTTCCAGCGCGCGCGGAAAGACGCAGCATATTTCAAAACATGCTTCTCCGCAAAGAGCGCGTATTTTTCCTTAAAAAGTTCTTTGTAGTTTTTCTCCATGTCTCTTGCCTGCATGCCGAAGCCTCGGCGTAGGCAGGTCGCTAGTCTCTCGTTTCTTGTCGCTCCTTATTATACCCCCGTTTGACAAAATGAGTGCAAGGAGTTATCCACAGCCAAATAATCCACGAATTACAACGAATAAAAAAAGAACGAATGGCGACTAATTCGTTGCTATTCGTGCTTTTATATTCGTGATTATTCGTGGGGTATTTCTTGTTGCTTTCTGAATAAAAAAATACTATGCTATTTTTATCATGAAAATACCAATCAATCTCCAATATGATTTTGAATATAAGGGCTTTGTCGCGGAATATCCCTCTTTGCCGGGGTGTATGTCACAAGGTAAAAGTAAAAGTGAGGCGTTGAGAAATATACGCGAAGCGATTCGCGGCTATGTAGAAGTGTTAAAGAAACACGATCAAACCGCTCCTCTTGAGGCGCTTGCGCCCGACTCATCTCCGTTTATCCACAACCGCTAAACAAATGGGCAGTTGACAAAAAATGCGGGTTTGCTATAATGGAGGCGTCAACCACGGATCGCAATTGAGTCCCTGAAAATCCGAGTCACTATGGCTCGGATTTTCGTTTTTATATACTATGCTTGTATAATTATTGCGTGGAGCTCAAGGGGCCACCTCTAGTGAGGCGGTCCGTGGTTGACACTCGGATTGAGGGGTTCAATCCCCCTTGGCTCCACAACCAAAAATCCCACCGTATTTCGGCGAGTTTTTTGGATTTCATGTTACATGTTTCAAGTTTCATGTCTTAGTCCGCCACCGCCGAAAAGGTATTCTCTCCCATATAGTCGCCTGCGGGCTGAGGATTGTGGTTTGCAACAATACAATACATTGAAAACGAGGTGCTATTGTGCTATACTGTAGATATGTATAATTGGTCAACGGACACAAAAGAACTCGCTCGCAACAAAGATGCTTTTGTTTTGTGGCAATTAGAGCAGAAGATAAATTACGGACTCGGCACCGAAAAATTAAAGCGAGAAGAAATAGAAAAGTATTGGCATCGCTTACAGATTGACCCGCATCGGCGACAGTTTTTTGACCTATTGCTTCATGGAAAATAACATTCTTACGCAAACGCAGATTGCATTTATTAAGGAATTTGGCAAAAGCGCGCTGGTAAAACATTTTTATCTAAGCGGAGGCACTCCGCTTGCGGCATTTTATCTGAAACACCGCTATTCTGAGGATTTGGATTTTTTCTGCGAAAATGAATTTGACGCTCTCGCCATTGATGTTTTTCTAAAGACAGTAAAAGATACGCTTGGAATTACAAAAATAGATTTCCAACAAAGTTATAATCGCAACTTATTTTTTTGCCACTTGAAAGATGAGGTGCTCAAAACCGAGTTTACTTATTTCCCCTTTCCGCGTCTTGAGAAGAGTTCGGTTTTTGAGGGTGTCGAGGTGGATAGTTTGCTTGATATTGCGGTAAACAAGCTTTTTACAATTTATCAAAGGACGAAAGCGCGTGATTATATTGATTTATTTTTTATAGAGAAAGAGCATGGTTTTTCAATAGCGGATCTTGTTCGTAAAGCGAAGTTAAAATTTGACTGGCATATTGACCCCGTTCAACTTGGAACACAGTTTATCAAAGCCGAGAAAGCCGAGGATTATCCTCGCATGATTAAGCAATTGGATAAAAAATCGTTCGTTGATTTCTTTGCGATGGAAGCGCAAAAACTCAAATCTGAAATTTTTGAATAAAGGATATTAACCGCGGAGCAGAGCTCCGCATTAGTTGTGCTCGTTTCCCTCCTACACCAAGGCTTCGACGGGCAGGCGCGCTCACGCTTGTCCCGCTAGCCGCACTGCGGGGTATTAAACCCTTTGTTACGACGACGCTCAGAGAAAATGAAAAAGTTAAAACACTTCAGCGCGAATGTGGACACGAAAAATCACGAAACTTTTTTTGGCGTCGCTTCGTGTTACTATTCGTGTAATTTTGTGTTTTTTTAATCAGCCACCGCCGAAAAGGTATTCGCCCCTGTATAACTCCCTCCTGGCTGTCCGTTTGGTATCGCAATGCCCCAGAAGGTATTAGCGGTTACCGCGGTCGTTGTCGCGGTTGATGTCGCAAGGACGGTTTCTATGGTCGCCGGAGTTGTTGAAGAAAGGGTGTTCGTAAGAGAGGCGTAGGTATCATCCGCAAGACCGAACTTCTGGTTATCTTCATCTATTCTGCTTGCCGGTAGCGCGCAGGTCGGATAATCCGTGCACATCCAGTTGCCCGAGATTTCCGTGTCAGAGGCGGTGTTGCCGGTATTGGTGACCGTTACCGTTTGGTTGGTCGCGCCCGTGTCGGCATTTGGCGCGGTTTCGGGGTAGGTGATTGAGGTGGTTACATCAAGCGCGTTCAAGGTCGCGACATCAACGGTCTGCGCAGTGTTCGTCGCGGTCGCGGTATCCGTGCCATCGGTTGTTGTCGCGGAGAGGTACCAGTATTGAAGCACGTGGTCGGGTATTGGCGCAGAGCTATCGGTTGGAAACGCGTTGTACCATATCTGAAAACCGCAATCCCATTCGCCCGTATTCGGCGAACCGTCAGAGCAGGTGTTTCCCGTCGTCGTCGCTACACAGCTCTGCGCATTCGTTGGCGTATAACATATGTTCGCGTTGTATGAGCAAGTACTGCCGTCCGCGGGGGCGGTGGAAGACGCCACGGAAAACTGTGCAGTCACGGAAGTAATCGTGTCGCACCCGTCCGCATCGGTAATCGTTATCGTTGTGGATGCCCACACATAGGTATTTTCATTCGGGGTAATCGTCGTGCGGTCAAGGGTAACGGAGTCAACGGTTGGGGCAGAGTTTGCCGCAGCGGGCGTATAGGTGATAACAATGATGCCCGGCGCGCCGGCGCCGGCAATCTTGCCGCCGCCGCCGCCACCGCCAAACGACCCTCCTTGACCACCGTGGATTTCCGCGGCGGTATTGTCGCCCGCGCCACCACCACCGCCGCCGGGACCGATAGTATTAAGAATGATTGACACAGTGCTCGTCGCGCCATTGCCACCGGAGGTTACATTGTTGCCACCGCCACCGCCACCGCCAGTCCCGGGGGTACCGGCAGTATTGGAGGCGCCGCCGCCAGTCCCATCAGGACCTGCCCCTCCCGCGCCACCCTCCGCGGCAGTAACACCCCCTTGAGCGCCCGCGGTGGAACTCAAACCTCCTGCTCCTCCTCCTCCGCCGCCGCCTTCTGCTGTAGTCGCGGAGCCAAGACCGCCGTTCTCTCCCGCGCCTTCAGGACCTCCGGCTCCTCCTCCTCCTCCGCTTGTGTCAACCGAAACACCATCTCCACCCGTACCGCCAGAAAATCCACTGCCGTCAACCACTGTCCCGCCGGCGCCCTCCGCTGTCTGCCCCGTCGCCCCTACACCGCCCGTAACGCCGATAACGCTCGCAGTGCCGTTTTGGTCCGCGCAGTCGGTAGTAAGGTTACAGAGCCATGTCGCGCCGCCGTTCACCGATTTATATGTGCCCCCGATGCCAACGCCGTAGCCAACCGGGTCTCCTTCCGGAAGATTGACATTGGTTGTGCTCGCGTACGCTCCTCCTCCGCCGCCGGATGCGCCGACGCTATTCCCCGCCGAAAACCCCGCGCCGCCGCCGCCGATAACTTCAATCGTGTTATCCGAGTCATTCCAGTCGACAGGGACGGTCCATGTATTATTGGTCGGATTCTTGAGCGCATAGGAAATGACTATTATGCCGGGCGCGCCATGACCACCGTTTTGTTCGCTTCCGCCGCCACCGCCGCCGTAGAGACCGCCATGCCCTGCGTTGTCAGCGTTACTCGCGCCACCACCACCGCCGCCGGCGCCATAAAGTCCGTTAAATTCAACGCCATTCCCGCCATCGCCGCCGATAGTGCCTGCATCAGAGCCAGAACCGCCGCCGCCAATGGAGCCCGCGCCGCCGTTCCCGGAAGAACAACAGGTGCCGCCGCCGGCGCCGGAGGGACCTGCGCCACCCGCGCCGCCGTCGTTGCCGGTTATAGTCGTGCTGTCCGTGCCTGCGGTTGCCGAACCACCGCCACCACCGCCACCACCACCACCGCCGCCGGAGGTGCTGGTGACATGCCCGTCGCCGCCTGCTTGTCCTGCGCCGCCGAGACCCGCGGCGCCTCCTCCACCACCGCCGCTGTCCGCATCGGTGCCGCCGCCGGTTCCTCCCTGACCGCCGTCAAACTTTGCGCTTCCCGCGCCATCTTCAACACCGTCCGCTTCCGCATACCCCGCGGCGTCATCGCCCCCAAGACCGCCGACCGTATTTGAAACCACCCCGCCACCTCTCCCCCCTTGCGCGCCGGCGATAACCGCACTGCCGTTGATGTCGTCGCAATTTGAGTTTGCATCGCACAGCCAGGTGTCGCCGCCGGTGATGCCGTCCGCGCCACTCGCCCCTTCTCCTCCCAACCCGACGCGGTAGTGGATAATTGAGCCCGCCGTGAGCGTCACATTGACTGATTTTGAATAGCCGCCGCCACCGCCGCCACCGCCAGACCCATTGTCTTCGCCTCCGCCTCCGCCGCCAATGACCTCTATCGTGTTTGACGCATTGTCCCAGTCAGAGGGCACGACCCACACGGTGCCCGAAGTGAGCACCAAAGGGGCGATGACGATGGTTTGCGGCGCCGCTTCCGCGTACTCGCCGAAATAGAAGTTGTCTATCGTCGCCTGTCCGCGCATGGTGAGATAGAGCGTGTCAACAATTTTCCCGCGCTCATAGAGGAGCGCGTCAAGAGAAAAACCGCTCAAGAGAACCCCCGCGACAAGGAGGGGCGTAACAATAAATTTTTGAAGTATTTTGAGCGCTTTAGCGTTCATGAATGTAGGCAAACACCGCCGCGGAGATGTCTCCCATTATCCGCCCCGCCTCGCGATGGTCGTCGTCCGGCGTGCGCAGCTCTGTCGGATGCACCACGACCGTAAGGAGGTACGGTCGGTTCGGAACATAGACGATGCCGGAGTCGGCGAATATCCTCTGGTCGGTGTTGATGCCGAATTTATGCGCAAACGGGATGTCTGCGGGTACCCCGCGCGCGAGGAAATCGTTGAAGTCGCTTTCCGTAAGCCACTGCAAAAGCGTCTGCGAATGTTCGCGGGTGAGAAAACTTGCCGTGTAGAGCGCGCGGAAAATCCGAGAATATTCTTTCGCGGTAATCTGCCCCGTCTCGTCAAAGAGCTCGCGCAGACCGAGGTCGTCCAGGGCGCTGTCGGCTTCGTCAACCTCCAAGTTGCGGTACACGATACTGAATGCGGTGTTGTCCGACTGGCGCAATATTTTCTGGAGCAAGAACTCAATGGTGAATGCGCTTCCGACCGGTTCTTTGTACAGATCGCCATAAAACTTGTTGATATCAGCGGGGAGGAGGACCAGCTTATCGTCAAACCGCCATATGCCGTTCTCAATTTTCTTCGTCACCGCCATCGCAATCGGCAGTTTGTTCAAGCTCGCGGGAAAGAGGCGCGTGTTTTGATTCAATGAAATATTACTGCCAGTGTTCAGATATTCAAAATAGAGCGATAATTCAACGCCGCCGTCTTTTTCGCGCTCTACGATTGCGGATAATTCGTCGCGAAGCAGCTGGAAATTGGCAAGATAATGCTCTTGTGAAATAAAGTGCCGCGCTTTGTCAATGAAGGGATACTGCGTGCTCGCATTCTCCACGGGGACGGAGCGCGATTCATACCAAATGATTGTGGTCGCGTTCATGAGCGCGAGAAGACATACTGCGGCAATGAGATATGCGGGAATATTTCGTTGCACTTCTGTTTTTTTCATGAACACAAAAGCTCGCTAAAAAGCCAGTTGGAAACCAGCGCGAAAACGAGCAAAAATTTGCCTGTTTTTCGCATTTTTCTTATCCATCTAGAATGTTGTGAGGTTGAACCTGTAAACATTGAGCGGTTATTACACAAACAAAAATCTGCCGGTTTTACGCATTTTTTTCCTTATTTCTCTTGTCCACATTCGCAAACTTGACATACGAAATTGGTTTGATATACTTTAGGTACATTCGGCGATTTGCCACGGCCCCGCCCTAAAAGCGGGGAATATTATTTATACAGCTTCCAAAATGCTTCTTTTACTCTTTTGAAGTCCGATTCATCAACTGTGCCGAAATGGCTTGATAATCTTCGGAAATCAATGGTTCTAATTTGGTGGAGACAAACAAACATATTTTTGCCTTCTTGTCGTATGGGAACATACCAAGTCCCTTCCCTTTTCTGCGATGTCGTTGGCGCAACCAGATAAAATCCGCGTGCTAATTTTTTTATCACGATTCCGGGACGGGAAAACAATTTACTTTTCCCGTCTACTTCCGAGCCGACATTTTCTCCAAAACTAACCCACCACAAGTCACGCTCTTTCACAATCGGCGGTTCCGCATTGGTGTTATGCAGTTTCTCTTTAACCGTCATCCATTCTAAAAATTTTTTAATGATGGTGGTCATAATGTATTGACATATTATATGGGTTTGCTATACTAGAAGCATCACCACGAAAAAGCTCCAATGCGGGTTCCGTCCCGTAGCGGGGCTTTTTCATTTACGCCTTTAAAATTTGTGCTATTTCCCCTTGTCCACAATGATGGTATTGACATCTTATATGGGTTTGATATACTTGTTGTACAAATGCCTTCGGGCCGGCCCCGCTTCGGCGGGGACAAAAAACGAAAAGCCGTTAAAGCATACCTTTGACGGCTTTTCTTATGCTCTCAAAGGTTTTTTTATCAATAGTTCCGATATGTTTATAGAGACGCTTTGTGTCAACCAAGCGAAGCTGGGAAATAATTACTGCTGCGTTGCACCCGTCAATAATGCCGATAGAAATATGATATTTGTTCTTTTTCGCGGAAGTCGTAAGAGGGATGACAAGACACGCATTGCGGCTAAACCCTTTAAACACTAAAACGGGGCGCGAAAAACCTTTCCCTGTGCCGTCTTGCTCAAATCCAATGTTTGCGCCGAGACGGCACCACCGTATCTGCCGTTCGTGATAAAGAGGCAGATAATCATCGGCATTGTGAATGCTTTTCTTTATTTTATTCCATCCGTCAAAATCTTTTTGCATAGTGTTGTGCGACAAACATAAAGGGTATTAACCGCGGAGCAGAGCTGTGGGGTATTAAACCCTTTATTACGACTTCGCTCGGAGAAAATGAAAAAGTTAAAACACTTTTTCATTTTGCCCCTCGCTCGTCGTAATAAACCATGTGCGCATGGTGATACACTCCGCGCATTATTTCATTATACAAAACTAAACACAAAAAAACACGGATACCGGCACGAAATAACACTAAAAAAATGTTTCGTGAAGATTGGTGTTTCTATTCGTGTCTATTAGTGTTTTGGCGCCAGCTACGGCAGATACTGGAATTTTTTCTCTTTATGCTCCTCAAAGGTCCTGCTGTAATGCGTCACACCGGAGAGGTCGGCTAGATAGAAAAGATACGGGCTCTCTTTTGGATAGAGCGCGGCGACGATGGAATCAAGCCCTGGGTTTGAAATAGGGCCCGGCGGGAGGCCTTTGTGGGTGTAGGTATTATAAAGAGAAGAGCCGTCGCGGAGATCAGCAAGGGTGAGTTCAAACGTGTTCTTGCCGTTGATGTAGCTAAACGTCGCATCCACCTGGAGGGGCATGTTTATATCAAGCCGTCGCCACAGGATTCCTGCAATAAGCCGGCGCGTTTCGGTGTGGCGCGCTTCCTCTTCAAGAAGAGATGCCATGGTGATGATATCGTGCAGATTTTTTCCTGATTTTTTGACCGCATCATTGAGCGGTTTCATCTTTTCATCAAAAGTATCGTGCATCGTGCGATGCACCTCTCCCGCCGAAACCCCCGGCAAGAAATGATACGTGTCGGGGAAAAGATATCCTTCATCGTCTTTCGCAATACGGATAAATTCGTCTGTATCAAATTTCGGAATCTTCTGCCTTACCAAAGCCGCAACCTCATACACATTCGCTCCCTCGGGGATAGTGATTTTCTCTGCCGCAAATCCGAAAATGCCACGCGCTACGCGCCACGCCACGCCGACAAATGTTGGGCGTGAGTTAAAGAAATAGTCTCCGGAGAGTACTTTTCCGTCACCGTTTAAAAGTACTATCGCGCTTTTAAAGAGAACGGTGGAACGCACGATATTTTCTTTTTCAAGAGCCGCGGCAACGTCGGAGAGCGTCATCCCCTGCTTGATGGAAATCACGGAGCCTTTTGTGAAATCGGAGGGAGCAAGAAGCACACCAAAATATACCGTAAGCGCAAGCCCGAGCGCGACAGCACCATAAAACTTTGTACGCCGCGAAAGACCGGGTACGCGGAAAAGCTGCCCGAAAAACTTTTTTCGGCGGGATGTGATAAGCGTCGTTTTGGGGAATATGTCGTGGATGGGCATTTTTATAGAGACAAGCGACAGGCGACAAGGGATAAGTTGAAAAATATTTTTTATTTCCTTGTCTCTTGTTTCTTGTCACTTGTTGCTTTTCTACGTCGGCAAATTTCTCGGCGGTTCAGCCTTCTTGGACTCTATGCGCTCAAATGTCGGTGTCGTCGCCACCTTTCCGGGGAAGTGATACATCGTTGCGAGCTCTTCGGAGTTCAAGACAAAGGGTTTACGCTCGTACGGCGGCAAAAACCACGAACGCCTGCGGTACGCGTCAAACATTTTCCATTTCAGTTTTGAAAGACGGTATTTCCCATAGTCCTCCCATGGATAGTCAAAGTCGGTATATTTCGTCGGTTTAAAACCGTTCAAGTCGTTAGAACTGTACTGCTTCACGGTGCCAAAAATCCCCGCAATGTTCCCGCCATTGAACTTTTCTTTTTTTGCGATGTAAATAGAACGGATACCGCAGTCAAAGCCGAGCTTGCCGATGCTTCGTTCTATCGCCTTTATCGTATTCCGTTCTCCTTCGGTGAGCTGGGCAAACATCGGGCTAAACTCGCTCGTAGGGTCAGCGCCGCGCTCTTTGCTCTCTTCTATTATCTTCTCCACGAGCTCTTTTCCTTCCTTCTGCCAATTTTTTGGCCAATAGGTAGTCGGGTCTTTCACCTTGTTTGAACGGACAAGTATCTGAAACCATGCCTGCTCCCCTTGCCCAAGAGAACCCATCCATTCAAGAAGCGGCGTGATGGGGTCAATTTTCTTTTCTTCAAACACGTCCTTGTCCGTTTCGTAGTCAACGTAGGTTTTTATCGGATAGGGGTCCGGTTTTGTGAGGCCAAACTCCGCGGCGAAAAGCGCCCAGTGCGAGTCGCGCTCGGCGTAGGGAATGTGCGTGATATAGTCGGAAACTTCGTGAATTTCCGAAGAGGGATACTGCGAATAAATCTGCGATTCTATAAACGTGCGCATTGAAGCGCGCGTGTAAATCATAAACTTCACGTTCCCTTCTATGGATACAATTTCCAGGGAAAAATGCGCGCGTATTTTACCTACCATCACTCTGTCCCAGAGAGTTGATTCCCCGACGGTCTGGTGGAGCGCAGAGAGTACGATTTCCATCGCAAGCGGCGACTTGTCCACATCACGAGGCACCTTGATTTCAAGGAGCACCATCTTCTGTGACGCCAAAAACCGCTTCCTCGTGTATGCCGCCCATACGCGTATAAGTACGGCCGCGAGCGTGATGGTGAGCCACAAGGGCGCCCATATAAAAAGCGAGAGCCCGAGGAGCACCATTGTCTCGCGGTAAAAGGGCACCCGCGCAATCACCGCTACTACGATTGCAAGTGGGATGATGAGAGGCGCAATCTCAAGAAACTTCCAAAACCCATCAAGGGCAGCACCTAAGATATAATCAAAGCGCGAGTTCATGTTCTTCTATTGTACCGCGGACGAGGGAGGAGGGAAAGATATGCCCCCGTGGCACAAGAAAAAAGAGTGCTCAGCAAAAAATCCTCCGTAGAGGATTTTAGGCAAGAGAGTAGGCCCCATCGTCACTGCGCTTGAAAAACTTTTTGTTCTGCAGATTCACGAGTACCGTGTTCTCTTTTACATGGCGCTCTTTCAAAACTTTCTCAAGGAGTGCTTCGCGAGGGAGCGAACCGTGCTTCTTTAAGATATCAACGATAACATCTTTCACCACACCGTCGGTGTAGCCCCATTCGGCGAGCCCGTAGAGACCTCGTCCAACGAGTACAAACCGCTCTTTGTCTTTGATGAGCTCGTTGTGGCAGGTTGCCGGATGTGACGGGCGTCCGAACACTTCGGTAATGAGTTTTGCGACTTCAGCAAAATGAAGCGGGGAACCGTGGCGACGTATCACAAGATACGCATAGTCCCTAATGCCACGGATTTTAATATTCGGAGATGCGGCAAGTCCCCATTCACCAAGCTGGTTCCTTCCCACTATCTTTGAGAGGCGGAGCCACCGGTGGAGAACGTCATTCGTGTCATGCGCCGAGGCGAGCGTGCCGAGGCGCTTCTTGAATGCATCAAGCGCTTCCCGCTCCGAGATGAGGTCCTTCGCGGTGAGTCCTCCGTGGAGTGCCGTGAGCGCCTTGTGTACCTTCTCGCTCGTCGCTTTATCTACCGCCCAACGAAGACGAAAGTGCTCGTCCTCTTTGTTTCTCTCAAATGCGCCTCCAATAACCAAGAGAAAGTGAGCATGATTTTGCGTGCTCTTGTCTTTTGAAACGGCATCAAGGAAATCTTCTTCCGTGAGCACTCCGCCGAGAGAAGCGAAGTAGTCTTTGAGCTCACCAAACACCGGCGCTTCGCTTGCGTATGCTGAAGACTTCTTTATCGTGCTCAACGCAAAGTTTTCTATCTGCCGCACCCGCTCGCGCGTGATGCCGTATTCTCTCCCGATTGACTCAAGAGTCTTTTTCTCGGATTCATTACCGAGACCGAATCTTCCAACAAGCACGCGAGCGGCGCGCTCCGAGAGCACGGCTAAAAGCTTTTTTGTCGTCTGTTTTGGTTTAAAAACAGGGTTTTTCATACTCTCCTCTTAGATAGTAATATCTCACGAGATTACCTTATCTTGGCTAACCCTGTCAAGTGCCCCTCGGCTCGCATCCCGCAAAAACCGCTTTTGGTGTTATCCTGTCACAATATTTACGAGTTTCCCGGGAACGTACACCACTTTCAAAACCTCTTTGCCTTCCATGAATTTTGTGACCGCCTCGCGCGTCTGCGCCTCTTTCTTAATCGCCTCCTCGGACGCATCGGGGATTGCTTCAAACGTATCTCGCACTCGTCCGTTCACCTGCACCACGATACGCACCGTTCCTCCTTTCGTTTTTTCTTCCTCATAGCGTGGCCATGACGCATTGCAGATAAATCCTTCGCCTCCTCTGTCATGCCACAACTCTTCGGTGATATGCGGTGCAAATGGCGACAAGAGAAGGAGGAGGGTTTTGTATATGTCTTCTGTAATCGCTTCTTCTTTTTCAATTTCATTCACCAAAATCATGAGCGCGGAAATCGCCGTGTTGAACTTCAACTGTTCAATATCGTCAGACACTTTTTTGATTGTCTTATGTAATAACCGCTCAATTTTTGTATGTTGTATGTTGTATGTTGTATGTTGTATTTTTTCGCGCAGCCGCCACACCCGCTCCAGAAACCGGCGCGGGCCGACAATCGCGTCCGTGCTCCAGACAATTGCATCTTCAAATGGTCCCATAAACATTTCGTAGACACGGAGCGTATCCGCGCCGAACTGGGCGATGACATCGTCGGGGTTGACTACATTTCCCCATCGCTTGCTCATCTTTCTGCCGTCCTCGCCGGCGATGAGTCCCTGATTTTTGAGGCGGAGAAACGGCTCGACATGCGCGACAAAGCCGAGGTCAAAAAGCACCTTGTGCCAGAAGCGGGCGTAGATTAAGTGGCGCGTCGCATGGTCGGCACCGCCGACATAGAGGTCAACGGGTAACCAATGTTTTATTTTGTTTTGAATTTGCGCGCCTTGAGTTTGTTTGGAAATTGGGATTTGTGATTTGAGATTTTCGCTTATGCAATAAGCGATGTAGTACCACGAAGAACCCGCCCATTGCGGCATCGTGTTTGTCTCGCGCTTGCCCTTGCCGCCGCACTTTGGGCATTTTGTTTCTACCCATTCGTGTATATTCGCGAGAGGAGATTCTCCTGTCCCTGATGGCTCATATGATTCCACCTCCGGCAACTTCACCGGCAGTTCATCTTCGGGAACCGCAACCCATCCGGGGTTCACTATCTCGCCAAACGAAAATTCGTAATTTTGAATTTTGAATTTTGAATCTTTTTTCAAATCTGAAATCTGAAATCTGAAATCTGAAATTTCCACTCGTTTTTTGCACTCTTCGCAAAAAACGAGTGGAATTGGTTCCCCCCAATAGCGCTGGCGGGAGAAGACCCAGTCGCGGAGTTTGTAGTCCACGCGCCGCTCGCCGAACTCGTCCGCGATTTTCCATTTTGCTTCTTCGTTCTCTAACCCGCTAAATTTTCCTGAATCAGCGAGAACGCCAGAGCCGACATACGCGCCGTGGGAGGATTGTATCTTTTCATTCCAATGCCCCACTTCGGCATGGGTCATATTCTCATAGTTTAATTTTGATTCGGGAAGCCACACTATTTCATGGGCTTCCTGTTCTTTACTACTTATTTCCTTTTGGCTGTAATCAACGAGCTCAAAAACGACAGCCCTTGTTTGAGCAATTCTATTTTCATCCTTATGCTTTGCAAAATATTCTGCCCGTACCCTCCCGTCTAGCACACGCACAAGTTTTAAGTTAGTGTATCCCGTCTCTTCTTCCACCTCTCTGCGGGCGGCAGAAACAATGTCCTCCCCCTCCTCTACCCCTCCCATAGGAAAAGTAAGCCAATCATATTTTTTCCATTTGAGCCCTAGGTACTTTCCTGTCTTTGGGTCTTTTACTATCGCGTGAACATTGTTCCGTTCAACTGTTTTTTTACCGGAAACTGGCGGATTTCTTTTATCAATAATGTTGGGGACTATCACCTCTTTTGTGGCAAGGTTAAATTTTTTTGCGAATGCGAAGTCCCGCTCGTCATGAGCCGGTACCGCCATGATGGCACCAGTGCCGTAGTGCGCGAGAACATAATCGGCAACCCAGATGGGGATTTCCTGTTCGGTGGCTGGGTTTATCGCTTTCACCCCCTTCAGTTCAACGCCTGTTTTTTCTTTCTCATGCGCCGCCCGCTCCAAATCCGTCTTTCTGTTTGCTTGCTTACTATACTCCTCAACTTCACCCCAATTTGAAATTTGAAATTTGAAATTTGAAATTAACGGATGTTCCGGCGAAAGCACAAGATACGTCGCCCCAAATAATGTATCTGGCCTTGTTGTAAAAACTTCAATTTCATTTTCATTCTTAAATCTTAAATCATAAATCTTAAATCTTATATTCGCTCCCTCGCTTCTTCCTATCCAATTTCTCTGCGACTCCTTGACCGACTCGGGCCAGTGGAGCGCGTCCAGGTCGGAAAGAAGACGGTCCGCGTACTCGCGGATTTTTAAAACCCATTGGCGAAGCGGCTTCTGCTCCACATCGGAGCCGCATCGTTCGCACTTACCACCCTCAAGGTCTTCAAGGGCGAGACCTGTTTTGCACGACGGACACCAGTTGATAGGCTCATGTGATTCGTACGCGAGCCCCTTTTTGAAAAGTTGGAGGAAAATCCACTGTGTCCATTTGTAAAAGGCGGGGTCGGAAGTGTTGACCTCACGCTCCCAGTCGTAGGTGAAGCCGATTTTTCCGAGCTGTTCCTTGAAGCGGGCGATGTTTTTCTCCACCGCGGCGCGTGGGTGTATTTTGTGCTTCAGCGCGTAGTTTTCCGCGGGGAGCCCGAACGCATCCCAGCCCATCGGGTGGAGCACGCTGAAACCCTTCATTCTTTTGTACCGCGCATAGATATCGGTACCGATGTAACCCTTTGGGTGCCCGACATGGAGCCCTTCGCCAGAGGGGTACGGAAACATATCCAGCACATAGCATTTTTCTTTGGCGGAATCGTCATCGGTTTTGTAGATGCCCGCCTCCGCCCATTCTTTTTGCCACTTCCCCTCTATTTCACCGTGATTATATTCCCGCATAAATTAAGTGCATCTATTATGACACATAATTTTAAAACTCCAAAACCCAATGTTCAATGCCCAACACCTGCCTGCCGGCAGGCAGGAAATCCCAAATCATAAATCCAAAAAATCATTCACTGGAGTTTGGGGCTTTGGGTTTGGTTGGTCATTGGAGTTTGGTCATTGGGATTTACAATTCTAAAACACCCCGAGCTCTGCGCTCGAGATGTTCTTTTCATTATTGCTTCATCGTTCGCACCGGATAGAGTTCCGGGTCAATAGTCCGCATGAAGCACGTCTCACCTTCCTCATGCGCCCAGTTTTCATTTCCCGCAAAGCCGTCCGCCGCCGGGTAACGAATCTGTTGGGGCTTAGTCATTTTCCCCTCTTTCGTCGTGAGTGTTTGAAGATTAAATGTTGCGCACAGTTCAAATGCATCCGCCTCAAGTACCTCGTAGCCATATGCCACGCCCGTCTCCGGGTCAGACGGCACACGGAATCCTGAAATCGGGTCTTCTAAATCGGAAAACTTGGCAGGAATCTTTCCCTTCTGTTGCCAGTAGTTCACTATCTGCCATTGAAGCGTCTGCAAATCAGAAACCCTGCGCTCATCAAACCTCACCAGCCGCTGGGTAAAGGGCGAGCCGATGATGAAAAATCCAGAGATGATTATGGAAAACATTACCGCGCCCGAAACCAACCCCACGGTTTGTGATGTGGACTTGTGTTCCTGCCAGTATCCCTTGAGGTCTTTCACATAGTAGCCAAAGACGGCCCCAAACACAGCGAGTACCACGACAACCTTAGAGAGAAACCGCGCGGTAAGTTCACCGCCCAGAAAGGTGTTAATGAGCGCAATGAGGTCGCCGGCAATCACCGCACCGGCGATGAAGAGCGTGAGAAAGAGAAGCCATTTGCGGATAGCGAGGTTCATCCGCGCCGCCTCCTCGCGCGCGCGCCCATTGACGATACGCGTGAAGACTACAAGAAGCGGGAATGCGACGATGAGGGCCGACATCGCGAAACGAATGGGGCCGGAAAACGAATTGTAGTAGCCCGCAAGCGCGTCGGGGAAAAGCGCGTCCACATAGTTAAAGAGAAGCGCGAGCACGCTCCCCACAGAGACATAGAGCGCGGCGACAAGGCCGAGATAAAGAAAGAAATCCTTTGGCGAAAATTTGCTGTGTTCCATAAGTTTGTATGTTGTATGTAGTATGTCGTATGTAGGAAAATAATGCAACAACTCAAAGCTTTTTAGCCACTACAATATTCTGATATTCTGCAGAATATCAGAATATGTTTTCAAATCTTATATCCCAAATCCTAAATCTTGAATTCAATCACATCACCATCCTTGACGATATATTCTTTCCCCTCGGTGCGGACGAGGCCCTTCTCGCGCGCGGACGGGTAGGAGCCCGCGTCCAGGAGGTCTTTCCAAAACACCACTTCAGCGCGGATGAACTTGTCGCGGAAATCGGTATGAATTGCCGCACCCGCTTCGCGTGCATCAGCGCCGCGTTTAATCGTCCATCCGCGCGTTTCGTCCTCGCCGGTCGTAAAAAACGTGTGCAACCCAAGAGCATCATAGCCCGTGCGTATGAGCGCATCCAAACCGCTTTCTTTCATACCAAAGTCGGCGCGGAGCGTGGCACGATCGCCCTCGGACGAGCGCGCAATCTCGCCCTCAAGGGTTGCATCAATCATCACCCATGGGGCTTTTTCCCGCCTCTCCGGCGGGTCGCCGAGGAGGCGACTTTTCTCCAGAAATGCCGCGAGGTCAGCGGGGATATCCTTTGGGTCGGCGCCGGTTGAGTTCAGTACATAAAGAATCGGCTTCATTGTGAGAAGTCCGAGTCCTCTTATGACGACCTTCTCCTCGTCCGAGAGAACCACCGTCCGCGCCGCCTCTCCTTTTTGAAGCACCTGTTCTACCTTCCCCAATGCTTCATCCAAAAGACGCGCGCCCTTGTCTCCCGATCGTATCTCTTTTGCAAGCGAGGTGCGGCGCTTGGTCACCACCTGCATATCGGCAATCGCAAGCTCCAAGTGAATCACGTCTACATCATGAAGCGGGTCCACGGCGTTGTGCACATGAATCACATTTGGGTCTTTGAAAATGCGCACCACATGCGCGATCGCGTCCGTCTCGCGGATGTGCGAGAGAAATTTGTTTCCAAGCCCCTCGCCCTCGGCGGCGCCCTTCACAAGCCCCGCGATGTCAGTAAACTCCACCGCCGCAGGCACCACCTTCGCGGACTGTGAAAACTTCGCGAGCGCGTCAATGCGCGCATCCGGCACCGCGACAACCCCCACTGACGGATCTATGGTGCAGAACGGATAATTCTCCGCAGGGACACTGCGGTTTGTAAGAGCGTTGAATAGTGTGGACTTGCCGACGTTTGGCAAGCCAACGATACCGATTTGAAGCATTTTCTAAACCTACACTATTTAAGCTTTAAATGCTCATAATCTCTTTTAGCGCAAGTATCAAAGTCAGACGTTGAGAAGAAAAACCGGATTATGTTGTAGTAGTCACTTCTCACCAAAAGTAACCGTGACATCTTTAACGTTTTTCCTCATTTTCCAAGTATTCCCATGACTCAGCAACCCAAGATATGATTGCACTGTTGCTTCCTTGCCTTCTACTTGCTTGATGCGACGGAACATGCGTCGCTTACTGCTCGTCCTTAGAGTTCGATGGTCGGGGAAATGTATCCATCCGAGGAAGTCAACGCCCGAAGCGAATGTTTTTATGAACACTTTATCAGGATGTAACACGAGATGCAGGTCGTTCCAAAGAAAGTCGCGTATTCGAGGTAGGACATTTTCGAGTTCCGCTTTGTCGCTTGAGAGTAAAACAAAGTCGTCGGCATAGCGGACATAGGATTTTGATTTGAGTGTGTGCTTCACGAACTGGTCAAACTCATTCATGTAGATGTTGACCAAGAGCTGCGATGTAAGGTTGCCGAGCGGTAGGCCGAGACCCTTGCCCGTGCTTTGGAAGCTCGTGATGATTTGAGTTAGAAGCCAAAGCACACCATGGTCAGGTATACGCCCTTCAAGGATATGAATGAGTCGGGCTTGGTCTATGGATGCAAAGAACTTCCGTACATCGCACTTCAATACCCAGACTGTGCGCGTGTGATTGTGCGATACCTGATACGCAAGGCGGCGGAAATGGTCGAGAGCTTTATGCGTCCCTTTCCCTTTTCTACACGAATACGAACTGGCAACGAAGGTCTTATCAAAAAATGGGTAGAGAACGCGGTACAACGCATGATGAAGAAGACGGTCGAGCACGCTCGCTTTATGTATGCTACGCGGCTTTGGATCGGAGATGCTAAATGCCTCGTATGCAGAATGAACGTAGGTTTTTTTGCGTAAATCCCGTTGCAGGGCGATTACATTATCGGCTAAACGTAGCTCGAATTGTTGCACATCCTTACGCCCTCTCTTATCGCGCACAAACTCGCGCCACGCCTCGAGTAGATTTTCGAGTGAGGTGATATACTCGTAGGACACAGTGAGCTGTGATTTCGCCATACACTATGAGCACCCCCCCCCGACACTCTTGCCGCTGTTGCAGAAAACAAAAAGCGCGTACCTGCTTTGGTACGAGTATTATCAAAAACTACCAAAGACGCACCGACATTCGTTGGGACAGCGGATTGATACATTGTTCGTCGAGATAATGGAAACAATAGCATCTGCGGGTTTTCTACCACGCGATGAGAAACGTCCGTATGTTCGGGTTGCCATACGCAAGACAGATACACTGAAGGTACTCTTGATGGTGCTTTGGGAAACAAAATCTCTCGATACTAAGAAGTACGGTGCCCTATCGGAACGCATTGAGGAAGTCGGCAGAATGCTTGGTGGTTGGTATAGCCAACTAACTAAAACTCAACCCCGCGAGTAGCGGGGTGAGAAGCGAAGAGAGTTGCACGCACTGCGGCGGGGTTGTTGCCATTCCAGTCGTTGTCGAGCCAGTTGTTGCTCCAGTTCCACCTGCCGTCGTTCCAGTAGAGATAGCGGACGTACAGGTTGCCATCACGGTTGCGGTTGCGTACGAGATACCGTCCGCTCCACTGCCCCTCGAATACTCTCGGGGCTGTATCGTATCCGCGAGCTACACTCGCATAGTATCTCGCACCAAGTATCTTCATACTTTTTTGAGCACCTCACGCACCACTCCGCTCCAAACCGTAATCGAGAGCGCTCTCGATGCGCGTGCACTGGCCTCGGTAGCAGGAAACCGTAATCACCCGCGTATTCACCTAATGCCGTTGTAAGTATACAAATAGAAACCCGCACCTGCCATATTCCAGACAGATGCGGGTCGGAAGGACAAAGTCCAAAGGGTCTAAAAGACCCGATGTTCAAAGCCCAGAGTTCAATTTGCGCGCACGGCGGCGGGGTCGTCGCCATTCCAGTCGTGGCCGAGCCAGTAGCCGCTCCAGGTCCACCTGCCGTCGAGCCAGTAGAGAAAGCGGACGCACAGGTCGCCACCACGGCGGCGGTAGACAGTACCCCAGAAGAAGATGCAGCGGGTGTTCCCGTTTCCATCCGTCTTCCACTCATCGGGGATGGGTTCGGGGTGCGCGAGCAGGTAGTCGAGGACGTTGGCGTTGAAGACGGGCTTCTTCGCCAGCTCCTTGCGGAGCTTGTTGCCTTCGATGACCTTGCCATCCTTCTGGCCGCTTGAGAGGAAGAACTCGACCTGCTTGGGGTCGAACTTCCACTGGCCACCCTTCTGGTGCTCTTCGATGGTGAAGCCATCGTTGGCCCACGGGTTGAACGGGTTGGCGTCGCAGTCGATGACGTGCTCGACCTGCGTGATGACCGCGCGGCCGAGCAGGACTTTGCGGAACTGACCGAGTTTGTCGCCTTCACAGGCCGCGTCAATCAGTTGCTCCGTCCAATCGTTGCGTGCGAACGCCACCTTGAGTTTGGCAGCGAGACCAACATCGAGCGTAAGATTGCTCATAGTTTTCTCCTTTGCGAATGAGCCCCTATTACGGGACAACAACGCGTTTGCCAGCGGGCTCCGAAGTCGTTTCGGTTTGCCATAGCAGGGAGGGGCCTAAAATAAGCCGCTTTCTGCTATGGCAAACCGTGTAAGTTGAACCTATCAAAGACCTATATAACTAATGCTATTATACGCGAAATGTTGTACTTGTCAAGCTCTGCTCGTGCACCGAACAGTTCTGTAGTCAGGTGGTGGGAGCTTTATGGCGAACGAGAACGGAGTAAGCTTGTTGAGTTCTATACCCAACCCATTGCTTGTTGTGTTCACACAATGCCGATTTTTAATGACATAACAGAATCTAGCGTACTACGAAAATAGAAGCCCCGCGATGTCGGTAAACTCCACCGCCGCAGGCACCACCTTCGCGGACTGTGAAAACTGTGCGAGCGCGTCAATGCGCGCATCCGGCACGGCGACAACCCCCACCGACGGGTCTATGGTGCAGAACGGATAATTCTCCGCAGGAACACTGCGGTTTGTAAGAGCGTTAAATAGTGTGGACTTGCCGACATTCGGAAGCCCAACGATGCCGATAGAGAGAGCCATGAAAACATTTAAACACAGAAGCGAGAAAACGGGAAGCTGATACAAAAAAAGACCCTGCACCTCTCTCGTTCAGAGACGCAGGGTCCAAGGACAAAGGTTCTAGCCAGGAGCTGAATCCGCCTTTGGCGGAAAAGGGACTGGGGTCCAAAGATTTCGAAGAACCAAGTGGCCAAAGCCCAAGTGCTAACGTGCGAGAACGGCAGACAGGTCGCCGTCGTACCAGTCGGTGCCCAGCTGGTACACGCCCCAGGACCACGCACCATCCTCCTGCCACCAGTACAGATACAGGACAGAGTGGCCACCGCGCGGGCTCCGAAGGATCGTGCCGTCAAAGAAGATGTAGCGGGTTTTCCCGTTCACCTTTTTCCAGCTCTCGGGAATGAGGTGCTGGTTCTCCCAAAGCGTGAAAAAGATGTCGGCGTCCAAGCGGATGTAATCCGATGCCTTGAGGCGCTTCAACCTCTCCTCGCCCGTGATGGAGAGCTCGCCGTCCGAGAATATCGTGACGAGTTGGACCTTGATGAGGTCCAACTCGGTGAGCGCGATGGAGCGAGCGTCCGTCTCGTCGTAGTACAGTATCCTCCAACCTTCGCCGAGGAAGCCAACGGGATTGAAGCGACCACGGTTGATGGTGACCTTGCTCGTTGACTTGATTTCGTGTGTACCGAGGACGAACCCGCGGATGGTCCCAAGGTCTTTGCGTTGGCCAAGCTTTGTGAGGTCGCCGGGCGTGAATCCAGCCGCTTCAAGCGCGTTCATAAGCTGGTGAGTTTGGCCTTCAGTATAGGAAGACATGTCTCCCTCCTCCTTTTTGGCACATGTGCCGTTGAATGATTGAGAACCGTTTGCCCGTGACAAACAATCACCTGACTACTATACACAAAGAACTGCCCTCCTAATATACCATATGACAAATACGTGTCAACCACCCGCAAAGTTTCGGGAGCTTCCGAACACCCTGTGCATTATTTCAGTACGCGGAGCGGCCCCACTGCTCCATGATGCAAAACCAACGTTTGCAGTAGGACTCTTTTCTGAACTTCACTGTCCAAATGCTGGTGACACTCGTTCTGACTCCCGCGAATCCCAAAATCGCCTTTTTAATCTCGTTCATGTTGTCGCCAAAAAGAATGCGGGACAGGAGCGGCGCGCCGTCTGTCGTGATGACCACGCGCGCCGTCTTTCCCTTAAGAAGCTTCTTCCAGAGAAACGGGTACTTGTCGTTGAAGTGAAATGCAAACCCCGGAAGCCACACGCGGTCAAAGAATCCTTTGAGGAGCGCGGGGAGTCCTGCCCACCAGTTCGGATAGACGAGAAAGTAGTGGTCAGCCCAGCGCATATCCTCCTGCGCTTTTTTCAAATCCAGCTCTAGCTCCTGCACCTCTCGGTAGCCATGGTGAAGCACCGGGTCAAAAGAAAGGTCTGCGATATGTGTGCGGCGGACTTCATGCCCCGCCTCGCGTGCGCCCTTTTCGTACGCATCGGCGAGCGCAGAATTGAGGGTCGGATGTTTGTCGGGGTGACCGACGAGGATATATATCTTTTTCGTACTCATTATAGTGTGCGGGCAAAGCCCGCTACTTAGATACCCCATGAAACCATAAAAACCGTGGAAAAACAAGGTTTCCTACCCCTAAAAGCACAAAACCCGCCTAAAAGGCGGGGTTTTGTACAACAACTTGCATGTGCCGAATCTTCACGACACTCACGGGATCAGTATAGCAGATAGGGCTCAAAATTGCAACTTGTTGCTATCCACAGACCACAGACACGGAGGGATACACGCAGGCGGATGAAGTTCAAGAAAAAGTCGAGGAACGAACCGAGACGTACTTCTCGCGTACGACGAGGGAGTACCGGAGGTTTTGACGACCGCGTGCCGCCCCAGCTTCAGCGGTGGCGCAAGAAATTCGCCGTCTGCACGCGTCCTAATATTCTATGTCCGATTTGGCAGAGATAAGATGCACCTCCTCCACGCCACTCGTCTCCGAAAGCGCCTTCAAGAAGTCTCCGCTTCGGAGCTCCGAGACGAGCCGCACGCTGTAGACCATCTCGGTCAGGGGCGAGTCGCCCTTGGTACTCATGTTTACGAGCATGCTGTTTTTTAAATATCGCTCAAAGATCTGCCCAAAGGACTCCGGCGGGTTCTTGGTGCGGTTTACGGTAAAGGTTAAAAGGTAGTCGTTCTGATAGATTGAGCCAAATCCGCGCGTATGAAGCACCCAGATGACAGCGAGAACAAACACCGTGGAGACGACTGCGATGAGGTGTCCGCCCGTCCCCACCGCCATGCCGATAGCAAGCGCGAAAAAGACAAAGCCCGTGTCGCGCGTTTCCTTGATGACGGTGCGGAAGCGGACGATGGCGAATGCGCCCAAGAGCCCGAAGGCGACGGCGAGGTTGTTGCCGACGACCATCATGACGACGGTCGTGAGCATGCTCATGATGATGAGCGTAAAGGTAAAGTTCTGCGAGTACGAAAAGCCGCGGTGCGTTTTGCGGTAGACATAGACAATCGCGAGCGCGAGCGCGAGCGTCAGAAACAGGTTAAAAAGTATCGCGGTAACGCCGAACGAGCCGGTAGCGCCCAAGGTGTTGAAAGAGTCCATAAATAAATTTAAGATATAAGATTTATAAATATAAAGTGTTCAGTATGCTGGTAAGTTGGCGAGCTTTCTGCCGAGTGTTTCCGACTGACTTTTATTCGCCAGCATAGCAAGAAGTGGGAGCGAATAACAGGCCTCAACGCCGAGGCAGTATTTTGAATACGGCACGCGCGAAAGGTTGAAATCTTTGAGTATCCCGTCAATGTAAAACGGCAACGCGCCCTTAAACTTTACCTCCATCACGACCTTTGTCCCCGACACATCCGCAAACCCTCTGTTTTCCATGTCAAAAAGAGCGTCTTGCGAAGCCGCGTTTGACGCGGTCCTTTTCGCGCGAATGCCGAAGTCAAAAGTAACGCGAACATTCTGATTATATTTCCCCACATACGGCTCGCGGCTGTAGGTAATGAGCACAGCGGGTTTCAAGCATCGCATTTTCTCCTCAAAAAAGTATTCTTCCCAGACGCGCTTTTCATGCGCGTTCTGCGGAGTGAATCGTATTCCTTCCTTTGCGTTCCATGTTTCATGTTTTATGCTCCATGCGATTCGGTCTTTCAAAATCACCGCGTCGCGCTTGCGCTTTATCTCCAAAAAAATGTCCTGCGAAAAATCCTTGCCATTGCGCCGATAGGTCCGCACGCGAATCTTTTTCCTCCGCGAGGCGCCGTCTATCTTTTCCCAATAGTAGAAGAAGCGCGGACTGTCGTAATAAAGCGAAATCACCTCATAGAACCCGTGCGGAAGCCCCGCCACCGCTTCATCAGGCACAAGAAAATTCGCCAGCGCCTTCTTCACGCGCTGATATGTTTCCATATCCAGCACATACTTGAATTCAAACCGCTCAAAGCGGAGTTTCGGAGGCATGGATTAGTCAATAGTTAGTAGTCGTTAGTCTTTAGAAAAAAATTATCTTAACCATAAACCGTATGGCGGGGCCAATCGTCCAACTCCAATTATTTCACGGTATCGCTTTTTCATGCCCGGAGAATAAATCCGCTCGCAACACACAGTTGATGCTCCGAGCATAGTTTTCATCGGTTCTTTTGTCCCGAATTCTGAATATTGCCACACATCAAAAGAAGCAAGTGGGTTGAATACTTCTAGAACATCAAAAACTAACCCTGTACTATTTTTACTAATTTTTCCAGTGATTTTTATTCCGTCGGGGATGTTCTCCCACTTTCTGTTGTCTGACGAAGAAAGTTTAACCGCTTGGCTGTGAGAAGTAGCGCGAGCTCCACCTCTTTGAGTGGGCTCAATAAAAACGCAATGCGCACGATACCCTCGTGCTTCTGCTTTTTTGCATAAATCTTGCACCTGTTGCGTTGTCGCTTTGTGAGATTGAATCAGCCAATATGATTTTCCCGTGTTTTTTATCTCTTGCTGTTTACGCAAAAATATCCCCGCGATGCCTTCCCCCGCGTGTGGTCCAATGACACTGATTATTAAATATGGATTTTTGACGACATCTTCTGCTTTAATCATAGTGTGTTACAAAAAACGAAGTTTGGGGGGCATGAGAGAAATTTAAGATTTAAGATATAGGATTTAAGATTTTGGAAAAAGAAAAGAGAAATTAAGGGTGGGGCAAACAAAGAAATCTTACAGGAACGACGACTATCCTGCAAGGTATTTGGATACAAAACATCGGCTCTCACTAATCGCACGAGCCGACTTTTGTTTCAACACTTTAGATTTTTGTATACTTCTTCTTCGTCAAATCCAAGCTTCGCCACAAGATAATCTTCAATGATGTCTCGCAACAAATGCCGGTTTATTTTTGAATGGCGCGGAACAAGAGTCGCCGAACTCGTTTTATCATGTGTTACTTTTGTGTGCCGCCGACATTCTTTGGTGGAAAATCCGCCCAATCGGTCAAACATTGAAAGCACATTCGCGGGCGTGCAATTATTGATTTTTCGGCGATATCCCTCCCCCATACTACCACTCGCTAGGAAGCAACCGAATCTCTCACCCTCATAAAAATAGACGGGACATTATTGAGAGAATCATCTTTCAGAAAATCTCTAAATGCTTTTTGCAACATTTGTCTTTTGGCTTCTTCAACGACTTTTGCGGGAAGATAAAGCCCCAGTTTTTCCTGATGCTCCTCCGGAATATCCAAATAACTAAATACTGCGTCATTTATCATCTCAACAAGTTCAACAAAACTATCCGCCTGCGTGTAGCAGTTTTCCAGTTCAAGTATTTTTGCGTAAAAACCTTCTTCCGTTTTTTGGATGTGAACGGTTATCCTCTCGGGAAGCAGATCTTCGTATTTTTTGAGATTGTCCATTAGGTGCTTTATATAATGGTAGCACGCTTTATGAGGCAAGGCAAAGGAAACGCCCGCGCCGCATCCGGTAGATACTTGAATTCAAACCGCTCAAAGCGGAGTTTCGAGGGCATGTTTTAATTTCAAATTTAAGATTGCAGATTTAAGATTTTGGAAAAAGGAGAGAGAAATTAAGGGTGGGACAAACAAAAAAATCTTGCAAGAAGGCTAACCATCTTGCAAGGGATTTAGCTTTAAAAAAACCGCCGTTCGCATTTTGCTACTAGACGGAGGACGATGTTTCTTATATTATCTCCGCAAAGATTTTGGGAGATTTTTTAGCGGGATACGAAACTGATTGATAGCCCCTGGAGGCGAAGTGTACGGCAACGGTCGCTCAAACAGCGTCACGCTGTCGAAGAAAAGTCCGACGGCAAGCGGGACGCAATATGGCTCCCAATTGATGTCTGTCGGATGTGCTACGTTGTTGTAACAACAGACGAGTTCTTCCTCCTCGGATTTCGATAGCGAGCGGACATCGACAAGATTTCCGACACCAACGATTGCGTTTCGCGGCAATGTATCGTAATTGAGCCCGTGATGCTCCGCCACGATCCTACAATAAAACTGAACTTTTTGACTTTCACGAAGATAAACTGGGCCGCGATAACGCCAACGAAACCCTGCGGGTTTCGTTTTGACCAGAAATTTTCCCACATGAAGCTTTCCTTGTGCAAGGAGCGTGGAAAAAGGAGAAAAGAACGTTAGTCCGACAGCGGTTGCTTGAGGCATTTGGTATTTCTCCGTATCGTTGAAAGCAAAAACTCTAAGCACTATGATACTACGCAGGGTTGTGTTTTGCAAACTCTATTTCGTCCATCTTGTCTTTTGAAGTTTTATTTTCCCTAGTGACTATTCCCCTAATCACTAGTTGCTAACTAAAGCACTCCCACCCCTATCAAAAACCGAAAGAGTGGGATTTTGGCGGAGAGGGCAGTTAAAGAGAGTTTTCCACAGGATTTTTGGATGCCTTTAACATGAGCAATATCCTTTTGCTAGCATAGAGATACAAATGGCTTTCGGGCTCCGAGACCCCCATCTGCAAGTATGGGGGTCGATTGTTATATTAGAAAGACCACTGTCGCTTTCTTTCCGATAACTTCAAGTTCTTCTGTTTTGTCAATTTCTCCTTATTTTACAATGGAATTTTGAGTGTTTTCGTATAGAAAACCTGTGGATAACTTGACTTGCAGATATACTCCATGATAGGATATAGACACATTCGGAAACCGTCACGCTTCGTGGCGGTTTTCTTTTTGACTACTCTCGGCATCGGTAGAAAAATCTTCCTTTAGTATTTCTCTTTTCCAGTTATCTATATGAATAAACCTCACTCTTTTGTCTGATTTTTCTTCTCTCCTTAAAATCTCTTTTAGCCGTGTTGAAAATCTTTTATTTCCGTTTTGGTCTTTGCGATAACTAGAAATTAATATAACGGTAATTCCTTTATTTATTAAATCTTCTACCAGATAAGCAAAATCGCCGTCACCAGTAAAAAATAACGCTTCGTCTCCCGCCAATAAAGTATTTAGAGCATCTGTTGTTAATTCTACATCACAATTAGATTTTTGATTTCCTTTTATCGTTTGCTTGTAAGAAAACTCTATCCCACACGAACCACATTTAATTAACGAGTCTTTGTCTTGGTTTGGATGAATATGTGTGAGTTTTGTTCTCACCTTATACCCCACATCATCCTCAAGTTTTTGTAGTTGATTTTTTTCTTTCTCTCCCCTATACCCCTTATAGAAAAACACATCTGCGCAATTCCACTTTTCATTTTTGAGAAATGAGTAAAGAGAACTCCAGTTTATAGAAAAAGATAGACATCCTTTTGTTGTTCCGTTCGTATTGGGAACATCTATAAAAGCATACTTCTTCATTCAGCCATCTTTTCACAAAAAACAGCGAAAATCAATTCCCAACAAAAGAATACTGCGACCAATGGGGCAGACCTGGGGAACATTTTGTATAATCCTTTAATTTTTACATCACTCCAACGCCAATCAAAAACCGAAGGAATGGAACTTTGGCGGAGAGGGCGGAGAATGCCTTGTTGTACTTCGGTGACGGGTCAGGGGTGATGTCGTCTGGGAACTTGGCGGTGATGTCCGCGGCGATTTTCTGCGCCGTGGCGCGGAGTTCCGCGCGTTCTGCTTCCCCTGCCGCTGTGTAGGCAATCTCGTTTAGCTCCACATCAACGCTTGCAAACTGCACTTTCGCCCACCATCGCTCAGTGGAGGACAGATCCAAACTTATCGTAAACACATCTTTGCCGTTACGGGAAAAATAAATGCGCCGACGCTCCTGTGCAAGCTCAAGGATGGACTTCAATGCACGCGCCTCGGCGCCAAACCGCGCCACGGTCGCGGTGAACTCATCCCTGTCGCCTGAAGTGATTCTCCGCAAGAGCGGATGTCGCTCGGTCGTGTCCGGCGTCTTCCGCGCCGCAAACTTCCACTCCCCGCGCGAGAGCGCGTCATCCCCCACCCCACTCGCCTTTATCTGCACCAAAGGTTCTTTGTCGTCGCGACTGCGCGTGCGGAAACGGATACCCGCGTCTTTTTGGAACATCACGAGCGACGGCGTATCAAAGTATATATCGGTAAATTGCTCCGTCTCCACCCGTGTCTCAATATCGCTCGTAAGTTGGCTATACATCCCCTCAACCTCTATTCTCAAATTCTTGAGAACATTAGAATAGTTTTTGAGATACCCCCACACCTCATCAACGCTTTCTATCGGCACGGCAAGCACATTTTCATTTTCAAACCGCGCAACGATAGGCATGGCGGATGTCGCCGCGGGCGGCGCACCGCCCGCGGCAAGACCACTGGACTTGTTGAAGTCAGACTTCAACAAGTCCTTAGAGAGTCCGATGGCACTCCTTATTTTCTCCACATTGCCGACGAGCGCGTCCCTTCCTTTCGCGATTTCATCCTTCACGGCAAGAATGCTCGCCGTCTTCAGCCGATCTTTATAAAACGCGGCTTCAGTTTTTTGCGTGAGGTCGTCGTAGTAGGCAAGGTCAGCCGCTAAGTTTTCGGGCGCACTCACATATTCGCCAAGAATCGCATTCCGCCGCGCGATATATTTTTCATGCTCAAAGAGGCGCGTGACGAAGTCATTGTAATAGGAGTCCAGTGGCTCGTCTCCAAGCGCCCACAGCCCGAAGTCCCACGGGATGAATTCAAACTTCCCCGTCTCCGCACCCCAGAAGACGCGCATATTGTAGCCATAGGCATGGTGCGAACCCGCAAGCCGCGCAGCGGCCTCCCAGCGAAGCACTTTCTCCACATCAAGAAGCCGCTCCGCCGCGGAGCTGAATTGCTCCTTCGGAAGCTTCAGCAGATTGAGGAGTGCCGCGAGATTCCCCTCGCCCTCCGCTCCACAGGCGGTGTATTCGCTCCACGCATCTAGGCGATGAAACGGCGCCGAGTGCGCATCGCCCGGAATTAAGTTCGCGCCAAAGAGACACCCCGCTCTCCCGTGGTCGTCAGGCATCGACGCCGACCAGTCCTCCACGAGCCAGTAGACCATCTTCCCCCCGCCGTTTACGGAAAGAGTTGCAAACTCGCTTTTCGGCACAAAGAGACCGAACTTCCGCGCGCGGAAATGATTGAGCTCCTCACCGAGGTAGTCGCGGTCGCGCGGTATGATGAAGTCCGCCTCCTTAAAACCGAGTGGCGACTCGCCGGTAAACGAAAGGTGCCAGGATTTCTTCGGATAGTACCAGTGGTCGTAGGTGACACCCCGATACCCCACACGGACATCATATTCCTTCCCTTCGTAGACGAGCTTCGTGTTCACGCGCTCTTTCGCGTCCCCCGCAAGCGCGTTAAAGACGAGCCCCGCCGCTTCTATGTCAGCGTAGTCACCCCGGGGTAGCGCGCTATTCAATTTCTCCACATCCCGCCCCGAGAGTTTCAGTTCAAAATGCGGGAGACGGTCTTCGCTTAAAACAATCTGCGGCAGAAAAATGAGGTCTGACAGTTTGCGGATATTCTGAATCGCGATGATGTTGTCCGCAATCCATGGGCGCACCCACGCGCGAACCGCCTCGCTCTTCAAAAATGCGACGACGCCGAGCGCTCCGAGAAGAAGCGCCGTGCCGACCCCCACTATGACAATTTTTTTCGTAGAAAAATGCATAATTTACGCATGCGGCGTCTCTCGTACGAAGATGAGCGAAAACTTCATGACAGCATGGAGAGTATACCCTTTCTCCCGCAAAAAACGATACACCGCGCTCTCGCTTGGTACGTCCGCCTTAAAGCCGTGGTCTTCTATCGCAATCACCTCCGGACGGAAGCGTTCCCAGTCATTTGATTCAAGCACATCCCTGTCTAGCCCTTCAGCGTCAATGTTCAGAAAATCAATTCGCATCCCCGCGGGCACGACTTCGGAAAGCACCTCACGAAGCGGCGCTGTCTTCACGACAATGGTCGCGCGAAGCGGGATATTTTTCCCTTCTTGCCACACGTTCGCCATCGCAGGAGAAAAGGTGTTCACTGCAGGGTCGGCAAACATAAAAAACTGCTTCTCGCCTCGTTCACGCGAAATGCCGATGCATATATTTGTGTCCCTCTTTCTTTTCTTCTGGAAGAGACGCGCAGCAGACGCGTCAGGGTCAATATTAACGCCCCGCCACCCTCTTTTGTAGAGGAGGCGTGTGTTGGAATACCGCTCTGGATGATGCGCTCCCACATCTACATAAAATCCGCGCGCTGTCTTTCTAAAAAGCGATGCGAGTATAACGTCCTCACCGTTCTGCGAGTAGTAGGTGTTCCCAAACCCTCCAAAGATATTTTTAAAAGTCGTGACAATACGATAACGATACCGCGCTGGCACAATCTTTTTTATATACTTCCGTATCTTCTCTCGCATATGAAATGATATCCTGCCGGATGACAGGGATGCGCGCGAGAAACGGGTTTCAGTGTCCCGCGGGGACGAATTTCTAGAGATCTCCGTTTCTGATGCGCTGTATGAGCTCCTCACCTTGCGCCTCGTACTGCGGGGCTATTTCTATAGCTTTTCGCACAGCGGTTATCGCCTTTCCTGTCTCTCCTGCCGCCGCGTATGCCGCACCGAGCGATACATAAAACTGGGGGTTATTGGGGTCTTCGTATTGAATCCGTTTTTCCCATATTTCTGCAACCCGGCGATACATGCCTCGGCTCGCATACGCGTTCACAAAAAGCGGGTTTGCGAGAAGATTTTCCGTATCCTTGGACCCCAAAAGTTCATCTACTACGTCGTCTTTCCCCGCATACGCTGCGGCGGCAGCAACCAGCTGCCGTGCGTGGCTATTACCCGGCGCATTCTCAAACGGGACATTAAATGTCGCGAATGCTTTGTCATACTGCTTGAATGAGAGGTACACATTGCCGAGCAGGAAATAGAACTGTTCTTTGTGGGGAGAGAGGGCGATGCCCTTTTCAAGTTCCGTCGTGGCATCCTCTAGGGCGCCGAAACTCGTCAGAAGATTCGCAAGAAAAAGGCGATACCGCACATCGTTTGGCTGGGCTTCTATCTGCGTATGCATCTCTGTTTTCGCCAAAGTAAAGAACGCGTCTTTTGCCTCTCGATCACTTTGCGCTGAAGCAAGACCCGACGTGATTGTCGCGAGCTGTTCACGCGTTTCCATGATTCCCACGGTGTGGTCATAGGCAAGCGCTTCTTTGAAATATTCCAGATTCTTTGATATCCCCCCTGTCTGCGGACGCATCGCCTTGAGTATCAGATGGTTCGCTTTGATGCCGTTGATACTCACAACATATACGAGAAAGATTGTCGCGAGCACGATGCTCGTGATGACAATGTAGTCTTTTGGGTCAAAGCTCGTCCGCTCTCTCCCTCGCTGTATTTCTTCTCCATTGATACTGCGCACATGGAGATATGCCAAGATAGAGAAAAAGAGAAAGTAACTCGCGAACTGGTCAAAAATGAAGAGGTTCTGGAAAAAATACGCAGCAAGAAGACCAGTGAACACGCTCTTCTCAAAAATGGAGAAAGTCTCTTTCTCGTTTCGTTGCATGCGCCACAGATAATACAGTGCGGCGGAAAAAATAGAGAGATACGAGAGAAAGCCCAGGACTCCTCCGTCTACGAGTTTATCAAGCACCACATTATGGGCGCGGTCAAACCACGGTTCCTGGGCATACATGCGCGGGTCATAATATTTGCTGAAGAGAAGCGGGAAGTTTTCCTGCCCCCATCCGAGAACGGGGTGCTCCTTAAACCCCTCCCACGCCATGCTCCAAATACGGAACCGAGAGTTTGATTGGTCCTTCAAGACACTCTCTACCTTCGTCAAGGATGCGACTCGCCCCAGCACATCGCTATTTATCACAAACGATGTGTCACGAATTGCAAAAAGTATGCCGACGAGGAGCAAAATAATGATGATGATGCCGAGCGAAACCTTGCGTAGTGAAGTCCATTGCTTTTCAGAGATGACAATAAGGAGTGCTGCAAGCACCGCCCCCCCCATAAGGCCTAGGATCGCTCCCCGCGTCGCGGTGTTAAAAAGCACGACGAAGTTTAAGAGCGCAAGCGCGCCATATACCCATCGGAGGTATGCGTGCTTTTTCTCCTGCATGAGGAGTATGAGCGCAATAAAAATATGAAAGAGCGCATAGAGTCCGAGGTAGGATGCATTGCCGAGTGTCGCATCAATGCGCGCGCCACCCTGATTTATCACGACAAGTCCCGCAAGCTGAAAGAAGCTGTAGATGGCAATGATGACGCTTGCGCCGAGCGTCGTTTGGAAAAAACGCGTCCACAGCTTTTCCGTGTGGAGCACCGAACTGATGACAAGAAAGTATGCAAAGAAATGGAGATATCCGACAAACCCGTCCATCCGCTCAAAATTTGACCAAAAACTCCGGAAAAGATTTTCCCCGAAAAGGTCGGCGAGAAGCGTTACGCTGAAAAAAAGAGTAACGGCGGCAAGAATCCAAGAAAAGCGCGGGCGGTATCGTGTATCGCGCCACAGGAGAATGAGCCAACCGCCGAAGAGAAGTTCTACAAGAATGCGGAAAGCAAAATTTTTCCCCACGATAAACGGAAAGAACATGCCTTTCGCAACATAGAGTGGGATAAACGGGATAAGAAAAAGACCTCCGACAAGCGCGTAGCGCAAAACTGTATTGAAAGTCAGCTTGTACATTCCCACTACGATATCACATGCGTGCGCAAAATTTTATTGACAAGCCGAACTTTTTTGTTCAAAAAAAACCCCCTCCCGCACAAAACGGGAAAGGGTGTGGCGCCTTACGCAACAACCGCGAGGTCGTGCCGCTCGCACCACGAACGGGTTTTCCCGTCGAGAATACGGCGTGCCTTGGCGCGCAATTGATGCATGTGTTCGCCTTCGTCGACGATGGCCTGCAGGTGCTCGTCCGCGGCGAGCCACGCGAGAACGAGATGCGCCGTTGCAAAAGATTCCGGGCGCCTCTGACCGCTCCTTGTGGTCAGGGCATCGTTCGCGAGCCGCAACGCCGTTTTCCGGTCGCCTTTCAGTGCGGCGAGTCCGGCCTGAATCGCGGTGATCCACGGTACGCTCACCTCGTACAACGCTTTGTCCTTCGCGGGGAGTTCCCCAGTGAGAAGATGCAACCAGAATTTTTCCGTGGCAGGAGAAAGCCGGTGCGCTTCCCAGACACAGCCCTCGAGCACATGCATGGGCGCATTGAAGAGCCGCCACCGAGCTTGCGTCTGTTCTTCCCCGATACATGTCGCGCACACCTGCATCGCGGCCCCGTTCAATTGGCCGAGAAGAAGCGATGTATCAACCCTCCCCTCGCTCACGGCGGCATTGAACTTCTCCACGTGCTCGCAGAGATGCGCGATTGCGGCTCCGACATAGTCACCGGCCGCTTCCGCCTTGTCCTTTGCGGCTATCTGCTGAAGGATTGCGGTCTTGTAGTCGCCGATGTAGCGAGCGATGATACCCAGATGGTACTCGAGAAGCCCGTCGAGGCGTCGTGTGCGTTCCCCGCTGGGAAGCGTCCGAATCGCTTCTTGCGCTTGTTCAACCAGCGACTTGACCCCATCCCAGTCGGGAGAAGGGAGCCGTCGTGCACCGTTGAGTTGGGCGATGAGCAGGAGCACTTTCCCGCTCGATTCGCTCACCTTCGCGCAAGCGCGCGCCATGATGTCTGCGAAGTAGTCCCACTGCTTCTTGTTGATGCCAATCTCCTTTTCCAACAGGCGGAGTTCAAAGTCCGACCGCCATGCATCGCGATTGTTCGGTAGTTCAGGCACTGTGGTGTCGGCTTCCACAAACGTCGCGATGACGCCGGCGAGCGTTTCGTGATCATTCGCTTCGCCCGTCGCCATATGCGCGTCGAACTTAGGTGCTTGAGACATCGGCAATCTCCTCTCTTTGTGTTCTTGCGTTGCGCAAGCTTAAAGCCAGCATGGGGACATAATCCCCTCGGCGAGGGTAGCATACATATTAAATTAACGCAAGTTAACACTCTCCGTAATAGTCCTTGTACCATTTCACAAACTGCGCCATCCCCTCTTCTATGTCCGTTGTCGAGCGATAGCCGAGGAGTTTCCGCGCGCGTCCGATGTCGGCATGCGTGTCCACCACGTCCCCTGCCTGAAGCGGGAGGAACTTGAGAGTCGCCTTCTTTCCCACCGCCCGCTCTATGGCGCGGATGAAGCGCATGAGCGTCACGGGTGTGCCGTTTCCAATGTTGAGTATCTGAAAACCGAGCGGCTTTTCTAGGGCCAAGATAATCCCCGACACCACGTCTGCGACGTAGGTGAAGTCGCGCTTCATTGTGCCGTTGTTGTAGACGGTGAGCGGCTCTCCCTTGAGAACAGCCGAGACAAACGTGTGCGGCGCCATGTCGGGCCGCCCGTAGGGGCCGTAGACGGTGAAAAAGCGCAGACACGACACGGTGATGCCAAAAAGATGATTGTAGACGTGCGCAATGAGTTCACCGGAGCGTTTTGACGCGGCATAGGTGGAGATAGGCGTGTCTGCATGCGCATCCTCGCGAAACGGGATTTTATCAAGCCCGTAGACAGAGGAGGACGACCCGAACACCACGTGTGGCACGTGGTACTTTTTGGCAAGCTCAAAAACATTCATCGTGCCGATGATGTTTGTTTCCCCATAGACCGCAGGATGCTCTATGGAGTACCGCACGCCCGCCTGCGCCGCGAGGTGGCAGATTGCGTCAATACGATGTTCTTTAAATACTTTTTCTAACGCCGCGCGTTTCGCGATGTCCGCTCTGTAGAACGTTACGTCTTTTTTGAACTGGGCGAGGCGATCTTTTTTAAGCTTCAAATCGTAATACTCGTTGAGGTTATCAACACAGACAACGGAGTACCCACGTGCAAGGAGCGCATGCACCACATGACTCCCGATGAACCCCGCGGCTCCGGTCACAAGCACCGTCTTTTTACTTTTTTTAGTTATGCGAGGCATGAGGAAAATAGTTTCTCGTGAGCGGTGCACACATCATCCCAATCATTTTTAAACTGTATCGCCCGCAACTTTTCGCAGTACTCCGCATATACGCTCTCATCGGAAAGCAGGCGTATTTTCTCTGCCATATCCCGAACCGAGCGCGGGTCTATCACGAGGGGCAACTGGTCGCGAAAACTCAAATAGTTTTCCGAAGTGATGAGAAACGGAATGCCGAGAGCGAGACATTCGCATGCAGTGTTCGGCGAGACATCCGTCCAGCTCGGGAGAATCACATACCGCGCATTCCGTATCCGCTCGTAGAGCTCTTCTTGCCCCATTGCTGGGAGAAACACAACACTTCTGACGCCTAGATCTTCTACGAGTGTGCGCATTTTCTCCGTGATGAAGCCGTCTCCGATGAGCGTAAGCGTGTAGTCGGAAAGTCCGGAGGCGGCAAATGCGCGGATGAGAGTTTCTATATTATTTTTCACTATCATCCTGCCCGCAAAAACAATTTCTTTAATAGGTTCGCGCCGGAGCACAGGGAATTGCAACCGCGGAATCGGATTAAAAATGGTCGCGAGATGCGACGGTGCGATGTCATAGTACCGCGCGTACAACTCTTTCTGTATTTCCGAATTGAACACCACGCGCTCTGCACCGCGAAAAACAAACGTCATCACCCGATACATGATCGGATATCGTTTGTGCTTCCCCTGCGCGTAGAAGTCGCGCAGGGTCATGGGTGGATTGCCGTCATTCAAATATTTCTCCCACGTGTACCCCCCACCGACACGCACGACATATTTTTTCCCGAGCAGGCGCGCGGCAAGGGCGACAGGAAGCCCCGCCGAGAACCAGTCCAGAGAGTAGATGAGGTCGGCGTGGCGCGCCGCGGCGTACGTGGCGCGAAAAAAACGAATATAGTTTGAAAATTTATTTGATCGAATAACTCGCTCTACCGTAAAAGGATACTTCGCATCTCCTCCGAAAGCGGATCCTCCTCCGGAGGAAAAAGCGTACGAGGCCTGTGCCGAATAGGTAAGCACCCGCACCGTATGCCCGCGCTCTACGAGCTTTGCCGCAAGCTTCGGCGTGTATTTCGCAGGCCCGCCTATCTCCGGCTCAAATATGCCCGTGGTAATGAGAATCTTCATGGCGCGAATAAAAAATAGGGTGTGGATAACTCACCTCAAGCCTGCCCGTCCGTAGCTTTAGCGTAGGCGGGGACGGTCCCTGCCTACCGGCAGGCAGGCTTGAGGTGAGTTATCCACAGGGGTGGATTCGGCGGCTTCTAGCTTGCGCGCCGCTTCGGCGTAGCGACCCTCCAGTTTTTCAAGCGCGGCGCGGGACTGCCATTTGTATTCGTGTCCAAGCTCGCGCGTGATCTTTCGTCCGTCCAAAACAATCGGATATGAGTAGAACTTCCACCCGCCTTTTGAGGTTGGTATCCTCCCCCGCGAGAGGTGCCAGAGAATGAAGAACGAGATGCGGACGATAAAGGGCGTGATGCGAAACGTCCGCTTGCCCATGACCTCCGCCATGTCGTGCGCAAGCACGACAGAGTTTGGCGTGATGTTGAAGACGTTGTACTCGCGGTCTCCTCCGGAGGAGGATCCGCCTCCGGCGGAAAACGCGAGCTTCGCGACGATGTCGGTCACATCATCCTCGTGGATAAACTGCCTGCACCATGTCGCCGAGGCGATGGGGATGATGGGCAGGCCTTTCTTCAGCACCGACTGCAAGCCGAAACGCTTCACGATGACGCGCCCCCGCGGGCCGGTGATGGCGGCAGGGCGCACGACGTATACTTTGGGAATGCTTTGCCCGCAGAAGCCTTCTGCGGAGGCGGGTTCGGACATCTTCGCTCGCACATAGCGCTCGCGAAGGCGGTCTTCCACCACTCTTTTTTCTATGCCGTAGAGATATTCATTTTCGCGGAACGATTCGCTCTCTATGAAATGGTGTTCAAGCGTGTTCTCGGAAAATGCGCCGTAGGAGGAGGCGGTAGAGAAGTGGATGAGCTTCTTCACGCTTGGCGTATCAAAGGCAAAGTCAAAGACATTTTCCGAACCTGTGACGTTCCAGAGCCACTGCGTCCGCTTCTTTCCATACATCTCGCGTATCTGCCACGCACAGTGGATGACGACCGTGGGCGCATGCGCGCGGACGGTTTCTTTCCACGTATCCCACGCGGTGTTTTCCTCTAGCCAAAGAATCTTGTCGTTCCCCTTCAGAATCTCCGACATCCCCCGCCTGTCCAAACAGATTATTTTTTTGACATCAGGACGCTTGGAAAACTGGTCGGCCAACATGCCGCCCACATACCCCGCCCCGCCGGTTAAAAATATCGTGTGCATGGTTTAGAAAGAATTATGAACAAAAAGTTAAAAAATGTTCGCGAAGCAATTTCAAAAATTTCCCTATCAGCGTAACCATAACTGAAATTCGGGGTAGGTTTCTTTATCATAAAAATCCAAATCTTTATCGTCTTCCCAAACGAGTTCAGTAAAATTTTCGGTGTCCTCGCTGTAACCACGGCACATAACCAAAACACGATGGGATAGTATATATGGGATATTTCTTAAAATAAGTTTCGCAAAAAATGACGAAAGATTAATTTCCATATCATGTAAGACGATAATATCCGCGCGATACGAAATCAAGATATCCCTTATCACGCAAAACCTGCAATTGCTGACGGATTTTATCCTTGATGTGCTTATTTTCTGGATGGAGTTCGCTCAATTCGTTCTCAAAAATATAAACATCATCGAGCGCAAATTCTGGTTTATTAAGCTTTTCAATACTCCGCATGACATCGAGTAACCACCCTTTCGCGGACACTTCTTTTTCTTCGCGCAAGAATAATGTCTTCTTCCATTCGGCAAGAACTTTTTCTTTCGGTTCAACTTGCCGATTGCGTACGAAAAATATCTTGCCCGTTTGCGGAATACTTTTGAGTAAGATATTGCACCCAGTCCATCCAGCGCGACGCGCTGTTAGTGCAAGCGGTTTTCGTTTTTCTATGATTTCAGGAACAAAAAAATGTTTCGGAATAACGAGGAAATCTAGAACTTCTAGATTTTTTAAGTTGTATTTTAGGAGGAAAAAATTAGGGTTGTTGCTAGATTGTAGGCGTTCAAGCATTGTGCGATACGCACCATCAACAATTTTTGCACCAATAGAATCCTTCTTACTTTTTAATTCGTAATCTTCTTGGCAATTTGAGCAGAGAAAATCAGCGACTGGCTGATTGTTCGGATACTTATCTATGCTTAAGTGTCCACAATTCGGGCAATACGCCGAACTATCCACCCATTGTTCAGTTAAAACACGAGCTTTTTGTGAAGCACTTTTGTAGCCTGCAGCAAGTTTTTCATCAAGAGTTAATTCCATATCCATTCAAGCGATAATACCAAACCCCGACCCGCCGATTAAGAAAATAGTGTGCATGGTTGAACTTATGAATCTAAAAACAAATTATTTTTTACCTTTTCCGTTTTCAATTTTCTTTATCTTCTCTGACCTATTTATTCTCATTTGTGCCTTTCCTATGGCATCGGGAGTTGGAAGTTCTTCTGGCATAGTGCCCCCAAGACTGACGATAGTGTTGCGAACTTTTTGACCAACTTCATAGTGTGCTAGATTTGCCCTTCCTTGACCTTTGATATTCTCTCGTTTTATCTTTGCATCAGTTTGTGTAGCACGAAACAAGTTCGCTGCGAGCTCCTCACTATGCATATGGTCAAGAATCTTCTGAGATTTTTTCAGTTTCTTTTTTGTATGAATATCCTGCATCGTAAGTCCGCCATACAACCCCTTGTATCCGGAATTTTGGAAAATTGCAAAACTTTCTACACCAGCAACAGAGGCGGTTTGCATTAAGCTTGTGTTATGCTTTTTTATTTCTCCACGCAAAAAAACACGGCTTCGGTCTTCAATCAAATTATCTGTCCTTTCCTGTCGCCGAGTTTGAATCGCAAAATATGTCTGACCTTTGGCAACCACGACTTTGGTCGGGTCAGAGTTTTGTACGATTAAATAACAGGCATACCGCGAAAGGTATATCGTTTCTATTGGCTTTTCTGCTCCAGACCCAATTGGGACCATTTCGTTGGCATCAACGAAATGGCTGTGGATAACCTCACCACTGTTCTTGCAAGCAATTTTTGCCTTTTCAACTGCGTTCAAAAAGTTACGATAATTGGAGTATTCTAGAGACCTAGCAAGTTCTCGAGAAGACCAGTACTCCTTACCGTTGTTATCGATTCTTTTTATCGTTTCAAATATATTTTCCTTCATAAATTCTTGCCACCCTCTTTTACGATAATCATTAGATTACCCCATCACCTATCCTCTAGTGTCTAACTCCCCACTCTCGTCAGAAGCGTCTGTATTGTCCGGAGCGCGATGACGACATCAAGCGAGAACGAACGGTTTTTGATGTAGAAAAGGTCGTAGGCGAGGCGTGTTTTCGTCTCCTCCACGGACTGGGGGCTAAGGTTGCCGTAGGAATAGTTTTGCCGGACCTGCGCCCAGCCCGTGATGCCCGGCTTCACGATGCTCCGAATGGAGTAGTAGGGGATCTCCGCCATGAGGCGGAGCCCGAGCCCCGTCATGTCGGGGCGGGGGCCGATGAGCGCGATGTCGCCCGTGAGCACGCTCCAAATCTGCGGAAGCTCGTCTATGCGGGTCGCCCGCAAGAACGCGCCCACGCGCGTCACTTTATTGTCCGTCTCACCTATCCAGACACCGTTCTCGTAGCCGCGTTGCATGCTCCGAAACTTTGGCACCTCTATGGTCTTCCCGCCTTCGCCGATGCGCTTCTGTCTGATGAAGACGGGGCCCTTGTCCTCCAGACGAATCGCAAGCGCCACAAAGGGCATGAAGATGAGGGTGACAATGCCGAGGGCAAGCGAGAGCGCGATATCAAAGACCCGCCGGAGGAGGTCGTAGGCGCGATGCTTCCGCGGAGAGATGTTTTCAAGAAACCAGTTGTACCGCAGAAGCGAAAGCGGAATGCGGTCAAACATTTCCTCGTAGAGCTTGCCCATGTCCACAAATCGCACGCCCGAGAAGAGGAGGTTGTATAGGCGCGGGAGGAGCGCCTCTATCTTTTCGTTGTGCAGGTCTATCACGACGACCGACACCTTGTGCTTTTTCGCCTCCCGCAGGAATTCTTCTTCAAAATCGGGCGAGAGGAGCATGTCCAAGTTCCAGCCCCCCGCGAAGCGGATGTTGTACCGAGGATTTTTGTTTATCTCCTCGGCGAGCTCGTAGAGCTCCTTTCCGCGCCCGATGATGAGCGCGCTCTGCTTTCTCCCCCTGCCGAGAAACTCTATCCCGTAGATTCTCCAGATGAGGATGAAAAGCGAGGAGATGACGATATAGAGGAAGAGGTTTGTCTTGGGGGTGATTTTAAAGACCGGAAAAAAGTAAAAGAAAAAAACGGCGACAGCGGAGTTTGCGATCTGCGCCTTAAGGAGAAGCGCGGGGAGTTTCCGTCTGAAAAAGAGCGTGCTTTTGTCGTAGAGGCCGGTGGCGAGAAAGACGACGAGCCACGCCGCGGTGAGAAAGGAAAACGCGAGCGCGTGTTCTATCAAGTTTACCTGCCTTAAATCGTGAAAGTACCGCAGAAAAAGCACCGCGCCAAGCGCAATGTAAAACAGGCACACATCGCCTACCAGTAATGCAAGAAGCCGTCTTCTACCGAGAAACATAAAAAATACGGTGACAAACTATGGTGAGATGTCTTATGCTATAACACTTTGCAGGAAAGACAAGTTATACACGATGAACAAATTGTTCTATTGTTTTATTACGACGAGCGAGGGGTAAAGTGAAAATACGTTTCAGTATTTTCACTTTACCCGAGTGCCGTCGTAACAAAGGGGTTACTACCCCTTTGTTGTAAAATTGTTGGGGAAAAACAATATCAAAATCACAATGTTCAAAACACGAAACAAGAATCTCTCGTTTGGGAAATTAAAAAAATTGGACTTATTTAGAGTTTAGGGTTTAGGATTTAGAGTTTGTCTATGAAGATACTTTATATTATCACCAAGTCAAATTGGGGCGGGGCGCAAAGATATGTGTATGACCTTGCAACACACTTTAGCCGTGAGGATGGGTACGAAGTAGCGGTGGCTCTTGGCGGCGATGGAGCGCTGCGACAAAAACTGGAAGAAAAAGGTGTGCGCGTGATACAGATTCAGGCGTTAGAGCGTGATATAAAAATCACGAACGATATACGCGCGTTTTTTGCTCTTCTGAATTTGCTCCGAGAAGAAACACCTGACATCGTGCACTTGAACAGTTCAAAGAGCGGCTTCCTCGGCGCGCTCGCCTGTTTCTTATACAAGAGACAAGAGACAAGAGACAAGAGACAAGAAATAGTTTTCACTGTACATGGCTGGGCGTTCAACGAAAAGCGTCCATGGTGGCAAAGAGTGGTACTCGCGCTCCTGCAGTGGAAAACGGTGCTTCTTTCCGATAGAACTATCGTGGTGTCGCACACGCTAAAGGCGCAGGTATGGTGGTGGCCGTTTGTCCAGGGAAAACTAGCGGTCATCCATAACGGTGTGCCCGAACTCTCGTTTTTTCCGCGCGATGCTGCAATCACGCATTTCCCCAACATACGACATACGACATACGACATACAAATCGTTACTATTGCCGAACTTCATAAAAATAAGGGGCTGGATGCGGCGATTGAGGCGCTTTCTCTTATGCTCGACAAAAATGTAACCTATACGATTATTGGCGAAGGAGAAGAGCGCGAAAAATTGGAAATGCTCATCAAATGGTACGAACTTGGGGACCGCATTTTTCTCGCCGGACACATGAGCGAAGCATACAAGTATCTTAAAGCGTTTGACCTATTTCTCCTCCCCTCGCGCACCGAAGCTTTGAGCTACACGCTCCTTGAGGCAGGGCGCGCGGGGCTCCCCGTCGTCGCAACAGCAGTCGGTGGAATCCCTGAAATCGTTGAGCACAAAAAAACCGGTCTCCTTGTGCCTCCTGAAAACCCTCATGCGCTCGCCTACGCGCTTTGGTATGTAAATGCGCACCCCGTTGCACGTGCACTCGCAGGGCGTGAGTTTGAGAATGCGACGAGAAAACACTTTACGCTCACGCGGATGCTTGAGGAGACAAAAAACGTGTATATCACTTGCGCCGCTTCACGTGTTTAGCACTCCCCTGTTTTAAATATTTTTCCAAAAGTTCCGAGCTTGACTGTATCTTTCCCCCACCGACTCCATAGACAACCTTGATGCCGAGTTTTTTACAAATCCCCCTCTCAGGAATATTCTTTGAAGTTCTGTCGCCACCTTTGGCGAAAATGGCGGGCTTAAAACGCTCCAGCGCCTCGCCGACGTCATCGCGTTCACTGTTTAAAATATAGACCTCGTCTACGCACGCAAGACCCTTGATGATTTCCGCGCGATCCTTGGCAGGCATAAACACGCGGCCCTTTTTTCTCTTGAGCCAGCTGTCGCCGTTTACGACGACGATTAAATAGCCGCCGAGCTTTTTAGCGGCTTCCATACAACGAAAATGCCCAACGTGCATAGGGTCAAAGCCACCTGAAGTGAGCACCGCTACCTTCTTCTTCATACCGCTATATTACACGGGTGTGTAATCTACTTCAATCTCTTGACGTGCACGTATTTTTTAAGTTTTTTCACCATAAACACGTCTGTCGCCGTCCGCGACTCTTCCGTCATCCCGCCGATATGCGGAACAATGATAAGATTTTGATTTTTCTTCGCGTATTCTACGAGAGGATGCTGAACGAATTTTTTCCCGAACGACAACTCGTCTGCTAAAACATCCGTCGCGTAACCGGCGATTTTTTTCTTTTCAAGCGCATTGAGCACGGCTCGTTCATCAACTATTTTTCCACGCGAGGTATTAATGAGATACGCGCTTTTTTTCATGCGCGCGAACTCATGCACGCCAAACATTCCTTCGGTGTCTTTACTCAAATGAACATGGATGGAGATAACATCGCTTTCCCGAAGTAGCGTGTCAAACGACACTCTTTTCAACCAACGTAGCGCTTTTTTCACGTGAGTGTCAGAGAAAAGCACGTTCATTCCAAACGCCTGTCCGTAGCGCGCCATCCACTTTCCGAGACGCCCCATCCCCACAATGCCGAGCGTCTGCCCATAGAGATTGTGTCCACGAAATGCATCCCGATTCCATTCGTATTTTTTTACCGATTCAAACGCGTGCGGCGTTCGCCGCAGAAGCTCAATCATGAGCCCAGCCGCAAGTTCTGCCGTACCGGTAATTGTATTTAAAAACGCCGTCTCCCCACTGAGGGACAAAACCTCTATCCCACTCTTCTTCGCCTCCTCCAAATCTATGTGGTCTAGTCCTGTCGTCGCCGTGGCGATGACCTTCAGATTTTTCGCCTGTGCGAGAACCTCCTTATCAAACGTGAGCCCAAGCCCGATGACCGCCGCATCGTATTCTCCAATGTACCTCGCAAGTTCTTTTTGCGAAAATTCACGGTAATAAACCATGCCTAATTTTTTTAGTATATTTTGCGCTTCCTGTGGATATTCCTTTCTAATAGTGTTGAGTATGCGCATATAAATAAAGGGTTCTCTTTTCCCAAAGAGAACCCTCGCTCTCTGCCTTTAGTCGCTACTCACTTTCGGTATTTTCACAATGACGAGCCGCGCAGTGCCTTTCGCGCTGTGACTGTGCGGAACTCCTGCGGGGATCCAGAGCCAGTCGCCGGGTTTTAGGACCATTTTCTTCCCGCCCTTGATGGTCTTCGCTTTGAGTTCGTTTGGGTTTTCTGTCCCGTCGGCTCTTTTCCCATGCCACGGACGAACCATTGTGCCGCCACAGGTAAATGTTACTACTCCCTCAAGACAGAGCCACAAATCGCTTTCGTGCGTGTGCACCTCCGCGTCATTCACCACATTTTTGTCTTCCAGGATGTTCATCGGCAATGTGTGCGCGGCCACGATAGATTTCAACGGCTCCAGTAGCCGCTTGCCGTCAGTCGGCTTCGTCTTGAGCGTTTTTGCAATGTCCGCCTTACGGACAACAAAACTTTTTTGCTGGTTCATATTTCCTCTCAAAAAAAATGGGTGCGCCCAAAGCATAGCGCACCCATTCGTATCCTACAAGCCCAAAAACGCGGCGCCAATCATCATGATTATGGCACCAGGCCATCGCTTTTTCACGTTCACCTCTTTCAGGATAAGCCATCCCAAAATGAGCGTGAACACAATCGTCGTCCGTTTCATCGCGCCGACATACGCGGCAAACCCGTAAAGAAATGCCGCCCAGTAGCACACCATGACCAGTGTGTACAGAAGCGGGTTTTGTATTAAACGGGTGATATGTTCCTTCTCCACCTTTTTCCACTCACCGGTGATGAGCGTCTTCGCCAGTCCAACCACGCCGCAAAAGAGCAGAATGAGCCCTGGAACGAAGGTTATTGACTCCGCCCGTATAGTTCCAAGTTTGTCAAAGTTTACTGCCACGGCGCCGCATGCTGCGACGACGAGCGCGATTTGGACCGCCCTGTTCCGCATGAGCACATACCACGGCGCCACATAGCGGACTGATTTCCCCATCCATAAGAGATACTCCGGCGGGTGCCATGGTTTTTTCTCTCCGGTCACGGGGTCAAGGATGAAGACCTCTTCCGCGAAGCTCAAGACGTAAAAGCCAACGGCGAGCAGAAGAAGCCCGATATACCCCCACATGCCTGGCACTTCCCCTAGGATGAACCATGACGGTATGAGCACAATCATCGGCTGTGCCGCCGAAATGGGGGCGACGAGCGAAACATCGCCGAGTTTCAAAGCCCGCAAGTTGCCGAACTGGATGATGATGTTCAGAACGCTTGTTGCAAGAAGTGGCAACCAGAGGCCATGTATTGAAAAATCAAACCAGTTTTCTACCCGAGGCGGATTGAACAAAAACGATGCGGCGAGAAGCAGCGCCCCGCTTCCGAGCATATTCACCGTCCCGATACAGTCAGAAGGTGCATTTTTGATCAGCAACTTTTTGTTGGCGACTTCGTAGAACGCGAAAAGGAACGCACCCATGAGTACCAGAGCAAACCCTTGCCATGCCATCATTTTCTTGTCCTCGTTTCAAGTAACTGCAAAACAAACTCTGGAGGAAGTATAGGGGGGGTCACTGTTTTGTCAACACCCCGTTGTACATTTTTTGTATTCGTGGTGTAGAAAAACCCGCCAGTGTTCAAAAAAACATGGCGACGAGTACTCTTTAAAGGAACCCTCTTGTTACTTCCTCGTTTCCTCCGGAGGAGGATCGGCCTTCGGCGGACGGAGAAAGTGAAAATACTGAAACGCATTTTCACTTTACCCCTCGCTCGTCGTAATAAGTTCCCGCTTGAAATAACGCGGGAACAAACAGTCGCTCTTTACCGGCGTATGCCCGAAAAAGAAATTGTGTCTTATAACGAGGCGTGACGGGCAAAATGACCCGCAGTGACAGAGACCTATGTTTTTGATAACTGCCTTAAAGTACGAATAGCCTCGTTATGCACTAACCCGTTGCTTGCCAGAAGCCCGTATGGGTTGGTTGGCACTTTCTTGTTGTACACAAGTGTTTCGCCCTTAACCCCGGTCACCTTGCCACCGGATTCTTCAAGAATGACCTGCGGCGCGCAAATATCCCACTCGCCGAGACGATTTGTCGGGTTAAAGAAGAGGTCAAACCCCCCTTCTGCGATTAAGCCAATCTTGATGCCGTTACTGCCTACCCGTGTCATGACGCTTATATGCAAAATATCAACAAACGCCTGCACATCATCAGTAAAATGATTCCGGCTCGCCACCATTCTTATGTCATTTCCTTTGGCGACTACTGACACGGCAAGCTTCTTTTTCTCTCCTCCCGTTTCTAGAAACGCGCCGCCGTCTTTCACCGCATAATAGAGCTTTTCCGCGGCGGGTTGATACACGATACCAAGCATCGGCTTTCCAAAACGCACAAGACCAACCATAACGGAAAAATCGTCTACCCCTTCTACAAATGACTTCGTCCCATCAAGCGGGTCTATAATCCAAACATACTCGGACGCGAAGCGTGCGTTATCGCCGATTGATTCCTCCGAGAGTATCGGCCAGCCGTACCTCGCAAGACCGCGATGAAGAATGTCGTCCGAACAGTTATCCGCTTCCGTGACAATCGCGTCATGCTCTTTAAACGCCACCTTAATCTTCTTTCCATAAAGACCCATAGTTGCTTTTCCTGCGTCGCGGACTGTTTGTATCGTATGTCTCAAAACATTGTTCATATCATTTTTCTTCAGAACTCATTTCAAAACCTGCTTTCGAGGCAGACTGTTCTGATTTCGAGCGAGGCGAAGTCAAAAAGTGCGAGTAATACACAGGTATTTCGAGCAATTTTTGACAAGCCGTAGCCGAAATCAGGACAGTATGAGCCGGAATGAGGTTTTGAAATGAGTTCCACACCAACACGCGTAAAGATTAGAACCTGCCTCAAAAACAATTTTTTAGTAAATCCTCTTTCTCCAATAAAGGTGCCCCATTGTTCTCAAAAATTCGTTTGAGCATGGTTTACAATCCAACCGCAACGCGCCCTTCTTCCCCCCTGTCGGGTCTTCATAGTGTGTGGGCGTATATAAAAATCTTGCGCGAAGCGCCTCGGCCACCCAAAATCTCTGTGACTTTCTTCGTCCTTCAATAAAAATTGTTCCGATGGAGTTAAGCGAGCTGATATACGAAGCGATAACTTGCGGAAATCCGCCGTCATATATACCCTTGCCCTTACCGCCATCAATGATTATTAAATCATATTCTCTTTGGGGGGGTAATTTCAAATAATCGGTGGTTACAGTATATCTTTTGCTCATTTCTCTAAGATTGTCATTGAGCGCACGAATACAGAAATCATTGTGTTCATAAATATCAAGCGCACCGTCACAATTTTTCAAGATTGCATAACTCAAGGTGCCGATACCTCCACCAAGCTCTAAAATGTTTTGCGGGTTATGTTTTTTGCAAAAAGAAACAACTGCTTCTATCGTTACTTTTCCGGCAATATGGTCTGATCCTTGTTGGTTTTTAAATAGTATGAATATCTCTTGCGGTGTCATAGATTACCAATTTTAAAGAGAATGCTAAAAAAGCTATCGTATAATTACATTACACAATAGCATGTTTTTCTAAAAATTTTGAAACGAGGAGTGCTGACTCCTCGAGAGTGAGTCTGCCGGTATTCACTCTCATGTCAGGGAAAGTTGGCATCTCGTAGGGAACCTCTGAACCATCCATACCAATAAGCGGTGTGCGGTTCCCCGCCAATGCCGCGCGATAGAGCCCTTTCACATCGCGTTTGACACACTCCGCAAGCGGACAGTCAACAAACACTTCAAAAAAAGAATTCCCGATGATCTCCCTGCTTCGCATCCTATCTTCTGCAAACGGAGCAATAACGGGGATAAAAATAAGGTCATGTTCGTTCTTTTTTTCTTTTGCCAGAAGCGCGATGCGGCGATTGTTTTCACGGATGTCCTCGCGAGAAAACCCAAGCGGTCGCGCATCTTTTTGCCGCACTGCATCGCCGTCAAGGATGTATACACGCTTCCCTTTCGCCTCATATGTTTTCTTCAGCGCTTCGGCAAGCGCTGTTTTCCCTGAACCACTTAATCCTGTTAACCATAAAACCGTTCCCATAGTCGCAGTATCTCATTTCACAAACACATCTTCGCCTTGGCGGATTAAATCAACTATAGCGCTTGCAATCTCTGGGCGCATAAACCATTCCGGTGGCGCTTCACCGCGAAGGAATCGTGCGCGCACTTCCGTACCGCTGATATGCATTTTTTCTTCTTCTGCGTGACCATGTGCATCGTCCTGTTCATGAACATGGCCCTTTGTTTTTTGCGAATAAAAAACTTTGTCAAAACGAACCGGTATAATGCCGATGTCGGCGGAAGGGAACGCGTCAAAAATCTCATGCGATGCTTTGGGGTGATAGAAAGCGCCGACACCGGTGTGGTCGCGCCCCACAATAAAATGACTGCAACCGAAGTTTTTGCGGCAGAGCGCCGTAAAAAGAGCTTCTCGCGGACCGGCATAACGGGAAAAGGTTGCATAGGTGGCAAATACCGCCCTGTCTTTCGGATAGAAATGCTCCATCATCATTTCGTAGCTTTTTATGATTGGCTCGGTATGAAAATCGCCCGCTTTTTTCTTGCCGATAACCGGATGCAGGAAAAGACCGTCAGCGTGCGTTTCTTCAAGCGCCTTGAGCTGGATAAACTCATGCCCGCGATGTATGACATTCCTCGTGTGAAACCCGACAACACGCGACCAGCCGCGCTCTTCAAACAAGCGTCGTACTTGTCTCGGTGTCAGCTCATAATTCTTGTGCGGCGCCGGACGACGCTTCAAAAGCGCTATCTTTCCTCCCACAAGCACCGGGTTCATCTTATATAACGCGCCCACTCCAGGGTGTGTTTCGTCAGTGGTGCCGTAAAGCTTTTCTGCAACTGTTTTTTTGTCAAAAGTATAAAGATCTTCAACGTGAATCACCGCCACAATCGCCCCCGTTGCGTCAGTGAGCGCGGCATCATTCCCTAGAGAAAGTTGCCGCGCCGTCGCCTCCGACACATCCAAAAGAATCGGCAATGGCCAGAGGACGCCGCTTTTGAGGCGGCACGAATCAAGGACAGAGGAAACATCGTCGTGCACCATAAACCCCTCCAAGGGGCTAAAGGTGCCGATTGCAATCTGTTCTGCATCCATGTACTGCTCGTTTGAAAGTACAATACGGGGAAGCGACGAAAGATAGCGGGGGTCCCGCTTTTCTTCTCCCGCGAAACGCTCCACGAGATTCCCGCCATGCGGCGGCACGAGGGAAGATGCGTGCTCTGTCGCGCTTTGAAGATACCCTCTTTTTTCAAGAATTTCTGCGAGCTCTTTATTCCTCTCCGGAAGCTCTTGAGCGACTGGCGCCACATGCGCCACGACTTTCTGAATCATATTAATCGCCTCAAACGGGTGTTTGCCGATGGCGGTTTCCGCGGCAAGCGCAAGGCCGTGCGCGCCGTCAAGAATGGTGCTTTCAATATCATGTATTTCTGCGCGCGTCGGCTTTTTCTTTTCAACCATTGTCTCTAGAAGATTTGTCGCGACGAATACCCCTTTCTCTTTTCGGCGCGCTTTTTCAATGATGAGTTTCTGCAGAAACGGGATGCGCTCAAGAGAAACCTCTTTACTCAAGTCGCCACGGTCTAAGAGAAGATAGTCCGACTTTTCAATAATCTCATCAAGATTTTCCAGTCCATCCTGACACTCAATTTTTGAAATAATCTTCATCTTCCCCCGCGTTGCCTGCCGAACCACATCCACGAACGCGCCAGAACGCATAAAGGAGGCGGCGATATGTCCTACCCCCTCGCGAAGCCCCACCTCAATCGCTTGGTAATCCTTGGGAGAAAGCGGCGGCAAAGTGAGGTGCTTGGGCGTTGCCGGGTCCACAACAACTCCCTTGTTCCTCCCTACGGCGCCCGAAACAAGCACCTCCGCTCTGACAAAGCCGCTCGTCGCCTGCGCGGTATCGGCGATTCGGAGGATTGCCGTGTCAAAGTCAAGATATAAAATATCTCCCACTTCTAGTTGAGAAAGTATTTCTTTCGGGCGCAGAGTGAGCCGGCGCTCGTCGCCCTTAAACTCTTCCGCGCACAACTCAATGTGTTTGTTTTCTTCAAAAAATATTGTGTTCTCCTTTAAGTCCCCCGTCCGTATTTGCGAACCTTCGGTGTCAACGATAAAGGGAATATCTACTTTTTTTGCGAGCGCAATAAAACGCTCCATATCGGCAACGCTTGAATGCGACATATTGGTACGGACGAAATCAACGCCTCGTGCTTTTATTTTCCGCACGTCCGCTTCTGTGTTCGTTGCCGGGCCAAGCGTGACGATTATTTTCATGAGATGTCGTACTTTTTAAACACCGCCTTCCTTAAGGGAGCAACGGCTGTGTCAATCTTGTAAGCCATCTCTTTTGTCATGTAGTTTTCCCAATCGCCAACCATTCCCTTTCTAAGTTGGCTCGTTTTATCTTCTTCCCCTCGCTCTCTCGCAATCCCGCCGTCTTTTTTCGTTTGTTTTTTAAATGACGCGTCAGCGAGCATCCGCGCAATGATAGCGGGAGATTTCTTCACCCCAAGATAGTCAAGAATTCCGGCAGTCACCCTTGGGCCATCGGTGCTTAATTTTTCATAGGTAATGCAGTGAATGTGATTGTCATACGCGAGCAGAGCTTCATACTCGGGGATAATCCTGTTTCTCAAATAATCGGAAACGAAACCGGCGGTTACTCTTTTCTCTTTTCGTCTCCCCTTGTGCACCAAACTAAAGTGCCACGACACTATTTTGTCTTTCGGGTCACGGATAATGCAGATTTTTTTAATACCGGGGTACAGATAATCTATAAAATCCAAATGGAAAATATAATCGGCGGTATTTTCGCCGACGATTTTCTTACGGCCACGCCGTTTGTTGCAATAATCGCTATAGCGCTCTTGCATCAGCGAATAAAATTTCCAGCGCGGTACCGTATCTTTATACGGAACGAGGTCGGCAAAGAGTGTGTCGTACATCGTGCGGTATCGTTCTATTGGCCGCGTGAATCGCGGGTCGGCCTTCGGTTCTATGCTCGCTAGGGTGTTAAAGAAATCAACATCACCAATTTTGCTTTTGACAAGCTTGCTATGGAACTTGGTATTTGGGAAACACGCAATCTCGGGATGAGAATTGAGGAGCGCTCCCGTCCAAACAGTACCGCTTCTTTGCATGCCGACGATGAGAAAATCTGGTTTTAATTTTGTCTTTTGAGAAACGCGCATACTTTTTTTGCCATAAAAACATCGGTTGCGACACGCGACTCTTCCATCATCCCGCCAATATGCGGCGTGATGATACAGTTATCGTGCGTTTTTGTGTATTCTACGAACAGGTGCTTCTTAACTCCCCACCCTCCGCCGAAGGCAAGTCCTCCTTCAGAGGAAAAAGATGTCTCACCAGCGAGAACATCGGTTGCGTATCCGCCGATGTCTTTCCGCCTCAATGCGGCGAGAAGCGCTTCTTCGTCTACAATTTTCCCGCGTGCCGTGTTTATAAGATACGCGTTCTTTTTCATGCGCGCAAACGCTTTCGTATCAAACATCTCTTCCGTATTTTTGTCCAGATGTACATGGATGGAAATACAGTCACTTGTCTGGAGGAGCGTTTCAAAAGACACTTTTTTATATTTTTTTGACGGACTTTTCTTGATGTAGGAGTCAAAAAACTGAACGCGCATTTCAAACGCCTCACCATACCGCGCCATCCACGAGCCGAGCCGCCCCATCCCCACGGTGCCGAGCGTCTGCCCATAGAGATTATGCCCAAGAAATGCGTCCCGATTCCATTCATGTCGTTTTACCGAATCAAACGCGTGCGGCGTGCGGCGAACGAGGTCTATCATGGGCCCTGCGGCGAGTTCGGCGGTACCGGTAATCGTATTTAATATACATAGAGCAGGGGGGTTCCTTATAGTGAAAACCTGTACACGATAGTATAAGTTGCGCGTTCTGCATCACCTTCTCGCTCGTAAAAAAACCCGTCCTCCCAAGGAGGACGGGCGGGTATGCTCAGAATCGTATAATGCTTTTTATTACTTTTCGCTTCCGGCTTGCTTCAAGGGCTTCTTTTATTTTCTCAAGCGGGTAAATGTGTGTTCGTGAAAGATAGTGCCACGCATCCAGTTTCCCCTCATTAATGAACGAAATAATGTCGTCATGCGCCGACCCCTCGTCATAGTGTGCGCCATGATAAAAACTGAAATCCCCATGAGAGCGTGCCGCAAATATTGAGTAGCCGAGAGCTTCGTCAAAGCCATACATGCCTATCTTTCCGCCGTGTATAAGCACGGGTAGGACTTGATTGAGGGTGGCATTATTCCCCACTGTATCAACGACGATATCACAACGAGGAAAGTTTCTTTTATAAAGCGCTTTCACCAGATTCTCGGTATGATACGAAACGAAGCTCTTGATATGCGCCCTTAGGAATATATTTTTTCGTTCTGGGCTACCAATAACTACCGTTTGAAGACCTCGATTGTGGGCATGATTGGAGAAAGCAAGTGCTTGCGCGCCAGAGCCAATAATGAGCAGGGTTTCGCCTGCCTTAGGAGACATTCTCTTGAAAAAAGCGTATGTCTCTCGCCAGGTTATGATGAGCGTTGCCGCCAGAGGATCCATCTGTGCCGGTAACACACGATGTATGGTATATTTGCCCCACCGTGTTTCAGGAATAGCATCGTCTCGCATCGCTTCCCAATCTGTTGCTACTCCTCTTTCTGCAAGAGCCCCCCACTGAATAGCGTAGTTACTGCCCTTAGGAAGCCGGTTTATAATCCGCGTAATGACATCTCCCTTTTTTATGTACTTTACTTTGGGTCCGCATTTGATAACACGCCCGATGGCCTCATGCCCGAGAAGTAACGGGTAGTTTAATTTCTGACCTAGGTCGTTATGTAAAATATGATGATCGGTGGCGTTGCATATTGACGATGCGAGGATTTCGCAAAGCACATCATAATTACCAATAACGGGTTCCGGCACATCGCGGACCTCAATGACTCCGGGTGAGATTACCACTACTGCTTTCATTGTGTCATTCCCTTTAAAGATAGTCGTTGCAAGGTTCTCGTTCTATCTGTCTGCAACCCTAGCACGGGTCTTCGCGTTTCATAGCCCAAAACCGCACAAGGTCAAAGTCAACATTGCTATTTATATCAAAAGACCGCTCCCCCAGCATAATATACGCATGGGATTTTCACGATAATGAGGCGCGCAGTGCCTTTCGCGCTGTGACTGTGCGGGACCCCCGCCGGAATCCAAAGCCAGTCGCCAGGTTTCAAAACCGTTTTCTTCCTGCCTTTGATGGTCTTCGCCTTGAGCTCGTTCGGGTTTTCCGTCCCGTCGGCTTTTTTCCCATACCAGGGGGCGACCATTTCCCCTCCGCATACAAACAAAACGCTTCCCTCAAGGCAGAACCACAAATCACTTTCGTGTGTGTGCACTTCCGCGTCGTTGGAGACATTCTTGTCTTCCAAAACGTTGAACGGGAGCGCCTGCGCGGCCGCGATAGATTTCAAGGGCTCCAGCAATTTCTTGCCATCAGTCGGCTTCGTGTTGAGCGTTTTCGCAATATCCGCCTTGCGGACAACGAAGAAACTAGCTTTTTGATTCATATTGCCTCTCAAAAGAAAAGGGTGCGCTCAAAGCATAGCGCACCCGATGGTTGTTCTACAAGCTCAAGAGCATGATGCTGGCGAAAACACCTGTTCGTGAAGACGCGGAATGTCGGCGAGGTTTTCATACATCCTCTCCGGCGCATAGGTGCGCGCGGAAAGAAAGTTCCAGGCGCTCGCGTAGTGCCGCATCGCAATTTTCTGGACGGCAGGACGAAACTTTCCGCCGAAAGTCCATCCGAACGAATGCACTTTCGCACCCGGGACTTCGTCCATGAGCCGTCGTCGCGACACGGCAAGTTCTTGCTCAATATCGGCAAGACCGGTAACATCAAGTGCCGGGTGCGAAACGGTGTGCGAGGTAATTTCCATGTCTGCCGTGGCCATCACACGAAGTTCGTTTCCCGACATGAACCACTCCCGGGTATACTGCTCTTGCGACCCTTCGCCCACATACTCGGCAAACATCTCGTCAATCTTTTCCTGTTTGAAAGCCTGCGCCGGCCAGTGGTTGAACATCCACTTGATGCGCCGAAATTCCTCCACTTCGCCAACCTTCCTGCCAGTCGCGTCGTATCGCTTCGCGTCCAAAAGGTCCACATAGGGAGTTCCCTGGAATACCTTCGGAAGAATCTCTTCTTCAAGACGCTTGGCGCCCAGGAGCTCAATCAAGATTTGGAAACCGATGACCGGCGGGAGCTTACCGTCAAGCGCGCAGGTGATGTAGAAGAATGTCCCACGAATGCCGAGATTTTGCAAGATGGGAAACACGGTCGTGAACTGGTCCTTCAGCCCGTCGTCAAAAGAAAGTGTCGCGTGTTTTTCGGGCAACGGTCTGTTGCTCGTGAGACGCGACACGACCTCCTCGCATGTGAGGAACTCGTACCCGCCCTCCTTGAGAGCGCGAATCTGGGCGCGGAGACGAGCGGGAGAGCAGTTTGGTCCAGGGGCTTTTTCATTACGGACATAGTGATACCCCAGATGCATGACATCATCCATCGGTCGTTTCTCCTCTTTAAGGGTACAGACAGCACCGCGGCAGATACCGCGACGGGAAAGGCTCAACCAAAGAGCACAGTGGGCAGTGTATGCTCGTAAATGAATTTTGTCAACCATACTCACAAGCTCAAAAGAGCGGCACCGGCGGTCATGATGAGAGCGCCCGGCCAGCGTTTCTTTACGCCCTGTTCATTGAGAAGCAACCAGCCAAGAAAAAGGATGAAGATAACGGATGTCCGCTTCAGAGCGCCAACATACGAGGCGAATCCGTAAAGGAACGCCGCGCTGTAACAACCCTCAACCACGGCGAGCGCAATCGGACTGCCGATGAGACTCACGAGGTGCGCTCTAGTCATCTTTCCCCATTCATTGGTAACAAGTGTTTTTACAAGACCGACTACGCCAATGAACAAGAGCACAATCGCGTCAGCAAAAAGTATTGACCGAGACTGAAGGATGAGAAGCTTATCAAAGTTAATCGCCACCGCGCCGCACACAGCGACCACAAGCGCAATGCGCACGCCCTTGTTTCTGAAGAGCTGGTGCACCGGCGCATAGTAACGAACAGCGCTTCCCATCCACGCAAGATGACCGGGTGGCTGCCACGGCTCCTTTTCACCGGTCTTGGGGTTCAAGACATAGACTTCCTCTGCAAAACTGAAAACATACACGCCGACTGCAAGAAGAAAAAGTCCTATGTAACCCCATATGTCCGGTGCTTCGCCCAAAATGAACCACGACGGGATTAAGACGACCATCGGCTGTGTCGCCGATAGGGGAGTGATGAGCGAAACATCTCCATACCGAAGCGCCCTTACCCTACCAAACATGATAATGACATTGAGCGCGCCAGCGGCGAAAAGCGGCCACAGAAACCCCTGAGGAAAATCAAACCAATTGTCTATCCTCGGCGGATTGAATACTAGTGATGCCACAAGAAGCAGCGCTCCGCTTCCCAAAAAAGTAACTGTGGAAATGCAATCAGCAGGAGCTTTTTTGACCAATAGTTTTTTGTTGGTTATATCATAGAGCGAAATAAGGAACGCACCCATGAGTACCAGAGCAAACCCTTGCCATGCCATCATTTCCTTGCCCTCGTTTCAAGTAACGAAAAGACGAACCCTTGAGGAAGTATAAGGAGGGGGTTATCGTTTTGTCAACTTTCGCGCCAAAAATTTGGCGCGTTCAAAGTCGGCGGGTCCATTTATGTCCAAAGACCGCTCTTCCGGCATGAGATACGCGTGGGATTTTTTGCCGAACAAGTCGCCACGGGCGATATGGCGCGTGTGCGTGAGGTATATCGCACAATTTCTTTTGTACATCTTTTCCAAATCCTGACGGCGGCTTGACTGCTTCCCTTCATCTTCAAAATACGGCAAAATTTTCCCGTTTTTTATCTTCTTGATTTTTTTCGGCGCGAAGTCATCCAGCTCTTTCATGCTCATTACCGAGTCCGCTTTTTTGTCCACCGCAAGCCGTATGCACTCGTCTATATCCTCCGCCGTCCGGAAGGGCGAGGTCGGCTGAAGAATCATGAGATAGTCGTATGCTTCACTCGCGTTCTCCTTGAGCCAGCGGAGCGCGTGCTGAACTACTCCCATTGAGGTTGATGTGTCCTCTGCATACTCTGCAGGACGCATGAAGGGCACGTCCGCGCCATATTTTCGCGCAACGCGCGTGATTTCCGCATCATCAGTAGAAACAATCGTGCGCGTCAAAAGCCGACTCTTCTTCGCCGCTTCAATCGTCCATACAATTAAGGGCAGCCCCCTAAGCGTCTTTATATTTTTTTTCGGAATGCTTTTTGAGCCACCACGTGCGGTGATAACCGCTAAGATTTTTTTGTTTTTGTACATAATCCTATTCGTAAAATCTTTTTTGGATTGCCGGATATTTCCCCATCGCTAAAACGCGGGCAATTTTTTCGCTCGTACCTGCCTTGTAATACAAGTTGCTTTGCCCGAACTTCCCGTGCGCGACCTGCGTTCGTATTGCGCGAAGAATCGTGTTTTTGTCATGCAAGGGGACATGCACCACGTTCTCTCCGCACGCACGGCCGGTTTGCCTGCTTCCAACGTTCACCACGGGGACACCGAAGTATGAGCACTCTTTTATGCCCGATGAAGAGTTTCCTATAAGACAACGGGAGGAGACGAGGAGGCCGTAGAACTCCTCGGGAGAGAGATATTTTATAAACCGTATGTGGCGTGGCTTTTTCACTTCCCGAAAGGTGCGGATTGCTTTGGAGACCTCATCCGTGCCGGCATCAGTGTTCGGCCAAAACCAAATTGTAGGAATGCCCGCTTCATAAACGGCGTCAAGTATCTCTTCGGTGTTTTTCCTGTTGTCTCCGTATTCGGTCGTGACGGGGTGGTACATAACGATTGTATATGGCTTTTTCACGTCTATACTGTCACCAACACCAAGGGAATTTATGACGTGGTTCTCCGTCTTAAAACGTGTTTTGTTCCGCGCGATATATTCTATCTCTGGAGATCCTGTGTTGAAGACGAAGCGCGGGTTTTCCCCCATGCGGAGGAGCCGTGCATGGGCGATTTTGTTTGTGACAAAATGAATATGGGAAAGTTTCGTGATTGCATGGCGCACGCTTTCATCTATCGTCCCCGTAGAATCGCCTCCTTCAATGTGGGCAACGGGAATATTCAAATATGCGGCCGCAATGGCGGCCGAAAGGACTTCGTAGCGGTCACCGCGGAGCACTACGATGTCCGGCAGAAGCGCATCAAAGACGTTTGCAAACTCACTCGTACCGAAACCGGCGGTCTTTGCCATAGCAAGAGGTGTTCCGCCCTCAAACGTCATCATTATCTTTGCCGAGCACGGAAACTTATCCCGCGCAAGAAGCGTGGGCACGTCGCCATAGGCAGGCAAAATCGCCGACGCGCCGACCGCTATCTGAATGTCCACATCCTTGCGTGCGCGGAGCGCCTCAAGAATGAGTTTATTCCGCGCGTAATGGATTTCCGAGGTAATGACGAAACAAATTTTTCTTTTATCTTTACCCTTTAACATGTGGCTCGTGCAATAACATCTTTAGTTATCGGATCAAATTTTTTGAGCGCCCTTTTTGTCTTGCACCCGACAACATCATAAAAACAGTCTGAAGAAAGTCCTTCGGCTAGTTTCTGCGGCCGCATTGCGAACACGACATTCTTTGTTATAACCGCACCTTTCGCCAAATTCTCTCCCGCCATGAGTGACTTGTGAAAGTAGGGACGAAATTGATTCCCCGCGCCTTCAAGCTCTTTCTCTTTTTTGCCATAATAGGCGTCTACGGGCACATCCTTGTATGTTCTCGTATGGACGAGCCGCGCAAACTCTTTCATTTCAGCGGGGGTCATGGAAACCTTATGGTCTGCCCCCCATAAATCACGGGAAAACGAAAAATGTTTTTCAACCACTCGCGCGCCGAGCGCCACGGCGGCAAGCGCCACATCGTGCCCAAGGGAATGGTCGGAGAATCCGATGGTCACGGCGGGATACTTTTCTTTCAGATACTCTATCGTCGCAAGGTTGAAATATTCTTTCGGAGCGGGGTATTTACTGATGCAGTAGAGTACGACAAGCGGAGTTTTTTTCTCTGAAAGATGGCTCACGACACGGTCTAGCTCGTTTAAACTCGCCATCCCCGTTGAAAAAATGATGGGTTTTCCGGTGTCCGTGAGATAATCCAAAAGCACATAATCAAAAATATCTCCTGACCCGACCTTCCAGAACGGGACACCGACCTTATCTAATTTTTGCGCGGCCTTCCGGGACATCGGCGTGGAGAAAAAAATGATTCCCCGTTTGTCGCAATGTGCCTTAATCGGTTTCCAAAACGTTTCAAGGGGCGTCGCGTTCATATTCCGCGTCACCCAACTGTACCGGTCCTTGCTCTTGAAGTGCGGGGATGTGAATTCAATATCCAGCACCTCATCCTCCACCTCATGCGTCTGAAATTTCACCGCGTCGCATCCGGCATTTTTTGCCGCGTCAACGAGTTTCTTAGCGTTTGCCAAATACTCCGCAACCGACTTTTCCTCTTCGGTCTGTATGAAGTTTTTGCCGATTTCGGCAATGACAAAAACTTTGTTCCCGCCGAGAAATTTTTCTCTTTGTTCCCGTAATCGCTGTGCCATATTATCGGAATGTCGTTCTGAAAGTATGCATCCCTATAATTGCGTTCGTGGTGCGCATGTCTTTTTTTGTTACCGGCCCAACGAAACCGTAGGCGCCACCGTGTCCAAGCCGTACTTTTGCTCTACCAAACACCTGTTCGTATACCCACAGAGCGGAAAGACGCAGGTCAACGATTGCAAGCACCGGTTTTTCTGATCGGGCGACAACATTCAAAAGGTCTGCGTCAAATGTCTTATGGCCGTCAGAAGGAGCTCGTGTTGTTGGGCCATCCACAAAAACAAGATCATACGGACGCGCGGGAACATCGGCGTAAGAAACCCCCCGAAAGAGGTGATAAAAATTTTCGGTCTTTTGGCTCATCCGTATGTCAGCGTATTTTTTCAAAAACACGGGGAATGCCTTGGTATTCTGATGGTGATATCTTTCCGATTCTTCCATTGATGTAAGGCGGGGCGTGCCGGAGGCATATCCGTCCCGTTCGTTTTCCATGAGGGCATATGCGATGATGACGGTTGACATGCCGCTGCCAAGCTCGAGAACCTCCTGTGGTTTTCTTCGTCGCACGACAGAATAAAGTAACGCGTATTTCGTCCAGTTTTTCCGAAGTGAGCCCGCGCCAAGCATAGCATGATAGTCGTTAACCGCTTCCCAGAGACCCTTGTGTTTCGCGTGCATCGTCCCCTCGTCGACACGCTCTCGATAATACCGGTACTTCCCCAAAATTCTTTTTTTTGTTTCCGTAAAAATGTTCATTGCGATGATTTTTTTGCGACACGATATAGTGGATAGCGGTATTCACTTTTCCGTACCATATCCTCCTCGCTCCCGCATGCACACTTCGCTTTACCAATATCTTTGGCGAAGTTTATACGCTCCCTTAGTGATGCATCACGCAAGAGTGCTCACTATGTTACCCGTAGATCTTTTGGTACAGATATTCTGCCACAAGAAAATCAAACGGAGTGTCTATGTCTACTGCCTCTGTTGCCGTAATCTCATGAAAGAACGGGTGTCTCCCAACGACGCTCCTGCGATTCAGCATGAGGTCTCTAGAAATAATTGATGCAGCGAAACTTATTGCCATTACGTTTGGAAGATCTTGGCTGCGTGGGATTTTTTCTGAATCATAGTTCATTGGTTTTCCTTCGTTAAACAAAAACTTTTTAATCGGGAATGCTGCCACCACTGAGTCGTGTTTTCCTTCCTTAAACTTACGAATGATTTTTGATATGGTTTTTGGCAACAAGAGCGGGTGTGTCACCGTTACATGTATGACGGCATCCCCACGGAGATTCTGCGCCATGTTTTCGTAACAATCGTTCGGGGACGCAGAGTTGGTTGCGAATTTTTCTTCTCTTTTAACAAGCTCCACGGGATATTTCCCCGCGATTCTGAGCATCTCGTCCGAGTTAGAGTTCACTACGATACCATCAAGTTCTTTGACGGTCAGAAGTTGTTTGATTTTTATTTCAAGAAGATTTGAACCTGCAAACGGCCGTATGTTTTTATTTTTCACGCGCATTGAACCTGAACGCACGGGGACTAACGCTTTTATTTTCATGTTTTTTTAGTTATCCGATAAATTTAATGAGGTTGTCCACCGACCCAAAATCAATGCTTGAATTCTCGTATTGTTTTTCGAGAGCACCCTGCTTGAATTGGCGGAGCTTTTCGATAAAATCCTCCCTATCCGTCACGATGTGTTTGATATGAAAATACTCCATTAGGTTGTTTAGAAAATGCAGTTTTGAAAAATTAATAAAAAGTGCGGGTATGCCGATCGCGAACGCCATATTGTTAACATGCGTTGTGGGGTCTGCGATATACAAGTCAGAAAGACAGACAAGTTCGTCCGTTCGGGACTCGTCGTGATATATTTTGACACCAAGGTTCTTATATGAATCATAAATCATTTTTTCTCCCGGATGCATCTTAAGAAGTATGTCGGCTTCCTTTTCGGAAAAAACCGTGCGTATTGTTCTAAGAATACCCTGATGATGTGAAAGATGCTCTTGAATGCTCATTCTATGTTCCGCAAGAGGCGGCAGTGAATAGAAACGATATATTATAAATAATATTTTCAATTTATTTTCATTTAATCCGTATTTACCCAAGAGGTCGCTTCTTAAAGAACGATTGGCGTTAATTTTACTTTTTAATTCGTGTGTTATTTGAAAGTCCGGAGAACCTACAACACATACACTTTTGGCGTCATATCCGCCCGCTCTGCCTATTGTCCTTTCGTATTCATTGAAAATACCTATTTTATTGGGTTGCGAGACATTTTTTTTGTACTGTATAGATTTTTGTATACTATACATGAAATCTATCGTATGAAAGACGAAGTCCGTCACAAACTGCTGTATTCTTTTAAAAATAATCTTTAATTTTCTACCGATTGGAACGGTTCGCGACGAAAGGGAACCGTACACCAAATGATGAGTGGGCCCTGTAAAAAATAACAGTATCGTTTCAACATCTTTTTTGTTTGCCTCACGAAGAAATAAGTTATGGTGATACCAAGTTTTAGTAAAGATAATTTTTTGCGGCTTTTTCGCGTTTAAAAAATTTCTATATATCTCGCACTGCTTGTATCTTTCGCTCATGCCGGTAAAAAATGGCATGCGGAATCTCTTCGCCCCCGAGCTCTCTATGTCAAAAAACTTAAATTCATATTTTTTATTCTTACAATATTCTGCAAGCGCCCGAGAACGCTCAATATTTTTGTCTATTGCCAAAAAACCAACATCGTATTTCTCTCCTACGTAGGGGATGAGGCGCTCAAAATGTTTGAGTGAACCTATGTAGTGTGGTACAAAATATATTTTTGGTTTTTGCATACTCCGCGTCACCCTCTCATCGTGTACATCTTAAAAAAGTAGGAATTTTTATCTTTGAGAAGCTCTTTTGGCTCCCCACGTTCAATGACCTTACCGTTATTCAAGACGAAAAGCACATCGCAATTCATTACAGTTCCGAGCCGATGCGCAATAACTAAAACCGATACTTTTCCTTTAAGGTTTTCTATTGTTTTCTGAATTTTTATTTCTGATTCGTTATCCAATGCGCTTGTCGCTTCGTCGAGAATGAGTATCTTTGGGTTTCTGGCCAGCGCGCGAGCGATAACAATTCGCTGTCGCTGTCCCGCCGAAAAATGAATACCGCGTTCTCCAACTATAGTGTTGAACCGCTGAGGAATCGCCTGTATCGTATCGTAAATCTGTGCCTGCTTTGCCGCGTTTACGATTGCGTCATCAGTTATGGAGTCGTCAAAAAACCGTATGTTCTGCAGAATAGTATCGTTGATTAAGTGAATATCTTGTGAGACATACGCAATGTTTTTCCGATAGCGCGTGAGATCTATGTCCGATACGGGGACACCGTCAAGCTCAATAGTGCCTGCATCCGGCTCAAAGAGCCGTAGCGCGAGATCAACGATAGTTGTCTTTCCGCCGCCCGACGGACCAATGAGCCCCACGAAAGAGTTGCGGCGAATATCAAATGATATATTCGCGATGGTTGTTGAGTGATTCTGGTACCCAAAAGAGACATTTTTAAATGAAAGCGCTCTTTCAAATACAAATGGGTTGCTCCCGATGTCCTTCTCTTCGTTTCTTCGTGCTTCCTCCTGGCATTCTGTCACATGTTCCAAATACGGTAGTTCCTTAAAAATACCTTGTATATGCATATAAAAATTCTGAATGTTTGAAAAAATTCTTTGGATTAAATAAATGATTGCGGCAAAAGCAGGCAGGCTGAAGTCTCCCGTCTTATACGAAAAAGAAAAGAGAAACAGAATGAAGATGATGCTGAACGGCTGAAAAAACGAACTGAAGATACTGTTGAGTATCGTCAGTTTTATGCCGAGTTTTCGTAGTTTTTCAAAACGGCATTCCGCTTCCGTAACCATCGAAGCAACGGCTGTCAGCGCCTTCACTGTTTTGATGCCGAGGACATTCTCATTTATGAAATGAGCGTTTTCACGGCTCTGGGCGGCTGTCGCCCGCGATACATCGCGTGTCTTGAAGACGAGCGGCTGGAAAATCACCATCACGATAATCCCCGTGCATAACGCAATCGTTGTTATAGAAAAAGAAATATTCACTGCAACAAGAAGATACATCAGGAGACCTGTCGTTAGGAGAATCAATGTACTTACTGACCCGAGAAGAGCGGCAACACTTTTTACTTCTGTAGACAGCATTTTTTCCATGTGGCCTATTTTCTGTCGCAACAGAAATGACCAACGGGCATAGAGGAATTTCTTGAAAAGATCGGCTCTCATTTTCTTTGTGTAATCCTGAACAATCCTCAATTGGATATACGACCCAATGAACAAGATTACCGCTTTTACAATAAATACTGCCGCGATAAAGATGAGCAGATATTTTATCGTAAAGTCAACACCGACAAAATAAAAAATTTCTCTGATTGTCCGAGTGACGATGCTGTTATCACCGTCATCCTCTGTGATAAAAGAAAAAAGAGGAATTAAGGCGTTGATACCAACGCCTTCAAGAATGCCGCTTAAAAAACCGATCGCTGTCAGTACGGCGATGTGCGCGTAATACTCTCCGAATGCACTCTTGAACAGGCGCAACTGAGCCCTTATGTTTAAATGTAGTGTGTACCAGTGCATGGTCTGCTACCGCGTTTTTGGGTTATTCAGGAAATCCCGTATATCATTCGTATCGTAGCGGGGTATGTGGAAATGATTAACATTTCCCGCCACTTGTTGTTTTTCCGTAGTCAACGCATACGCAATCTGCTCTTCAGCAAGAAGGTGCCCTATTTCGTCGCGAGGAGAGCTTTGCGGATAAGCAAAAATATCCACGGGAACCTGCGTGGTTTCTTCAAGCAGTTTTTTTGAAACACGAATATCGGCCAGTATACTTTGTTCATCCAACATATCAAATGCATCATGATAATGGCCATGACTTCCGATAGAGTGCCCGTAGTCCCTCAACCCCTTGATTTCACGAGGCGACATAAACAATTCGCGTGCCCACCCTTTTTCATCAACTTTCATGTCAAAAAGTAACGCACCCAAGAAAGAATCGCGGACCGTTCGCGGTACCAGATTCATCGTTTCTTTAAAATTCGCTGTTATCACATCATCGTATATTTTTCTTCTCTGCGTCATTCGTTTGTTTTTGGGAACGAAAAAAGAATCGGAAAGTTTCGGAAATGAGCTCCGGAGAAATGAATTAAACAAATCAGTAAGATTACCTGCACTCTCGAGCGATAAAAGAAGGTGTATCCTATGTGTTGCCGGAAGAAATCCTTCCCATGTTTTTGTTATGGGGAAAAAAGTCGCGGTTAATCCATGTTTTTTCAGTAAAGGCGCTACATTTAAATAATTATCTTTCAGACCGTCGTCAAAAGTAAGTGCGCACATTTTTTCTGATGATTTCGCTCGTGCGGCGCGGAAGACCTCTGGTACAGAGGTGATTTTGAAATTTTTTTTCAAGAAAACAATTTGGCGCTCAAACTCGTTAACGGGACACGGGTGAATTCCCGCCCTGTCGTGGCGGGGGTTCTCCACATAATGATATTTCACAACGATGTGTTTATCGGTATGTGGGTTAAACTTCATAAAATCTTGTCCGCGAAAAACTGCAGCCATCCTTCACCATGGACTATGCGGGAGAGGGGCTTTTCGTAGTCATAGCGTTCAAATTTCAAGCGACGGATGTTTGTAAAGCCCGCATCATGAAACCAGTGCTTGATTTCTTTTTCAGTATACCGATTCGTATACGGCGTATAGAGATTATCCAATGTGTTATACCGTTTGTTCGGCGGAACGCCGACCGCCTTAAAAATCTGTTCCATGATTTTGAACGGAACAATTTTGCAGATACTGTAACGGAACAAGTCATTCACGAACCATTTAAGACCTCCTGTCCCGTACATGGAAAGGAATATTCGCCCGCCGGGCTTCGTAACACGAACCAGCTCGCGGAAACCGACTGTGGGGTCGGGCATCAAAAGCAGGACGCCGGAGCAGATGACAAAATCAAAATGATTGTCCCAGAACGGCAGGTCTCCCGCTGACGCACGGAGGAACTCTATGGTGGACAATTCTTTTGCCCATGTACGACTGCGTCCCGAGGCGAGTCCCTGTTCGTTTATATCCACCCCTATCGTTTTTCCAGCCCCCAACCGCCCAAGCGCCACGACAAATCTGCCTTGTCCGCACCCGACATCAAGGCAGGTTTTCCCCTTGAACCATTCAAGGGGGGTGCCCCAGCGCTTCTGGCGCATCGCAAAAAGATCTACCGACTCCTGAAATCTTTTCTCGTCATACGCGGAAAAAAGATTGTCATAAATCTGTTTTGTGGCATCTTCAACTTCCGTTGGTTCAAATTTCCAACCTTCTTTTATCGGAATCTTTAAAATTGGCGTTTCCATAAGTATTATCCTTTTTCCGCGTAAAACTGAAGCCATCCTTCGCCGTGGATAATGCGGGAAAGGAGGGTTTCGTAATCATACCTCTCAAACTTCAGGCGGCGGACATTTTCAAACCCTGCGTGCGCGAGCCACCTTCTAACCTCTGCCTCCGTAAACCGATAGCAATGGGTAACATAGAGATTATCCAGAATATTATACCGTTTGTTCGGCGGGACGCCGACTGCCTTGAAGATCTGCTCCATCACCGTAAAGGGAACAACCGTGCAAATACTATAACGGAAAATATCGTTCGTAAGCCACTTAAGACCGCCTGTGCCGTAGATGGAGAGGAAAAGTTTTCCTCTCGGCTTAAGGACGCGGACAAGCTCTTTGAACGCCACATGCGGAGTGGGTGTGTGATGTATGACGCCGCTTGAGACCACATAGTCAAAACGATTATCGGCAAAGGGAATTTTGAGAACGGAGGCAACCGCCGCTTCCGCGTTTGGAAAACCACGCTCCCTAAGCCGCTCGTTCGCAAGATTCACTGCGCCGTCGCTTATGTCTATGCCTTTCACCTCGCGAGCGCCAAGCCGCGAGAGCGCGACCATAAACCTCCCCCCTCCGCATCCCGCATCAAGACAGGACTTGCCTTGAAACCATTCCGTGTCTATCCCCCACCGTTTGTGCCGTTTGAAAAAAAGTTCAACAGAATCATTAAAAAGCTTGTCCCCGTAATTGGAGAAAAGCGTTCCGTATATTGCTCCTGTCTTTTTTTGGTATTGTTCCTGACTCATGAATTTCAATCTATGAATTTCCGAAACCATAACTCCAGATTAATGCATTGCCACAAAAAAAACGAGTTTTCTCCTTCACCAGCGAAAAATGCGTCCGCCTTTCTCATAAGCGCTAAATGGTTCCAATATTCTCTTTTTTTGAAAGAGGCAGAGCGTAACAAGCCATACACCGCTCTTTTATGATACTTCCGGAGCCACTCTCCCTGAACCCCTCCGAACGCTTTTTTTTGTCTTGCCCGCACGACATCGGGAAGACATTCCCCCATTACCTCTCGCATGAGCACTTTTTGGGAAGTAAGATTTATTTTATACCGGACTGGCAAAAAGAAACAAAACTCAACAAACCGATAGTCAAGGTACGGCAGGCGAAGCTCTCTGCCGTATGCCATAGAAACATGATCGTTAAACCGAAGCACGCGGGGCAACTTCGTGTACACGATATCCCGATACTGCGCATTTACCAAATGGGACTTGAACGGGAAAGCGAGCCGCACCTCTCGCGTGTGTCGTTTTAAAAACTTTTGATTTAAAACCTCAGTGTCAATAAGCACGGAAAGGTCCTGGCTCAAAGGTTTCTGCGCTGAGATATGAGAAAAGAGCGGCACTCCCGATGCGTCTTTCTCATACTCCGCACGGTAATATTCATACCCCGCGAGCAGTTCGTCCATCCCCTGACCCTCAAGAAGCACGGTCGTTTTATGTTTGTGGGCAAGCTTGTTCAGGTGCGCATAAACGATTGTCGGCATACCGCCAAACGGTTGGTCCTGTATCTCGTTCATGGAAACAGCTTCGTTCAAAACACTTCTTGGTTTGATGGTTACCGTGTGCCACTTCTTTTTCTGCGCTTCGGAGAGGTACCCTCCTATCAACCCGCCTTCATCGTATTTCTCGCTCGGATAGCGCATTGAAAATGTGGCAATATCCTTATTGAGGATTTTTCTTGAATAATAAACCAGACTGTTTGAATCAAGCCCACTTGAAAGATTAATCCCCACGGGAACATCACTACGAAATCGGATTTTTATCGCATCGGCGAGAATCTCTTTGAACGTGCCGCGGATGCCTTTGTCGTCCAACCCATCATGCCGTGGCTTCGCTTTCGCCAAATCCCAGAATGTTTTTGTGCGAACCGCCCCTCTTTGCCACACGAGAGCCGTGCCTCCCCGTAGTGACCGTATCCCCTTAAAAAATGTTTCTTCGGTGTGGTCATAAAAACCGCGAGAGAGGTAATCAAAAATTATGTCCTCGTTCGGAATCCGCGGCGCCCCAAGCGCAAGAAGGCCTTTTATCTCCGAAGAAAAATAAAAGACGCCCTTTCGGGAAAAATAAAAAAAGGGCTTAACGCCGAGCCGATCACGGGCCGAGAAGAGTTTCCTCTCTTTTTTGTCCCATAGCGCAAATGCAAACATTCCGTTAAACCGCTCAAGACATTTTTCTCCCCAAACCACATACGCGGCAAGCAACACCTCTATGTCGGTTTTTGTTTTGAAATTATATTTTCCCCTTAACTCCTCCTTGAGTTCCAAGTAATTGTAAATTTCTCCGTTGTAGGTCAGAACAAAGCGACCGTCAGCGGAAATAAACGGCTGATGCCCATCGCGCGAGAGGTCAATAATGGAAAGCCGCCTATGCCCCAAGGCGACGCCCTCCTCCAGGGAGTAATAAATCCCCGCATCATCAGGACCACGATGCGTCATTATGTCCCGCGCCTTTTTAAATTGTCCTTCACTCGGCAATTTTTCACCGAGAACGCCAATGATTGCGCACATTAGAAATTTTGGATTTAGGATTTCAGATTTAAGATTTCCAACAACACCCCGGCAATTCGTTCTGATGACTTTCCGTCTACTTTATAGCACAACTTTCTGACTGTTTTTTTCCGCTCTTCCGAATGAATAGCGGGGTTCTTCACATAGCGGTGAAGCCATTCCATAACTTCGCTCCCGCTCCGCACAAGCGCAACGGAACGCTCCTCCAAAATGGCGTTGTAATGCACGCAGTTATAGAGCTCTTTCATGGGTATCATCGGCACGGGCATTGCCCTTGTCGCCGACACATCATAGTAGATATTCACGACGGGTTTACCGAACGCCATTGCGTCCAGCGTGAAAGTGGACACAAAGGTGACCACCACATCTGATGCGGAGATAACTTGCGCGAGCCAATCCATATTTTCCACCGTTGGGTCCCATTTGTCGCCAAACATATAGCTCACACGCATGTGCTCATCATCTATGTAAACATCGGTGTATTTTCTGAAACGGTCATACCGCTTAAGATGCACATCAGAAAAATGAGGGCGCAACACGAGATTGTAGCTTTTTAAAATTCCGTGTTTTTCTATAAGCTCATCAAGATATAAATCGTCCCAGTGTGTCCATGCCCCTTCGGAAGCATACAGCACAATCGGCTTCCCCGGAGAAAGCCCCGTAGTGGCGCAAAATTGTTCCCTCGTAAGATATTCTTTTTTGTTTGTATAGATATCAAATTGAGGAAATCCGCTTATATAAATATTCTTGCGCGGAATAAGCTGGTCTTTGACAAGGTCTTCCCGCATGTGTTCGTTATTGAGAATGAAGATATCGGAGGGCGCGGCGAAAAAGAGCCGCCCTACCGTATCCCAGCTCTTCGGCATTGAAGCCGACAGTACGCCAAAACGCTTCGCCGCCTTAATAAGGACAAAATCAAGCCCGCGAGAATAAATTGATGCGCAAAATACGAGGTCGGGGTGATATTTCTGAAAAAGATAATCGTAATCTTTTTCAATAAAAAGATGCTCTTCTGTCCACCGCGCGAGATGTTTAAGCGCCGTAATCCTGCTCGCCACGGAAAACGTAGCGTGCTTCAGAATATACATCCATAATAGCTGTGGCGGCTTATTGCCGCCGCCAAACTTGAGTTTTCTTTTTTCGGTCTCGCGATAGACGAGACCGTTAAAGAAGATGATGACCATCTGACGGAACCTCCCGTTTTTCTTTTCGGGAACCTCCTCAAGAACGATATTTGGGTGTGAGAATTCTTTTTTAAAGTAATCGTGAATCTTCTTGTTCACGACAATGACGACTTTCAGTTCCTTATGCTTCAGGATCTCGTCAAGCACGCCTGCACGCAGAATATTCCGCGCAAGGATTCCTCTATTGATTGCCATGAAGATTGTTTTTTCCTCTTGGTTACCCGTCTTCATGCATCATTTATTCAATCAATGCTTTATAAAATCCTTCAGTTAATCTTTCAATATTGTCCTTATCGTTTTTTATAAATACCAGATTTGAGTCCTCTCTTCCCCTAAACCGGACATCCCTATATCCCATAATAGTTGTCTCGTCAACGGCCTTAAGAAAATTGATTATCTTTTGTTGATTTGGTTTGTAACCATCTTGTATCTTCTCAAGCGCGTTTTTCACGGATTCAACATCGTGGACCCTAAACACGCCTTCGCAATACATAAACCATATATTTCCAAAAACCAAAGCTGGTTTATCTCGCAACACGGCTTCCCATGCAGGAGTTCCCGTTACGGTAGCAACCGCCTGCGCTTTTTTTATTAAATCAAAAGTTCCCGTTTCCGCCGGAACAACAAAAACATTACTTTTCTCAATTATTTTTTCAGTGTATCCGATAAATCTCCCCACATGCGCACGCGGCAACACCCATTGCATATAATTCTCTTTTACATAAATAACCCAGTCGCTTGGAATCGCGTGAGACAAGATATCAATCATCAGAATCTGGTCAACAAAAACGCCTCCGTCCGGAAGCGTGGAGCGCTCTGGCTGACGCTGAAGCGGTACATAAATATATTTCTTTGAATAATCAGGGTTTATTTGTCTTCCCGTATACTCCTTCTTAAACTCTTTTTTTGTTTTTGCAAACTTTCGTTCTTGTAATTTAATAAGCCAAACCGGACTCATAAATTTCTCAAGGGACAACGGCTCATTTTTTATAAAAAGCATTTTGGCGTACAAATAAGTATTCCTTAAAAGGGTGCGTGCTTTTATATTTTTTCTAAGAACCCGTATGCTCGGAAGAAATCTATGAAGTCGGTGCGTTCTTTCTTTTACATTTTCAGTTCTAAAATAAAGGGGGGATAGGTCAACATGCCGTTTCTTTTCATAATGGTCCCGTATATCCGGGTTCAAATCGTTAAACGAAAAATTAGCACCCTTCTGTGCTTCAATAGCCATGCGCAATTTTCTATAATCCGCGATATCATCGACGATGAGCACTCTTCCCGAAATCTTTGTGTTTCGGAGTATTACTTGTTTGATACCGAAGTGTTTAGCGAGGCAATACACGACATATTTAAAAGACACATGCGGAGCATCGTTAAAAAGAATCGCGTCTGGTCGTAACGCCGTAAGTACTCCGCGCCAGTATTTCAAATAATGATGATAAAGATGCAGTTTCTTCGCAAACAATACGCCCGTGTGATTAATGCTATCCATCATTGTGAGAGAGCGTAGTTCGCATTCAAAAAATCTTTTGATAAATTCCTCGCTCAGCGGTTCAAAAGCGCTCGTATCCATCTCGTGCGCAGGAATCCCCACAGCGGCATCGTTCATATTATGAAAAATTGTGTTCGGAAAAACACTTTTATTGTTGAACACACTGCTCATAAAATCATGTTTTCCGGCCACCCAATAGACGACCTCAACGGAACGGCGCCGAAGCTCTTTTATCACTCCAGTCAGCATATCTGAATGAAAACCAAAGACCATGATGCGTCTGTGGGGTGACATTTTTTCTCCAAGCATTTCGTCGTGCATATTAGACAAGATGTTTTTCCTTAAGCATTTTTCTGATCTCCTCTTTGTTCAAATGGGGCATTTGTCCCGAATTGTAATTGTAAATCGTCTTTGTTTTACCGACTGGTATCTTGAAACCAAATTGCAGTAACGCCGTGTTGTGCAAAATAAACATATCCCTGGTTTCTGTCATATATTTTGCCTCTTCTTCGGTAATGAGTGGCTCGTGCACTTTCTCGCCAGGGCGGAGACCGATAACCTTATATTTCATTTTTTTAGGGTCCTTGCCATGGCGCGGCGACAATTCTTCCACAAGCACCTCGGCAAGGTCAATAATTTTCAAAGGCCGCATCTTTAGGATAAATATCTCGCCAAGGCGGGCAAGCGATGCCGCTTTCAAAACCAGATTCACCGCATCATCTATCCCCATGAAAAACCGTGTCATTTCCTTTGAGGTAACGGTAATTGTATCCCCTTCCCTAATTTGTTTCTCAAAAACCGGTATGACAGAGCCGACCGAGCCAAGCACATTCCCAAAACGCACGGAACAAAACCGTGTCTTTTCGCCACTGATTGCCGAATTCGCGACGATCTTCTCGCCGAGAAGTTTCGTCGCGCCCATGGTGCTTGTTGGGTTAACCGCCTTATCGGTAGAGATGCTTACAAATATCTTCGCGCCGACTCTCCGCGCGATGTCCACCAAGTTCTGGGTGCCTATCACATTCGTCCTGACCGCCTCAAACGGGTTATACTCGCACAAAGGAATATGCTTCATTGCGGCGGCGTGGAAAACGATGTCCACTCCCTCCATCGCGCGATGAAGACGGTCCTTGTCGCAGACATCTCCTATAAGGTTTCGTATTTTATCGGAGCGTAACTCCTGGCTTAATCTGAAAATCGCGGTTTCGCTCCTCTCAAAAATCCGTACCGCCTTTGGCTCATGCGTCAGAAGTTGTTTTACAATTTGCGAACCGATTGAGCCGCAGCCACCGGTGATAAGAATTGTTTTCCCTTTAAAAATGTTTTTCATGGAATACTCGTTGAGTAAAAATTATCGTAACGTTTTCTATAGTAACACCTTTCTGAATTAAAAAGTTCTTCATAAAACAAAAAGCCGCGCAATGACTGCCGCGGCTGGAAATCTCTCTTGGAGAGCGGAAAAGAAGAATCTGCAGCTGGCTACTCTACAAAATTTTTCTTGATGAGCTCCTTCGTGAGCGGAATCTCTTTCAAAATCTTTACGATGCGCGCGGCGGTCTTCCCGTCACCATACGGGTTCGTGCATGTCCGCACCCTCCGGGCGAACGCTTTGTCGTAGAGCACCGTGTGAATTGCCTTTTTTATCGCCAGCGCGTTGTTTGGAACATCAATCACATTTTTCGGGCGCATCCGCCCCTTTTGCCGGTCGCCGATATTCACCGTAGGGATTTTGAATGTCGCCGTCTCGTGGATGCCGGTTGAAGAGTTCCCGAGAAGCATCGTGGCGCGCTTCAGGACATTGGCAAACACCCCATAAGAAAGCGTGCGCACATGATGTATGTTCGTCCCCCGTATCGCCGTAAGGATTGCCCCCGCACCCGCATCATTGTTGGGATAAAGGAGAAGCGCCGGTATACCGGCGTCCTTCACGGCATCAAGGGTCGCTCTTATATGCTCGGGAACATCGTTAATTTCGGTCGTTACCGTATGCTGGATGATGAGGATAAATTTCTCCCGTACATCAATCCCGCATTCTTTCTTCAGCGCCTCCGGCGCAATCTCTCGCGCGGAGATGAGCGCGTCCAAAGACGGACACCCCACAGGAAATACATACTTCGGGTTTTCCCCGAGGCGCACTATCCTTTGCGCCGCTTCTTTGGTCGCCGGAAAATGAAAATGCGCGAACTTGGTCGTCGCATGGCGGAGGCTCTCGTCTATGGACCCCGAGACCTCGCCGCCCTGCACATGCCCCGTTGGGATATTCATGTGCGCGGCGACAACGGCAGTGGCAAAATTCGCGCCGATATCAAACCCAGAGAGCACGATGTCCGGCTTCACCTTTTCAAGAACCGTTGCTATCTCCACCATGAAGTGTCCTGTCGCCCGCACCATTTCGGCGCCTGTGTCAGGCGCGCCCCTACGAAACATCGGGATGACTTTGGAGACTTTGATTTTATCTCTCTTAATCAAATCAACCGACTTTCCGTACTCCTCCAAGAGATGTATCCCTGTCGCCACCAAATAATAATCCAGTTCTGGATCTTTTTTGATTTCATCTATGATTGGCTTGAAGCGACTGTAGTCCGCTCTTCGCTCCGTGACAATTAGTATTTTTCTCATACTCCGACACTCGTGATGGGTTCTCGGGATTTGCCACCAAGGAATCTTGCGCGATTGTGGCACACTGCACACAAAAAAACAAGGCGGCGGGGCGCATACCTTCCCTTATACAATATCCCTTTTTCTGACTTGGGAATCTTTCGCCATGGGATTTCTTGCAATCTTTCCTAAAATCTTGGGGTAATCAACGGCTTTAATTTCCCCTGTCCCGGGTCGTTTTACCCAAATATTTTCTTTGGTGAACTTTTCTCCTTTTTTGATGTCTGCGATAGAAACGACGCACGCATAAGCGAAATTAATGACCGATTGCTCTTCCTTGAGGATTGCTTTTTTCCCCCCCAGCGCTTCATGGATTGCACGCGAGCCGACAATCAATTCCTTAAGTTCGCCCGGCATGATGGAGATTGCGATATCGGGACCGGACCATTTTTTATCCGAAGTAAAATGCTTCTCGAGAATTGACGCGCCAAGCGCTGCGGCGGCAAAACAGGTATAGTTGCCGAGCGAGTGGTCGCTCTGTCCGACTACGGCATCCGGAAAAGATTTTTTGAGGTGAGCGACAGCCCCAAGACGGACCTTTCCGTAGGGGGTCGGGTACATGGAGGTACAGTTCATGAGCGCGTACGGAGTTTTATGTTTTCTGAAAATCGCAACCGCCTTCCTCACCGAAGGAATGTCGTTCATGCCGGTGCTTAGAATAACTGGCTTTTTAAATGAAGCAATGTGTTCAATCAACGGGTAATTGTTACACTCGCCGGAACCAATTTTGTACGCTTTCACCTTCATCCGTTCCAACCGGTCTGCGGCGGCGCGGGAAAAGGGCGTTGAGAGATATATCATCCCGAGTTTTTCCGTATATGCTTTCAGTTCTTTCTCCTGTTTTTCATTAAACGCGCACCGCGCCATGATGTCCCAGATGGATTCCGTGGTGTGGGAGGGAATCACCTTCTTTGCCGCAGAGGTCATTTCATCTTCCACTACATGCGACTGAAACTTTACGCACTCGGCACCCACCCGATGCGCGTCCTGCACCATCTGCTTTGCCTTCGCCATGCTCCCTTCGTGGTTAATTCCGATTTCCGCGATAACAAAAGGCGCGTACGCGCCCCCTATTTTTCTCCTGCCGATAGTAATTTCTCTTCTGTGCATATATATCTTTAAAGCATGCGATAAAAAGCCCGACAAGTTGACAAAATTTGCTTCGTCATTACTATAATCTCCTAGATACAAGACACTTTCACCTTTCAAGGATAGAGGGTATGCTGCCACAAACGCCTACCTTCCCCACTGTTTTAGACATTCATGTGTTTGAAGCAGGCGGCCCGTGGAAGACAAAATCTGGCGGAAACCTCGCGATACAATTCGGCGCGCCAGGCATCCCGTTTCAGATGATAATGGAGTACTTTCAATACGAGGCCGAAGACCTCTCTCGCCAAAAAGATCTCAAGGGATTCAGGATATACACGGTCCGCGACCTCCCCGCAGGCACAATCGGCGGAACCGAATGGCATCGCGTTCGACAGGAAATGGTGTTCGCACTGGACGGGAAAGTGGAGTGGGAATGCGAGGATGTGTCTGGGAACCACCGATCCTTCGTTCTCGACGGGGTGGTTGGGATTTGGATGCCTCCCTACATCCTCCATGCCTACAAGGCACAGGTGCAAGGGAGCGGACTCCTCGTGGTAGCAAATACGCTCTTCTACCCAGAAGACAAGGCGACCCACGACACCTATTCCCAGGAGACATTCCGGGACCTCCAGGCAGAACTTGGCTAAGAAAAATCCCATGCGGACAGGCAAGCCCTTTTGCGAGAGTGTTCTCTCGCAAAAGGGCTTTTTTAAATTTTCCGTGGTTTCATTTTTCCAAACACCGCGGCGAGCTTCTCCATCGTGAAAATATCTGTCCTTGAGCGTGATTCGTGTGTCATGCCACCGATATGCGGCACGACTATCACGTTCGTGTGTTTTTTCGCATGCCGTATCATTGGGTGATTGATAAACCCCTCGTCGTCAAATTTGAGCTCGTCTGCAAGCACGTCACCGGCATATCCGGCGATTTCTTTTTTCTGGAGCGCTTTCAAGAGAGCACCCTCATCCACCACTCTCCCGCGCGCAGTGTTGATCAAATACGCACTCTTTTTCATTTTTGAGAACGCCGACTTATTGAACATGTTTTCCGTGCTCGCATTCAAATGTGCGTGTATTGAAACAATGTCGCTCCGTTTCAGAAGTTCGACAAAAGAGACCTTGTGGCACCCTCCGACCCTGCTTTTTCCTACATGCGGGTCATAGAAAAGCACTTCCATCCCGAATGCCTTTCCATACCGCGCCATCCATGTCCCCAAGCGCCCCATCCCCACAATACCGAGCGTCTGCCCGTAGAGATTATGCCCACGGAACTTCTCCCGACTCCATTCATAGTTTCGTATGGAATCAAACGCCCAGGGCGTGAGGCGCGTGACATCTATCATGAGCCCTGCCGCGAGCTCTGCCGTGCCGGTAATGGTATCTAAAAATTTCCGCTCTCCCCACAAACTTATAACTTTCACGCCTTTTGATTCCGCGTATTCTACATCTATGTTCTCCAACGTATTCGCAGGTATGGCGACACATTTAAGATTTTTTGCCTTTTGAAGAACGACTTTATCAATATGCGGAGCCACCCCGACAACAATGATGTCATATTTGTCGACGATAAGGAGGAGCTCTTTTCTCGTCATGACCTTATACTCAACGCGCCCGAGCTTATTGAGTATTTTCTGCGCTTCTCCGTCAAAGTGTTTTCCGAGTAAGTTTAAAATCTTAAAATTCATCTTTGTGGTTTTTAAGATAGAACTCTGCGAGTAAAAAGTCCTCCTCTCGGTCAATATCCACGAACTTGTGATTTCCCATCACAAACGGCAAAATCCTGTCGCCGAAGAAATTACCTTTTTTCATGATGGTATTGTATCGCACCAAAAAGATGGCGCCGTTCTGCCAATACACCTTCCTTGTTTTCTGCCGCGGACCGGTATGGAGCACTTTCCCTTTCTCTGTAATAAGAGGCGTCAAATATTTCTTTTCCCACGTCCACGACTTATACGGGTTTTGAAACGGCTCGCATACCGACCGCAGTGAATCCGCTTTTTTGTCCTTGCGAAGCGCAAGAACCGCCTCGTCTATCTCCTTTGGAGTCCTAAAGGGGCATGGCGGCTCAAGCCATACGATAATCTCTGGCTTATAGTTTTCTTTTTCCTTGAGAAATTGGAGCGTGTGTTCAAGAACCGGACCGGGCGGTGTATCATCTTGCGCAAGTTCTGCGGGGCGTAGAAACGGGATTTCTGCACCATGTTTTTTCGCAATTTTGGCAATCTCCGTATCGTCAGTGGTAACGATTATCCTTTCGACAAGCCTGCTTTTTTTTGCCGCCTCAATGGAGTACGCGATTAATGGCTTTCCCCCAAGAAGCCGAATGTTTTTCCGGGGAACCCCCTTGCTCCCGCCGCGAGCGGGAATTATGGCGATTACTTTTTGAGATGCTTTTTTCATGAAAATTATTGTTTTTCTAAGACAAACCCAACTGCTCTGTTACCAAACACTCCCAACTTATAATTTGTGAGGATTTCGCAGAGATTATTGTCGTTTTTCAGTTCTCTATATTTCAACTGTGTCAGTTTTTATAATGACTTCTGAAATGATTTTGAAGCCGACTTTTTTGATAAATCTTTCCCATTCAAATCGGGTAAGAATTTAAGGGTTTTTTGAACATCCTCCGGGTATATGTAGACATAATTTTTTATAATTGTGTTGGCTCTAGACTAGATCACATATGCTGATAGTCTAGAGCCTTGTGTTATACCCTCGCTTGGATATTTTTTCTGCTAGAATTTTGTCTCCAATATAACTTTTGTTGCTCTCTTCTAATGTTACCCCCCCCCATCTTATATATTTTCTACGCATAATCATGGCTATTACAAGTTTATAAGTTCTATTATTTTTTCTCGAGCTCGTACTTCCATACCAGCACTATCATATTGTTTCTCCAGCGTACCTTCTTAATTTTTTGAGAAGTTCTAAAAACCTCTCTCTTCTATCAACAATTTCCTTCGTCCCAAAAAACTCTGCAGCGAGATTTAACCCTGTTATTGGAGAAAAATTAACAAAGAGGGCGGGGATCCCGGACGCTATCACAAAATAATTGGCGGCTGTTGCCGGATCCGTGATACAAAAATTTGAAAGACATATAAGTTCATTGGTGTGTGATTCATTGCCGTGTACGATAACGCCAAGCGCCTCATATAATTTCCTCATATCATCTGTTTCGCGCGGGTGTATTTTAAAAGTAATTGTCGCCTCTTCCGAAGAAAAAACCGCCCGAATGTCCAGAACAAGATTCCTGTAATAAGCGAGCTGTTCGTCTTTCGTAATCGTGCTTCCATCCGCCCGTAAAAGATTATGGAAACGTAAAACAAGCATTACAATGTTTATTTTTTTAGAATCAATACCGTATTTTCTTAACAACTCGCTTCTAAACTGGGAATCTTCTGTTATGCGTTTTTTCAGTTCGTAGGTTTGTCCCACATCAAGGGTGCCTACAATTCGTATTACTTTTGGTTCCGGATTAAATTGCCCGATGATTCTTTTAAGGGTCAACTCGTCAATCACTCCTAATTTTTTAGGAGTTACCGTTCTGCCTTGACGCAGACATGACGTGGGGCCATCAATGTGTCCAATGCCCCTATATATTAAATGGAGGATATGAAAATAGATTTTTGCGGGCAGGGACGACTGGAGCGTTGAACCTCCGGGGCCATATATTAATTCATTCTGGGCAAGCCCGACGAGAAGCGCGGACTGCAATCTGATTGTTTCCACGCCATGCGCATTTGCTTCACACGCAATCATACTGTGCGGGTTTCCTGTTTTCTCAAATATAAGTTTAGATGGCTGCTCTTTCTTTAGAAATTCTCTACACTTTTTTCTATGCTCAAGCGTTTTCTTAATCGGCGAGAAAAATGGAATACGGATTCCTTTCTCCTTACGGAATCCCAAACATATCACATAGTGGTATAGATTCTTTTGCCGACAGTATTCCAGCATCTGTTTTAACAGAAAATCATTATACCTCACCAACAAAAAACCAATAGAGTAATGCTCCTCTAGGAGCTCCGCCACCCTCTCAAAATATTTAATTTGTCCGATGTTAACCGGCACAAAATAGATTTTAGGTTTATCCATAAACCTGCTTTTTCTTTAGCAAATACATCATATCGCTATTCGGGTCTTTCCTATACGGCAATTCCTTTATTTTAATAACCTTGAGCGCCGGGTATTCGGAAAGAAATGTATTTAAAAAATTGTTTCTCCAAAGCTTGTTCCCGTAACCCCTGTAGTTTACCTCTTCACATTTCTCAGAAAAGTATTCTATGCCCCAAATATATTTCTTCGTTACCCGGTATGCCTCTCTAATGACTTTCTGTAAGTCTTTTGGGTGTATATGAATCAAAACATAAGAAGTGAATACCAGATCAAAAAAGTCTTTCTCGTAAGGTATGTCTAATGCGGAGCCGTACATGACATTGAATTCTTTGCTCTCTTTTGCGATACGCAAGGCTTTCTTGTTTATCTCAATGCCAAATAGGTTATTGAATCCTGCACGCTTCAATAACGCCAGTTGCCCTCCACTATTACAGCCGATTTCCAAAATTTTTATATTTTTGTCTAATTTTGACAAAAATTCTTTGTTTAACTGCGTTCTTGTGACACCATAATCCTCTTTGGCATATCTATCAAAATCGCCCGAATATCTGTCAATATATACATCACCGAAAGTTCCCTCCCAGAATTTCATCTGTTCTGTTCTGTTCTGTTCTGTTCTGATTTGTTTTGTCATATCGTTTATTCATCATCAAACGCCTCTTTTAATTTTTTCATAATATACTAAATGCGAAATTTGCTCTTCTATAGTTGATAATCCTTTTTTATTTTCAACAAATGCTTTGGTTTGGCGATAAAGTCCTGGTTTGTATTTCTGGTCTAGCGCATCGTCTAGGGGAACATCCTCCACAGTCATACTGCCGTATTTTTGTATTTGCAGTTTTTCAAGCGGACGGAAGATAAGTTTGCTTTTAGGAGTCATCACTTCAAGACTCCATCTGCCGGCTGACTTCCAATTCGCGTGATACGAAAATAAAACCCCTTTGTCAGAGATTCCCGAACCCGCATAGATAACATTGTCGGGATGCCATGTGAGTTTATCCTTTCCAAAACAATACATTTTTTCTGGCCATCCGCCAAGATGGAACGCCATGTCTATAACATGCGTTGAGTTCTGCAAGAACCACTCTCTCTTTATAGCGTCAGATTGCTTGAGCTCTTCCACCGCATAGCTTCTTTCGGTAAAGTCAAAATTAAAAGAAGACACTCCCTCCTTTTTTATCATCTCCATCGCCTTCAGCGTTGAAGCGTAAAACCTCCTGTTGTAGCCAACATATACGTCCGCTTTTTTTTTGTTGGCTAGCACGGCAACTGCGCGTATGTCTTTGATGTCAAAGCCCCCGGGCTTCTCAACTAAAATTGATCTACATCCAGCGTTCAAGAGTTCTCGTGTGGCTATGCCAAGCTCATCTTCGGTCACGGCGACAATCGCACGACTTGGACATTTGTTTTTCTGTAACCACTGCGCAAGGCCTCCAGAAACTGCTGCGGAGTCAATTTCATCTGTAAAGTTTTTAACTGATTCAGGGGACCGGCCTACCGCAATAAAGGATTCGCTCAAGCCCTTGAGGACCTTAGCGTACTCCTTCCCCATATAACCGGTGCCGATGAGCAGTATCATAATTTAGGTAAATGGATAACTGGTATATTTTTTTGACGATATGCTGTTCAAAAATTTCCGGAGCGGCTCAAGCGCTTGCAGATGAGACTGTGATGCTTCTTCGTAGGAGGGCAGAGTGCAAATGCCCTTGGCAAGCAATCCTTCCACAAGAAGGGTCGTCATCTGACTCTGATAGGGAATCGTCGCAGAAACTTCCTCCCATTGCCACTCCGGGGACAGAGAGACAAACGCCTTATTTTCTGGTTCCCTGATTATGTAGCGCCGGTCATGGCTCAATATCTCAATAATTTTCGGCGTGGCACCAGCGGTGTCACATCGGAAAAGCCCGACACTACCATCGTCAAATTCGGCGTGGAGTGTCCCTGTGAGCTCCAAATGACCTTTTCTTTTGCTTGCTTTCGTTTTTTTATCAAGCATACCCGTCCGCACGGAAAAATTCTTTGCACCGGTAAGGAACATGATGAAATCAAGATGGTGTGTGAGGTCAGTCAAAAGCCCCGACTGGTTTCCGTGGAGTATATAGGTTATTTTTTGTCCTTGAAATTCTTTTTTGAGGGCGCGATAAAAAGGAACCATTCTCATGTTGCAATTCACCCATGTTTTTACTTTCCTTGATTCCAATAATCCCCCTACTCTGTCATAGTCATTCTTTTTTTGGAAGAGAAGTTTTTCCAAAATTAGATATTTTACTTCCGATTTCTCAAGAAGTTCTTTCGTAAGAGCCGCCCTGACAGAAGAGGTTGTGGCGATAATGGCGATAGCAACCTTTTCGCCTTTCGGAATATTGGCTCGGTATTCTATCTGATGGAGAACCGTACCCTCGGGCATCGCCTCGAACCGATCTTTCGCGACACAGAGCGATTCCTCTGACCGATCAACAGCCGTTATTTCCAAGGGAGATTTCACGGCTTTGAGCGCCTGCAAATGCCGTGACCCTATTCCGCCAACACCGATTATGTAAATTTTTTTTCTTTGCATGTTTTTTCTTAAACCTCAAGTGCCCGCCGCGCCTTTTCTAGATCTTCTGGCGTGTCAAATTCAAACCAGTTAGCGGGTCCAACATCGCGAACAGACACCGCCTCTCCACGACGGAGCAACTCGCCAAAAATAGATTCCACGCGGACCTCAAGCGGATTCTGTGTTTTGAGAATATACTCCACAATCTCTCGTGTCAAAGGAAGCGCCCTCTGCGGAATAAAAAAAATCCCCGTGTATAGCGCGTCATAGTCTTCAATCTTCTTTGACATCTCAAGCACCTTCCTCCCCTGAGAACGCACCCGCATTCTATCTTTATCCGCCGAAGAAAGATCATAACTGCAATAAACCGAGATGTTGCGCGCTTGAGCACGAACCGCGCGTGCGGTGCTCTCCTGAAAGATATAGTCCGCATCGCAGACAAGCAGATTGGTATCATCTTTTACTGCATGCAGTCCTTTTTGAAAACTAGAAAGATTCTGAAATGTATAATCCGGGTTATTTACAACTTCTGCCGACACACCGATAATAGCTATTTCCTTTTTGAGTTTTTGAAAATAGTAACCACCGACAACAATAATCTTCTCTGCGCCTACACTACGCACGAATTCAATCATATGCGCAATGATCGGTTTTCCTGCCACGGAAAGAAGCGGTTTTGGGCAATTTTTCGTCAACGACATCATCCGTTTACCGATTCCTGCGGCGAGAATAATGACATTGAGATTACTCATGTAAATTGTTATACAGCGCTAAAAAATAATCGGACCTTTTTTTTGAAAGTCGCGGCTTATGGAGTGTCACAAACGGCCCGATAAACGCTTCCCGCAAGAGCCGAAACCTAATCGCGTTGGGAAGATTCTCTTTTTCCGCCTCGCTAAGAGGTCTTTCTTCACCGTATCCTTTCAAAAAAGCGCTGACTAATCTTCCATCTAAAACACCTTTCTTAAAACACATCCAAATAATGGTTGTTGTAATATCATGAAGAAGAACTCCGTGATAAGAATTATCAAAATCAACAAAACCAACAACATTTCTTCCTTTGGTTATTATATTATCTGGTTTTATGTCCTGATGCGTTACACCGCGCGGGAGAGAGTCCTCGGGGATAGAAATGGTCGCGAGTTCCTGTTTTAAAAAATCCAAAAGTTCCTGTGCGCCCGGAAATCCTCCGTCAATGAGCCGGTGCCCTTCTTTGCGAATGAGTGTTTTTATTTCTCCGTAATCCCAGCGAGGTTTTTGTATTGATGGCTTAAAATCGCCAAGAATCGCGTGCATCTCCCCTTTCAGCGCCCCTATTTGACGCATGGCTTTGTGGGTTATTTCTTTAAGCGGCATACCTTCTCTGTATTTATAAACAAGCGCCGGTTTTCCACGATAGAGAGCGAGCAGATGCTTCTCCCTGTTCGCGACAATTCGTGGAGCAGGAAACGATTTCTGTTTCAAGCGCTCCAGAACTTCCGTCTCAAAGCCAACCTCTTCTTGTGACTTAAAATTATACACTTTGAAAAGATACGGCTTCCCACTTGATTCAAAATAAAAATTGGAGTTCATGACTCCCCGCGTAATCTTCCGTGTGTGTTGCGGAACAAAGCCATATTGTTCCTTTAAAAAAACCTCTTGTGTGCGCGTATTATTATTCATTGCTGATTCCAAATTGTATTCAAGAGCATATCTCGGCCAGTGATACCACTAGCTTGCGAAGAAATTAGAAACGCAACAAGATTCGCAACTTCTTCCGGTTCGGTAAAACGCTTAAGCTCTAACGGTTCGCAAATCTCTTTGTAAAGCGCTTTAATTGTGACCCCCCTTTCTTCTGCGATACGCTTCAAATCCTTCTTACCCATTTCTGTTTTAACCCAACCCGGGCATACTGCGTTTACGGTAATCCCCCGCGAGCCAAGTTCTTTTGCCCAACATTTTGTAAGACCGAGAACCCCAAACTTTGAGGCACAGTAGGCGCCATATCCCGCACGCCCTTCTTTCCCCAACTGGGAAGAAATGCTCACAATTCGTCCATTATTCTGAATATGCTTGGTAAGTCCTTTTGTCAGAAAATACACGCCGTGTAAATTGACCCCGAGCACCCTGTCCCAACTTCCTGTATCGGAATCGTTTATATTTTCTACTTCAACAACGCCGGCGTTGTTTACCAAACCATAAATCGGTTGGTCCCATTCTTTAACAAAGTTCTCTACCTCATTCCGTCTCGCAAGATTAAAAGCATGATAATCGATACTTCCCAACAAGGAAAGCTCTTTCGTCGTCTTGGCGAGTTGTTTTTCGTCTTTGCCGGTGATTGAAACCTTGTAGCCATTCCGAAGAAGCACCTCAGTAATGGCTCTCCCGATACCGCGACTTCCGCCGGTTACAATGATGTGTTTTTTGCTAGCGGCCATATTTCTTTTTTTTCTTCTTGTTGTTTTCTATGGCTCGCCCGAGAATCTCAAAATCAATCGGGGCGCCGTACACCCCTTTGTCCTGCCACATATCGCCGATTTTTTGCGGAAGAGCCATGTGGGGGAAATCGCCCTCGTAGTGTTTGTCAAAACGAATCATTTCACAGATATGCTCAGAAGTGATTTCTTCAGGAACAATGCTCGGAAGCTTAAACTTCTTCGCTATTTCATAATGCTCCTGAACAACTTTCCCCTCTGCGATACCGAGCAAGCCCGCAATTTCCGCGCTCACACACCCGCCGATAGAAATCGCCTCTCCGTGCAGTAGTTCATACGACGAAAGGTGTTCAATGGCGTGTCCTACGCTATGGCCATATTGCGGCAACATTTCATTAAAATCATCATCGGTGTCCCCATTCAAAAGCGGAACTTTGAGCTCTAATGTTTTTTTGATAACGAACTCGAGAAAATCAATGTCATGAATACGCTGTGCCCCGTGAAGGAGTCTTTTGAAGAAAACCTTATCTTGAGTGATGGCATGTTTGATTGACTCCGCGATACCGTTCCGTATATGTCTTTCCTCAAGTGTTTCAAGAACATTCGGGTCTATCACCACAAAAGAAGCCGGGTAATAACTGCCAATAAGATTCTTCCCCGATGTTGAGTTTATGGCTTGCTTGAAGTCAATCGCGGCGTCAACTTGGGCCATCATTGATGTCGGAAGGTGAATAAGGTGTATGCCGCGATAGAGCGTCCCCGCCAAAACACCGGCGATATTGTTAACAACCCCCCCCCCGAGCGAAATAATCGTAGAGTTCTTATCTAACCCGTACGAGAAAATTTCATCCGCAAGCCGCGTGTATGTGGCGATACTTTTAGATGCTTCACCTGCGGGAATGACGAGCTTTTTGACATCATATCCAGCGTGCGTTAAGCCCTCAAAAACTCTTTTTCCGTACAGCGAGTCAAGAACCGAATCGGTAAGGATGAAGTGTGTGGATACCGCTCTTGATTCAGGAATAATCCGCACCGAGCCAAGGTGGTCAAGGATGCCCCGTTCCAAAACAATGTTAGTGATCATTATTTTAGTCCGCGCAAAGGATGAAAACTGCTTGGGCGAGGACATCTCCCTGCGCTCTTTTGCGGCTGGAACGGTGCGGTTGCGCTCCCGAACAAACATATTCGCACGAACATGCGTGGAGGGCGTATTTATGTCAAACCACTCGCCCCCGAGGAGAGGTTTCCACCCGAGTTTTCTTTTTTTTGCAAGATAAGTCAGCAATGCTCCAAAATCTTTTATTCCCGAGCGCAAACTTAATTTATACAAACCCTGAAGAGCGTCTTTCGGGAAATAATACACACCGACTTCAAGACCATCAAACTTTGACAAGTCCCGTCCGATATTCGTCACATGCTCCCCCTCCACACACGCGCGCGACAAGGCTCCCGTGCGTTTAAATTTTGAGGAATCTACGCCGATGAGCGAATAGAGGAGCAGTTTCGTATCTACTCTCTTGATGTCGGCCATTGTAGAAAATGGGTTGTGCTCCATCACAAGGTCTGCCATTGATACAAAAAACGGCTCATGAAGCGTGCCGCGAAGCATGAGCAGTGATTTTAAAAGCGCGTGTCCGGAGGAGTCATTCTGATTGACATAGGTGATGTGTGCGGTAACGCACTGGTTGTTGGTGAGTTCTTTTTTTATCTCCTCTCCACGGTGACCAATGACAATGTGGATGTGCGTAATCCCCGCATCTTGCATGTGCTCAATCACATGTAAAATCATGGGCTTATCACCCACTTTCACCAATGGTTTTGGGTTGTTGTGGCGGTCAAGCCGATTGCCCTTACCTGCGGCAAGGATGACTGCATTCACCAAAGTAGACTGCATGCCGTATATTTAAGAACCATAACAATTAAAACACTGTTCCTTTGGTTTTTGTCTCATCATTCTCATTGCGTTCAAGGTAAGCAAGACTTGACCTTGCGCGTAGGATGCATTATATCTTGGAAAGAGACTTTGGGATAAACCGCGAGCGAGGAGCCGCCCAATGGCAAGAATCCAGATAAGAGGACCGGGGAGCATTGAGTATAACGGATGGCAAGACGAGGGCTGCTGGGGACTTCGTGGCCCTTTTTGTGCGTTTTCCGCAGATGCCTTATTGTACCGAATCACATTTGAGGATAGGATTGAAGTATTAACTGCCGTGCGATCCGAACACTCAAAATATTGCCCCGGCATGACTACTCTTTCGCTGGGAGGATTCACTGACCCTAAAACGGACATCACCGTTTTGCGTGGAGTTGAACGAGAAGTTGTTGAGGAGTCGCTCGGACTTACCTTCGCGCTTGAAAATCTGGCGGGGACTGAGCCGATGCCCATCAGCGTTGGGGGTCCCGCCAAGTTCATTTGGAGGTGGAACGCACGTGATCAGCGTGCCGAGAACACAGGCATACAGTGCCAAGACACACCCGTCGTCACAAATTACTATGTTGCCCGTGTTACGGGGGGCACCGCATACGAAAACGACGAGGTCGGTAATTTCCGGTGGTCTTCCGTAGAAGAGCTCGCCTCAAAGGACCGCGAATATGCTTTTGACGGCGCGCGTGTCCTCGAAGCGTTCATCGGCCATCTCAAATCTCGCAACATTTTCGTTTAACGCGGCAGTCTGGCTACCATTTCGGATGGTAGCCAGATTTTTCTTTTGACAGACTATTTCAAATTTGAAATCGCCCGTATGTGTCTCGCCACAAGAAGCATGAATACGGAAAAAAATATGATGGCGTAGAAATAAAGAAAAATATCAAGGCGATAAAAAATTGTCGCAACGGCGAGAGGTACCAATATTCCCGGATACCCGCAGATATTCTTATCAAAATAATGATACATGAGCATGGGGGTCGTTTTGCTTTCAAAAATCTGCTGTTGAGTTTCTCGTGTCCCCCTTTCTGTACCCCCGTACCGAGCATGCCAATAGCGCATGCGGATGCTTCGGAAAAGAACCTTAGAAATTGATGCGAGGGAACCGACAATAATCATTGATGCAGAAAACCCGTTCACCCACAGCGCAACACCGAGGATGAAGAAAAAAAGACCGTACTGTATATCGTGACTCACCGGTTCAACATACGAACTCCCCATCGCGCCTTTTGTTTCCCGGAAACGAGCTACCTCGCCATCTGCTCCGTCAATAACGATTGATAAAAAATAGAAGACCGGTCCCAAAAGCGCAATCTGTCGATTACCAAAGTAAAAAAGCGCGCCCAAAAAGAAAACAACGGAGCCCAGGGTGGTTATCTGATTCGGGGTAATCTTGGTTCTTAAAAATACCGCCGTAAAATAAATTGAAAATATGCGGGTAAGGCGCCCGAAATAACTTTGATTGTGTTTTTTTACCGACCCCTGGCATATGTCCCGCAACTCCTTTATCGAATACCGACTCGGGTTTTTTCCTTTTGCATCCGTGGACATGACACCCCCTTCCGAACCACCCAAAAAGTGAAGGAGCGTAATCGTAATGCGCTCTGCCGACATCCCGTCATTTTTATACATAAAATAGGCGGCCATTTTCTGTCTTTCTTGTTCTTTTGTCTGCCCTTTTTCAAGTATATCCTGCAGGGCCGAAAGATATTCTCTTTCGCTTTCCACTACCCATGTGCCGCCGGCGCTTGTCACCGCATCACCGTAATCGGTCTTATAGAGCCGCCGCGTGGAGAAGTGGCGACTTAATCCTCGCCGCGTATCAAACTTGAGGTTGATGACGGGGGTTCCAGCCGCAAGCGCGTCAAGGGTCATCGTGGAGGTGATGTTCACCAGAACATCCGCGTGGTGGAGCGAATTCATCAGGTTGTGCACATGTGCAAGAGAGGTGTCCCAATTGTCCTTGAACGCTTCGCTCTGCTGTTTGTCGGTGTAGTCAATCGCTATATAAGGAACGCCTTTTAGGCGCGCATACCGCTCTGCGTCATTTTTATACCCCACATGCGGTCGTATGAGCACATTGGCGGGCTGTAGTTTTCCTTCATCTATAAAATACCTGATACATTCAACATAATGCGCCTCGTCGCACAAATCGCCGCCGGTAGAAGAGAACAAAATTATCTTTTTTGACGGATTGAGTCCGAATTTCCCACAAAACTCTTCGCGCGAAATGAGTCCTTCTTTTCGCGCGTAAAAATCAAATTGTGGCACACCAGTAACAATGACCTCGTGCGGTTTATACCCTTGAAGTCGCACTATCTGCTCTTTCATAAATGGACTCCAGACAATCATTCTGTCGGCCTTCACATTGAAGAGAACCTTTGAGGGGTTGTCCCAACTTTTCGGCATATCTATAGTCCGTATGCCGCGCCGTTTCGCGCTCTTCAGGATGCCATAGTCGCCGCGCGAAGAAGTATTAAAAACCAAATCCGGTTTGTATTTTTCAAAGAGGTATTCGTGCTGGCGTTCTGGGTGCACGACGAAATCGGCGAAACGCACAAGCGCTTTTGCCCCCGGCAGGTAACGAAGCGGCACCAGGAAAAGCATGCGGAGCATGTAGAGTACGGTAAGCGAATAGGCGCTCGGCACCATCGCTCCCGCAAACCGATACCGATACATAAAATGAACCGTCCGGTTGAAAACAGCTCCTTTATATAGTTCCTCAAAGATCCTCTGGAAACGCTTCGGGCGGGTGTCAAGATGCTCAAAGAAGAGGTTCGGATGGGAGAAGCCGCCAAAGATTTCCCGATTGTGGGGGTTCTGAGTGATTATGACCACCCGTATTCCTTTTTCAAGAAGGGCGGCAACGACCCCCGTATGAAAAAAATTGCGGACCAGCGACCCGCGAATAATCGTGAGAAAAATCGTTTTCATTGGGATGATGCTACTATACGAATTTTACGAATGATACAAATGGCTACGAATACTATTCTATTCTATTTCTCAATTCCCATTCTCCGCTCTTTTTTTTCTTCCAAAGCAAGGAGCTCCTATATGAGTCAACCTTTTTCCTGAACACATCTTCAGTGACGTCGATATATTCCAAAAACTCTTTGAAATATTTATCCGGAAATTCTCCGTCGAACTTATTCACCAGCGCCACTCCTTCTTCGCGGGTAATATGATGATGCCGAATTTCTTGCGCGGCGTCTAAGGTCGCACGGCCATATCCAAACTTGATAAAAGTCGTGTAGTAAAAAAATCCGTCGGTCTTGTCGTCTATGCTTGAGTATTTTGTGTATGTTCCCTCGGAACGCATCGGATTGGCTTCAAAATCCGCGTGCTCTACCGCATGATAGTAACAATCCTGCGGAATCCAGTTCATGAAATAACCCAAGAAATATACTTTGATTCTTTTCTTCTTGACGATGCGCGAATCAAGTGGAAGATAGGGCGCAAGGTCGCCATAGCTTACTCCTTTTTTCATGTAACTGGCAACAGATATCCCGCCGAGATAGATTTCGTCCAATTTTGTGTTCGGATCAACAAAATCCATCCGGTAGCCACCCCGAACCCCAAGCGTTTCTTTTACATCGCTTCCCTTGAAAATAAACTGACTCTGCGTGACGGGGATGTTGCTCCCCTCTTCTCCTGAATGCGGGCCATAAAAAATAAGCGGAATATTGAAACGAGCCGCCATTTTTACGGCAAAAGTTTTCTGCCCCAGAATAAATGGCTGGAATGGGTGGAGGAGATTAAGAAAGGCGTTCCGCGTGATACTGCGATGCACCTCTCCGTTTGGGGTGAAAAGATAATTGTCGTGCCCCGCCTTGTGCGCCCAATTCTGGAAATTCTTCCATCCGATGTCAGTGTAGAGATGCGGTGCCCACGTAACCGTGAGCGGGTGCATCCCGTACTTGCTCTTCAAAATATGAGATGCGTAGACACTGTCCTTTCCGCCGGAGCCTGGTACAAGACAGTCATACGAGCCATCTTTGCTCCTATGCGTAGCAAGGAGCTTTAAGAGTTCTTCCTCGCGCTTCTTCCAATCTATCGTACCATCAAACTTTGCCTCGCAAAAACGGCACCCCGAACACACGCCCTCCTTATCAAACTCTATGAAGCGATGCGCGTGATTTGTCGTATGCCCGTATTCATTGGTCGTCGAAGGGCGCGTGTTCGGAACAACACACTTCGCGCAGAACTTCACCTCTTCGGGAAGATTCCGCACTGCTTTTTTCTTTGTCTTTTTAACTTTTTGCATGGCTATATTTCTTTAAAAAATTAGCGAGGAGCGCAAGTCCGAATTCTCCGCTTTTTTCCGGATGAAACTGGACACCGTAGAGCGCACCCCTCTGTACCGCCGCGACGACATGCGAGCCGCCATAGAGGACTTCCGCCAATACATCATTCTTTTTTTTAGGAAGTCCGACATACGAATGTACAAAGTAGGCGTACTGTTTTCCTGTGACACTTTCCACAATGGTACCCTGCCAGCTTTTTCTTCCTTTCGGCAAGAGTAATCCATTCCAACCTACATGCGGTACCTTCGCCTCTTTATTCTTTAACACCATGCGCTTCACAACGCCTGGAATGAGACCGAGTCCTTTGTGTTTCCCAAACTCTTCGCTCTCGTCAAAAAGGAATTGCATCCCCAAGCAAATGCCGAAAAGTGGTTTGCGTTCTTTCGCGTGGCGCATGAGCGGTTCCTCAAACCCCCGCCTCCGCAATTCTTTGATTGCCTCACCGAATGCGCCGACACCGGGAAGAAACAGAATCTCTGCATTCTTTATCTTTTTTGGTGAATCCGCAACAACAACATCCGCGCCAACATATCGTAACGCATTCGTCAAACTAAAAAGGTTGCCGTACCCATAATCTACAATAAAAACTTTCATGCCAATATTGTTATATTCGCACCGCGATGCCTCCCTTCTTGAGTGCGTTCTTTATCTTTCTTATTGAATATTTTCCGTAATGGAAGATGCGCGCGGCAGAAACGGCGGTGGCACGACCTTTTTGTATAACAGAGAGCACATCGGCGGCGTTGCCCGCTCCACCCGAGGCAATGACGGGGATAGTTACTTGGGAAGCGATTTTTTCCATAAGTTCCACATCATAACCCTTTGCGGTTCCCTCTTGGTCAACGGAAGTGACGAGGAGCTCTCCCGCACCAAGAGCGACGAGTCGCAGTGCCCATTCCACCGCATCAAGACCGGTCCTCACGCGCCCATTGTCGGTAAGCGCCTCGTATCCTCCATCCGACATCTTTTTCGCCTCCACATGACCGACGATGCACTGCGCGCCGAATGCCCGAGCGGCGCGGGTGATAAACTCCGGGTGTTTTGTCGCGTGAGTATTGATGGCGACCTTATCCGCGCCCGCACGGAGGGCACGCCGAATGTCTTCTGTGGAGCGCATACCGCCGCCAACGGTCATGGGTATAAAAATATTACGGGCCGCGCGGGAAACAATGTCCAGGATGTTGTTGCGATTATAGAGACTCGCAACGCTATCTATGTAGAGAAGCTCGTCGGCGCCTTCCCGATAATATTTTTCGGCGAGCGTTTGCGGGTCACCGACGATACGCAAGCACTCAAGCTGAACCCCCTTTATGACATTGGGGCCTTTAATATCGAGGCGCGGTATGATACGGATCATTTAATATTCCTCAACGGATTTTATGATATAGGGCGTCTTTCCATTAGATTCGTAATAAATGCGGAGCATTATTTCCGCAAGAAAGCCCATCATGACCAAAAGAACACCGACGACAATAAATAAAACGGAAAGAATGGGGAGTGGCGTTTGGGTAATATCTCTTATCGCTAATATCTTAAGGAGAAGAGACGCGCTTCCAGAGAAGAATCCTAAAAAAATACTCGCAGCGCCCCAACCGCCAAAAAAAAGAAACGGGCGAAGCATATAGTCAGATATAAATTTTACTACCAAGAGATCGCTGATATCTTTAGCAGCCTTTAAAAAATGATACTTTGATAACCCTGCAGTGCGGTCGTGATGCATAATGGCAATCTCGGTAACTTTCGCGCCACGGGTATAGAGAAGCGCCGGCAAAAATACATGCATGTCTCCATAAAGATTTACATCACGAAGAAATTCTTTCTTGAACGCCTTAAGCGCGCACGCAGAATCATGCAAATAAAATCCGGTTACTTTATAGATTAACCAATTGGCCAACCGAGAAATAACCCTTCTCCCAACCGTGTCCTTTCGGTACCGGCGCCACCCAGAAACCACATCGTATCCTTCATTTAATTTTTCAATGAGGCGCGGGATGTCTTCCGGGTCGTTTTGCAAATCGGCATCTAGTGTAATGATAATATCGCCTTTCGCCGCCTTAATCCCTGCGTCTAATCCAGTCGTTTGCCCAATATTTTTTGCAAGAACAACAATTTTAATCGGTGATAGCACCTTAAGGTGTTCAAGCGTGTTGTCTGATGACCCGTTTTCCACAGCAATAATTTCATACTCATATGGTAAACGAGTGAGCACACTTTTTATTCTCCTGTGGAGTTCTTCCACATTTTTTTCTTCGTTGTAGGCGGGGAAAATAACGGAAATCATACGGCAACGCTACAGTAAAAAATAAGGTCGTGCAACCCCGCTTTCGTGAACACGCGCTGTTGACAAATAACAAAATAGTGCTAAAATCCGACGAGACGGCGTGAGTTTTTTGCTTTTAACTTTTTTGACGGGGCCGCGCGCGATGAAGGTCGTTCTTGGCTTTTCCTGCGGATACCGCAATAAAGAGGAGCCGGGTCTTTCAAATGAAGCGATGGCAAGAACAATCCAGCATCTTAATCCTGATGTGGTTTCGGTTCAGATACAAATCGGACTGGCACTCCGAAAACTCGGGATTGTACCAAACCATGAAGTCTCACAACACCGAAAACCGAATCGACATTATGTGGATACGGAAGAAGTCGCGCGCCAGATGCTCGTTTTTCTGTCTGAACAAGGGCTTCAAAACGAAACCGTCTTGGTTGTGGCTCATCCTCTCCACATGCCGCGTTGTATCAATGTCTTCCGCAAACTCAGCATACAATCCACGATACATGGGATATACGCCATCGTTCCATGCGATTCCCAGTCAGCACATTTCTGGACACGCGCGCCGTTTCTCATCCGCGCGCATGAGATACTTGGTTTCCCAATTTTCCTCTTGAGGGGCTACTACAACACGACCGCCTAATCGAAAGATTGAGCGGTTTTTTTATGACTTTTTCAAAGGAGAATATTCCGCAAGCGCATTCGTGATGAGATGCCATAAGACCGCCTGCCATTCCTCGGCGTGAGGCGTAATGCGCTTCTCGTGTACCACCGGGACTAAGACGACTGCATCTCCCATCTCTTTGGTTGCGCCGCCGTTCCGGCTCACAATCCCCAAGGTTGTCGCGCCAACGCTTTTTGCGTACTCAAGTGCCCGCGTAATGTTCCGTGAAGTTGTCGCGCTTCCCCCGCCGACAGAGAGCACGAGCACTGCATCTTTTGAGTCCAGTTTTGAGCATTGAAACCATTTGCTGAAGATAACGTCAAAACTGTCGTCGTTCGTCCACGCGGTGAGTTCCGCGACATTATCGGTCGGCGCGTATGCCTCTATGCCGCATATTTTTCTGAAATCGTTGACGGCATGAGAAGCATTCGCCGCCGACCCGCCGATACCAATGATGAAAAGCCGCCCGCCGCGCTCCCGCAGAGCGTGGAGATGCTCGACGAGCCGCGCGATTGACTCTTGGTCTATAAGACGGGCAATTTCTTTTACTTCCTTCAGATATCCCCAAATGTAATCTTGGTAAAAATTCATTTTATTTTTGTGCTCCATGTTATGTGCTTCGTGTTGCGTGATTGTTAACTTAACCACGCCTTAAAATCATTAAAAAACTGGTCAACGACCTCGTCGGTTTTGAAATGTCCGAGCATCGCGCGTAGCGTTTTCGGTTGTACCGTGACAATATGCGCGCCCGCAAGACCGGCGTCTTTTACATCAAGCGGCGCGCGGATACTACCTGCGATGATTTCGGCATTGGGATAATTTCTGTCCAAGAAGTCCCTAGTTTCCCGGACTGCAACCGACGGGTCAAAATCGTTCATTCGTATTTTCTTTGATTCAAGATACTGATTGCGTTCAACGAAAAATTTATCGTCCGTTCCGCCGTCGCGGATGCGTCCCCAAAACAAGCTCACATACCGCGCCCCTGCGGCGGCGGCGGCGAGCGCCTGATAGACCGTCATGCATGCAGTAGCGTTCACCGCGATATTTCTTTTTGCAAGCTCGTGTATGACCGCGAGATTTTCTTTTCCGTTGTGGTCAATGTGGACTTTCACCGCAAGGTCTTTCCACTTGAGTGTATTTGAAAATTCAGTTGCTTGGCGCACCATTTCCTTCGGCTCATCGCTAAATACCTCAACGCTCAACGAAAACCCGTCTCTTTGCGAGGGAGGGACGTGTTCGTTCATCAAATCAACAATCTTTCCGAGATGCGCGAGGTAATTGCCTTTCGGCTCTTTTGCCAAGAGTGACGGATTGGTCGTAACGCCTCGGACAAATCCTGCCCGAAGCCCCCACTCAATATCTTCTAAGTTTGCGGTGTCTATAAAAAGTTTCATACTATTTTTGAAATTACCTCTTTTTAAATGATAACTCACTATACGCCAGGTAAAGTTTTTTAGAAAAACGAATTTTTCTTTAAGTAACAAAAAACGCCGCCTCGTCAATGAAGACGAAGCGGCGAGAGGAGAGATTATCGCGCAGAAAAATACGCGGCGCGAACCTTTTCGTTGAGCTGAAGCGATGCACTGATGACACCAACATTCCCATCAAACGCCGGAAGATGCCCCCCGTAAAACATGCCGATTTCCCCCAAGATGAAATCAAGGGGCGACACAGTGAGCCGAATCGGCGTTGTTGCGCCATTATTGCCAAGCACGACCGCCGGTTGCCCGCTCCGCAAACTGGAAAAGAACATGCCGTTTGAGCCGCGAACGACAAGCGACCACTCGCCTCCTCTTTGTGGGAGTTTCCCCAATGCAATATGGATAGGGATGTCATCGTATGCGAGCTGTGCAGAAACATACATTTCAACATCTTTCTTCGTTGCAACCGGTGTGAGTCCTGATCGGTCGTTGGTGAACTTCGCGAGCGTTGCGCTACACACCTCTGCCTCGGGTCCCAAGAGTCCTGCGTTCACGAGCGGACCAAAGGCATGCGTCCCGAGGTCGCGAAGCATGCCACCCACTTCCGGGTCTTTTTCAAGCCACTGCCTTCGGTCAAGCGACGGCAAGCCAAAGTCGCCACCTTCAATGACAGAAACGCTTGCGCCCTCAACATCACCGAGATATGCCGAGATGGGGGCAAGGAGATTATTCCCCGCGGAAGTAAGGAACTCGAGGCGCGGGTCATCGCTAGAAACTGCGCCGAGAACGGCAGCAAGAGAAAACGCTTTCGGGAGATACATATCCACCGCATAGAGCTTCAGCCCGTGCACACGCGCAAGCTCAAGGATAAGCGAGAGTTCGTTGTCTCTTGAGACGAGGGGCTTCTCAACAACGATGTTTTTGAAACCCATCTCCGCAACTTGCTTTACCACTCCATAATGGTCGGGGGTCAACACCAAGATGATTGTGTCTCTTGAGGTGCTCTTGGGAATCCCCGAGAGAGAAGGGGCACTCCATAACCCCACCAGGAAATTCCAACGATCTTTCCGCGGTTCCACGACGCCGATGATATGTGCGCTCTTTGACTTCCGAATCGCGGGAAGCCAATACTTCTCAAACACTTCCCCTGCGCCGACAGCAATCAGGTCAATCATTTCCTTCTCCTTGCGTAGTTGTTGTTTGGGCTGTGCTACCGAACGATCTTTACGAGATCTTGAAGATGCGGGATTTTGAAATCGCTTAAAACATCACGGTTATACCACGCATCAATCAAGATGCTCTTGCACCCTGCGGCTTTTGCGGCACCCGTGTCCGACTCTGTGTCGCCGACAAAATATGAGGTCGTTAAATCAATGCTCCATTTGTGCGCCGCCTCAAAAAGCATTCCGGGCCTTGGCTTTTTGCAGTCGCATCCGTCGTCGCGCCCGTGGAAGCACACGAACATATCATCAAACGGAAGCGAGGTCGCATGCGCGTGTATCCGCTCCCACTCCTCGCGCGTTAGATGACCATAGCCGACATCGGGCTGGTTGGTCGCGAGTATTGTCAAAAAACCCCTATCGCGCAGAGCGCGGAGCACCGCTTCGGCGCCTTCCATGACGCCACCCGCCGCGAGAAACTCCGCAATGCTGTATGGCGCCCGCGTGGCGCCTGTTTCCCTAAACTGCTTCCCCGACGATTCTTTTTTGACGGGGGCAAAAATGACCCCATCCCTGTCAAAAAACACCGCCCTGTTTTTCTTGTCTCCGGTCATTGTCACCTAGAGGTTTAGAGGTTAAGGGTAGCAACGCGCGTGCCTTTCGTGTCAACCGCAAAATGCATTTCGCGCATGCCAAACCTTTTGAGCGCACTCTGCACCGCGTCCTTCTTCTTTCTAGTTGGGCAATATAGCATAAAGTACCCGCCGCCGCCAGCACCCATTATTTTCCCGCCAAGAGCCCCCGCATTTTTGGCCGCTTTGTACATGGCGTCAAAACGGTTGTTGCTCATCTTGCCGGACATCAATTTTTTATTCTCCCAATGCTCATTCATTAAGTGCCCAAATGTGTCCAAGTCGCCGCTTTGGAAACACTGGTAAATATTCCTGCCAATTTCTTTTGTTTTGTGTTTGAGCTCCAGAATCTTTGCCTTGTTCTGCGCGGCAAGGATAGGCGTGCTCACCCGTGACACGCCTGTGTAGAAGAAAAGAGAATGCTCAAAGAAATCCTCTTTTGTTTTCTTGGAAATCTTTGGCTTTAGAAAGGTAACCGCGCCATTTTTCGCAATCTCAAACGCAACAAACCCACCCATCGCCGCAACATAGGGGTCCTGCTTCCCGTCCGGCCAGCCAAGATTCTGCGTAACCTCAAACGCGTGCTCGGCAAGTTCCTGTTTTGTTTTTATTACTCCTTTTAAAAAAAAGGATGCGTTAAGAAGACCGACGGCACAACTACCAGAAGAGCCCAGACCAGTGCCTGCTGGCGTATCGGCTTTCAAGACAATATCAGCCGCGCTATCAACTCCTGTCATTCTCAATACTTCTCTTCCAAGATTATGTTGAAGGTTGTTTAAGGAATCTACCGACTCTTCGTTGTGCCTATATTGAAAGTGGATTTTATCATCAACGATGGTTTTTCGCACAAAAACATCAAAATAAAAATTAATGGCGACGCCAAAGATAAAACCACCGTGCTTTTCATAATACGACGACAAATCGGTAGAGCCACCGCCCAAAGGAATACGAAAGGGAGTTCTGCTAAAAATAATTTGTGAATTCATTTATCGATAGTTACAAAAAAACAAAAAAAAGGCAAGCGCGCGCTTGCCATAAATCTACTCTATTTGCATTGATACTGCGGAGGATAGGTAATCGGCTTTACATGAGACACCTTTAACCTTAACTCCTTGGGAACCGCGTAGATAAGTACCGAACGAAGGCCCCGATTAATCTGCTCCGTCAGCGTAAAAAATGGCTGTCCCTTAAAGCCGCTCACAACGTCTCCTCCGTTATCGCACAACACCGCATCCACACATCCAAGCTCTGCCATGATTTCTGCGCTCCCGAGATAGTCAGTGCCCCCAGCCCTATTTGAAAGCGCTCGAATCGCCGCGGAAATCATACGCTTACCGTTGGTCATCCCGAACATGCTATGTGAATACAGACCTGGAAGAAAAACTATGTCGAGTTTGCCGTCTTTTATATAGAATTCTCCCGGATGTCCTGACCTCGGCGAATGTACATGACGATATCCTTTTGACTCAAGACCGCGCCGCGCATCATCGTCATTAAATTTTCCGACAGAAATTCCTTCTAACCGATACTGCATCACGCCTGCGACAATTTTTTCGTAATCTAGTCTTCCCTCGGTAAAAAATGCGTTGTAGCCGAGATTCACCCAGCTTTCTTTATATGGCAGATGCCCAAACAAGAAAATGTGTCCGAGGTCTTCCACTTTTCCTTCGCGGATAAGTTCCAACAACCTATCCCGGCCAAGCACCTTGCCATTCTCAACAAGAGGGATTCCGGAGGTAAACGAAAGTCTGCCAAAATTATCTACATCGTTTCCGCGGGAAACTATGTCACTAATGCGAAGATTGTGCTCAATCCCATTATTGATACCCAAAAAACCATCCAAATTACCGAGGATGAAACTATACTTGTATCCGCGTTCAACTTCGTGCCTTAGATGCAACCATCCTCTTCCATCGCTTGCAATGTAGTAAGGATTTGCTCCGCAGTTACCGTTGGACGAGAATGCTACTACTCTAAAATCAGGGTTTAGTTCTTCAAACCGGCTTATGTGCTTGTCAACAGACCAAAAAAGGAACGGGTCGCATCGTATGGAATTTATGTTATGAATCGGCTTTTCGCTTGTTTGTAAACGCCCTTCTGCGTCTAATGTCTCCATAAGCGCGTGCCGAACATGCATAACCTCCGCATCATAGATTTCGCGAACCACACCGGAGTTGTCGCACCAACGAGAATCAATTGATACATGAACGCGCACTATTTCCGGGTCCATGTCCAACACGAAAAGTTGACCGCATTCTTTCTCCCACTGCTCGCCGGGAATCCAGCGAAAAGGGAATTGGTACTTGACCATGGCGGATGCTCCATTCCAAAATTTTGAATCATGCGAGGTACAAAACTGGAGACATTCTATGTTTTTAAAAATTTTTTGTCAATGAACTGTGGTAATGTTTCAATAGCTTGGCACCACCCGAATGTACACATTCTGTACGGGCGGGTTATCGCTCGTCGTAATAAGGAACCCTCTTGTTACTTCCTCGTTTCCTCCGGAGGAGGATCGGCCTTCGGCGGACTGAGAAAGTGAAAATACTGAAACGTATTTTCACTTTACCCCTCGCTCGTCGTAATAAAAAAGAGTACTACCTTCCTCGGTAGTACTCTTATGCTTTTTACGGCACTATGCTGGTTGAGGGGGCGCCTGATTTCCACCGCGCGGCAGTACTTTGTTCAAGTCGTAACGCAACATGTTTAGTGGTATTTACGGTGCTCCATGCTGTATCACGAAGCTCGAGAATCCGTTCCGGCGAGACAAGAGTGTTCTTCATAACGGGATTTTTCCAATTCATCTTGTCGGGATCAAAGTTATGGTCCAGGTGCCCGTGCTCAAGCGCAATTTCAAACAAGACACTTCCAGGAAAAGGAATGGGGATGAAAAAAGTGCAATATTCTGCGCCGGCACCAACTAATCTCTTGCCGAGCTCAATGCTCGAGACTATTTCTTCTTCGGTCTCGTCAGGAAAACCCATCATCATGTTCACGGGACAGGTAATACCTACACGAGATGCGGTGCGAACGAGCTCAACAACATCAAGCGTGCTTAGGTTCAACTTGGCAGTTGCATATTTGTCCAAGATCCGTTGTGATCCGGACTCTACCGGAAAAACAATGTGGTCAAATCCCGCTTCTCGCAATAATTCTAGATACTCAACATCAATTTCCAGATTCCCGGCATGTCCGCGACGCTGAAGATGGACAAGGTTCACACCATTTACATCCGCGATTTTGAACCCCATGCCCTTCACTCGGCTAAAAATATCTTTAACACGAGATTTTTTAGCAAGCAAACTGTCGTCTTCAAAATAAAGTTTGCTGACTCCGAGCGCCTGCAGCTGCCTCAACTCCTCCATTACTCTATCAACGGACTTTAAACGCAGGGCGCCGACATTTCCGCTCCCAATAGGGTCTTTTTTCTCCATTGAAATATGGCAATATGCGCAACGAAAGGGACACCCGCGTGAAGTCATGATTGGAGCATACCGAACCCCTGCGGAAGAAGTTACGCCGTGCGGAGAGGCAATAGCGTCATAGTGACGAAAAGGGAGCAGTTTCCATCGTGGGAATGGCAGGCCATCAAGATTGTCTAAGGTGTCGTGGGGGCCTACAGGCTTCTTGACATATCTACCATCTTTCTTATAGACAACGCCGGACAGATTCTCAAACCCAAGCTCGTGACGCCATTCGTTGACAATACGAACAAAAATGCTCTCTCCTTCAGTAAGACAAATAATGTCAACGCCATTGCCAAGAAAGCGCTGATAAAGATTCCGTGCATTAATTCCTCCAGCAATAACGAGAATGTTGGGGTCGACCCTTTTGGCCAAATCCGCGACCTCAAGCGCCATTCTAGTTTGCGGAGTAAAGTTTGAATTAATGCCAACGATGGTATACTTTCCTTTTTCAATAACTTCGCTGATTCTCTGCGGCGACATGCCGATACGCGTTAGCCCGTTGGGTTGCATAATGCTTCTGTAGAAAGTATCGCGAAGGTTGTCTTCATCTTCTCTGCCTACAGAACAATCAAGAACGTCTGCTTCAATACCAGCGTCTTCCAGGGCGCCCGCAAGATAGAGCGGGCCAAGGGAACCATCTGGCCGCGGAGTTTCTATGGCCATAAGTTGGTTCGCTGGATACACGAGAAGCACTTTCGGTTCTCTCATATCGTATTCCTTTTAGATATTGGGGGATGAAAAGGACATCTGTCTTTCTAAGGTTAAAAGTACTTGTTTTTTAAAATCTGTCAATATCTGCGGGGGAATTAAAAAATATGTCTGGTTTGTCTACTACGGTATATACCGCATGTTCTTTCACGAACTGACTCATCATTGAAGTAAGAAAATATTCTCCGTTCTTGTGTCGCATCGGTTTATATTTGAAAAGAGTCGTGTTAACAAGCATAACGCCTGAAACGGCAAGATTTGACAGATAACGATCCGGTTTTTCAACAACTTTGAGTATGCGTCCGCGAGGAGACACTAGCGCAACACCGGATTGGCTGGGATCCGTCACATATCTGCATAGCCAGCTGAATTCATAATCAAGGCACTGTCGCATTTTGGACTTACCGGGTAATTCGTCGCCGTGAATAATAAAAAATCTTTCATTTTTCAAAATTAATTTTTTGGCCGCCAGTAAGCTATATGCCGTTCCCCGAGAAGAACCGGAAACATAGCGTATCCTTCGTCCGTAATAACGATTACCGAGATGTTTCTTAATCTTGTCTCCTAAATATTTAATCACCACCACGACATCGGTAACCTCGTCCGGCAATGCCTCAAAAATATAATCAGCGATTGGTTTGCCGCCTACTTTTAAGAGAAATTTTGGGGTTTTGATCGTCAAGGGGCGCATACGCATCCCTTTGCCGGCTGCAAGAATAATTGCTTTCACCTATTTTATGATTTCAAGATTAATTTTGTTTGATATCTTTTAAGATTTCTTCGGCTGTCTGCACGCAAGTAATAATTTTCCCAGCGAGAACAGAATAACAGCCAAAACCGTGCCGTGTTATATATGTTAATCTGTTATCGTATATTTGTGAAATAGCATCTGCCGCAAGAACAGTAAAGATAGAACCTGCATACTCCGCATTTTTAAGGATGGGGAGCCACCTTACACCGCGCTTTATAAACGATGCCCATCTCGTTTCACTATTACTTTTCCATGTTTCAAATTCTTTTTGAGAATATTCTTTGGGTTCCTTACGTTTTGCGAGAAGTGCGTCTCCGAGAGTGAAAAGATGGTCTTTGGGTGTTGAGGCACTCATCGGCAAAAGGGTTGGAAAACGCCCATTAATTATCGTAACGCCGATGTTACCCAGCGCGCGTATTTTTAATATGGCGAGCTCTTTGAATTGTATCAGCATGTTTTTTCGCGGAAATGAGAGCCATCCGCAAAAAACATTGTGATTGGCGTATGTCGCATTCACGACATAGGAAAATTTCAGGAGATGCCTTTTACGATTACGCGACACATATTGTATATTTTTTTCTCCCATATTTCCGATAGAAACGCCGGTTACTTCTGTGCCGAGCTTGAGCGTTATATTTCTATTCTTATGAATTTTTTCATAGACAACCCTCTTCAGAGTTTTGTAATCAAAAATCTTTTCGGGCGTTCTTATGCAAAGCTCTGTTTCAGAACGCTTAACTACCGTCGCCGGTGGGTATTCCCGTTTGAATGGAAGATTCATTTTCTTGCACAAAGAAAGAAATTTGCGCCCACCCGTCCAAGAGTCTCCGCGGGAAATGCAATAATAATTTTGTATCGTTGCTAAAGCGCGACCATAAAATGACTCGAAAGATGGGGTGGCAGATTTAATTTCTTGTATGGTCTCAACGCTTCGTGCATAATGATAACCCATGTGGTGACGATACTGATTCCCCCAAGAAGTTTCGGTCATTAGATCATCCTTGCGCTCAAAAAGTGTAACAGGAAAATATCTTCCCAGAACGAGTGCGCAGGTTGCGCCAAAAATTCCGCCGCCAACAATTCCGATTGTTGGTCTTTTAATAATATTGGTTCTAGTGATGTTTTCCACAATACCGATAATCCTTGCGCCAATCTTACTGTCAACATATGCTTTCTTTTTCCCACCAACAATATCAATAAACGACGAAAGCTCGTTTTTTAAAAGGCCTTTTGTGGGTTTGCGTTTTTTATGAACAATTCGACCCTTTCGTCTATATTCAATTGTGTTAGACATATAATCGCCACGAATGGACTCCTCTAATTTGCCGCCGAAAAAGAATTCTAGGTAGCGTATTCTTTGATCTCCCTTCCAACCAAGTTCCAAGTGTGCATCGAACGACCCGCCATAACGAATATCTGTCTTGCACAAAATACCGTCTGTGCGACTCCATATATTTTTTGGTTCTTTATTGACCAAATAATCAAGTATGTCGAGCGGGTGTAAATATTCAATTGCTGGATGCGCGGAGCTCTTTCGATGAAAAAGTACCGGATTAGTAAAAACGCCGTGTACTCTAACCAATGTTCGTTTTTTCTTTGTGACCCCTCTTTTGAGTGCCTCGGTAACGGGGCTGAAGCGGAAGATGTGTCCGACCATAATCTTTTTTTTATATTTTGCCGCAAGCAAATGTAGCTCACGCGCATCTTTCGCTTTCGTTGCAAGCGGTTTCTCAACAAACACGTTTGCATACGGTAAACATTTTTTTACTAAAGCATGGTGTGTGTTTGAAGGAGTAACAATAACCACCGCGTCTGTTCTTTCCAAAAGGGTTTTATGAAGTGACAAGAATACCGGTATTTTATACTTTCTCTCAATTTTTGTTTTAGAACGTTTTGTCTTAACGACAACCCCATTACATGTTATCAACCCCTCTTTCTCAAGTTTTTGAAGAATCTCCAAATGATTAACGCCGAAACCTCCCGCTCCTACAAGAAGAACGGAGGCCTTCCCCCTTACGAGAGTTTTCGTGTTTTTTGTTTTACTTTTCATTTCTTATTATGTGAGTGAGGCCGGCAAGGCAAGAGATAGAGCGCAACTTCCTATCTTTTCCATTGATATATCTCCACCTCGTTACTGTTGTAAACTTTTTTGTATCTCGATAAGGCTTGTTCATCTAAGCCAATACTTTTCTCTCGCGGCCCGACGAAAAGATAATCTATTTTATACTGTATTTGTTCGGGGAACTCAAAAAAGGTGTATTCATTTAAAACTTTTTCTCTTACGGCGCGAGGGAGCATATATCCTCCGCTTCCTCTTCTCAAATACGCGTCCAATTCATTACCAAAGTATTTAACCATAAAAAAATGAAACACCCCGTCGTATGACTGTATCATCTCATCCAAATACGCCGCCGTGACACCAAATAATTTATAGGTGATGTATAGCCTATCAAGCAACTCTTCGTCGGAGGCAAGCGAATTATACGCGCGAGTAAGAAAAATCCTATTGTGCGTATATACGGGTACCTCAACATTTGTCTCAAGCGATGGTGTCATAATCACACTATCGTTTGGCGTATTTTGATTGAGCCACTCATAGCTCTTCATCACCGCGCCCGGCACCTTGTAATTATGGGTGACCCTTTTCTCTATGACTGTTTGGTTATACAAAACACCTGCTGAAAAGTAAAGCACGGCAACAAAAAACACGACTCGCAATGTTGTTCTATACTTATCCGCAAGTACTGCGACGGAGGGCTTGAAATATAAAAACAAATCGTACGCTACGGACGCCGCTATGATGTTATGGGTGATAATAAAAACTCTTGAAAACCAGTGGTCCGACTGCACATTAAAACCAGAAAGTACTTGCAGATTTAAAACCACTATCCCTGCTAACGCGAGCGCCGCTAAAAAAAGCGCCTTAATGGGCGTTTTTAATTTTTCTCCAAGCCACAAAACAAGAATGGCTATTGCTACATACACGAGATAATCCATCCATAGATCAAACCGGAAACCGTACCCGACTTCTTTGCCTACGGTCCTCTCTATAAGTTCATTATATTGAAGCAGACTCGCTAAATTAAAATAATTTATCCAAAACGGAATTGAGACGAAAATGCCTATTATGCCTGCCAAAAAAATTTTGATTGCCTCATCCCTTTTTCCTTTCAGAAATAATAATGAGAGGAGTAGCCCGAGAAAAATAGTTATGAATATCCAAAAATAAAAGTAGAGATAAAAAAGTAACCCGTAGAAAATTCCTGCCAATAGGGTAAAGAGTTTTTTCTTTGTTTCCGCGCTTACTGCCTTATAGGTAAAATAGAGCGAGAGGATAAAAAATGGGGCACCGGGGATGAATGCCTCGCGCAATAAGAACTTAGGACTCATGGGCACTTTATCAACAAGAAATGGGAAGAATCGTAAAATTAAAACTTTCAATTCTACAATAGTAAACGGGGGGATATACATAACGATGCTTGCATAAAACATAATCCAAAGTGCGGAAAAAAGCGCAAAAAATCTATGTCTGCTAAGTGCATTAATGAAAAGAAAAAACAAAAGAAAGGTAGCTATGGGAAAGACAAAATCGGTAATAATCATTCCGGGGAAAATTGTATCAAAGAGAATAAAAAACGGGGCGAGTATCATGGGCGGTAGTGGTGCCCTTACCGCCGGACCGTCTTTGTATTCGTAAGTATCCGTTTCGTTGGAAATAATTTTCCCGTCAATTATATCTCTGTAGCGTGGCGCGTAGCCCCTTATAACATCGCTGTTGTAGAGCGTCACCGGTATATAGTTTTCTCCCTGCTCCCGCAAAACGGCATAATGTATACCGTGAGGAAGGACTGCATAAATAATCCCGACAAAAAATACCGAGAACACGCAAGTGATAAAAAAAATGTTTTTACGCTCAATCATAGAGAGACGCAATAATAGCATGTATCTGCCGCGCCGCTTTCTCCCACGAGAACTTCGCAACATATTCTTTGCCCATTAAGATGCAGTTTTTCTGTAATCCAGGGTTATGTATAAGTTTTTCCATTGCAGAGGAAATTTCGTTAACATCAAGGGGATTAATCAGAAGTGCGGCATCCCCGCCAACTTCGGGTAGCGAGAAGGTCTTTGATGTAATGACGGGGATACCGCAATCCATTGCCTCAAGAACCGGAAAACCAAACCCTTCAATTAAGCTGGGGAACAAAAAAACCGTTGCCCTTTTGTAAACATACGCGAGCTCGTTATCGGTAAGAAACCCCAAAAAATGAATGTGTGCCGCCGCAGCGCTTTGTCCGGCAAGATATTTACTTTTACGCGCATATTCCCCCTCCCCGCTCCCCACGATTACAAGGTGATAATCGCGGTTTTGTGTATGGAATTGAATGAACGCCTTAATAGCATTCTCTACATTTTTTCTCTGCTTCAAGACACCGACAAAAAGAAAAAACTTTTCAGGAAGTGGCACCGGCTTTCCCGACAAATCGCATATGTGCGAAAAACCCTGATATACTACAGAAATTTTTTCCGACCGTATCCCATAAAAAGCGATGATGTCCTTTTTTGTTGCTTCGGATACCGCAATAATATGTCGTGCTCTGCGCAAAGAACGACCCTGGTACCATGACAGAATTGTATTAATCGCCCATTGCCTAAGGGTATCTGCCTGAAGATACCGATATGCAAAATCATGCGCAATAACGATTGATTTCTTCTGGTGACTCAAAAAAGGCGTGCGTGGCGTATTAAAGATATAAACATCCGCTTTTTGCGCACGCGGAAGCGCGTCAAGCCAGAACACGCCTCCTCCCAAAATTTCAATCCGCCAGTTGTTGCCCGGAAATCTTAATTTCTCTCTTGGGGCATGTTTTAGAAAAATAATATATTCATTTTTTTCATCAAAAGAGAGGAGCGAGCGGGTAATTTCAAGAATTGACCTTCCGAGGCCTGCTGGTCTTTCTTCGTCGTAAGGGTGTAACACAATTCCAATTCTCATGTATTCTTTTTTTTCGCTCACGCGTTTTACCATAAAACAGAGGATTGTCTCCGCCCTCTTCCGCCAGGTATAATTCTTGGACTCTAAGAGGGCTTGTTCTGAAACAGTATGCGAAAGGGCCCTGTTTTGCAACGCGACTGTTATGCCGCTCCCGAGGGCTACCGCGTCGTCTGGTTTGACTAAAATAGCGTTTTTTTTATTTAAAATCTCTCGTATTGACGGCAGGTCAGAGGCAACAATCGGGGTACCACTTGCCATATATTCAAACAGTTTTATGGGTGATGTGTCTGCTTCTGAGTGAGCAGAAAAAATTTTGTCTTTGGAGACGCGCGAATTAGGCAAGACAAGAACATCTGCCGCCCTTAAATAAAGCGGTATCTTATTGTGCGGCTCGTATCCCCTGATGATGATGTTTCGTCTCTCGCTATATTTTTTTGTAAAGCTTAGAACATCCCAAGGCATACCGCCGATAAAAACAAAATGCAGGTCGGGGAAGAGAGCCGATGCTTCGGCAAGAACAAAAATGCCTTTCCAGTCATACAGACCCCCCGTGTACATGATAATATGTTTGTCTTTCGGGAGGTCGAGTTTTTCCTTCAAAACGGATTTCTCCGTATCAAAATCAAAAAGCGCCGGATCAAAACCATTTGGTGCAACTGCTATTTTTTCACGAGAGATGCCCAAAAGGTGCGTGCAGCGATCTATTTTTGAATGACTGGTAACGATAATCCCCGTCATCCCCCGAACAATTCTTGCCCACAACCATTTTTTGTGCGCCGGGAACCCGTGCAAATCATAGAACACATCGTGACCCAGGAGCGTTAATGCCCACCCGGAAAGCTCGTCGCGCGTAAGAATAATTTTCTCCTTTGTCTTCCCTATTTCTTTGGCACAAAGTATGTGCGCTACGAACACCACGCGGTTTATCCAAAAACCAAACCACCCCAAGACGACCGCATCAATGTACGGCGCAATGGAGTGTGTCGTAAACGTGTTGTCTGCGCTAAAACAGGAAATACCATCGTTTAATTTGTCTCGCCGGTATGAAGGAGCAAGAAGCGTTACCTCTGCGCCTGCGTGCGCGAGGGCTTCGCATGTTTTAACGACATTAATCCCATATGCCTTCCTTGTCGGAAAACGAGCGTTCGTGATATAAACAATCTTCATTGCCAAGGTAATAACAAAAAATATCCCCGTTTTGTTGCGCCATCAATCTTAAATCTGCTGTGAGGGGCACGAACGCGGAAGCGGGCTCCGCCACACCACCTTAACGGCCGGCAACCCTGAAGATGCGGACTTCGCTGTCGTCATACACCTCTTGAAAATGCGCGCTCGCTCTGCCAAAATCCGCGCCAAGCGCCTGTTCTTTTGGTCCAACCCACACATAATCAAGGCGATACCCGATGGTGTCGGCATCAAATATCTCATTTTCTAATTGTGCGTATCTAAGCATTTTTTGATGATATATTTCTCGTGGCAACACCGAAGCCGCACCGCCGTGAAAATCACGGTCAAAAGACTTGTCGTTATCAAACCGGTGCAAAAAGAGGGTTTGCGTTGTTTGAGGGACCTCGACCAAATCAGAGAAATCTTTTAGGGAGAGGCCGAGCACTCTGGACAGAATCATGAGCCTCTCCCATATTTCATCATCCGATGCGGCGTTATTGTCTCCTACGGGGACGAAGATATTGTTGTGCGTCTGTACTGAAATCTCGTGCGCCACATTAAAAGACAGCGTCCCCACCACAGAATCCTTTTCGGTATGTTTGTTGAGCCAATCGTATCGTTCTGCCGTTTTCGTTTCCAAAATAAATTCTTGCGCATGAACCCTGCTATACGCATATTCGGAATAGAGGTTACCGGCGAAAAAATAGACCAAAAGAAAAACAGCAACCCCCCGTTTATTTTTCTCCGGTATACTACTGGCGAGATACCGGTCAAATAGCCAGAGACACAAAAGAAAAACGCTCACGGCGACTACTAGAAATTGGGTTCTATACCAGTGATCCGGCTGAGGATTTAAACCGGTAACAACCTGCATGTTAACCACGATAAAATAAGAAAACAGGAAAGCGGCGAGATGCATAACAAGCACCGCGTTCTTCTTCCAGAATACCAACAAGAGCCCCGAGGCCAACACGATATCGCGCAGATAACTTTTCCAAACAGTATAAAATCTAAATCGGTGAGAAAATTCAACAGAATGCCTCGTGATTATGTCGTAATACTGTGGTAAGGCCTGTACTTGCAAAAAATTTATCCAGTAAAAGACAGAGGTGCAGAACCCGATTACCGTAATGAAAAAAATTTGTTTCGCGTGCGCATATTGTTTCTTGAAAAAGAAAAACAGAAACAGTATGCCGAGTGCCGACAAAAAAGACATCCAATCGTAGAGATAGGTATAAAACAACAGCCCGAAACTGACTCCCGCAAACACCGTATTTTTGCGTCCTCCGTATTTTAACGCACGAACCAAAAAATAAAAAGCTCCTAGATAAAACAGGAATGTTATTTTGGGTTCTTCAAAAAAAGAAAAATAGAGTGGGGCATCATTATCCAGAAAAGGCACGAGACCGACTAGCAAGTGTTCAAGATTTAATTGAGTAACTGGTGGTATATACACGCCAAGTTTTGGGGAAAAAACAAAAAGCGACGCAAAGAGAATTGCTGCCTGTCTGCGAGAGGTCATCTCAAAAAGCAGAAAATAGAGAATTAAAAAAATTGTCGCAGGAAACAAAAAATCAGATAAAATTATGCCGTTTTTAAGCGAGCCCGTTAGTTTGCTAAGACCCCCCAATATCAAAGGATTTAAAATGGGCAACCACGCCGGCGTATCTTTGTTCTCAAAAGTATGAATATCGCCAACTACTAAGTCACCTCGGTATGCAGCGTTTGCTCTTCCGCCGTATGACCTCACTTCATCTTCGTACGCGGACTCAAGCGTGATGGGATAATATATCCCCGTATCCGCATCAATGAAATTGGGAATAAAAAAATGGTGGCTTACATAGATACAGCCGACAAGCACGCTCAAAGTGAGTGCCGCCAGATGAAACATTGCTATGTGCTTTGTCTTTTTGTCATACCCAAACCGATAGATGAGCATGTTCTTTATGAATTGAAACGCGGTGCGAATCCTAATTTTAGAAGCACCACCCGCGCGCACTTTCTCATCTATCGGAACGCCGCCGATAACATACCCCAAACGCGCGGCTTTTATGATGGTTTCCGGGTCTATAAACCAATCACGCGAGGAGAGTTCCATCTTGCCGTACAATGAGCGCCGGAATATTTTGGGTCCGGAATTTACATCCTTACAAACATACCCAAAGAGAACAAGGAACAAAAGGTTGTATGCCTTGCTTTGGAATGCGCGCAAAAAAGTGTCCGCCCGTTTTTTGCGGATTCCTTTGCATATTCCCAGATTCTTGCCTACAAGCTCGTTGTAGACCTTGACAACTTCGGCTCCGCCTATCTGGCCGTCGGAGACCATGAATCCCAAAATATCTCCTTTGGCGTGTCCGAGACCCGCTCTCACCGCGTTCCCTATACCTCTGTTTGGCGAATAACTGACGAGCGCAAGTTGGGAAATTTCTTTTTTTAAATCTTCCGTGACAGACCTTGTATCATCGGTTGACCCATCATCAACAACCACAATTTCAAAAGACATGCCGTTCTTTTGGAAGTTTTCCACCAAATCTCTCACTACCTTTTCGATGTTTTCTGCCTCGTTAAACGCAGGGAGAACGAGGGAAAAGGTGTCTTTCCCATATATCGCCGTTTCGTTACCTGACGATTTCATGAAAGTATCGTACCATTCTTTTTGTCAAAAACACTTGCGCGACACTCATGAATGTGCTAGAGGTTGAGGCAGAATGTCTGCAACAGAAACCGCCCGTTTTTCACCTTCCTTGACAGGAGCGACGGATGTCTATCTACACAGAGCAGGAAATCGCCCACATCGTTGATGCTCTCAAAATTCTCGGGGAAAAAGGATTCCCCGTACCTCCACAAGTCTTTGACGCATGGTGTGGCGCATGCATTACGGTGCCGATAGAGCTCGCGGTGCTACGCAAGGCAAGTGACGGAACTCCAGAAGTTCTCATGATTCACCGCGATGACAAGTTCTTCCTCGGATGGCACATTCCGGGAAGCATCCTGCTCCCGGGGGAAACAGAAGAGATTGTCTTCCGGCGTCTCGCCCGCAAGGAAGTCATCGGAAGAATCTCTCCGCCACAGTTTATTGACCGAATGCACACGATGAAGGGAAACGAGAACTCGAGAGGTCAAGAGGTATCCCTTCTCTTCGCCTGTTTTTTTGAGAATCAACAGAGTCCTGTTGGACAGTTCTTTCCACTTCACAATCCGCCGGAAGACACTATCGGCGAGCACAAGCCCTTTCTCAAGAGAATCGCGCGCTGGTGGCAGGAAACCTCGCGCTAGCGCACCATACCCTCGGCTATGCATAGCCGAGGCTTTTTTTATCTATTTTTCTTTTCTTCAAAAATTTTTCAAATGTCTCTTCCATGTAAGAGAGCGCGGCGTCTGTAAGTCCGTGGTGGAGCCCGATGAGAAAGGCGTTTTCTAATATCAATTGCGAGTTCTCTAAATTGCCTATTCTGCGATGCGGAACGCCACTGTATGCTGGATGCTTCACAATGTTTCCTGAAAAAAGCGGGCGTGTCTGTATTTTTCTATCCTCCAAGAAGCGGACAAGGTCGTTCCTCTCAAACGATGCGCTCTTTTTGATAGTGAGCGGAAAGGCAAGCCAGTTCACGGATGTTTTCGGCAAAAAGTGCGGTAGGATAAAGTAATCTTCGTAGTTTCTGAAAAACCGAACAAGGCGCGCGAAGTTTTTTTGGCGGCGCATTGCAAAACCCCTGAGACGCGCGAGCTGCGCCACTCCGAAAGCCGCCTGCATGTCTGTCGGTCTGAAGTTGTACCCTGCTTCAGAGAACACAAACGCGCTGTCGTATGGCTTCCCTTCAATCTTGTAGGCTGCGAGACGCGAGTGGATACTCTCATCATGTGCCTTAATCCCCCGCCCCCAGTCCCTGAACACGCGCCCGCGTTCAAGAAGCTTTTTATCATTTACCATAAGCATCCCACCTGCGCCTCCTGCCGTCACAAGATGCGACGCATAAAAACTTGTGGTGGTGATGTCGCTCCACATACCCGAAGGTTTCCCCTGAAACACTCCGCCAATAGTATCGCAACTGTCCTCTACGAGAATAAGCTTGTTCTTTTTTGTAAATGCGCGGATGCGCGGAAGGTCCACAAAGTTTCCTATCAAATGCGGCGCCATGATAACGGCCGTCTTCTTTGAAAGCGCCTTGGGGAGCGCATCGGGGTCTAGGGTGTACATCCCCGGCCGCACATCCACAAAAACAGGGGTGAGTCCGAGACGGAGAATCGGGCTCACCGTGGTATTAAAGTTGCATGCGGGTGTGATAACTTCCGCCCCTTTTGGTAGGCGGAGTATCTCAAGAGCAAGAAGATTCGCCGAAGAACCAGAGTTCAAAAAAAGCCCGTATTTCTTTCCAAAAATTTTGGAGATTTTCGCCTCAAAGAGCGCGGTGTTTTTGCCCGTGGTTAGCCAGCCCCCGCGAAGAGACGTGGTCACCGCCTTAATTTCCGGTTCACCGAAGACATCATGGGTGTTGGGTGCATACCATACCCAATCCTTCCCCGGAACAAACTTTTTCTTTTTTTGTGACATGGCGCTTGATAATTTAGAACTCATCTCAAAACCTGGCTATTCGAGACGAGAGGCCTGATTTTTACGGCGAGACGCGAGATGGAGGGCGAGGAATATCAAGATATTTCGAGCACGAATCGAGGCGTCGTAGCTAAAAATCGCGTTCTCTGCGAGCCGGAATGAGGTTTTGAAATGAGTTCTAGTGCAATTCCGTTTTACCTCCTTCTGTTTCAATGGGAACATGGCGCATATGCACTTTCTCATTCCACCACGCCCTGTTGTCAACATACCAATACACTGTTTTTTCGAGACCGTCCCGAAAACTGACTTGTGGGCACCATTTTAATGTATTTCCAATCTTTTTTATACTGGCGGTGTGCCGAAATACTTGCCCTGGCCTGTCTCCGATATGGATCGCGTGGCGAGAATACTGTATTTCTTTATTTTTTCCCGTGGGGTGCCTCGCCATTATCTTCATCACTAAGTCGGCAATTCCACGCACCGTGTAATCTTTCCCTGAACCAATATTAAAAACCTCTCCGTCAACTTTATTCTTGTCCGCGTGCGCCACAGAATCAAGCGCACGAGAAATATCGTCTACATAAGTAAAGTCTCTACTGCTTTGTCCGGTGCCGTGTATCGTAAGCGGCTCGTTTAAGATACAGCTCGTAATAAAGCGCGGGATAAGTTTCTCAAGATGCTGTTGTTTCCCGTATATGTTAAAGAGTCTGACGATAACAATGGGGAGTTTGTAAGTCGTGATATAGGAATAGATGAGACGGTCTGCCCCCGCCTTCGCGGCGGCGTAGGGGCTTTGCGGATTCAGCGGATGGCTTTCATCCATCGTCCTCTTGAGCGCAGTGCCATAAACCTCGCTTGTTGAAATATGGATAAAGCGTTTGATGTTTTTACGGTGCTTAAGTACGGCGCTTGCGATGCATTGTGTTCCCAAAATATCTGTTTCAAAGAAGACGGCATCGTCATAAATTGACCTCGCAACATGCGTCTCCGCGGCGAAATGTAAAACAGTATCAACCCTGGAGATAAGGCTGTCAACAATTTTTTGATTCCTCACATCACCATATACAAACTGAAAATTCCGCGCCTTGTGGATGTAATCGGGTATGTTTTTTATATCCCCGGAATAGGTCAGGGCGTCTAAAACGGTAAAAAAATAATTGGGGTATTTATTAAAAAGGTAAATCAAAACATTACTCCCCACAAATCCTGCGGCTCCGGTCAAAAGGATAGACCTTGAATATATCGGGCTCTTCATAACATTTCGCTTATGATGTTTCTCAATTGTCTTCCAAGCGGAGAGGGTGACGCGTAGAGCGAGAGCTTATTATATCCGTTGCAAGCTATTTCGCTCCTTGTTTTTCTTTCGTTTCTAAGTCTTAATATTCCTGTCGCAAGAGACGCGCCGTCGGCAGTCTTAACGAGGGCTAATTCGTTCTCGGAAAAAAGTTCCCTTATGGCAGGAGTGTCCGCGGTAATAACTGGTTTTCTCATGGCAAGACATTCGTATACCTTATTAGGAATAACTCTTTGCACCTTATTTGTGTTTCCAAAAATACCGAGAAAGATATCCGCCTTTTCGGCTTCCATGACAATCTGCTCCTGGGGAAGATAATCAATGAATTCAACATTTTTCAATTGTAAATATTCTGCATACGCACAAATCTTTTTCTTTTCTTGCCCGTTTCCGATGATAATAAAGTGAATTTTTTCTAACGACAAAAGATGCGCCGCTTCCATAATATACTCTATCCCCTGCAAGGGGATGAATGTACCGTAAAACATCACGGTGAAGATGCCGCTTTCGTCCTTGCCGGGAAGCGGGCGGAATACATCGGTGACGGCTCCTATCCATATTTTCTTAAATTTTTCTTTTTTAATACCGTACTCTTTGCTCGCGTACTCTATGTGCGCGTTAGTGTCAAACAATACCACGTCCGCAAGCTTCATTGCGGCCCAATCAAGAAACCAATAATAAAGTGCTTTCGGCGTGCGGGGACGTACGAGCTTCCTGTCCCATACTTCCGAATCATACAACGAGGAATAGCAGTCAAATATAATAGGCTTTTTTCCCAGAAACTTGGCGAGGAGCATCACTTGGTATCCGGGGAATCCAACAACCATAACATCATAATCTCTTTTTAGCGCTCTGTGTTTTTTTATTAAATCAACATATTTTCTTATGCCGTTACTACGGCTCACGCATTCCACTACCTCAACGCCGTTCTGTCGCAAACCGCTTAACAAAATGCGGTTGCGGGAATATGACGGATTATAGATACCAAAATAACAAACACGCATATACTACATTTACTACATTACCGATCGGAAGAATAGTTATTTTCATCGGTGTGAACCATTTTCACCTCCCTCGTGTCTTGTAGATAGTAACCCAATCGCGGTCATACATCCGTTCATAGTCACTGAATAATTCTTCAGAGACCCCCATCTCTCTTTCATACGGACCGATAAAAACATAGTCAAAGCGATACGGGATTCTATCCGGAAAACGGAAAAGGGTGTACTCGTTCAAAACTTTTTCTCGTATCGCACGTGGCAACGTATATCCTCCGTGTTTTCCTCCAGTATATGCATCCAGATCTCTGCTATAGTACTTCACGGTGAAAAAATAGAACACCCCCTCAAATGACTGTATCATCTCATCCATGTATCGAGGCGAGACACCGAACAACCGATAGGTTAGATATAATCTCTCCAATAGCTCTGCATCGGGCGCAAGCGAGGGCTTACAATACAAAAAAGGTCGTAGACGAGCGCCGCCCACACAATGCTGTGGGTAATGAGAAACACCCGCGAAAACCAATGGTCTGATTGAACATTAAAGCCGGACACAACCTGCAGGTTCAACACGATAATCCCCGCCAAAGCGAGTGCCGAGAGAAAAAGCTCCCTCACTGGTTTCTCCAACTTTTTTCCCAACCATAGAGCAAGGACTGCCATGCCGATAATGGAAATCCCTTCTTAGCGTCCAGCACAACAACCCGTGCCCCCAATAATGAAAGGTCGTGACTAAGCCATGACCCGATGAATCCCGCGCCGTCGGTAACTAAGACACCCCTGTCGCGCCAAAAAGACCTTACCCTTGGTACAGTTCTCATAATTGTGATGGTTCGTAATCATTACGCGATGCCAATGGACACCCCGTAACTATGATAGACAGACATTCCTGAACATTCAAGACGGCGACTCTCGTAGAAGCACCGCAAAACCAAGAGGGCATACATGCCGTCCCGTTTCAGAGCAGTCTGTTCTTCCAGGTTTTCGGGGTTAAGTGGTTTGAAAGGTCAAGGGAGTCAAGATAACGGAATTGCTGGGGACCAACGACTTTTGCCCACTCCACATTCTTTTTGATACCCTCTGCAAGCCCTGTTCTTGCGCGATACCCCGTCAGTTTTTTTAAGTTATCGTGAGTACAGTAAGCAAACTTCACCTCTTGCGGACGAGAGGGGAGATATCGCGGGAGAAACTTCTTTGGAATGTCCTCTCCAAAAAATTCACGCAACACGAGCGCGCCAAGATCATTTACCGTACTGGGATGGTCGCTCCCGATGTTAAAGACCCGACTGTCGCATTTCCTGCTAAATCCCATATCGGCTAACGTGCTTGTAATATCATCAACATAAGAAAACGCTCGCTCCTGTGCCCCGTCTCCGTATATATAAAAATGTTTCTTATGTAAAAGACGATTCACGAAAATACCGATAACGTTTCTGTATGGATCAGAAAGATTTTGCCGTGGGCCATACACATTATGCGGCCGCACTATCGTGTACCGGAATCCATATACATTAGAAAGAATCCGCGTCGTCACCTCCATGGATGCCTTGGACGTCGCGTATACATCTTCGGGCTGGGGAACAAAATCTTCTTTGAAGGGCGGCTTCTGCGCACCATAGACACTCATGGAGCTTGTGAGAACCATTTTCTTGAGTCCCGACTTTATCGCGGGGACTAAGAGGTTCATATAGGCACCCCAGTTTCTATCCAAAGCACTAAATGGTGTAAATTGACTCCTCCCCTCTGTCGCGTCTGCAGCAAGATGATAAATGATGTCCGGCTTCAACCGTGCAACATAGGTGCCGGTTTTTGTTCTATCGCGAAGGTCAAGTTTTGTGAAGCGCTTTTTGTTACTTACATTCCGCAAAAATCCTCCGGAAAGGTCGTCAATACCGTACACCGAAAATCCCTGCTCCGCGAGATGGTCATAGAGATGACTCCCCATAAACCCAGCTGAGCCAGTTACGAGAATTTTCATTTTTTTCTTTTCAGTCATACAACGACGGATGATTTGATGATGTGTTTCATCTCCTCCACCGATATCTCAAGTGCCGCATTTGCAATCAGCGTATTACAGCGGCTTTACCGTTTCACTGCAGAAATAAAGAAGTCAAAGTTTGGCCGAAAGTTTTCTATGGTTACATCCCTAAAAGATTGGCTGTGCTCAAAAAATTCCTGAATCATATCCGGCACGAGAAAAAGCGTGTGTGTTATCTCTGTGCGAAAGGCGGGGTCATCCGAATACCCATTCGGGACAAAGAGAGCGACGACCCCGCCCTTCTTCAGGCATAGCGCGGCTTCTTTCAAGCATTGTATGGGTTGAAAAACGTGTTCATAGGTATGGGAAGCAACAATCAAATCAAACGTCCCCAGTAATCCCAGCTCCTTTTGTATCGCCCGAGATAAATGCTCCCATTCCCCACGAATAATTCTCCTGTGACCATAATTGGGGTTTCTCCACTTTATCTTTGTAAAATTTTTGTGGTAGTGAATACAGCCGGCATCATCAAGATTTTTATCCACCCCATGCCAATTCGGAAAATCACCCAAAGGAAACACCGGTGTCCCCCCTGGACCTATCTCCAATATCGCTGAATCTTTTGAAAGAACGGGGAACTTCTCCAGTATGCGTGCGCGCATGTGTTCCTGATGCGCCTCGCGCGGCCCAAATACACGTCCTCCGAGCGCATTCTTTTCATAAAGATACCGTTTCAAATGCGCACATTCTTTCAGGCCGATGCCTGTTTCCTCCGAGCACCGATACGGCACTCGAAATCCTTGGTGGTTGGCGAAAAAGTCATATACCTTGTCTGCGCTCTCCTTCCGAACCCCGCGCTTGAGATACATCTGATACAAGCACTCGTCGAGCACAAGACCAAATAAATACCGTGTCTTTGTTGTTATTTTCTTCAACAATACAAACATAGTCGCTACGATACTCCCTGCCCTCTCCTATTGTATAACTGTTCTTTTTCTTGCTTCGGCGAGTATCGTCAGGACACGCGCCTTCGCACCGTGTCTCGCAAGAATCTCTGTGTACTCTTCGTCCAGGTCCTCCTGCCGATAGCCGCTTCGGAGAAACTCACCAACTTTCTGTAGCTGATATTCAAAATCGTGAAGATTATTGTATTCGTACACCCGCTTGAAACGAAGCTCTCTGCTATCAGGATGATATATGTCTATCCTCTCGGTAAGGAGGAGGCAGTTATTCCCGAGTATTTCCCAGAAACGGCGTGTATCGTACCCCCCTCCTCCGACCGACACGCCCACTTTCGCGCGCGCCCAAATCTGGTGATACTTCTCCTGCGAGATGGGGCCTTTGTGTATTGGAAGGATGTGGGTTGTACCCGTGTGACAGGTAAACCTGTTCTTTTTGCAAAACTTTTCAAGAAGTATTTTTACGTATTGCCGGGCCTTGGGGAATCCATCCTGTCCGAACATGCACGCGAAATCAATGTCTTTTTTGACGCCCACATATTTGCTGAAGCGCGTTTCTATGCCAAACGGAAACGGCACAATAGAGCCCGAGTACGGTTTCTCGCGCCTGAAATAGAGCTTCGCGAGCTTTGCTATCCGAAGGTCGGGGGCGCCGAGCCCGGTATACGTGCCGTCTATTATCTGCATCTGCACATCGGCATCGCGCCATCTATCTTTTCCTGTCTCCGAACCGTCTATGTAGACGGTTTTCTGCCAACCACCGATGCGCTCCACGAGTGCAACATCCGTGGTATCCCCCTTCCCATAGCAGAGGATGACGAGGTCCGCCGTTTTGGCAAACGCCTCTAACTCTCTGCGTGGGAGGCGGACATCTTTCAAAAACCCTTTATCGGCGGCAAAAGGATACGGGTCTGCGGTCGGGAAATCGTCGGGATAAAAAAAGGACAGAGTGGGATGCTCCTTTTTCAAATCGGAGAGCCCGTGCAACACCGTATCCGTCAAAAAATCGCTGTGCTCTATCGGAGTTACTACTGCGATTTTGTAGTTCATGTGAGAAATCTTTGAAGTCTTTATGAGAAGCGCGCAGGGTACAACAAACGTCCCGTATTATACCCACAAAAAAACGTGCTGTATATTTGACAAGATGTGGAAGTGTACGATTATGTAAGTATAGAACAACGACTCTTCTCGGTACGTTACGGTTATACCAAAACGGGCATGAACACAAAACCAATTATTCTCTTCGGCGGACATCCTGATGATTTGGAAATCGGCATGGGCGGCACCGCGCGGGCGCTTGCGGCGCGCGGGCGCGCGGTAGTCGCCTGTGTTGCGGTCGTGCCGAACCTCATCTCGGTACGCAAAAAAGAGGCCGCCCGCGCCGCGAAAATTTTGGGAGTAAAGACCCTCGTCTTTCTTCCCGTCCCTTTCAAGCGCTTCGGCTGGAACCGCGAGACCATAAGTGCTGTGGACGCACTTATCACTCGCTTCTCGCCAAGCGCTATCTTCACACATTCTCTCGGCGATTCTCACCAAGACCACCTTTCCCTTACACACTCCATCCTCTCGGCAACGCGCCGCAATGATGCGAGCGTATTTATGTATGAGCAGATTATCCCCGGCGGCATCACCCCTACCCCGTTTCATCCGCATTTTTTCGTGGATATCTCGGCGCACATAGACGAGAAGCTCTCTGCGATACATGCGCACAAAAGCCAGGTAAAAAAATACGGCGCTGATTGGCCCGAGAGCATCCGCGGGCGGGCGGTCATGCGCGGGCATCAGATAGGCGCGAAATATGCGGAGGCGTTTGAAGTGGTGAAGATTCGGGAAAACAATGACTTGTTATTACATCTCTAAGAAAATTGACATACACGAGCTCCATCGCTCCGTTCAACCATTTTGTATGTAGTATGTAGTAGGTTGTATGTAGGGAAAAAGAAAGTTTTTAAATTTTTTATACAGCATACTACATACTGATTTCATGATTGTCACCTGCCATCAGCCCAACTATCTCCCTCACCTCGGCTTTTTTCATAAGATGAACCAGGCCGACGTGTTCGTGATTTACGACACGGTGCAATTTTCGGACACGTTCTATGTCCACAGAAACCGCATCCGCACAAACACGGGCTGGACATGGCTCACCATCCCCGTCGCGCGGCATCAAGCGCCCATCAACACCATCATGATAAAAAACGACGCGCTCATTTCGCGCGTGCCGTGGAATGTGCATCATTGGCGTGTCATTGCACACTCGTACGGAAAAACTCCCTACTTTGAAAAATACAAAAACGAATTCTCGCCACTCTATGAAAAAAAGTTTGAAAAACTTTCCGATTTCAATACAGAAATAATCCGAACACTCGCGCGCATCGCAGGACTCACCACAAAAATAGTCCTACTTTCCGACCTCGGCATCGTATCAGATGACGCCTCCGAACGCTTGGCGCTTGCGACAAAGGCGGCCCTCCTTCGCTTTCCAGCTTCGGACGGGCAAGCAGGTGGCAACACCTATCTTGCCGGCCCCTCGGGCGGCACAAAATACGAACTTCACAAAGAAGAGTTTGCGAAGCGCGGGCTTACCGTACTGCACCAAGAGTTTCATCACCCCGAATATCTCCAACTTCATACGAAATATGACGGCAGTTTCCAAAAAAACCTCGCGGCGATAGACGCGCTCTTTAATATCGGAAAACTGCCACTCTAGAACTGTTCTCAAGTTCTCAAGAATTTGAGAACAGTTTTAATTTAAAAAAACCCCGAGACATGCCGGGGCTTTACGAAAACTTAAACTAAAAGAAATTCTCACTAAAAGAGAATTTCGCGGAAGTGTTTATTACCTCCGATGAGCGCAGTGATTGCATGGCTTATGGGCGTGTCATAAGCGATGCTTCCCTGGGAGATTTCCTTAACAATTTCACTGAGTTGTTTTTCAACGACTTCCATGACTGCGAACTGTTCCACTTCGTCCCGTTGCGGATCTTGAATCTTTTCGCAACCGAACGCGCAATAGACTACGAAAGAACCGTTTGTCCCGCCATTATAAAGCCACCCGCGGCAGAGTTCATAAAATGGTCTGCCGGTCGCGTAGCCGGTTTCTTCAAGAAATTCCCGACGCGCCGCTTCAAAAGCATTCTCTCCGGGCTCAATATTTCCGCCTGGAAGTTCATATGTGAAATCCCCCACAGGAAAACGAAACAATCGCACAAGAACAAGGTTGTGCAATTCCTTTGTGAACCCAGCCAAGAGGACAGTGGGCTTCTCGGACACTTGGACTGATTCCCACCTGCCCTGCTTCCCGCTCGGGAGGGTAAAAGAGTGTACCGCCACTCTTTTACCCTTGAACCGCATCCCCGGCATCTCCACGATTCCAGTCGTGTATACTGGCTTTTTTTCGTCCATTCACCACCTCCTTAAAAAGTGTGCTTGGTTACTGGGTAAACAATTCTTCGTAGAGGATACTTTCCTAATCTCTTCTTGTCAAGCGATTTTTGACAAAATAGAAATATTTGTGCTATCGTCTCCACAGATTTCCCGTAATTCATCTTCTGATAGAGGAGTTTTGGATGAAAATCCTCGTGGTGACTGCGCATCCGGATGATTTTGAAACAGGCATGGGCGGGCTTGCGTTACGATTGACTCAAGCAGGGCACACAATCATTTCAATCGTGATGACGGCGGGTACAGATGTCAAGGATACGCTTGTCCGAATAGGAGAATCAAAAAGTGCTCATGCATTCCTTGGTGTCATACCGGTTTTTGCTCCTTTCTTCATCCGGCAACTCTGGGTCAATGAGGACTCAAGAAATACATTCCGCACAATGATGGAGAAGATCTCTCCCAATGCCGTCTTTGCGATGTGGGGAATGGACATCCATCAGGACCATCGTGCGGTTTCCATCCTCACTATTGAACCGTGCCTCCAAAAAGGTATACACACGGAACTCTTCGCAATGGAGGTGTGCTCGCGCCCTGGAGTGCCGCAGTCGCTTGGCTTCGCGCCGACACACTACTGTGATATCACGGGAGCGGCAGTGGCAACAAAGAGGGAAATGCTTGCTTGTCACAAGAGTCAGGGGTTTGATTCTATTCGGGTCGCGCACGAAGAAATGGAGCGGAACCGTGGCACAGAATGTGGTGTCAGGTATGCTGAAGCGTTTGTCCGCCTCACTCGCTGTGGAGAGCTCCATCCCGAACTCGCAAAGTTTCTCATTCCATCACCGTACAAACTCCCTCGCATGATGGGAATTGACGCGAAACCTTAACTGAGCGCCTCCTTCACCTGCGCGACTATGTAGTCGCGCTCTTTTTTTGTCATGCCCGTATACATCGGGAGGGCGATGGCGCGGGAGAGAATGTCTTCAGTAATGGGGAAGTCGCCTTCCCGCCCAAGGCGGGTCAGCCTTGGGCTGATTTTATAACCGAACTTTTTTTGATACACCGGCTGAAGATGGCACGGGGGCCAATAGAGAGAACCCGTCGCGATACCGCGCTCTTTGAGCGCGGATGCCACACGCTTCTTCTCCTCCGCGCTTTTAAGAAGCAGGAGATATTTATAGTAACTGTGAATCGTTTTAGGCGGGAGCGGGAAAAGTGTTACATTCGGAAGTTTCCCAAACGCTTTGTCGTACGCGGCGGCAATCACCATCCTTTTTTTCACGATTTCCTTGAGCCGTTTCGTCTGCGCGAGCCCTATGATGGCCTGCGGCTCCGAAAGCGACCAGTCGTTGCCGAGCCGTTCCTGAATCCCCCGTACTGTGCCTTCGCCGTGAAAACGCACAGAACGGGCATACTCGGCGAGCTTGCCGTCTTCTGTCGTGAGCATCCCACCCAAGCCGCCTGAAGTGATAACCTTTGTCGCGTAAAAAGAAAATGCAGCGGCATCGCCCCACGCACCGGCGGGGGTGCCCTTGCGCGACGCGCCGTGCGCGTGCGATGCATCTTCTATGAAGAAAAGTTTGTGTTGTTTTGCGATTTTCCTAATCTCCTCTATATGAGGAGTGATGAGCCCGCCTAAATGTACCAAAATAATTCCTTTCGTTTTTTTCGTGATTCTCTTCTTAACATCCGCGGGGGCAAGACAGAGCGTCTGCGGGTGCATGTCCGCAAGCACCGGCGTCCCGCCCGCGAAAATCACCGCGTTTGAGGTCGCGATGAAAGTATTGGTCGGCGTAATCACCTCACAGCCCTTCACATCGTAGTATTCAAGAATTGTCTGAAGTACGGAGGTCGCGGAGTTCATCCCGACCGCATGCTTCGTCCCCGCTACTTTCGCAAACTCTTTTTCAAACTCCGCCAAGAATGGTCCGTTCCACAGCCGCCCCGAACGGAGCGCCTTTTCGGTGTGTTTCAAAATCGTCTGTATATCCGCTTCGGGAATATATGGTTTTGTTGGTGGGATGTTCATGTATTTGGTTTGATATATTCTTCTAATATCTTAACGAAGTTTTCCAGGGAATAAAATATGGAAAAATCAAAACGGCTCGTTTTGTTGTAATAACGTGCTTTCATGGAATCTGGATAGTAATCGTCTACTATCTTTTTTATTTCGTCTTCCGATAAAAAATCTTGGATTCCAAGTTCTTTTTGTATAACAATATCTTTAGCAGTGTCATATAATTTTTTTATATCATGTTCTTTGGAAAACTTACTACTATCAAAATGCAGAATGAGAGATTTTAATAAAAGTTCGATTCCATGTATCAACAAAACCCTCATCGGATAGTTCGCTTCTGCCTTACCGGTCTCGCCACAGCCATCTTTTAATTGTTTTGCTACAGATATACAGTGTTTGCCGTTTCCCAAAAAGTCTACCGGCTCAAAATCATAAAATTTGTTTTTCATAAAAAAGTTCTCGGATTCCTTTGTTGAGCGTTATCCTCGGCTTCCAACCGTACTGTTTCCGCGCCTTCGCAATTGATAACCATCTGTCGGCGGCGATTGTCTCTTTCGGGATCTTCTTTGAAACGATTTCCGGTGGCTTTTTTTTGAGCCGTTTCGCTTCAGCAACGACGAGCCGCGCGATGTCACAGATGGAAGTCGCCCTCCCTGAACCCGCATTTATGACAACCGGTCGTCCCTCGTCTCTGGTCTCTCGTCTCTGGTCTCTTACTTCTGGTCTCTTGAGAATAAGCGCGACAAGCCGCGCGACATCGCGAACATGTACAAAATCTACTTTCTGTTTTCCGTCGCCACTTACGATAAGCGGTTTCCCGTTTTGCGCATTTTCCGCAAACACACTGACTACGTTCCTCCGCAAAACCCCTGCGCCAATACCGTAAATATTCGCCGGCCTCAAAATCACAATCCTCGTCTTGTCTCTTATCTCTTGCCTGCCCCGTACCGAGCTTCGCTCTGGTATTCGGGGTCTCTTGTCTCTTAATTCTTCTTCCGCAAGCGCTTTGAGTGCGCCATAGAGCGTGTCGGGTTCTAATGTCATGTCTTCGCGAAGCGGCAATGGACGCTTTGCAAAATTAGAATACACCGCTTGTGTGGAGAAGTGAATGACGAGCGGCACTTTGTTTTCTTCCGCTATACGGCGGACATTGCGAGTCCCATACACAATCGTGCGAAGGGCCTCGTAGGGATGTTCGTTGCACCACGATTCTTTGGTGGGGCTTGCGGTGTGAATTATCGCATACGCGCCTTTTGCCGCGCGCGACAACGCTTTGTAATCGGCCACATCCCCTTTAATGATACGCGCCACTTGTCCTTCCATAGCTTTATGCAAAGAGGGGTGTCCAAACCCGACGACCTCATACTCGCCATTGAGCGTCGCAACAAGCGTCGCACCGACATACCCCGCGGCACCGGTTATGAGGATTTTCTTTCTTTTGCTAAATACCATATTTTTGACTGTTGAAGTCAGACTTCAACAGTCGTGAGGATGTTCACCATGACAGGAATCCGCGTTTCCAAACTTGAATGCGCTTTCATGCGTTCGTGGAGAAGCTCGCGCATACGGACGAGTTCGGTATCGCTCTTAGCAAACAACATTTTTACCTTCTCCGCAAGTGCTTCGGCGTTTTGATACGGATAAATAAGTTCGTCCGCATATTCGCCGAAAAGCTCGCGGAATGCAGTGTTTGCGACCACCGCAAGCGTCCGCGAAGCAAGCCCCTCCAAGACCGTTTTGTCCATGCCGCCCGTGGGACACATGTTTACGACCGCTGTCGCGCGACGATAAAAATCCGGCATTTCATTGTACGGCTTACGCCCGTGCATCGTTACGATATCGGAGAGATTTTTTGCGACGATGTATCCACGGAGTTTCTTCTCGTAGTCCGGCGTTGTCGGCGGACCGACAATATCAACTACAAACTTTTTACTCCACGACTGTTTCAGAATCCGCGCCGCATCCACGAGTACATGCACATTCTTTATCGGGGTTATTTTTCCTGCGTAGAGAAACCTGATTGGTTCTTGGAAAACCTGTGGCAATAACTGTTCGCTCTTACCAGAAAATAGATTGAGCCCTTGTGGAAAACTCTGCGCAAGGTCAGACCTTTTCCCGCTTCGCCCCGCAGCTGCGGGGCTTCGCTCCTCAAGGTCAGACCTTTCTTGAGTTTCCCACAGGGACACTACCGTCTGTTTAGAAAACCGCGTGACGTCTATGCCATGCCCTATCGCGTGCACTTTCTTGCTTTTCACGCGGCAACCGTCAGGCGTTGTCGTGAAAATAACGTGCGCGAACTTCTCGGCGACCCAGAGCCGCCAGTTCACTTCAAAATGGACATGCCAGAGCGCGAGTTTTTTCTTCATCAATCGCCAAAGCCACCCCGCGAGCACCATGTATTCGGTATTCATGTGTACGAACACGGCATCATAATTTTTCCGTTCGCCCCAAACATAGCGATAGAAGTTAACTATGTATTTAAACCTTGCCGTGAATTTGGAATTTGGAATTTGGAATTTGGAATTTTCCTTGCCGAGTGAAAGAATCTTTACATTTAGTGGCAAGGAATGTACGCCTTCTTCAAGACAAATCACCGTGACAAGCTCGCAGTGCTTGGCAAACTCGCGAATCCACTGATGAAAAAACCCGAGGAGGTCATCGCGGGTGTCCACTTTTTGCGTGACAATAAGAAGCCGCATTTAAAACAAATCCTAACTCATCTAATTTCTAATTGACCTAATAAAAATCCCAAATCATAAATCCCAAAAGCCGTTTATTGGGGCTTGGGGTTTGATTGGGAATTGGGGTTTGGTCATTGGGGTTTAATTAGAAATAGGTGAATTAGACCTTAGGTGAATTTCTATCGCTTCTTTTTCTTCACCACCTTTTGGACTTCCGTGTCGTGGCGCGATACATCGCTTAAAGAGAGATTTTGATGTTTTAAAAGAGTAATGTTGTAATCCCAAAACGCCTTAAACACGCGATGTCCCTTTTCCAAACGCTCTACGAGCTTCGTATCACCCTTTTTGCGCTTGAGCTTCGCAATAGTATCTGCGACGGAGGTAATGACATTATCAAAATCCTTGGGGAAACAGTACCCGCCCGCACCGCGATAGTTGCCGTGGAGCACTTCTAGCCAATAGGGGCCTATTCGCTTGTCATGCGCGAGCACCTGCTTCACTTCTTCATAGTCGGCAATCTTTTTGCCAAACACTCCGTTCACTCCATCACAGATATCGGCAAGAATGTTGGCAAACATCACTTTGGTCATGCCAAAGCTGTTCGTCGCGAGCTTTCCTATCTCCGCCGAGGTGACTTTAATGTAGATATAGTCATATGTCGTGAGCGCGCCGGGGGAGGAGAAGGAGCCGATTGGTAGGAGGAGAAGCACATCGCTTGCAAACCCTCTGCTTTTCTCCGTCGTCGCGACAATCTGGCGGTCAGGATTCAGAAAATCAGCTTTTGCCTGCGACTCGGTCAAAAACTCGGGATTAAACATGAATTTGTGCTGGGGATACATTTCCTGCAACTGCTCACTCGTCCCCGGAGGCATCGTGGATTTCATGACAACCACTTTCTCTCCATCAAGCATCCGCATCGCACTGCGGATGATGGACGTGTCGCATCGACCGTCTTTCACGCGGCGTGGTGTCGGCACGGCGATGAAGACAATTTCCGCCTTATTTATATCGTCCGTATACTTCTTTTTCGGATCGGTATCGTAACAAAAAAGATCTCTCCCTCTTTTGTATTGTTTTTCTTCAAAATATTCTTTGAGCGGTGTCCCCACCATACCTACACCGATGATTCCGATTTTGTATTTCCTCATAACGCGCAAAAGTTGTGTGTAAAAATCAATTGTAAACTTCGCATGTAAACAATTACAAGCGGTTCGCCTCACTAGAACACAAAATTTTCAAAAAAGGTTAGAGGAGCCCGACTATCGCGTGCGCGAGTTTGCGAGAATCATGTCTAATCAAACTCCGCTTGAGCGTATCTCCGGATGCTTTTTTGATTTCCTCCTGTGCAAGAAAATCGGTCCTCACGATTGTATAGCCATCACGCTCGTGGAGGTCATCCTTTACAGGAAATTCTTTTTGCGACTTGTAGCGAAGGAGCATTTCTTCGGGAAGCGGCGCGGTGTTCACGAGCACCGCATCAGGCGTTCTTCCTAGATACCGAGAAATCTCCTCTACGTGCGCACGCGCCGTAAACCCGTGTGTCTGACCATATTTCGTCATTAAGTTCACCACCTGCACCACACGCGCAGAAGAGCTCTGAATGGCCTCTTTTACCCCGCCCACAACAAGCGCGGCAAGCGTGCTCGTATAGAGATCTCCAGGACCAAGCACGAGACAATCTGCCTCTCTGATGGCGCTCTGCACCTCCGGAGTAATGTGTGCCGCTGGTTCTACCCGAAGTTTTTTTATGCGGAGCGTCCCGTTATGCGCTTCTTCCGGTTCGTCAATATGCGCCTCCCCACGCACTGTCTCACCGTTTTCATACTCAGCGACAAGCGTGAGCTTTTCTTTTGACACAGGAAGCACTCTCCCGCGGACACGGAGCACTTTTGAAGCAAGCGCTATCGCACCTTCTTCCGACCCCGCGATATCCGTCAGGGCGACGAGGAAAAGATTTCCAAAATTGTGCCCGTTGAGCCCCGTCCCCTTGCTGAAGCGATGTAAAAAAAGATTGCGCAAGATAACGCTTGTCTCGCTGTCATCGGCAAGCGCCACAAGCGCCATGCGAAAATCCCCAACGGGGAGATAGCCGAACTCATCGCGGAGCCTTCCTGTGGAACCCCCGCTATCGGCAACGGTAACGATGGCGGTAAGGTCCAAAAAATCGGCTGGATATTTTTTAAATCCGGACAATACAGTGTATGTCCCCGTTCCCCCGCCGATAACTACAATTTTTTGTGCGTTCTTCATCCAGTGTATTTATTTCAGGCACTCCCGCCATATTTTCGCGCACTGCATGAGATAGTCCTCCTTTGCAATAACGTGATCATTTATTGTCTGCTCCGCGCGGACAGAAAGCGCTCGCGCCAGGTGCCCGTCTTCTCTGATACGGAGTAGCTCGCGTGCAAAACAATCTGCGTCGCCGACGGGGCAGACAAGCGCGTTGTTGTCGTGTGCAAAAAGCTCTCCAGACACTCCGACATCGCTTGTGACGACGGGACATCCGAGCGATGCCGCCTCCACAAGAGTACGGGCATATCCCTCGTAGAGAGATGTAAGGAGGTATACATGCGCACCACGATAATAGGAGAGTACATCCTCCTGCCATCCGAGAAACATGACATTGGCTTGTAGCTTGTAGCTTGTCGCTTGCAACTCAAGATTTTTTCGTTCTGGGCCGTCACCGATGATAAGGAGACCTGTTTTGGGATATTTCTTCACCACCTCTCCGAGCGCTTTAAGCGCGGTGCCCACATCTTTCTCACGAGTCAAGCGCGAAACAACGAGGATAAAAAAATCAAACTGCGGATATTTTTTCCGTATCTCCAAACGGATCGGCGATGTCCGCAAAACACCCACAGAGACACAGACAGGGAGCACCGAGGGCTTCCTTCGCGCACGTGCCGCGATAGACCGCGCGATGCGCGTACTTACTACGCGCACACCTGCTGCGCGCGGGATAAGAAACCGTGCGGTATACGTGCGCATGAGGTTTGCGACCGACTGATGCTTGAAATAGGGACTTTCCATGTCTGTATGGAGTTGGAGTTCAAGCCGAACGTCATGGCGCCACGCGAGAAACGCTCCCAGTATACCTACCTCAAAAGGGTTTTGCGCGGTGATGAGCCACTGCGTGCGCACGCCAGAGTTTTTTGGGGGAAGCACCTTTTTCGCAACCCGCAGACAATCAAAAAACATCCCTATTTTACTGGATGAATAGGTAGGACACAGTACGAGCCGCCGACCTATCCGGATACGAGACGGCACCTCCGCCGCGAGAGCGACGGGAGGTTTTTCTTTAGAGACCCGGTGCAAGACGATAACGTAGAGTTTTTCTGCAATGGTGCTGTAAGCCTGCATACGTTCCCGTGCCGGACTACCGGAAACAAGCACCGAGGGATCTGTTGAGAGCATCACCACTTTCATATCGCTATGCAAGAAACAGCCTAGAGAGTGTGTTTTTTAAGAATACGTCGAGTCGCAGTGTGCGCATAAAGAGTGCCCGGGCGCCTCTCTGCGCTTCTTCATACGCTTCGGGGGTAAGACGATGATAAAAACGGGACACGTACTCGCCTATCTTCTCTATGTTCTGATACGGAACGCGAACTATATATTTACTATAGCTGATTTCATCTTCAAGAGGGAGGATACTGCCGGTATCAATGAGTACGGGGATTCTCCCGAGCGCAAGCGCTTCATAAAATCGGATGGAAAAGTTACCGTCCCCTTTGGGCGCAAGAACAAAATCGGAATTCACCATGTTTTCAAGATATTGTGCGCGGAGAATTTCTCGTGGCAACTTGATAGTGTGTTTATTTACAGAAAAAAAGTCACGAGTGATGAACGAGGTCTCTACCAAAGGGGATCTTGAGAGAACGGCTATCGCTTTTTTTCTGAAATAAATACCCTGTTTCCCCGGTTCTGCATACGAATCACGGAGAATATGCGTACGGAAATCAGCATATATATTCCTTGCAAGAAACTTTGCCTTGCCGCGGAGGGTGCCAAACTCCGACCATCCGCAGAAACTTACAACTGGTTTTTCTCTCTTGGCTCGCAGAGAAAAAATTGAATCCTTGAGTACATCATCCGCATACACCTGCGGTGGCATAATAATTTCATTTTGCTTTTTCTGATGCGCGTATTGCGAAGTACGAAACACTATCGCGTGGGGAATGTGGATTGCCGTATCTGCATCGCCCTCGGAGAAAAGAACGATTCGTTTCTTCATGCGCGCCGCGAGACGAACGAAATCGGGAACATACCTCCCCCCCACTGCGCACGCCGAAAAGTAGGAATGCGGCAAAAGAAAGAAATCTGCGTCTTCCGGCTTCTCGGAAAGTGTGAGAAAACTAAAGTCCATAGCACCATATACTGCGCGAAATGGCTTTTCTCCCTTGTAGTCGGGAAGGTTGAGCTGTTGTTTCAATATCAAAAGCGGGCGCATGCGCGTAAGCGGAGTCCCTATATACACGCGAATGTACTGCGACGCAACTCCCGGAATAGGTGCCAAAGGAAAAGATATTTCTGGCGCTCGGTCTATTGTCTGAAGAGCGGAGTGTTCTACCGGATTTCTAAAAATATACAAATTGTAGATAAAGAAGCTCCCCACGGCGAGCATGCCGGATACAATAAACTGCGCAAGCATGTACCACATGTCAAAAACATCAACGGCAACGTAGAGCAACGCCGTATTCACAAAGAGGGTGCCAAGAGCGGCTCCGAGGTGCAAGACAAGCTGTCGCGGGATTACCTCTCTCCGCGTATCGCGGAAAGTCCAAAACTTCTGAAACAGAAAGCTCGCGGTAAACCCCGCGATAAACGACAACACTGAAGACGCGAGGTACCACATTCCCACAAACTCAGTGAGGAGGAACAGAAGCGAAAGGTTAATCGCCGCCGCTGTCCCGCCGGAAATGAGATAGCGTACTATTTTGAATTGCACAAAATGCCGGATGAGCGCTTTCATGAGATGCTGAATATTTTTTCTTCAAACTCTCGCGTAATACTATCCCAAGTATACTTGGTATGTGCAAGCCGTCGCGCGTTAGCGATGACTTTCTCCTGCAAAATGCGGTCAGCGAATAACCGAGCCACAGCTTTCGCAATACTTTTTGGATTTTTCACTTCACAAAAGAGTCCCGTCTCCTCATGGCGGAGAAAATCGGGAATCCCTCCGACCGGAGTCGCAATGACGGGGAGCCCTGCGGCCATCGCCTCTATGAATGAGTTCCCAAGCCCCTCTGAAAGGGAGGGGCGCACGAACACGTGCGCCACATGGAGATACGCCGGAATGTGCTCATAGGAGACATGACCAAGAAAAAGAACGCGCGAGGACACGCCGAGGAGTGCCGCCCTCTTCTTCAGTTCTTCCTCCAGAGGGCCAACACCGAGGACGAGAAGTCTAACCTCAGGGGGAAGAAACGTGAGTGATTCTATGATATCCTCTACCCCATTTTTTTCCACGAGCCGCGAGGTGGTGATAAGTATCTTATCACCTTCTCCTAATCCTATTTGATGCCGTAACACTTCCAACTTTTCTGTTTGGAATTTGTCCCGACTTTGTCGAGGACTCTCGGTGGCTTTGCCATCGGAGGAATTTGTCCCGACTTTGTCGAGGACTCTCGGTGGCTTTGCCATCGGAGGAATTTGTCCCGACTTTGTCGAGGACTCTCGGTGGCTTTGCCATCGGAGGAATTTGGCAATATCTACCCCGTTCGGGATTACATACACTGGCACCGCGACATCCATATCGCGCGCAAACCCGGCAAGATAATGAGAAATCGCCTGTACCACAGTTGCCCGTGTAAAGATGCGCTGGAACAGTGGATAGACAAATCGCACGCGCCTCTTTATATAGGGGATCGGGTCACCCTCCTGAAGCGTGAGGATGAACGGTATCTTTGGATAAAAAAAGTTGAAAAATAAAGCCCCGAACCCCGCGTAGTTTGCCATGATAGACCACGTGGCATCGTATCTGTATTTCCGCTCAAGCAGGAGCGCTTTGAAACACCCAAGAAAAGGGAAAAGATATTTATTGAGCGAGAGCGGAAACCGCGACAGGTCGGCGATGGACGGATTTTTTTTCCCAAACCCTACTCTGAAAAGGCGTATATTGCCGACACGTTCTTCGCGCGGAAGATTGGAATCGCACCGCAACGTAATCATATGAAAGGAGGCCCGTTCAGGCGCAATCCTTCCGGTAATTTCTTGCACCGCGATTTCGGCACCGCCCACAAAACGCTGGTCATACACGAGAGAAAAAATAAGGACTTTCTTCATGGAAGTGCTTATGATAACACCACTCGTACCTATTGTCGTTACTCATCCGTCTTTTCTTCTGTGATTGTAAACCCATCAGCCGGAGAGCGTGTGCGACGTGCTACTACCATGCCTGCCACCCCAAACAGTACAAGCCCGCCGACAGCAAAGAGCCAGACGATAGATGGGCCAGAGCGCCCAGTACTCTCCTGTACTGCCGCGCCCTGTTCTCTCGGGAGAGGAGGACGCAAGACATTTTCCGGTACGGCATCTTCCACAGACGCATTGAGGCGAGGTTGTTCCGAAGAAACAGGGATGCTCTTTTTCTCAGGCACAATCGCCTTTTCCTCGGAACCGGAAGGGCGTGGCGGTGTCACGGGCGTGGGCACATCCACAAGGCGCGCGGCGGCGAGTCCATTCGGATAAAGAAGCCCGACCGCTTCCTGCGACGCATATGAAAGTTTTGTGATTTCGTGCGGGAAAATAATTTTCTTTTTCGGGAGTATGAATGTACGTTCTGGAATAACAAAATACTGTGCACCAGACTTGAGAAGCCAGCCAGAAAGATTAAGTTCGTACGAAGAGTTATTAGAAAGTTCTATGAAAAAATCGTCTTGGAGACCGATTCTTGAAACGACAACATCCGCGGGAATCGCCTGCACGACGATACGGTCGGAAACTGCATGAGCATCGGCAGAAGCGTCCACCACGACCACGTAATCACCCGGATATAGAAATGTGTGAAGAATACTCTGCCCGTCGCTCGTACCGCCATCTCCAAGGTTCCAGAGAAATCGGGTTTTGCCGGAAAGACCCTCTTTCGCGCCAGTAATTTCTGCAGAGAATTTTTTCGGCGCTCCGACAACCGCCATTTTTTCTCGCGTCGTTATGCGCACCGAAAAAAGCGGAGCGGGTGGGGGAAGAGATGAGTTCGGTGAGGATGTCGGAGGAGCTGGATCGTTATTTTCTAGTGGTGGTGCTGGCGCATTTTCCTCCCCTGCTTCGCTCTGAAGACCCGGGGTCGGTGTGGCGGCACTCCATTCGCCGTCAATTAACTGAAGCGAGTTCCCATCGTTTTTTGCGCCCCATTCCGAGGAATAAGACACTGAATCGGAAATCGGCGCGTCTTTGTCGCTCTCCATTGCAAGCGTTTCCCCATCATTAAGCGAAAATGATGCCTTAAAAAGAAGCCCTGAAAAACCAGAGAAATAATTTTTGAATGCGGTAAGGTCGCGCGCGATGACCGCATATCCATTTGCGGGGATTTCCGCGCCACCATCTGCGGTGATGCCGTGATTTGTTTCCGCTTCAAAAAATATCCACTGCGTCAAGTCTATCGGAGCGGAGCCGGTATTATGAACCTCAATCCATTCTCCCCCGCTCCCCGCATCCGCGTCTTTTGGGTCATACATTATTTCCGTAATCACAACCTGTGCGGATGCAAGAAACGGAAACGCGAAAAACACAAACAAAAATACCGGCAACCGGAACATTGCCGACATGGTAGCAAAGAAACAGCGTAGACGATAGAGCGACTAGGGATGAGGGGGAAAATTTTGACATTTTTAAAAAAGTCACATATCCTTTGGCATAGAAACTTTCGTTCTCAATACTCTATACCTTTGAGGAAAAGAGATGGAATTCATTGATGTGCGACCAGCGTACCAATGGCTCCGTGCGGAAGCAGAGCTGTCGGATTTCCCTCGTGATGTTATCTTTGTCCTTGGCGGCGCAAGCGAAACGCCTCTGTACCGCGCGGCAGAGCTTTTCCGGCACGGTTACGCGCGAGCGCGGGTAATTGCGTTCACCTCGAACGGAGGAACCTTCGGTGGAAATCTTCTCTGGGGTATTCCCGAAGTAGAACACTATGCCGCACGGCTTCAAGAATTTGGGGTTCCAAAAGATTCGCTCGTCTATCCGAAAAATAGCAGCGAATGGACAAGCAATACGCTCGCTGAAGCTCAAGCGGCAATTCCTTTCTTGAAGCGGTGCATAGGTTGTGAACCATCGGAAGTCATTCTCTGCGCCCGCTCAGTGCACCAACGCCGCGCGTGGCTTACCTTCCTCAAGCAAAGCCCGAACATACGGTTCCACAACGCTCCGTGCGAAGAAGTTCTGACAGTGGAACTGCTTCCGCGCATCCTTGGAGAAATCAAGCGCATCAGAGAGTATGGAGCGAAAGGCGACTTGGAAAAATGTGCCATCCCCGATGATGTGCTCCATATTGAAAAAGAGCTCGCACGCGTTGGCGTCCAAGCTCTTTAGACCAGTCAGCCTCGCCGCGTCAAAAACGCGGCGGGGCATTTTTTTAACACTTTAACAATGAAACAATTTAGCAATTTTTTATTCTTCCACCTTGAGCATGTTACGCAATGTGTCTTCGGGGATTTCGGGCGGCGTGCGCGTAGGAGACAGAGGGGCGGGGGCAACCGCTACGCCCCTATCCACGGGCACAGGATGCCCCGCGGGTCTTTCTACGCGTTGAGGATATGACGGTATACGCGGTTTGTCTTCTCTCTGCGGAGAAACCGACGGAGATTTTTTTACCTCTTGCTGTGCTTCTTCTAGTTCCTTCGCGTTGTTCCCTTCTGCCGCAAGTGCTTCCCCAAGAGCTTTTCGCAACTCGGAAAGATGCTCAGGCGAGCGCTCATCTTTTTTGTTGGGGCGCAAAAACTTCAAAGAGACGGATGCCGGTGGCGTGATTTCTTCTTTGACGTAAGGAGGAGCAAAAGGAGCCAGAGGTATCACCCGCCGCACTTCCTCTTTTTCTGTCGGACGAGGCATCATCTCCTTGAGCACGCCCTTAAATGGACGACTGACTTCTTCTTTCTTTGGAAAGACCCTTTCTTGCACCGGAGCGGGCATTGTCTTTTCTTTTTGGGCAGGACGAGGATTTCTCTCACCTGTCTGCCCAGGCGGACGCGGTGGTTCCGCCTGCAGTGGGCTTGCCGAACCTGCACGCCGTTCCCGAGGCGCTTCTTTGCGACGCTCTACGGGTACATCCTCTCGGGTGCGTGGTGCTGGCGCGGACACACGCTCCCGAGGCACCTCTTCGCGCACACGAGGGGCGGCTGCTGAAACAGATTCCCGTGGTGCACGTACTGGTGGTGCTCTCTTCTCCTCTACCGCCTTTGATGGCACAGAAACGCCCGTGGATGCGCTTTGTCCTCTGATAGAATCCTCCACTCCCTCGCGACCCTTTGTGTAGTGAGCGCGGGTGTAGTCAATGATTGCCTGCGTGTTGTTTATTTCAGGATATTCAAGTGGGGGCAAGGTCGTCGCAGAAAAGGGCTTTGAAGAAAGCCCGTCAATCATGAGTTTCAGATATATCTGCGCGAACCCGAGGTTTACGATGTCTTCGGCAGTGAAGACCGGCGCAAACTCCTTTTCAAGCACTTCCGCGTCAAACGCGCCGACACGAAACGCAATCATGGTGCCGACGTTACCGAACACCGCGTCACGCACCTCCTCGGGCATCTGCTCTATATACTGGTGCGCGATGGTGAGGTTCAATTTGTATTTGCGCGCCTCGGAGAGAATGTCCGCAAATGTTTCGTTCGCAAATGACTGGAACTCATCAACAAAGAAATAAAAATTAGGGAGCTTTTGCACCTCTTTCGGAGACAGGTCTGCGCGTGACATCGCCGCAAGATATATCTTGATGACGATCATGCTTCCCAGAAGCTGGGTATTCGTATCGCCCATCCGTCCCTTTGAGAGGTTAATGATGAGGATTTTTTTTTCGTCCATCACCTTGCGAATATCAAACGATGACGTCTTTTGCCCGATGATATTTCTTATGAGTGGGTTTGAAACGAACTGCCCTATTTTGTTCTGAATTGCCGGTGTCGCCTCCCGTGCATAGGAATCGGTAAACTTAGCGAATTCATCTACCCAAAATGATTTCACGATAGGGTCGTTCACATGCAGAAGAACCTTCTTACGAAAATCCTTGTCTATGAGCATCTTGTTTACATCTATGAGCGTGGAGTCGGGGTATTCAAGAAGCGCCAAGAGCGTGTTCGTAAGGATGTATTCCATACGCGCAGACCACGTGTCTTTCCAGATTTTTTTAAACGCGCTCATGAGGCCGGAGGCGACCAAGTGGCGCTTGTCGTAACCGACATCCTCCATCACATTAAAAGAAACGGGGTGGTCTATATCAAACGGCGCAAAGTAGATGACATCCTGAATGCGCTCCTCGGGGACATAGGCAAGAAGCGTTTCCGCGGTGGCACCGTGCGGGTCAATGAACGCCATGCCATTCCCATTCCGAATATCCTGCACCGCCATGTTTTCAAGGAGGGTGGACTTGCCCATGCCGGTCTTTCCCACGACATAAACATGGCGGGAGCGGTCGTTCGGTTTGATGCCGAATGTTTTCCCCTGTCCCCGATAGTCGTGCTTTGCGAAATAGATGACTTTTTCTTCGTTCATGTCAAAATTAGTTTCTTTTAGTATAGCATCTTCACGCGTGGTAGAAAAAAGCGCCTCTCGCCGGAATAACGAGGCGAGAGGCGCTGTAAGAAAGAAGGAGAACTTACTCTTCGCCCTGGAGCTTGAGGAAGTGGCTCCGCGCATGCGTCAAAAGATTGGACTGGCGCACCCCTTCTGCTTCTTCAGGAGAAAGTTCTGGCTTTTCAACAAGTGCTTTTTGGGGAAAAGTCAAATTCCGCGCTGCCACTTTGTACTGGCTCTCGAGCGTCAGTCGTTTTTTAGATTTTCCCATGTGCTCCTCCGTGGTTCGGTGAATGATGCGTCTGTTACTCGCTCTTGTATATTCCTTCTTCCGCCCCTTTGGTGTGCTGTGCGGACGTTCCCGTGGCGCGAGCGGAACGCGCACTTTTGATGGCCTGCCAGACTTTCTCTTTTTCATGTCTCCCCCCGCTTCTTGAAATACTATCTACATGCCCCGTGCTGTGAAAAATATAACACTACAAGAAATAGCTTGTCAAGTTATTGTGGGAAATGCTCAATCGGCAAGAAGCGCATCCTTGGTATATTTATTCCCTGCATCCCCCCTCACTAGCCAAAAGCAAGTGAGGGGCTTCGCGCCACTTCCATCTATTCTGCCAAAAGAGCATCTTTGGTATACCGGTTTGCCGCGTCCCATAACATCCAAGATGTTAACCCTGCGTCATAGACGGCCTGCATTTGCGTTCGGACCATCGGCGCGTCGTAGACCGCTTTGTAGTCAAAATCCTGAAGCCACGGGCGAAGTTTCTCGGGCGACACTCCCGCGGCAGAGAGCTTCGCGACACCCCTATCCATAGAATATTTCACCACCTCGTAGGGTTTGTCTGCGGGATTCGTGAACCCTATAAACCCCGACGGATAGTGCGATGGGTAGACCATCGGTGCAAGGTAGTCAAAATACGGGGCCGCATACTCAAGCACTTGTCCGATATTTAAATCGTCAGCATTGGTCGTCGTCATCCCGAAAAGGTCCGCAGAAAGGACCGCGCCCGTCTCGGCAAGATTGGCGTTCAGGTATGCAAAAAAATCGCGGACTACTTTCGCTTTGCCGTAGTCAACATCAGCGTTAATGCGTTCTTCGCTAAATGGGAAATGTACATCGCGCATATTCCCGTCGGAAGGAAAGCGCACATAATCAAAATTCAGTTCATCAAAACCGGCTTCATATGCCTCCCTCGCAATGGCAATGGTGTAATCCCATGCCTCCACCGCACCCGGGTCTATGTAGTGAAGACCCTTATAATCCTCCCAGAGCGTACCGTCACTTTCTTTTTTTACTGCAAGGTCGGGTCTTTTTTTCGCAAAAAACGGGTCTTGAAATACGGTAATGCGGGCAATCGTATAAATCCCCTTCTCATGAAAAAATGAAAGAAACTGCCGCATGTCGGGCACACGGTTTTCCGTCACTCCAAGGGCGACGAGGGCGGGGTTTTTAAGCTCAAAGGAAACACGCCCCGTATAATCTTTTACGTCAATGACCACGGCATTGAGCTCCGTGTCTTCTATGAGCTTTGCCAAACTTTCACGCCACTTCTCCGTCCCCGCTACCCAGCTCGTCATGTATATCGCCTTCGTTGGTTCTGGCGGAGGGAGGTGTGTGACTTTCACCCGAACATCCTCCGCAAGAGGACTTACGGCATCTGTAGAGGAGACTACCGAGAGTATGCCCGAGACACGATATGTCGCCGGAAGGAGCGCGACGAGGGCAACGAGAAGTGCGCAGACAAAAAGGAACGCAGAAACTCTCGCGGGGTACCTACGACCCCACGCACGTATATTATTTTTCAGTTTCTGTATTCTCGGAAGAGTCATGGGTGCGGAGCTTTGGGCTCCGTGCACGTCGCTTTGCCTTCACTTGTTCTAATAATTTTTCACGCGCATATATGAGAAGCGCGAGAAAGAAAACGGTAACTCCGGACAAGACGAAAAGAACGGTCCGGACACTGTTGGGAACTCCGAGAAAGGGAACGATGACTATGAAGATGCCTGTAAAGATTAACGCTGATTCCTTTGACATGTTTCAAATGTAAAATTAAAAGCTCAAAATGCAAAACTGTTGTCTTCGCCTTCGGCAAATAGTTTTGGCTGTCCTGCTTCGCAGGATGCCATAACTGTGCGTTTTTTCGCTTTACGTTTTACGCTTTGCTAGTATACCTCACCTTGACTTAAAAAGAAACCAGTAGCATCCTGCAGCCTCCGTGGGTGCCCTTTGCCACAAAATATTGATAGCATGTCAAAAAATGGTACAGCGAGATGCTGGACCATTTTTTGTACCCAACCTGTGACATCATTTCTCTTATCATCGTGTCTCGCACACACTGCACGAGTGGCAGTCAAGCTTGATGGGGATGGAGAGCGCGGTGAGGATGAGCGCACCCCAAAACCAGTACTGTGCATCAAAGCCGAGTACCGGGCCAGTGTAGAGTGCATACACAGCGCTGATAAACGACAGCGCACCGAGCGCCCACAATCCTTTCCAAAACAAACATTTAAAATGTTTTCTGTCCATGAAGATATCTTTTATTTTAACAAAACACCGACCTTTTTTCTTTATCTATAATTGTATCAATTCCCAAGCAGATTATAAGGGTGCTGTCTGCACACTTGGGATACTTTCTTAAGAAAACTCCCCGCACCATGGCGTGGGGAGTTTTCTAGGATTCTCTTCCCTCTAGTTATCCAGCCGGTTCCAATTCGTGCCATCGCATCCGTAGAAATGTTTGTTGCCGTATTCTGCACTGTAAAAGATTGAACCCTCAATAGCCGATGAACATGTCGTCGTGGCCGTCTGATACACCCGTATCAATCCGTTTACATCCAGCGCAGTCACGGGCATCGTCGTTCCGATGCCTACGTTGCCACCGGAATTCCATATACTATACGTACAGAACCATTTAGTGATAATTGCAATGATTATACTTCCCCATACGCAAAAAAATGGGGATAACCCATTTTTGTGGGAAAAAGTTACATTACAACACTACAAAAGCTCACTCGCAATCGTATATACATCCCCCGCGCCCATGGTGAGAAGGAGGTGGGGGTTGCTGTAACGCGGCGCATTGAGGGCATTCGTGATTTCTTCTAAAGTGTCCGCCGCGTGAGCAGTAGTGCCGTTTTCGGCAATTTTCTGCGCGAGAGTTTTTAGGGAAACGGACGGGTCGTGCGGTTCGCGTGCCGCGTAAATCGGCGCAAGAAACACTTCGTCCGCATCGGCAAAACTCGCCGCGAATTCATCAAAAAGGAGTTTCGTGCGGCTATAGAGATGCGGTTGGAATACCACAATAATTTTTTTTTCGGGAAACATCTCCCGCGCGCCGCGGAGAGTCGCTTTTATTTCAGTCGGGTGATGCGCGTAATCGTCATAGAGAAGCGCGCCGCACTTCGTTTCCCCTTTATATTCAAACCGCCGCCATGTGCCAGCAAAATTTCCGATCGCTTTTCGCGCGACTTCGGGCTCCATGCCGAGGCACTCCAACGCCACGCGAGCGGCGGCGGCGTTTTTCTTGTTATGCGCACCCGGCATTTTGAGCGCGATATTTTCATCAAAATAGTTTCTGTAATCCACAACCTTCGCCTTAGTCGCGGCGATTACAGGAGAGAGAAGCGGGTCACCCGCGTCACAGACGAGAAACCCATCTTTGGGAAGTTTCGCCGCGAACTCCGCGAACGCACTTTGAATATCAGCAATGTCTTTATAATAATCCATGTGGTCGTTGTCTATGTTCGTAACCACAAGGATGGATGGGGAAAGATTCAAAAACGAGCGCTTGTACTCACACGCTTCGGCAATCAAATACTTTCCCGTGCCACCGATGAAGTTACTCCGCGCATTGGTAAGCAAACTGCCGATGACCACAGTGGGGTTAAGCCCGCCGGCAATTGCGCCTTCGGCAATCATTCCCGTCGTCGTCGTCTTCCCATGCGTGCCGGAAACGGCAACCGTATATTTATTTCGTGAAATCGCGCCAAGAAATTCGGGGTATGTTTTCACGGGAATCCCCCGACGGCGTGCTTCGGCATATTCGGCGTTATCATCGGCAATCGCAAGCGTTCGCACGATAAGCGCTGTGCCGTCCAAAATGTTCCCCGCTTCATGCGTGTAGAAAATGCATGCGCCGAGTTTTTCCAGTGCCTCGGTTATTTCCGTCTGCGCCACATCGGACCCGCTCACTTCTTTCCCCGCCAAAAGACACATCCGCGCAAGCGCCGACATCCCTATGCCACCGATGCCAATGAAATGTATTTTTCGTATATTTGACATTTGTTTAGATAAAATCGACAACTTCGTGGCAGAGACCGTGCGGAAACGAGTTTTATTTAAACTCAAGCTTTTTCAATAAATCTTCTGCTATTAACCTCTTTTCGTGTAAAGATTTTCCTGATGATAACTTATACTGTGTAGCCATACTAATAATTTTATCGAAGCTGATTCTAGCCACCTTTTGACTATCAACGAAATAAATATATTTTACTTTCAGTATTTTTGAATAACACTCCCAGAACTCCAGGTTTCTAATCAGACAATCAAATAAAATCTGATAGATACCACTCATTTTATATTTTTTATCTCTTTTACCACCGTTGTAACCACAGCCAATCGCCCAACAAACTACCGCAAATCGGCTGCGATATAAATCGCGCTTCATTTTTTCAGGACGATTCATCAGGGGTGCAATTGTTAAACCAGCAAGAGCGGAAGCAAATGGCCCTTTTATGTATTTCGCCTCAATCAGTAAAACCTTGTTTGTGTGCTCTACCTGTAAATCCCACCCCGTCGCTGAACTACCGTATTTTGGCTTGTCCTTTATTTCCCATTTTGCACCAGAACGCCTGTAATCAAGGAAATATTTTTCAAGAGGATTTACAACAAATTTTTCTTCTTTAGTCATATTATTTTTCATTTTAAAGCGTCCGCACGAGGCGGGTAAACCTCTCTCCCCTATCGTATTCGTTCTTAAACATTCCAAACGAGGCAAATGCGGGAGAAAAAAGAATCATATCACCCTTTTTTGCCGCATCACGCGCTCTTTCTACCGCTTCTCTTAAACTCTTCGCCTCTCTGTCTTTAAATCTGAAATCTGAAATCTGAAATCTGAAATTTTCTGTTCCGCTTCCTGCGAGTAATAGTACCGCCTTACAGTATTTTGGAATCTCCCTCACCAGCGATCGCATATCAAGTCCTTTATCCGCCCCGCCCATTATCAAAACAATGTTTTGCTTCCTTGCCCGCCGAAGCTTTAGCGAAGGCGGGTCCCCCAAAGCACGGAGCGCGGCAATCGTCGCCTCCGGCGTGGTCGCGGTCGTGTCATTATAAATCTTCACTCCCCGCACCTCCCGCACCAGCTCAAGCCGCCCGGGGACGCCGCGAAAACTTTCCACGGCTTTTTTGGTGATTGCTCGTGAAATACCGAGCGCGTCCGCCGCCGCTATCGCGCACCCGATATTATATCGGTTATGCTCCCCGAGAAGTTTGCTAGTCCAATCGATTGGACTAGTGCTCGCTCGAGTCACGACCGCACGCCTCGCGTGCTTCGGCTCCCATTTTTTCACAAACGACATCGCCTGCTCCCCTACAATAAGATGGCCTTCTTTTTTTTGTTTCGTGTTGTGTGTTTCGTGATTCGTGAATATGCTCGCCTTGTCAGAAAAGTACTTTCGCATACTGCCCCCGTAATAGTTCATATGATCGGGATAAAAGGTGGTGAACACCGCGATGTGCGGACTTATCTTCAAGTCGGCGAATCCTTGGAGCTGCCATGAATCAAGCTCAAGTATGACGAAGTCGCCCGACTTTACTTTTGGAAGCATCGCGAGCGTGGACACCCCGCGCACGTTTCCCCCAAGAAAAATTCGAGATTTTGTATGTCGTATGTTGTATGTCGTATGTCGCTTTAAAATTTCGTAAATTAAATTCGTGGTGGTTGTTTTGCCGCGTGTACCCGTGACTCCGATGACCGTAACATCGGGCGGCAGCAATTTCACGAAGAGCGCGGTGCTCATGTGGACTGTCACCTTGTGTTTCCGCGCTTCGCGTATGTAGGGGGAATCAAGTGGCACGCCTGCGGCCTTTATCACCATGTCTGCATTACGGAAGTCTTGTATCTTGTGTCCCCCAAGCGCATATCGTATGGTGGAGTATTTTTTGAGCCGGCGGAGAGAAGGAGCAAGTTCTTCAGATGTCTTCCTGTCGGTGACAAGAACCCTTGCCCCACACGCCGCGAGAAAGGCCGCATCGCCCACACCGCGCCCAAGGAGCCCAAGCCCCATAAGGGTTATTCGTTTGCCTTCTCCGCCGGAGGCGGATCCGCCTTCGGAGAAAAAAAATGTTTTCCAGCCACGTCTCATAGTGCGACTATTAAACCATGAAAAACAGAAATAGTAAACCACGCCGGCCAACCGCCAACACCAACCCTAACTGAAATGGTGGCATCTGCCAATATAAAAAGGCGTCTCGTGGTAATCATGCACCGCAAGACGCCTTCAGTTAAGTAAGGACGGCTTTCGCCTCTTCTTCGCGACGCCAAAAAAGCTCCAGCATCACGTAGACACCCTTTTCAAAAGACGGATACTCTTCAGACCACCGCGAGAGGAACTCAACGAATGCAAAGTACCTATCCTGTTTTCCCATGAGCGCCTTAAATGAGCGTGCGTAGAAACTCCGCGGGTCATTGCACAAAAGTGCTTTTTGGGTTGCGCAGAAGAACTCGTCAAAGAGAGACAGAGTCCCGAGGAAGTTGACTGGAAAATCGGTGACCTCGGCATCAAAGCGCCGAAGTGCGTGAACCGTGAGGAGCATCCCCATTTCAAAGTTGGCCACGGCTTCTGTTGGACACACCATGCGACTCACACCCACAAACTCAAGTAGCGCGGGTGCGGACACGCTAAGAAACGCCTTTTCTTCCCTAAGAAACACGATGGGGTCTTTGAAATAGTCACCCTCAAGCGCGTGGAAAGAATCGGGATCGGTATTCGCAAGGAAATCAGCAATCATATCTATCTCCTCTGTTTTTATCTCTATGCAGGGCAAGTGCTTTCCGTGGATACTATTTTGAATGATACTATGAGAAATATAAAAGTCAATACTTGCGGTTAGGGTGAGAATTCAGTTGTACAGTATCATCGGGTTAGTGACACTTCTACTTTATAATCCTCTCAATGAGCGGGTTGATACGTGTCACGATTTCATAATGCGTTGTCCCCGCGAAGCATGCGACTTCATCGGCAGATAGTTCCTCCGTTCCGTCTTTCCCGATGAGCGTCACCACATCCATCGCGGACACGCCGCGGATGCCGGTCACGTCTATCACAATCATGTCCATGGATACACGGCCGAGTACTTTCGCGCGCTTCCCTCGCACGAGCACGTCACTTTTCCCTGAAAGCGCGCGTGGATAGCCGTGCCAATACCCTATGGGACACACTGCAATGGTACTATCGCGACGCACCGCTTCGGTAAACGAGTAACCTACTTTTTCTCCCCGACGAATATGTTTTATTTCTACGACAAGTGTTCGCCATGAAAGAACGGGGGTAAGTGCTATCTCCTTGCTTTTCGCCTTGTGCGCCTCGGGAGACGGCCAAAGGCCATAGAGCGCCGCACCCGCTCGAACCATAGAAAACTCATTTGGGAAACACAGTATTCCTCCAGATGCGGAGATGTGGAGAAGCGGTTTTCCCCGCTCACGGTCTGTGGCAAGAGATAGCGCTTTGATGCAATCGCGGAAGAGCTCAATCTGCTTCTCTCCGAGGACAAGTGCTTCCGGATTCGCTTCCGCAAGGTGACTGTAGATTCCCTCTATACGGAGAAATTTTGTTGTCTCTGAAAGTGCTCGGGAAAGCTCTGGCATATCCTCGGAGAGAAATCCCTGCCGATGCATTCCTGAATCAATCTTTATGTGCACATTGAGGCGCTTTTTTGTTTTCGCCGTCCATGTACTCACCTCACGGAGCGCGGGAAAACTTGATATCGTGAGAGAAATTTTTTCTTTTGATGCCGTGGCAAAGTGCTCGGGAAGCGTATACCCGAGTACAAGAAGAGGCGTCCGTACTCCCTCTTTACGGAGGCGAGCCGCCTCAACGAGAGAGTCCACACCGAGCCAGGCCACCCCATATGCTTCAAGCGCCTGCGCAACGGGAACGAGCCCGTGCCCGTATGCGTTTGACTTCACAATACCCATAAGCAGGACACCCTTTTTGGGCACGCGCTTTAGTGCATGGACATTTTTCCCAAGCGCGCGCGTGTCTATCTCCACCCACGTTCTTAACCCCTGCGCTTTTTTGGGTATCGTGTTCATACTTTTGGTCATTGGAATTTGTGACTTATTTGTGCTTCGGGCTTTGTAATTTGAAATTTGTGTTTCAATAATGCTCCCGCGAGGAATTGAACCTCGATCACCTCCTTCGGAGGGAGATATTCTATCCGTTGAACTACGAGAGCAATCTTAATTTAAGATTTATGATTTAGGATTTTTTAAAATTACTGGTGCCGAGGGCGGGGTTTGAACCCGCAAGGGATTGCTCTCACAGCGCCCTGCCAGCCCAAGGCTGGTCCGCCTCCGGCGGAAACCTACACGTCTCGTACAAATGGTGGGTGCGGAGGGACTCGAACCCTCAAGCCTTGCGGCATACGCTCCTGAAGCGTACGCGTATACCAATTCCGCCACGCACCCATCATTTGTACGAGATACATATAACCAATTTCACCACCTCGGCAACATTATTCCGCTGTGCCCTTCCGTAGCCCTGTGGGGCGAAGGAGGGCCACATGCCCAACGCCCCCACAGTGTACTTGACTTTAATAGCACGGGCAAGCATAATCGTTTTTAGAAACAGGGAACGCTCCTCAAACCAAAAACACGGAGAACTGCCATGACACACACAGGAAAGCAACCATGCGGTTGCATCTATTCTCGCGAAGGGAACCAAGAAGCGATGTGTGACCGGCATGCGGAGTGGAGACAACTCCAGATTCTTGCCACGGGGCTCATCGGTGGATTCGCCGCCATGGGAGTCGTTGTGCTCCTGCTTGGCGCATTTAATTACCTCTTATAGGTTGGAACACCCCTCCTCGCTCTCAAGCGAGGAGGATTTTTTGTTGGCGGATTTCGGATTACTAAAATTCTAACTAATTTCAGTCTTGCATTACACTCTATAGCTTTAGCGAAGGATGTGGCGGCACATTCTTTGTTATTTCAAAAAACATGGGCACCTTCTTCTCGAGAAGTGCCCATGTTACGCCCGAAGGCGAGCAAGCGATTTGGCGATGTTCGCCCTGGCTTGCGATTCGTATTTGTCGCGGAAGAACTGCGTCGAGTAGATGGTCTGCCGGTCGAGAAACGACTTGAGTATTGCCGACCGCCCGGCGATGAACGCATCTTTGGCAACCCACTCGTACTCCTTGCGAACCTGCCGCTCGTATTCATCAAACGTGTCCTCGGACTGACCGAGAATGGAAAGGTCTATGTCAACGAGAAGCTGAACATCGGGATCGATGGGAGCCGAAGCGTGCTTCGTCGCTGTGATGAGATTTGCTACCGATTGCCCAAAGCTATCGGGCAACGAAGCGTTCCTCGCCACTTCTACCGCGAGTGTCGCACTCCGCTCCTCGCTGTCTTTGGCTTTGGTATCGTAGATTGCGTCGTGATACCAAAGAGCCAGTTCCACAGCATCGGGATTCATTGCGAGGTGTCGGACCTGCTCGAACTCATCGAGACAATGTCCGATGTGTTCCAGCGTGTGGTACGCCCGGTGCGGTTCTGAGTATCGAGCTACGAGGTCGGTGTAGACCGCACGTGCGTCTCCTCTCGCACCAAGGCGTTTCCACAGAACTACCCAGCGTTGTTCTTGTGTCATTGTCATCCTCCTCATTGTAGCGAGATTTTGTAGATGACACTGGGTGTGCGGGGGGTCCCGTCCTGAAACAGACTTGCCGGCGAGAGCGCCCGTTCTTTCTTCTGTGTTTCCCAGTAGGCTTTCTTCTGTGTTTCCAAGTAGGCGCGGGCTTCCGCGACGGCTTCGATCTCGTTCGTTGCTTTCAGAGGAATTTCCACGTGCTCGATTGTGCAAGCGAGGCCTCCTCCAAACGTGTCTCGGAGTGTGTACGCGAAGTACCATTTTCCGCGGTTCATATTTCCCTCCTTCCCAAGGATCAGCTTATCTAAGCACCATGCCTAGATTCCACTCAAAGATATCACATCACACCATAAAAGTCAACTCGCGAGCGGCGAGCGGCGCTTTGTGGGGAAAATCCTTATGAAAATTTTTCTTTTCTGCTTCTAACGGAATCGGGAATTTCTTTTTTTCTAGAAAAATCCATGCGATTGGGTCGCCGAGCGAGGCGAACCTTTCAAACTTGCAATTTCCTACTTGGTGCACCAGAAAGGATGCAATTGGAACCAAATTTTTACCGAATTGCGAAATTGGCAAGCTGTTATTTTTCAATTTTCCTGACAAAAACAAAGTAAACCCTATCCGCTTCCATGAGATTATTCAAGACATTGCGATATTCTTCTTCGCCGCTTAATTCCCGAATCCTCCGTAGTTTATCCGTATTTTCATCCAAAACCAGATCAACTTCAAATTCCGAAGACGGATTTTCCTGCCTGGCTAACTGAAAATACTTTTCTCGGATTGCATCTTCAGTTTGAAAAGGAACTTCTTCAAACTTAGCATCTTTTGAAAACTTGGTTTGCGTAAGCCCTTCCCGACCCATAAAATGCCAACCATCCACCTCTCTACTTTTAAGAAGTTTGTCGAACTCCGATTCTTTGTGTGGAATTGGTTCTTTTTCTGTAGACATATTGCTTATTTTGATTTGGTGCGCCCGCTTGGAATCGAACCAAGGGCCTCGTTCTTATCAGGAACGCGTTCCACCACTGAACTACGGGCGCAGTATTTAGATAAACCCCAAATCACAATAACCAATGTCCAACAAAATCCCAAATTGTAACCACAAAAACCGGTCACTCAAGTTGTGACTCTAGAGATTGGGATTTGGTTGGACATTGAGTTTTTGACATTGGAACTTTCTTACGAACTATACCACCAAAAGCAGGGTCGCGCAATCGGTTTTTCAATGGTAGAATCCGCAGATGACGCATGGAGAAAAAATAGCGGGCATCTACCACGGCGACTGCCCCGACGGCACGGCGGCGGCGGCAGTGCTTCTTAAAAAATTTCCTTCAATCAAGCTCTTTCCGCTGAAACACAGCTACGAACCGGCGGATTTCGCACCCATCCTTGAAGCCGTGGATACGGACACGACCGTCTATACCGTAGACAACGTCCTCGGCGTGGAAACACTGCTCCCTCTCGCGAAAGAGGTCATTTCAATAGACCACCATATCGGCGCGAAAGAGGACATGGAGGCACTCGCAAAAAAATCTGCAAACTTCACCTACGTGTTTAATAATGACAAGTCTGGCGCATCGCTTGCTTGGATGCACTTCTTCGGCGAAGAGACGACTCCGGAGCTTGTGCGCCTCATTCAGGATTTTGATATTTGGCAGTGGAAATTTGGAGACCGCACAAAATATGCATCCCGTTTTCTCATCCCTTTCGTAAACCAGCCCGACAAACTTCTTTCCTTTTTTGACGCGGATATTGAAACGCTTCTCCAAAACGGGCACGCCGTGTCCGACCTCGCGGATTACATGGTAGAAACGTTTATCGCGCGCGCTGAACCGACCTTTCTCCGTGTCGGGCAGATGAAAGTCCCCGCCTTTAACGCGCACCATATGTTTGTCTCCGAAATCGGCCGGGGCCTTTCGGAGAAACTCGGTAGCGCGGTCATCATGTTTCGGATTCGCGGCGAACGGGTCAGCATGAGCTTGCGCAGTATAGAAGGACAATCGCCCACGGCGCTGGACCTCGCCACCGCACTCGGTGGAGGTGGACACACGCACGCCTCGGGCGCGTTCATGCCACTCAAAAAGTTTTGCGAGATGATCGCGTACGAGAATCACAATACACAAGGCGCGTAGCACGATTCAAATCACGAGGCACGAGACACAGAGCACAACACCAAAACATTCCAAATCAGCCGGGGGCAAGGTTGGAATTTTTTTTGTATAAAAAATTCACCCACAGCAGATTGCAATCTGCTGTGGGTGAGTACACGGGTGAGTGACTAGTCCCAACCGAATTCCCTCTTTTGCTTTTGCTCGACCTCTTCCTGCCATTCGGTGTCGGACTCGTACGCCTTCCGCGTTGCCGAAAAATATGCTTCGGCGCGCTCCTGAGAAGTGAAAACCCCGTGCGCGGGCACCCGCTGGAAGTCTCCGATGAATCCGAACTCTTCCACACGACGAGAACCGTCGAGGGAACTTTGGCGGGAATAGTAGTACACGGGCCTGCCGTTGAGGACCGAGTCCTCGTCATGATGCACACCCACGCCCTCGACCACGATCGGAGATTTCGCAACTCCGGTCGGCTTGCCGTAGGCACTCCCCATTCTCCACACGACGCAACCATCCTTGAGCGCGTTGATGATTTCTTCGTCCGTCTTGAACTCGCGAAGTTTCAAGAGTTCCGGATGGCGGTCAAAGATTTCTTTGTTGGTAAACATCGCTGTCTCCTTTTGTTGATGCGCGGTTGGCTATATGATTCGGTCGGCGAGGAACTCCTGCCCAACGGGGAAGAGGTCGACGACCGTCATGCCGGGCTCTCGGTCGAGCAAGATGATATCCGACTCGGTCAGAGAGACCGTGATGTCCGGACTTTTCTCGGCGAGACACGCGGGGCAGGGCGTCATCGGAACACCGTGCTTCACGCACGAGCCCAACTGCTTGTTCCAGTCGAGGCTGTATAGATTCGGCATGATACGACTCCTTCGTGAAAATTGTTGCTGGCTACCAGTTACGCGATCTTCACCGCGTCGCGGGCGATGTTCTTCATGAAGTTCGGGTCTGAATGCGGGATGTCTTTCTGGAGTTGGTAGAGTCTTTCGCACCAGTCGTGAGGGAAGACGAGGATGTCCAGTGCCATATACTCGTACCCGATGAGATCCTCGGCTTCAATGCGCAGGTTATTGAAATTGTCGCCGAGCACATCTCGCGCCGCCCCCATACGCTCCCAAGGATGGTTGTAGGTAGCAATCTCGTGGAGCCTTGTGGCGACTTCTCTGATGAAGTCCAACCCTCTTACCACGTCGGTGACGAGGATGAGGTCCAGGTCGTGACCCTGCCCATTCCGCGCCACGCTCCCGAAGAGTTCCACGCCGTGAATGTGCGGATGGCGCATGAAAATCTGTGCCACTTGTTCCGCCTGCGCACGGTTGACGAGAATTGGTTTCGTTGATGCGTCCATTTCTGTCACCTCGCTTGAGTTGTGTATTGTGTTGCTTGAGAACTGAAAACTGCCACCATTATACACCAACACGGTATAAAAGTCAAGTCCGCGGTCCGACGAAGCCCACGCAAAAACCGCCTTTTTAGGCGGTTTTTGCGTGGGCAATACTTCTACTTTCTATGTGCTACGTTCTATTTTCTAGACACAACTATCCTTTCTTTTGTTCCGTTCTTTCGTCCATCTGGAGGATTACAAGAAAACCCTGAAGACCTGGCTCCGCGGCGTAGCCGCGTTTGACGCGGCGTTACCGCGAAACCAAGACCGACCTGTTCAGCGATACACACGTATGCGTACTGCGAATTAGGTAATGAATCCACGAGCAGGTTCCCCTACCCGTGCCTTGTTA